>Ga0105245_10002728_pt1 | contig 15889 bp, 18 predicted proteins | sample KBSM54metaG_FD_81523 | JGI IMG/M metagenome (GOLD analysis project Ga0105245, IMG submission 81523) | Miscanthus rhizosphere microbial communities from Kellogg Biological Station, Michigan, USA - KBS M5-4 metaG | ecosystem: Host-associated > Plants > Roots > Rhizosphere > Soil | place...
CACCGTTTCCTCGCCGGTGAGCTCCGCGTACTCGATCGCCAACGAGTAGAGGCGCTCGGCCATCTCCGTGTTCGTCTGCAGGAAGGCGTTCGGGCGCACGCGGAAACGAAGTCCGAGGATCTGCTCCTCGATCGCCTCTTCGCCCCAGACGAGCCGGGACGGGACGCTCGTGATCTCGGCCGGTGTGTCGTTCACCGCCCAGTGGATGGAGCGGACCTCCGGGAACTCCTGCAGGGCGGCGGCGAAGCTCTCCTCATCGAACTCGCCGGGAGCGGTCACGAGGACGACCAGCGCCTGACCCGTGTTGCGGCCTTCGCGCACGACGAGGTGGCGGAGGTAGCCGTCCTGCGACTCCTGGTCGTAGGCACGGAGGCCCAGCTCGTTCGCCCACGCCTTCACCCTGTTCCGAATCGCGTTGCCGAGGTCGGTGGTGAGCCAGCAGCGCTCGATGTCCAGCACCTCATCCCAGCGGCCGGCGCGGTGGAAGCCGAGGACAACCTTTCCGCCCTCCTGCGTGAAGGAGTACTCGAGCTTGTTCCGGTAGTGGAAGACGGAGGCGGCGGGCACGATCGGCTCGAACTCGAACCCTTCGAGGCGGCCGATGCGGGCGAGGGCGTCGGCGACCTGCGCCTGCTTCGCCTCGGTCTGCGCCTCGTAGGCGAGATCCTGGAAGCGGCAGCCGCCGCAGGCGGGGTAGTGGGCGCACGGCGCCTCGACGCGCGGGGCCCCTGCCTCGACGATCTCCAGCGCGGTCGCCTCGGCGTGGTTCCGCTTCACCTTCGTGACCTTCGCGCGCACGGTGTCGCCGGGCAGGCCGCGCCGCACGAAGACGACGAAGCCGTTCAGGCGCGCGACGCCGTTCCCGCCGTAGGCGAGCGAGTCGATCTTGAGGTCGAGCTCCTGGTCCTTCTTGAGCGGGGCGGCCACGGCCCCCGATGGTAGCGGCGGTCTTGCGCGGTAGAGTCGGCCGGTGCTCATCGGCGTCGTCGGCGACTACAACCCCGCGAACGAAACCCACACGATGCTCGACGCGAGCCTGGCGCACGCGGGCGCCGAGGGCGAGTGGATCTCCACCGACGCCGTGCCTTCCGCAGACGGGCTCCAAGAGCGCTTCGCGGGCATCTGGCTCGCACCCGCGAGCCCGTACCGGAGCATGGACGGCGCCCTTGCCTCGGTCACCGCGGCGCGCGAGCGCGGGATCCCGCTCGTCGCCACCTGCGGCGGCTTCCAGCACGTGCTCGTGGAGTACGCCCGGAACGTCCTCGGGGCGGAAGGGGCAGAGCATGCGGAGACGAGCCCGGAGGCGGCCGAGCTCGTCGTCACGCCGCTCTCCTGCTCGCTGTGGGGCCAGGAGCATCTGGTCACGCTCGTCCCGGGCACCCGCGCGGCTGAGCTCTACTGCGTCGAGTCGGCGCTGGAGGACTACTTCTGCAGCTACGGCCTCAGCCCCGCGTACCGCCCGCGGATGGAGGAGTCGGGCATGCGCGTCAGTGGGGTAGACGAGGAGGGCGAGCCGAGGATCGTCGAGCTCAAAGGCCATCCCTTCCTCCTCGCGACGCTCTTCTGCTTCCAGACGCGGTCACGGGAGGACGAGCCGCACCCGCTCGTGGCGGGCTTCGTCGCCGCCGCCCGTCAGTCCAGCGTCGTAACGTAGACCTTGCGCTTCCGCGGGCCGTCGAACTCGCAGAAGAAGATGCCCTGATAGGTCCCGAGGGCGAGCTCGCCCTCGGTCAGCGGGACCATGATCTGCGGCCCGACGAGGGTCGAGCGCGCATGGGACGGCGCATTCGGGCCGTCGGCGTCGTCGTGCCGCCACCCCCAGTCCTCTCCGACGACTCGACCGAAGGCGCGCTCGAGATCCTCGACGAGGTCGGGGTCGATGTTCTCGTTGATCGTCACGGCAGCGGTCGTGTGCGGGACATAGACGAGCGCCGCGGAGCCCGCCCCGTTGCTCCTCACCGCCGCGCGCACCTGCTCGGTGATGTTGACGAGCTCGGTCTTCCTCTCCGTCTGCACGTCGATCTGGTGCACGGTCGCTATCCTACGGCACTCATGGCGACGGCCCCGGTGGCAGAACTCGAGGCGTACCGGGACGAAGCCGACCGGTTCATCGCCGCGCTCGACGAGGAGTACTACCTCCATTTTGCGGGGCTGAAGGACGAGTTCGAGCTCTCTCCGATCTACGAGCGCTTCTCGGATCTGACGACGCTGGACGCCTGCAAGCGCCTCGCCGCGTCGGCCGGGATCGAGGGCCGCGGTGCGCGCGAGCTCTGGCGCTTCGGCTGCGAGGGCTACGTCGGCGACCTCACGCGCGACGACGCCGAGGAGATCGCCGGCCTCGAGGCCACCCTCACGGCGACCGTGGACGGGGAAGAGATCGGCTACCGGCTCCTCCGTCCTTCGATCGCGAACGAGCCGGACCGCGGACGGCGCGAGCGGCTCGACCGAGCCCGCGTCACGCTCACCGAGGAGCACCTGAACGAGCGGTACGTGCGCATCGCCGAGACGCGGCGGGCTGCGACGAAGGAGCTCGGCGCGCCCACCTACCGCGACCTCTACGACGGCTTCGGCTTCCCGCTCGAAGAGCTCAGCGCGCAGTGCGAGCGCTTCCTCACGGACACCGAGGATCTCTACGTCCGCGCGCTCGACGCGCTCTTCCGGCGGCGGGTCGGGATCTCGCTGGAGGAGGCAAAGCGCTGGGACGTTCCCCGCCTTTTCCGCGCAAACGAGTGGGACACAGGCTTCCCGGGCGAGGGGATGCTCCCCGCCCTCGAAGGCACCCTGGCCGCGCTGGGTATCGAGCTACAGGCGCAGGAGAACATCCACCTCGATATCGAGTCGCGCCCGACGAAGTCGCCGCGCGCCTTCTGCGCGCCGATCGAAGTCCCCGGCCGGGTCATGCTCGTCATCCAGCCAATCGGAGGCCCGGACGACTGGCACGCGCTGTTCCACGAGGCCGGCCACACGGAGCACTACGCGCACACGTCGGCAGACCTGACCGTCGAGGCGCGCCGCCTCGGCGACAACGCCGTCACGGAGGGTTGGGCGATGCTGCTCGAGCTCCTCGTCAACGAGCCCACCTGGCTCGAGCGGCGCCTCGACTTCGCACGGCCGGAGGACTTTGCGGCCGAGGCCTCGGCCGGCCAGCTCTACTTCGTCCGCCGGTACGCGGCCAAGTTCCTCTACGAGCTCGAACTCCACGGAGAGACGGAGCTCGAGTCGATGCGCGCCCGCTACGCGGAGCGCATGTACGACGCCCTGAAAATCGAGGTCTCCGACGCCGACTTTCTCGCCGACGTGGACGCCGGCTTCTACTCATCGAGCTACCTGCGCGCCTGGGCCTTCGAGTCTCTCCTACGCTCGTTCCTGCGCGAGGAGTTCGGCCGCGCCTGGTTCACCCGGCGCGAGGCGGGCTCGCTCCTTCGCGAGCTCTGGGCAGAAGGCCAGAAGCCGACCGCGGACGAGCTGCTCGCCGAGGTTGCCGGTGCCGAGCTCGAACTCCGCGCGGTGGCTGAGCGAATCGGGGAGACTGTCGCCTGATGCGCAAGGTCCTCATCGCGGGCGCTGCGGGCCGCGACTTTCACAATTTCAACGTTGCCTTTCGTGGCCGTGACGACGTCCGGGTCGTTGCCTTCACCGCCACCCAGATCCCCGACATCGAGGGCCGGGTCTACCCGGCGGAGCTCGCCGGAGAGGGGTATCCGGACGGGATCCCGATCCTCGCCGAAGAGGAGCTCGCCGACATCGTCCGGCGGGAGGAGATCGACGACGTCGTCTTCGCCTACTCGGACGTGACCCACGAGCACGTCATGCACATCGGCTCGACGGTTCTGGCGGCCGGCGCCGACTACCGCCTCATGGGGCCGCGGTCGACGGAACTGCGCTCGTCGAAGCCGGTCGTCGCCATCTGCGCGGTCCGCACGGGCTCAGGAAAGAGCCAGACGACGCGTCATGTCGCCTCGGTGTTGCGGGGAGCGGGCAAGCGCGTTGCGGTCCTCCGCCACCCGATGCCCTATGGCGACCTGACGAAGCAGGCGGTGCAGCGCTTCGAGCGCTACGAGGACCTCGACGCCGCCGACGCCACCATCGAGGAGCGCGAGGAGTACGAGCCCCACATCGCCGAGGGGAACATCGTCTTCGCTGGAGTCGACTACGGCGCCATCCTCGAGCGTGCCGAGCAGGAGGCGGACGTGGTCGTCTGGGACGGGGGCAACAACGACACGCCGTTCATCCACCCCGACCTGCATCTCGTCGTCGTCGACCCGCACCGCCCGGGGCACGAGCTGCGCTATCACCCCGGCGAGACGAACCTGCGCATGGCCGACGCGTGCGTCGTGAACAAGATCGACACCGCGCCGAAGGAGGGCGTCGAAGCGGTGCTCGAATCCATCCGCACGGTGAATCCCGAAGCGGCAATCGTGCGCGCGGCCTCGCCCTTCGAGGTCGAGCAGGACACCCACGAGATCCGTGGGAAGCGCGTGCTCGCCATCGAGGACGGGCCGACCCTCACCCACGGCGAGATGACTTATGGAGCGGCCGTCCTCGCAGCAAAGGAGGGCGGGGCGTCCGAGCTCGTCGACCCACGTCCGTTCGCCGTGGGCTCCATCAAGGACACATTCGCGAAGTACCCGCACATGACCCAGCTCCTCCCGGCGATGGGCTACGGCCGCAAGCAGATGGAGGAGCTGCGCGAGACCATCTCGCGCTCCGATGCCGACCTCGTCCTCATCGGGACGCCGATCGACCTCCGCCGCGTCATCGAGCTCGACAAGCCAGCTCTCCGCGTCACGTACAGCCTGCAGGAGATCGGCGAGCCGACGATCGCCCAGCTCCTCGCCGAGCGCGGGATCATCGACTCCGCCTAGCCCCGTGCTGACCGTCGTCGCGCTCGGGGGCAACGCGCTGCTCGGTCCCGGCGAGCGCGGGACCGCGGCCGAGCAGCGGGCCAACCTCGCAACGACGTTCGAGGCCGCCCGCTCGATCCTGACGGACGGGCCCGTCGTGGTAACGCATGGCAACGGCCCGCAGGTCGGCAACGAGCTCCTGCGCCAGGAGCTTGCGAGCGCCGAGGCCCCTCCTCTCCCCCTCTATGTCGCGGTCGCCCAGACGCAGGCCGAGATCGGCGCGCTCGTCGCCGCCGAGCTCGAGCCGGTCGCCGGCCGGCGCGTGGCCGTGCTGCTGACCCGAGTGGTCGTGGCTGCGGACGACCCCGCCTTCGCCGACCCGACGAAGCCGGTCGGGCCCTTCTACGACGCCGACCGAGCCCAGGAGCTCGAGCAGGAGCGCGGCTGGGCGGTGCGGGAGGACGCGGGCCGCGGCTGGCGCCGGGTCGTACCGTCCCCGAAACCGCTCGAGGTGCTCGAGCTCGGCGTGATCAAGACCCTCCTCGAGAGCGGCGTGATGGTGGTCGCCGTCGGAGGCGGCGGCATTCCGGTGGTCGCCCGCGACGGGCGGCACGACGGGGTCGACGCGGTCATCGACAAGGACCACGCCTCGGCACTCCTCGCGACCGAGCTCAGAGCGGAGCGGTTCGTCATCCTCACCCAGGTGCCCGCGGTCTACACGGGCTTCGGCACCGACGAGCAGAAAGCCGTCGACGAGCTCGTCCCCGGTCGGGACGACGAGCTCATCGACTCGCTCCCGACGGGGAGCATGCGCCCGAAGGTGGAGGCGGCGTTCCGGTTCGTGACCGAGACCGGCGGGGAGGCGCTGATCACGAGCTCGGACGGGCTCGCCGCAGGGGAGCCGGGCACTCGCGTCGTGGCGCCCGCCTAGGATGCCCGCGTGATCTCGGCGCAACTGAAAGGGCGCGACTTCCTGCGCGTGAACGACTGGGACGCGGACGAGCTCATCCAGGTCCTCGACCTCGCAGATCGCCTCAAGGCCCGGCAGCGGGAGCGCGTCGCGCACACCCATCTCGAAGGCAGGTCGCTGGGGATGATCTTCCAGAAGCCGTCGACCCGGACACGTGTCAGCTTCGAGGTCGGGATGTTCCAGCTCGGCGGCACGGCGCTCTACCTTGCGGCCGGCGACCTCCAGCTGGGGCGCGGCGAGACGATCAAGGACACGGGCGTCGTCCTCTCCCGCTACCTCGACGGGATCATGATCCGCACCTTCGCGCAGGCAGACGTGGACGAGCTGGCCGCTGCGGCGGACATCCCGGTCATCAACGGGCTCACGGACGACTTCCACCCCTGCCAGGCCCTCGCGGACGTGATGACGATCAGGGAGCGGCTCGGAGGCTTCGACGGTGTGCGGGTGGCCTATCTCGGCGACGGAAACAATGTCTGCCACTCGCTGATGGTCGCCTGTGCCAAGCTGGGGATGGACTTCGTCGCCGCGACGCCGGAGGGCTACGAGCCGAGCGACGAGGTCGTCGGCTGGGCACGGGCGGCGGCCAACGTCTCGGGGAGCTCCGTCGAGCTGACGCACGACCCGCGCGCCGCGGCCGAAGGCGCTGATGTCCTTTACACCGACGTCTGGACGAGCATGGGCCAGGACGAGGAGCGCGAACGACGCCTGGCCGACCTCGCCGGCTTCGGCATCGACGACGCCCTCGTCCAGCTCGGAAGCGAGCGGGTCATCGTCCTCCACTGCCTTCCCGCCCACTACGGCGAGGAGATCACGAAAGAGGTCCTGTACGGCCCCCGCTCGGCCATCTGGGATCAGGCCGAGAACCGGTTGCACGCGCAAAAGGCCCTCATGGCCCTCGTGATCAAGTAGAGAATGCTCCCGCTCAGGGACAACGTCCCCACCAGGCGGTTCCCGGTCGTGACAGTGGCGATCATCGCCGTCAACTTCGGGGTCTGGATCTTCTACGAGCTCCCGAACCTGAACCGCGCGATCCTCGATTCGGGCTACTTCCCCTGTGAGCCCGTGCACGACTGCATCGCGCCGGATCCACCCTGGTGGATCGACCTCTTCAGCTCCATGTTCATGCACGGAGGCTGGGAGCACATCCTCGGCAACATGCTCTTCCTCTGGATCTTCGGCAACAACGTCGAGGACACCGTCGGCCGGCCCCGCTTCATCGCCTTCTACCTCGCGGGCGGGCTGTTCGCGACGCTGAGCCAGACCATCGTCACTCTCCAGGCCGGCTCCAGCTCCGCGGCGGAGATCCCCAACGTCGGCGCGAGCGGGGCGATCGCCGCCGTGCTCGGCGCCTACCTCGTGCTCTTCCCGGGCGGCCGGGTGTTCACCTGGGTGTTCCCGATCTTCTTCTTCGAACTGCCGGCGATGCTCTTCCTCGTCTTCTGGTTCCTGCTCCAGCTCTTCCTCGGCTCGCAGTCGATCGTCGCGCCGGAGGCGGGCGGCGGCGTGGCCTTCTTCGCCCACATCGGCGGCTTCGTCTTCGGCCTTCTCGCCATCAAGATCTTCTCGGCCGGCCGCCCGAGACCTGTGCGGCCCGCGTATTGACCTTCGAGGAGCACGTGGAGCGAGTGCTCGCGTCGCTACCGGCCGACCTCCGGGAGGCGATGTCGAACGTCGAGATCGTCGTCGAGGACGAGAACGCCGAGGATCCTGACCTCTTCGGCCTCTACTTCGGCATTCCGCTCACCGAGCGAGGCGACTACTCGGGCGTCCTCCCGGACAAGATCGCCATCTACCGCCTGCCGCTCGAGGAGGAGTTCGGCGACGATCCCTCCGTGCTCGAGGATGAGATCCGCATCACCGTCCTGCACGAGATCGCCCACCACTTCGGGATCGACGAGGATCGACTTGACGAGCTGGGCTGGTCCTAGTCGTTCCGGAGGCGGACGAAGCCGGCGTTGAGGAAGTCGGCCACGGCCTGGGCGCCGAAGATCGTCGTCACGAGCCGCGTCTGGCGAGGGAAGACCACGAGGGAGTACGTGAGGCCCGAGGCGACCCAGAGGCCGATGCAATGCGGGCACGTAACGAGCTCCCCCAGCGCGCGGGCGGCGCCCTCGCGCTTCGGCTTCGTGGCGTCCGGGTCCTCTGTGACCGGGGCGCGCACGAACGCCGCCACCCGGTCCTTGGCGATCAGCCGGCCGAGCTTGTAGCTCGCCAAGCCGATGCGCGCCGTGTCGGTGAGGGAGACGCGCTCGGGCAACCGGCGTCCGGCCACGGCTAGAAAGCCGGCCAGCGCTGTGCCGAACGCCGCGGCGAGCATTGCGTACTCAGGAAGCGGACGTTCGCCTTCCACAGGCTCTACGCCCGGCTGAGCGGCCTCGACGAGCTCTATCAGGCCTCCGCCTCCTCCTTCTCAGGACCGCCGGGGAGGGCCGCGCGCTGTGGCGACTCATCCGCGAGGTTCAGAACACGCATGCCGTGGGTGAAGACGACCGCACCGCCGAGCCAGCCGCCGACGGTCAGAGCGACGAAGCCGATGAGCGTGGCGATGAACGTCTTGCCGCCCATCTCGCCCGCGACGTAGCGGTCGTGCCCGAAGGCGGCCGCGAGCGCGAAGAAGGCCGTCGCGGTCAGCATGGAGAGCATGTGCCATGTGGCCGTCCACCACAGAGGCGAGCGCCAGGTGATCGACAGCCAGTCGACGAGCCCGGTGAGCGCGGCGAAAACCGTGAAGCCAAGGCCGACGAGGAGCGCAAGCCACCAGGCTCTGGTCAGAGTGCCTTCCGATACCCCGGCGAAGGCGAGGATGCCGAGCACGGTCGCAGTCGTGTAGGCGCCGATGGTCGCGTCCGTCAAGGGAGGGTGCAGTGGATGCCCCGGAAAGCCCCGGAGGAGGTACGAGAGTCTCATGGCCGCTCTCTACCCCGTTTGCCGGAAGCCACACGGCGGGTAGCGGTGAGAGATGATCCGTGAGCGGGCGGTTCGTGCCTTTGCCGGAGTCGTCGTCGGCCTCCGCTTCCTCGTCGTGGCCGCGTGGATCGCCGCCGCGCTCGCCGTCACGTGGTGGCTGCCAGGGCTCGGCTCAGGGGAGCCCCTTCCGCTCGGCGGCCTCATTCCGGACAACGCCGAGTCCGCCCAGGTCGCGCAGCGAGACGCCGAGATCTTCGGCGTTCCTCTGACGACGGACACGCTCGTCGTGCAGCGGGATGCCGACGGGCTCTCCGCGGCTGCACAGGCCCGCGCCGTCGCGCGAGCGGTTGCCGCGAGCCGTGGGCCCAAACAGCCGGAGGGCGTTCAGCTCGCGCTGCCGATCGCGAACACGCTCGGGCTCTTCCCGAGCTCGCGCGAGCACGGGACAACAGCGATCACATATCTCTACTTCGGCTCGGAGGCCTCTCTCTCCGACCGCGTCGCGGGGGCTGAGGCGTACACGAGCCAGATCCAGCCAGACGACGCGCCGGTGGGAATCACGGGGCCGGCGCCCGCCCGCGACCAGCAGTTCGACGAGATGGAGGCCGCGCTGCCGATCGTCGAGGCCGGAACCGTGCTCGTCATCCTCCTCGTCGTCGGCCTGACCTTCCGAGCGTTGGGCGCCCCACTCCTGACTCTCTTCGCCGCCGCGATCTCGTTCCTCGTCGCGCGCGGCTTGATCCCGTGGGTCGGCACGCAGCTGGGCATCGAGATCCCGCAGGAGGTCGAGCCGCTCGTCGTCGCGCTGACTCTGGGGATCGTGACCGACTACGCCGTCTTCTACCTCTCCGGGATGAAACGCTCGCTGCTCCAGGGGAACTCTCCGGTGGAGTCGGCCCGTGGAGCAACTATCCGCGTCACTCCGATCGTCGCCACGGCCGGGCTAATCGTCGTCGCCGGAACGGCCGCGCTCCTCGTCGGCCAGCTCGACTTCTTCCGCGCCTTCGGCCCGGGGCTCGCCCTGACGGCGGCCGTGGCGCTCGCCGTCTCGATCACGCTTGTCCCCGCAACGCTCGCCATCCTGGGCCGCCTCGCCTTCTGGCCCGGCTTTGACGAGACGGAGCCCGCCGACCGATTCGCCTCGCCCGCGCGCGAGTCTCTCGGCCGTTTCGTGGCTTCGCGGCCGGTCGCCTTCGTGACCGTCCTCCTGTGCGGCGGTCTGCTCTTTCTCGGCGCGACGGGTCTGCCGGCGACGAAGCTCGGCATCCGCCTGATCAGCGGTTTGCCGGGCGACACGCAGGAGGTCCGAGCCGCTGAGGCGGCCGGTCAGGGCTTCGCGCCGGGAATCACGGCGCCGACGGTCGTCCTCCTCGAGGGTGCGGGCATCGGGAACGACGATCTCGCGCTCATCCGCCTCGAGCGGGCGCTCGCCGGCCAGCCCGGCGTTGCCGGTGTGCTCGGGCCGCGCGAGCAGCAGATCCCGGCAGCGCCGGACGGGCTCTTCGTCGCGGAGGACGGAAACGCAGCCCGCTTCGTCGTCATCCTGGACCAGGATCCCCTCGGCGCACCCGCGATCGACGAGGTGCGCGCCCTCGACGACGCCCTCCCGGGCCTGCTGCGAGACAGTGGCCTGGAGAGCGTTCAGGCGGGCATCACCGGGCAGACGGCGCTCGCCTCGGACACTGTGCAGGCCGTCGTCGACACATCCGTTCGGGTCGGCGCGGCGGTCCTGCTCGTGAACTTCATCCTTCTCGCGCTCTTCCTGCGCGCGTTGATTGCACCTCTCTATCTCCTCGCCGCGAGCGTCGCCTCGGTCGCGGCGACGATCGGCCTGACGAAGTACGTCTTCCAGGACCTGCTCGGCCATTCCGACCTCACCTACTACGTGCCGTTCGCGGCGGGGGTCCTGCTCGTCTGCCTGGGCTCGGATTACAACGTCTACGTGGTCGGCCGCATCTGGCAGGAGGCGGAGCGCATGCCGCTCAGAGAGGCGATTGCCTTCGCCGCTCCGCGCGCCTCGAAGGCGATCGGCGTCGCGGGCATCGCCCTGGCTGCGTCGTTCGGGATGCTCGCCGTCGTCCCGATCGACGGCTTCCGCGAGCTCGCCTTCATGCTCGCTGTCGGAGTCTTGCTCGAGACCTTCGTCGTCCGTTCGGCCCTCATCCCCGCGCTGATCTCGCTGTTCGGCGGCGTGAGCGGCTGGCCTGGCCGTATGCGTCGCCGCCCCGAGCCCGCGCGCGAGACCACGCGCGCCTGATGAGGATCCGCCAATGACTGGGAGCGATGGCCCGACCGAGTTCGAGCAGGCAGCCGCGTTCCGCGCGTCTCTACGCCGCTTCCATCGCATCAGCGAGGACGCGGCCAGGCGCGCCGGCCTGACGCCGCGCCGCCATCTCCTCCTGCTCATGATCAAGGGTGCGCCCGAAGGCGTGGAGCGCTCGACGGTGAGCGAGCTTTGCGAGCGGATGCAGCTGGCGCAGAGCACGGTCACTGAGCTCGTCCAGCGGACGGAGGAAGCCGGCCTCGTCCGCCGCTCGCCTGCTCGTGACGACGGCCGGATTGCGCATCTGAGCCTCACCGCGGAGGGTGAGCGGCGGCTGGCGGCCGTGCACGAACAGCTGCGACCGGAGCGCGAAGCGCTCTCCCGCCTCTTGCGCGAGGTAGACGGGCAGGGGCCCGCCGGGCCGTAGACACGGCGGGCCCTATCGCTAGGTCAGACCTTGGCTTCTGCCAGCTCGGCCGTGCAGGTCGAGCGTCCGCGCTTCTCGAGGTACTGCTGGTGGTAGTCCTCGGCCTCGTAGAACTCGGTCGCCGGAACGATCTCCGTGACGACCTTCTTCGGCCAGTGCATCTTCCCCTGGAGCTCGTCGCGCGTCCGGACGGCAGCTGCCTCCTGCTCCGGGGAGTGGAAAAAGATCGCCGAGCGGTACTGCGAGCCGATGTCCAGGCCCTGGCGATTCTTCGTGGTCGGGTTGTGCTTCATCCAGAAGACATCGAGCAGGTCGTCGTACGAGACCCGGTCAGGGTCGTACGTGACCTCGACCGCCTCGGCGTGGCCCGTGTTGTGTGAGCACACGAGCTCGTATGTCGGATTCTCCACGTCTCCACCCGTATAGCCCACCCGCGTCGCGATGACGCCGGGGATCTGGCGGAACGCGGCCTCGACACCCCAGAAGCAGCCTGCTCCAAATGTTGCCTTCTCCAAGTTCATCTCCTTCTCGTTCGACATGTTCACCTATTCGAACGCTCGAGGCTCCGCAGCTGTTCCTCCGCCTTTTGGAGCTCTTTCCGGGCCTTTTCCGCCTCTCGCTCGGCCGCACGCGACCGCTTCTGGGCCTCCTGGAGTGCTGCTCGAGCGCTCGCGAGGTCGCGCTTCCTGCGTTCCTCGGCCGGATCCGGCTTGGGAGCCTTGGCCGCGGCGCGTTTCTTCGGCGGCGCCGGCATGCCGGCGAGCCCGAAGCCGGAGGGCGAGAGCTCCTTCGTCAGCCGCCCCCGCTCGAGCAATTCCCGCGCCTCGGGGTCGATCGCTGCCGCACGAAGCGTCGACTCGAGCTTCCTGAGCGTCGCGTCGCCGTCGGACAGCTCCCGCCCAGCGTCGAGGAGCGCGGTCAGGGCCCGCCGTTCGCTCTCCTCCGCGCGCCGGAGCTCCTCGGGCTCACCCCCACCCATGAGCGCGGCCTGGCCGGCGCGGAGATGCTCTCCGGCGGTCAGGAGCGCACGCACGTTCATCCGCTCGTTGCGGGCGAGTTGATTCGCCACCCACGCCGCCGCTGTCGGCTTGCGCGCTTGCTTCAGATGGTCGGCCGCCTCGCGCTCGCCCCCGCCTCGCAGCTCCTTGACGCGCGTGTCGCGCGCCTGCGTAAAGCGGTCGAGCGGCAGCCCATAGAGGCGGTCGATCTCCTTGTCGAGGTTTATCGCCAGAGCGGAAAGGTACCGCTTCAAGTGAGCCATGACACTCGAAGAGCGCAGCTCCTCCGCAGGCCGACCCCACCTCGATCTCGACGACGAGACGGACGAGGTCGAGGAAGAAGAGGCTTTGGTCGCCGGAGGTCTCTGCCGGCTCGAGGCCCCCGCCTCGACGGTCGGCGAAGACGGCGACTAGGCGACCTTCGCCGCTTCGGCCTCCTCGAGGAAGGCGAATGCGGCCGGGTCGGTGGCCGCCACGCAAGCCTCCGGGAGGGCGGCGCACCCCAGCCAGCGCACTTCCGGCCTCCACAGGATGACGCCGATCCCACCGAGCAGCGTGACGCTCCCGTCGACCGCGACGGCTCCGCCGGCGCCGAGCCAGGCGGCCAGTCCGGCCGTGATGAGCGCCCCGAGGGGCAGCACGCCGACGAACGCGGCCGCCCAGATCGCCATCGCCCGCGAGCGCATCTCCTCCGAGCTAGCCGCCTGGACGACGACCGTCGAGAGCCCGATGAACACGACGCCGGTGAAGCCCCCGATGAGCGCGAGCGCAAAGGAAAGGGGCACGGAGGTCGAGAACCCGATGATCGCGATCGCCGCCGCGCAGACCAGGTAGCAGATGAGCGAGGGTTCCCCCTTGTTCGGCCGGCGCGACAGGATGAGCAGCGCGACCGAGCCGAGCACCGAGCCGAGGCCGATCAGCGAGATGAAAACGCCGAGCGTCTTCGGGCCCTCATGCAACTGGAAGCGGACGAGGCCCGGGACCATGAACGCGACCGGCGGCGTCGCGAACATCCCCGCGAAGACCATGAGGAACATCAGCGAGGCGAGGCTGCGCTGGCCGAAGACGTAGCGGATGCCGTCGGCCATCGCCCCGCGGACACCGGCGCTCGCGGCGGCGATCCTCGCCCGCGAACTGGGAAGAAGCGCAAGGGCGCCGAGGACGGCCAGGAAGCTGAAGGCGTTCAAGCCGAAGACCCAGGTCGGCCCGGCGGAGGCGAGGAGAACGCCCGCGATCGCGGGCCCGACAAAGCGCGCGACCTGGAGTGCGAGGCTGTTGAGCGCCACCGCGCTCTCAAGGTCCTCCTCGGGCACGGTGCCGGCGAGCATCGACTGGAAAGCGGGGAAGCTGAGCGACCCAAGCGTGCCCCCGATAAAGGCGAGCAGGCCCATGAGGAAGACGGTCAGGTGCCCCGAGGCCCAGAGCACGGTCAACGCGACGGCGACCCCCATGTTCCCGCCCTGGAAAAGAAGGAGCAGCTTGCGGCGGTCGAAATGGTCGGCGAGCACGCCTGCCGGGAGGGCGAAGACGAGGTTCGGGATCGTATTGAGAAAGCCGATGATCCCGAGCGTGGCGGCGGAGCCGCCGAGCAGCAGGACGACGTAGCCGAAGGCGCCCGCCTCGACCCAGCTGCCGGCGAGCGAGAGCAGCACGCCGCCGAAATAGATCTGGAAGCGTCGGTGGCGTAGCGCGGAAGCGCCGGCTTTCCAGTCCCGCCCGCGGTCGCGTTTTTCGGCAGGGGCCTCGGGAGGTGGCGCACCGAGTAGCGCATGGACGCCGCCCGTGACCGCGTACGCGTCGAAGCCTCTGTCCCTCAGCCAGTGCGCCACACGGACGCTCGTCGCCTCGCGCAGTCAGGTACAGGCGAGGACGATCGCCCGGCCGCGCGGGAGCTCGTCGAGCCGGCTCGGGATCTCGTCGGGTGGAATGCGAACCGAGTTCGGAACCTGCAGGGCGTCGTCCTCGTGCCGGCGCACGTCCACGAGGAACGAGCCGTCCTGGAGGAGCTCGTGCGCCTCCGCAGGCGAGATTCGCAGCGACGAGCGGCGAACGGCAGAAAGGATGTGGTACCGCCGTGTCGGGGCGGACATCAGGAGCCGGGGCCTACGGCCAGTAGGGCTCGCGGTCGAAGCGCTCGAGCGGCTTCCAGTCCTCCCGAACCGGCGAGAAGACGTCGATCATCACCGCTCCATCGGGGCCGGTGTGCACCTCGTGCGGCGTGTTCGCCGGGATCGACCACGTGTCTCCGGGCCCGAGCTCGCGCGACTCGTCGCCGACTCTGAACTCGCACGAGCCGGAGATGAGCATGCCGAGCTGCTCGTTCTCGTGCTGGTGCTCCGGGACGACGCTCAACGGCTCGAGCTCGACCAGGCCCAAGGTGAGCCGCTCGCCGTGAACCACCCGGCCCGCGACTCCCTCCCAGATCTTCTGGGGCTGGAGCTTGCTGGTGTCTTCGAACGCGCTCAAGGGCGCGATCGTACCGCGCAGGGCGACGCAGCTCTAGACCTCTACGCCATAGGCCTCCGTGAACGCCTCCTGCGCGTAGGCGAGTGACGCGTACGCGAAGCCCTTGTCGCCCCACCCCGTGCCCCAGCTGTTGCGGACGATGAAGCGGTCGGCCGTGTAGCCGACGAGGGCGACCGCGTGCCCTCCGCGCGTCGAGGCCGGGTTGTAGGTGTCGAGGTTCCCGCTCGTGAAACTCGCGTCGTCCCACGTCGAGTCGACGTCGAGGCGCACCATGATCGGCCCGTTGTTCGCGAGCCAGTTGCGCCAGTCTGTGAGGTTCGTACCCAGGTTGAAGTACGCGAGGATCTTCCGCAGCGCCGCAGTCGCGTAGAAGGTGCTCGCCTTGCCCGCGTAGAGCTTTCCGGTCGCGAAGGGGAGGTACGTGTCGCGCACCGCGCCGAACTTGCGCGCGACATCGAGCGCGGTCTTCAGGCTCGTTCCCTCGGTCTCGATGAAGGTGGTCGGCCGAGTCACGAACGGGTCGGTTTCCTTCGAGGCCATCCACATGAAGCGCGGTGAGAGGAGCTGGCTCGTCGTGAGCTTGCCCGACTTGACGAAATGCCAGCGAAGCAGCGAGTCGGCGCTTGCCCACCCGACGCACGAACCGGTCGATCCCTGATCGTTGATGGTCCACCAGGTTGTCCGTAGGTCCTTCGACGTCGGGATCGTGGCCGTCGCCGCGGCGATTTCGGACTTTGCCGCGTCGTCGAACGTCCAGTCGTCTTCGGTCTTCGGCGACGGCTTGCAGTTCAGGATCCGCTTTTGGCGACGCGGACGCGCCGTTCGGCGACGGGTCGTCTTCCTCGGTCTGGCCATGTGAGCCTCCTCTTTAGTAGATCCAGATCGCCGGGTCGCGGACGCTCGACTTCGTGGTGTTCGGACCGACGTGGCGAACGTCGACGTGGCGGACCAGGCCGGAAGCGCCCTGGTAGCCGATCCCGGAGAAGCGCTTCAGCGCCTTCACCGCCGCCGTAG
>Ga0105245_10002733_pt1 | contig 15868 bp, 10 predicted proteins | sample KBSM54metaG_FD_81523 | JGI IMG/M metagenome (GOLD analysis project Ga0105245, IMG submission 81523) | Miscanthus rhizosphere microbial communities from Kellogg Biological Station, Michigan, USA - KBS M5-4 metaG | ecosystem: Host-associated > Plants > Roots > Rhizosphere > Soil | place...
GACCGTCTGGCGCGCTCCAAAGCCTTGGCGAAGGATGCGTGGCTGGAACGCGAGGCACCCGTGCATCCGACTCAATTCGTCCAAATTCAACCAATGGAGGTCAAGACCACATGAACGCTGTCCGTGGCTGGACGCCGATTACCAAAAGCGACAACATACCGCTCCGCGAAGGGCGTGCGGTGACGGTGGGGGACTCGGAGATTGCGATTTTCCATCTTGACGGCCGCTACCTGACAATCGAGAACAAGTGTCCGCACAAGGGCGGCCCTTTATGTGACGGCATCGTGTCGGGCACAACCGTCGTCTGCCCGCTGCACGGGCAGCGTTTTGACCTGGAGACTGGCATGCCTGTTCTGGCGTCCCAGCCCGGCTGCGTGGCGATTTTCCCAACCCGCGTCGAGGAAGGTGTGATTTTCGTCGATTTAGGCGGCGCGAGCAAGGGCCAGGATGAAGTAGCCGCGTAGTCTTGTGATATCGGCGGTGCCCTCAACGTTTGAGGACCCATCATTCAGCCAGCGGATGCGAACGGGCGTCCTCAAGGCTTGATGAACTCTCCCCGTGTGAGCCGATTTGAATTGAATCCAACTCAAAGAGAACCGACTCAAATGAATTTTCGCAAAGCAACCCGGATCCGTCTGGCCGATTTCTCCAGCGCTCCCATGCGCGCCTTCCACATGTCCTGGATCGCGTTTTTCCTGTGCTTCTTCGGATGGTTCGGTGTCGCGCCACTGATGCCCGTCATCCGCGACGAACTGCATCTGACCAAGGCACAGATCGGGAACCTGACCATTGCATCGGTAGCAATCACCGTACTCGTACGGATGGTCATTGGTTGGCTGTGCGACCACATCGGACCTCGCCGGGCATACACCTGGCTGCTGATTTTGGGCTCAGTGCCCGTGATGGCAGTGGGGCTGGCGCATGACTACAGCACGTTCCTGCTCTTCCGCCTGGCGATTGGAGCGATTGGGGCATCCTTCGTCATCACGCAATATCACACGTCCGTGATGTTCGCGCCGAATGTCGTCGGAACTGCGAATGCCGCGGCGGCCGGATGGGGCAACTTGGGTGGTGGTGTCACGCAAATCGTGATGCCGCTGCTTTTCGCCGGTTTCGTCAGCTTGGGCGTGGGCGCCTGGTGGGGATGGCGCATCGCTATGTTCGTCCCAGGAGTAACGATGCTGTTGTGCGGAATCGCCTACTTTATGCTGACCCGGGACACAGCTGACGGCGACTTCGCCGAGCTCCGCGCACGTGGCCAACTGGCCAGCCGCTCCGGATCCGGCCGGGCCTTCGCAACAGCCTGTCGCGACTCCCGCGTGTGGGCTCTCTTCGTGATCTATGGCGCGTGCTTCGGAATGGAGCTGACCATCGACAACATCGCAGCCCTCTATTTCACGGACTATTTCCATCTCGCGCTGACCGCGGCCGGAATTGTGGCTGGGTCGTTCGGAATGATGAATATATTTGCGCGCGCCTTGGGCGGCATCGTGAGCGACCGCTTTCACCAGCGCTGGGGATTGCGCGGCCGCGCACTTCTGCTGGGCGCCACGATCCTTTGCGAAGGGCTCGCGCTGATGCTCTTCTCCCAGATGCGTGTACTACCCTTGGCGGTCGCCGCGATGATGTTGACGGGCTTGTTCATCAAGATGTCGAACGGCGCCACCTACTCACTGGTTCCGTTCGTAAACAAACGCGCTCTCGGGGCAGTCGCCGGGATCGTGGGAGCGGGTGGCAACGTCGGCTCGGTACTCGCGGGGTTCCTCTTTAAGGGAAGTATGCCCTGGACTCAGGCGTTATTGGCTCTCGGAGCGACGGTATCCGTCGTTTCAGTGCTCGCCTTGGTGGTCCGCTTTTCTGAGACAGAAGAACAATCCGCGCGCGCGGAAATCGAAGCTCGCTTGGCAGGCGAGCTTGCTACCGCTGGAGCGATGGGAGACTAGGATGCGAAACAGTCTTGTTCTTTTCAGTGCTCGTGGCGGGCCGCGCAACCTCCGGCCGCCGTTCGCTGGGCTTCTGTACGACACCAGCGTCAAATATCGCGCTACGCATGTGCAGGAGGCCTTCAAGTTTTAGACTGGAGGAAAGTATTACCGCGTCTTTAATACATGCCATTTGAAGGACTCCGCGTTCTCAGCCTGGAAAGCCGTCGCGCCAAGGAAATGGAGGCTCTCATCCGCAGGGAGGGTGGCGATCCATTCATAGCGCCCTCGGTCCAGGAGCGCGCTCTCGATGATCATGGCGAAGCCATCCGCTTTGTAGAGCGGCTGGAGGCGGGTGAATTCGACTTGGTCGTCATTATGACCGGTACGGGACTCGCGTTTCTTCGCGACCAGGTCGTCGCGCATTCCTCCCCAGACAGGCTCGGCGCGGCCTTGCGCAGCGTGACCATCGTGTCACGTGGACCCAAACCGCTTCCGATTTTGCGCGAACTGGGCGCACGCGCGCAAGTAGTGGTTCCGGAGCCGAACACCTGGAAAGAAATCGTGGACGCCGTGGGTGCCCGCACGGAACGGCGCATAGCCATACAAGAATACGGTCGCCCGAATTTGGAAATGAACACCGCGCTGGAGAAGTTAGGCGCCTCCGTAACGCCCGTCGTACTCTACCGTTGGGAGCTTCCCGCCGATATCGGTCCTCTTCAGGCCGCGGCACGCGGTCTAGCCGCGCGTCAATTCGATGTCATCCTCTTCACGTCCTCTATCCAGCTTGACCACTTGATGTTGATCGCGAGTGCCCTTGGAATTGAATCTCAAGTGACTAGTGCGTTGCGCGAATACGCTGCCATCGCGTCAGTGGGACCGGTGATGAGCGCATCGCTCGAAGCAGCTGGCTTCACGGTGGATATGCTACCAGTGCACCCCAAAATGGGAGCACTGGTAAAAGTTGCCTCGGAGAAGGCCTTATCGGTCTTGGCGCAAAAACGCGCGCTTCTCGATATTCCGTCTCGGACTTAAAGCTAGAAGTATTACTTGGGCGTCACATGGATCAAGGCGCCGGGGTTGGCGTCTTCGATAAGCCACAGCGAACCATCGGGAGCTTCCGCCACATCGCGGATGCGTTTGCCCATAGCCCAGCGCTCGGCCATCTTAGCGCCGCCTTTGCCGTCAAAGATAACGCGGTTGAGCGACTGGGTTCCCATGCCGCTGATAAAGCCGTTACCGTTCCATTGCGGGAACGTCTGCGTTCCGCGGTAGAACATCAGATTGCCAGGCGCAACCACCGGCACCCAATAGATCACCGGCTTCGCCAGGTCGGGCCGGGTGTCAGGGCTGGGAACGGGAACACCGTTATAGTTCGGGGCTTCGCCGACCAGCGGCCAGCCATAATTCTTGCCCTTCTCGATCAGGTTTAGTTCGTCGCCGCCGCGCGGCCCATGTTCGACCTCCCACAATTCGCCGGTGGTCGAAAACGCCAGGCCATAGGGCGTGCGATGACCCATGGTCCAGGTTTCCGCCGGCGTCAGGTTCTCGGCCGGGAAGGTGTAGGTGTTGACGACCTTAGCGGTCTTGGCGGCTTCGGTATCAGTTGGCGGATCGATGAGGGAGATAGTGCGAGCGCCGGTCTTGCCAGCGTTGGGATTGTCCGCGGCGGGTTTTCCATCCAACGTCAGGTGCAAGATCTTGCCTACAGGCTGGTTCGGATCCTGAGCCGGGGTGAAGCGCTGGCGGTCTCCAACCGTGAGGAACAGAGACTGGCCGTCGGGAGCGAAGGCGACAGCTCCGCCCTCCTGGCCGCCCTTGCCCTTGGGCATCTGATGCCATAGCACCTGGAAGGATCCCCGCTGAAACGCGGCGGAGTTGGCGGTAAGAGCCAGCTTGCCGCGGGCCAGCGCCAGACCGCCGCCATAGTCACCCGGCTCGGCATAGGTAAGATAGATATTCTGGTCGGTGACGTAGGTGGGCGAGACGTAGACGCCCAGCATGCCGTTCTGGCCTTCCCAGTAGACTGCGGGCGTACCCGTTACGGGCGCGATCTTCTCTCCCTTTGCGGACACCAGCCAGACGGGACCGACCTTTTCGGTGATCAGCATCCGGCCATCGGGGAGGAACGCGATCCGCCAAGGCAGTTCAAAGGTGGACGGGGCCGGGGTCATGGTGAAGGGCAGGCTGGCTTCGGGCTTCTGTTCGCCCGCATTCACCTGGGCCCAGGCCGCCACCGATGCCAGGGTAAGAAGCAATACCGCTTTCGCCATTTTCATAATCATTTCTCCTTGCTTTTAAAGCGCACGACCCTGACCAATTCGGGGCCCGTTGTCCATCCTATACTATCGTGGAAATCGCGCCAAATGGAGCGCCCTACGAACCATTCGGCAAGGACGGGAGGTGCGTATAACTTATTGATTTATGGTGCGCCCGGTATGACTCTAACATGCGACCTTTTGGTTCAGTGTACGGAGTGCAGTCCACTGCTTCCATGGGCGTGCCAGGCCTTAACCGGGTGAATCGCCCGAGGTTTCTACCTGCTTCCATCGTCATAGGCTACCGCAGTGGTCATGCAAACGCTCGGTTGCTGACGGGATTTGAGTGGCCGCGGAGCAGTAGCGAAGCCTGCGTGGAGGATCATAAAAAGTAATGGAAGTGTGGCCGACCAACCGGGAGCTATCCCGGTCGCCCTCTAAAAAGTGAGCTATCCACATATCGATCCGCATGGCACAGGCCTTGGGTGTGTGCCGATGCCGGAGAATACGGCTGGGCAAAATGATAAACTTGGCTCGACAAATTCTCCTGAAAGGACCTACCGAAATGGCGAGAATGTCCAACCGACGAAACTTCCTGAAACAAGCCACCCTCCTCATTACAGGAACGCAAGCGGCTCCACTTTTCCTGGCGCCGCGTGAGGCGCGTGCGGCGGAAACCGGCAGCGTGGTTGCTGAAACCTCTTTCGGGAAGATACGCGGCACTCTCGTCGAAGATATCAAAGTCTTTAAGGGCATTCCGTACGGCGGAAGCACCGCGGGTACGAACCGTTTTATGCCACCTGTGAAGCCGGCTAAATGGAGTGGCGAACGCGACGCAACCTCATACGGACCAACCGCCCCGCAAACCGTTGGAACTGGCCGAGGCCGTCCTGGAGTTCCCGCGGAAGACGAAGACTGTCTAGTGCTGAACGTGTTCACTCCCTCAGTGAGTGGCGGCAAGCGTCCCGTGATGGTCTGGCTTCACGGCGGCGGCTTCTCTACAGGCTCGGGCTCGTCGCCGATCAATGACGGTACCAGCATGGCCCACGCCAGTGACGTTGTGGTGGTGACCATTAACCACCGGCTCAACGTGCTTGGCTCGACATACCTCGGCGAGGCCGCGGGAGCGGACTTCGGTCTGTCCGGCTCGGTCGGAATTCTCGATATCGTCGCGGCGCTCGAATGGGTGCGCGAAAATATCTCTCATTTCGGAGGCGACCCAAACCTGGTCACGATCTTTGGACAATCTGGCGGAGGCCGCAAGGTGGCCACGCTGATGTCCATGCCTTCGGCCAAGGGACTTTTTCACCGCGCGATTATCGAAAGCGGAGCCGTGCTCCGATTGACCACACCGGAAGACGCTATCCACACGACCACATTGCTTCTGGCCGAGTTGGGCCTCAGCGCAAACCAGGCTCGTGAATTGCAGCATGTCCCTGTCTCTCGTCTCCTGGCCGCAAACGCCGCAGTGCAACAAAAGATCACCTTGCGCGAACCCGGGATGACGGCGAACTCACCGATGGTCGATGGCAAGGCTATACCCAACCACCCATGGGATCCAGCCGGGCCGGCACTTTCGGCGAACATTCCCTTGCTGATCGGTTGGGCTCATACAGAGGAGACGTTGTATGACCGGCCCACCGCGGAGAAGCTCGCGCTGGATGAGGCGGGACTAAGGAAGCGTGCGGCAGAGCGACTGGGTGATGATCCCGATCGTGTGATTGAGGCGTTTCGCAAGGCGCATCCGGAGGCAACTCCGTGGGACCTTTGGATTCTCATCGCCACCGATCATCCGCGCGGGGCCTACACCCGCGAGCTCGCCAAGCGGAAAGCGGCGCAGGGCCGCGCGGCCGCGTACCTGTACCGCTTCGATTGGGAGACGCCGGAGGGTGGCGGACACATGCGGTCGCCGCACACTGTGGAGATCCCCTTCGTGTTTAACAACATCAAGATTGCAGGTCCGCTCATCTCAAAGATGCCGGAAGCCTACGCGCTGGCCGAAAAAGTCAGTGCGTCATGGGTCGCGTTCGCGCGTACCGGGAATCCCAATACACCAAAGTTGCCAAAGTGGTCCCCATACTCGGCCCAGTCACGCGACACGATGTTATTCAATAACGACAGCCGCGTGGAAGCTGATCCCGACCACGGTCCTCGCCTCTCGATCGAGCAGTCCCTGAAGCTTGGGTAAAGGAAGAATCTCGCGTCTGTCGCTGTGGGAGGGTTATTCCGTTCCTAGTGACGTCTTGGACGTGAACCATTTGTGCCATCTCGCCTGCGGTGATCGAGCTTCTTGGTTTGGACCTTGCTGCATTTCATCAGCGTTCTTGCATTGACCCGACTGAGACGGTACGATGCGAGACATGTTCGATCGAAGCGCGATGATCGGAATCCTATTCGCCGGGGCGCTCGTGTGCGCTCATGCGCAATGGTTGAATCATCCCAACCCGCGAACGCCGCGCACGAAAGATGGCAAGCCGAACTTGACGGCGCCGGCGCCGCGTCTGAACGGCCACCCCGATCTCTCCGGACTGTGGCAGGCCGAACGCACGCCGGAAGCCGAGTTTACCAGCGTCCTGGGCAATGACTTTACTGCCCTGCAGATCGATCTTCACGACATTAACAAGGAATTCACGAACGTCTTCTGGGGACTCAAACCCGGAGAGGAGCCTCTGCGGCCGGAGGGAGCCGCCGTCTACAAGCGCCACCAGGACAACCCGCTTACTTATCCTCACACGCAATGTCTTCCGGACGGCTTCCCCGCGGACATGTTTGTGATGACATTCAAGATGATCCAAGCGCCCCGCCAAATCGTGCTGTTGACGGAGCTCAACTCGCCCGCCCGCCAGATCTATACCGACGGGCGGCCTTTGCCCAAAGACCCCGAGCCTTCCTGGATGGGTTACTCGGTCGGCAAATGGGAGGGCGATACGTTAGTGGTCGAGACGATCGGACTGAATGATCGGGGTTGGCTCGACGGATCCGGCCACCCGCGTAGCGAGCAGATACATATAACCGAGCGGTATCATCGCCGCGACTTCGGACATTTAGACCTAGAGTTTACCTTCGACGATCCGACATACTACACTCGGCCTTTCAGTTTGAAGGCCGCGGTCCGGCTGATCCCGGACAGCGATCTGATCGAATACGTCTGCGCCGAAAACGAAAAAGATCGGACGCACCTGGGGAAATAACATGCGCATCCTGATTTTGCTGGCAGGCTTGGCGGTATGCACTCAGGCACAATGGCTGAACTATCCCGACCCGCGGACCCCCCGTGCCAAAGACGGCAAACCCAATTTGACCGCGCCCGCTCCGCGCCTCAATGGCAAACCGAACCTTTCGGGCCTCTGGGAAGCCGATGCGACTCCGCGGAGTGAACTCGACCGCGTCTTGCCGCCGGGGTTCTTCGATTTACAAATCGATCTGCCCAACGTTTCCAAGTACGTGATTAATCTTTTTTGGGATTTCAAACCTGAGGACGATCCTTCGCGGCCCGAGACCTTGGCGCTTATGAAGCAGGCCGCGTCCGCTGGCCTGGGTCTGCCAGGCTCGCGCTGTCTTCCGAATAGCATTCCCTTGACTCCTTTGATCCTGCCATTCAAACTTGTCCAAACAAAGCAGCAGATGGTGATGTTGTTCGAGCACTACGATCCTCCGCGCCAGATCTACACTGACGGTCGAACGCTTCCCGAGGATTTGGAGCCCTCCTGGATGGGACATGCCGCGGGCAAGTGGCAGGGCGACACACTGGTCGTCGAGTCCGCGGGCTTCAACGGCAAGACTCGGCTCGATGCCTCCGGCCACCCACGCAGCGAATCGGCGCGCATGATCGAGCGCTACCACCGCCGCGACTTCGGGCACATGGACATAGATCTGACCATCAACGATCCGAAGTACTATACGCGTCCGTTCACTGTGAAACTACTGTTCCACTTGATTCCCGACAGCGATGTGCTCGAGGCGGTGTGTGCCGAAAACGAGAAAGACCAGGTCCACGTTCTGAACTGACTCGCGCGGCACAAGGTGCACATCGGTCCTGGATGACGGCGTAACCGTCCACTATCCTTCGCCTCGATGGCTGAGAAGTAGCTTCCGGACTGCCGATTGTTCATCCACTTTCCAAACAGCTTGCTTCCGATGGGGCAATGAGTCTTACTTGCCAATTTTCTCTCAGAAGTGCTGGATTTCTTTCATCCCGCTGGGTCAGCGGCATTGCGAGCACCTTTTCAACCGTCTGGTCTCATTACAACCATGGCGCTCCTACAGTTCCAAGGTGTAGGTTGGATAGGTGAGTTCCGGCACCCAGCACCGAACCCGGCCCGAATCCGACCGAGCGGAGGCGACTTTTATCTCGCGCTGGATTTTTGCCGTGCTCCTGGTGTTGATGGCTTGCAGCGGTTGCGCTGCCCTGATTTATGAGATTGTCTGGCTGCAACTTCTGCAACTGGTGATCGGGTCCTCGGCCGTCTCGCTGGGCCTGCTGCTATCCGCCTACATGGGAGGCCTGTGTGCTGGTAGTGCGTTGCTGGCTCGGCTCGTCCGCCCGGATCGCCATCCTCTCCGGGTCTATGCGGTGCTCGAAGCGGGAATCGGCGTGCTTGGTTTGCTGGTGCTGTTCGGAATCCCAGTAGTGGGCCGCCTCTATCTTACGGGGACCAGCGGTCTGGTGACGCGAGGGCTCGTCGCTGCGGTGTGCCTGTTACCTCCGACGCTCTTGATGGGCGCCTCGCTTCCGGCGATCGCGCGCTGTGCGTCGACATCATCCTCAGATGCCTATAAGACGGGATTCCTGTATAGCGCCAACATCGCCGGGGCAGTCGCCGGATGCTTGATCGCCGGATTCTACCTGTTACGTGTTTACGACATGGCGATCGCTACCTACACAGCGGTCGCGATCAATGCTTTGGTCGTCTTGTGCGCCACCGTCATCGTTTCGTTCCGCAGGCATTTGACGGGTACAGCCGGGGCGCCCTTAAAGCTCGCCCGATCTCACCCTGTCTCCGGAGCGACCCTGGTGTATGCGGCGATCGCACTCTCCGGCCTGACCGCCCTCGGTGCCGAAGTTGTCTGGACACGTCTGCTTTCGCTGCTACTGGGCCCCACGGTTTACACCTTCTCGATAATTCTGGCCGTCTTCCTGTCAGGGCTATGGGCTGGAAGCAGCGCGGGCTCTTCCCTGGCGCGGCGGCTCAAACGTCCGCGGCTGGCCATGGCCGCCTGCCAGATCCTGCTCGCCGTGGCGCTGGCCTGGACCGCCTACACCATGGCGCATTCACTGCCGTACTGGCCGGTGGACCCGTGGCTGTCGTTGGATCCGTGGTTCAATTTTGAACTGGATCTGGTGCGCGTAACGTGGGCGATACTTCCTGCGACCCTGCTCTGGGGCGCCAGTTTTCCTTTAGCTCTGGCTTCTGTGATGGCGCCGGGTGAGGATCCGGCACGGCCCGCCGGTCGGGTCTACGCGATCAACACCGCTGGCTCGATCGTAGGCTCGTTGGCTTTCAGTTTGTGGTTCATTCCCACAGTAGGGTCGCGTCAATCGCAGCAGATTCTGGTCGCGATAGCGGTCCTGGCGGCTATCTTGGCGGGGGCCTCCGTATCCCCGTACGCCAGCCGAAAGGCCCGCCTGGCAGGCTTAGCCGCGGCGGCTGTCCTTCTCGGTTGGGGACTGGCCGCAACGGTGCAGGATGTGCCGTGGGAGGTGATCGCCTATGGGCGCCGCATAGCCCCCATCATCCGCGCGTTCGATCTTTATGATCGTGCCAATCCGACTCAAGTTCTCTTCCGGGGCGAAGGCGTCAACTCTTCAGTCTTGATCGCCGAGCGAGCAGGCCAACGCCATTTCTATGTCAGCGGCAAGGCCGAGGCGTCCACTGCGATCCTCGACATGCGCCTGGAGCGAATGATGGGACACGTGCCGGCGCTGATCAATCCCAGTCCGAAATCCGTGCTGGTGGTGGGATTTGGTGCGGGCGTCACCGCTGGATCGTTTACCCGTTATCCCGAACTGGAGAAACTGGTCATTTGTGAGCTGGAGCCCTTCATCCCGCCGGCCTCCACTCAGTACTTCGGTAAAGAGAATTACGAAGTGTTGCATAACGCCCACACGCGCATGGTCTACGACGACGCGCGCCACTACATCTTCACCACGCGTGACAAATTCGACGTGATCACCACCGATCCCATTCATCCCTGGGTGAAAGGAACGTCGGTCTTATATTCGAAGGAATACTACGAGCTAGTGAAGCAGCATTTGAATCCGGACGGCGTGGTGGCGCAGTGGCTCCCGATTTACGACAGCGATCCCGATACCATCAAAACCGAATTGGCCACCTTCTTCGCTGCCTTTCCGGAAGGAACCATCTGGAGCAACAACTTGAATGGGGACGGCTTTGATCTGGTGCTGCTGGGACAGGCCCGGCCTGGACCGATCGATGTGGACGCTCTCCAGGCTCGTCTGGACCAACCTGGTTACGCCCCGGTCGTAGCATCGCTCGGCGATGTGAGATTTCATTCCGCGATTGAAGTTCTGGCTACGTACGCAGGCCGCGCACGGGATCTGACGACACTGCTGGCCGGCGCTCAAATCAACGGGGATCTGAATATGCGGCTGCAGTACATCGCCGGTCTTGGGCTGAACTCGATGGCGTACCAGCGGACCTACAAGGAGATTCTGAAACATCGGCGATTCCCGGAAGATTTCCTAGTGGGTACGCCCGGCGGCCGCATGGACGCGCTTCGCACCATGCTAAGCGCGTCCACGAATTGATTTAGAAGATAAACTTCATGGCCAGCTGGATCACGCGATAGTCGCCGGCCCCGATCCCGTTGTTGCCGCTAATATCGCTGGTGATCTGGCCGAAGTTGGGGGCGGTCAGCGTGTTGACCGGCACGCTCGGATTCAAATGATTGGGAAGATTGAAGGCCTCCCCGCGCAACTGAATCGTCCGGCTTTCCCACACCGGGAAGTTCCGGGACACCGCCAAATTAAATTGGAAAACGCCCGGACCTTTCATGTTGTTATAACCCAGATTGCCGTAAGCCGGCGGAAGCGGAGCTCCGGGAGTTCCGGGAATGTAGGCGAAAGCCGACTTGCTGACCCAGCCGTCGACGCTCTGATTGGTCGCGTAGGGGTTAGTATTCACCAGATTCGGGGTTTGCAAGCCCTGGCCTGAGAGCGCATTATCGAATCCGCTAAACACGGTGAAGAACTGCGCGGATTTAATCGACAGGATCGGCGCCACCTGCCAGTCGCTTCCCAGCATCCGGGCGGCCCTATTCGAAAATTTGGGCGTAGTGACTACCACGTTGAAGGTAAACAGTTGCCGCACGTCCGGGCCGTTGCAGTTGCTCCTCCACTGCCTGCGATTGGCGGGAGGGGCCACTCCAGCGCCCGCCGGAGGATTCTGGTTGTAGGGATCGCCGATGCAGTGTGACCAGGTATAATTGGCCCCGGCGGTGAACCCGCGGTTGAGCGCCTTGCGGACGGAGAGATTCAGGGCGTCGTAGGTCTGTGTGCCACCGTCGTCTATTTGGCCGATGCCCGAGTACGCCTGGCCCAGGGCGGGGTTTTGCAGATAGAGCTTACGCCGGAAATTCGTGTTGGCGGTGGTCGAGCACGCGCCTGGTGCTGTCAGCCCAAACTGGCCCGCCACGCAGTTTCCCGGAATGAACGTGGCCAGGTTCACATTCTCCCCGCTAACCATGTGAATGGTGTTATTGCCCACATAGTTCGCGCTCAGCAACCAGTCCCGCAACTGCCTTTCCACACTGACATTCCATTGGTTCATGTAGACCGGCTTGAAGTCTTGCAACGGGGAGTTTACATAACCGCCAAAGGCCGGAAAGGGAAGGCTGTGGCTATACACACCAAACCCCTGTAGCGCTGCAAAGGTGGGCATCGGATTCTGTCCTGCCGGCAGTCCCACAGCACCGGGGTAGTTGGCCCAAGGATTCTGAATATTCCCCCCGGACAGGTTCAGGGTGTTGCCGAAAGGAGGATCGAAGTACATGGCTGATCCCGCCAGCATCATGGCCCGGTCTCCATACATTCCATAGCCGACGCGGATAGTCATGCGCCCATTGCCCTGGGGATCCCATGCCAATCCCAGCCGCGGAAAGAACTTGTTCCACTTGGGACAGTTGAAGTACTCTCCGCAGGTGTACTGCGGATCGCCCGGAAACACCAGACCCGCCGGGCCATTCGTGAATACGCTGCTATGGACGTTCTGCGTGAACAGGGCGGGATCGAAATGCTGATTCTCGCCGCGATTGTTATAAGGCGACAGATAGGGTTCCCACCGCACGCCGTAATTCAGCGTCAGCCGGCGCGTGATTTTCCAGGAGTCTTGGGCATACAACGACACGTAGAACTGTCGCGTGTAGAATCCGTAGTTGGTGCCCTGGCTGAATCCCGACATATTTCCCATCACAAAGTCAGCCAACGGTGATCCGGTCCTGCTTCCGTCAAAGCTGGCTACGCCCACCGCGTTGGTGCCGGACCAGTAATTCAGGCGTTGTTGAAAGATGCTCCCGCCGAAACCGAACTGATGCGCTCCCTTGACCCAGGTCAGATCCTCCACCACCGACCAGAGCGGTCCATTATGCTGCTCGCCGGGAGATGAGTTCCCGGCGCCGAAGACGATACCAGTGCCGCTAACATTCAGGCCGATCACATTGCCTGCCAGGGGACTAATGTTCGCGCCCGTGCTGGGCCAGGAAATGTAATTGTCCGCAACCTTTGCGACGTTGGTCCGGTTGGCGCCCAGCCGCAGAGAGTTCACTATGGTGGGACTGATCAGCCAGGTATCTCCCAGGGCAAGCCCATAATCCAGATCATGGACGCCAAAAAAATTGATCGAGAGCGGATTCTTTCCGTCGAAGGTAGAGGCTTTATTGAGTTTCGCGCCCATGTAGCGCCCGAAAAACGTGTGCTTTGAGCTGAATTGCCAGTCCATTCTGCCCGTGAACAGGTCCTCGTCCTGGTTGCCGATGAGGTTGTAGTTGGTCTTGCCCGTGGGATCCACGGCTGTCGGAAAAGTCTTGACGATGTTCTGAGTTACTGGGCTGAGCAGAGAAGTGGGAATCTGGTTGCCGGGGAATAACGTCTGGCCAGTCGGGTCCCGAGGATCTTTCAGCTTAACGGCGAGGGCGCTGAAGTCGCCATTGTTGATCATCGCGGCAGTCGGAACAAAGGCCGTGGCCTGGACGCCGTCCGAGCGCAGGGAGGTTCTCTGGTAACCGCCGAAGAAGAACAGCTTGTCTTTCTTGATCGGCCCGCCGATGGTTCCGCCGAACTGGTTGCGCTTCAAGGTGTCGCGCGGCTTGCCGGCGGCGTTGTTGAAGAAGTCATTCGCGTTCAGGCTCCGATTTCGCACGTACTCGAACAAGTCGCCGTGATACTGGTTAGTGCCGGATTTGGTGACCGCGTTGACGGTCGCAGTCGCATGGTATCCGTACTGCGCCGGGGCAGCGCTGGTTTCGACCTTAAACTCCTGGAGAGCGTCCGGGAACGGCAAGGGGAGGCTCAGGCTGTTATAGGGATCCTGGTGAATGACGCCATCCAGTAAATACGACACGCCATCCCCGTTGCCTCCTGCCACCGAAATTACCACCGTGGGGTAGTTTCGGATGCTGTTCATGGAGCCGTCGCCAGGGTTAGTCGCCATGCCCGCGAGGAAGACCAGTTCGTGGGCATCGCGGCCGTTCAAGGGCATTTCCATGATTTGCTTGTTGTCCACGACGCCGCCGATGCTCGCAGTGCGAGTTTCCACTTGGGCGGTCCCGGCTTCTACCGTGATTTGTTCGCTCACCGAGCCTACTTTCAAAGCGATGTCAAGAGTCGGGGTGGTATCAACCTGCAGAACGATACCTGACTGCACGTACTTGTTGAACCCCTCCTTGGTGACTTCTAGCAGGTATGGACCGATGGGAAGATTCGTGAGCACGTACCCACCGTCGGACCCGCTGCTCGTGGTGCGGACCACGCCGGTTGCCGTTTGGGTCACGCGAATCGCCGCACTCGGAATAATAGAGCCAGTCGTATCTTTGATAACGCCGTTGATTTGAGATGTCTGGGAAAACGCTGCCGCAGACATTAAAAGGAAACCGGACACAATCCTTGTTATGTTGCTCATAATCCCCTCCCCGTTGTGTTGCCTCACACTGACTGCGGAAACACTATCAACAGTGACTTCTCGTGTCAAGGGGATCTGTCGGCCAACCAACGACGGCCAATTCCAACAGCTTCTCGGTTATGGGATCGGGATACGTTAGAGATTTCGCTGCACTGAGGACCGCGAGAAGGCGTACACGTCGGGAGTCGTACCTGGAGCGGCCCCATAGGCTTCGATCACCCGCACGCCGGGTAGTTTGGTCCTCCAGAATCCGAAGTCCGGTTCCGTCTTCCTGGACTCGGTAGGCGTGAGTGGTCTCTTCACCCGTGTTAAAAAATATCTGTCCGTTTTCACCGAAACGTGGCGAGAGACCCTCCACGTTGGGGATTTGCCGGGGAGGAGACTGGCGATCCAGCGCAGCCAGCCACAAGCGGGGTTTCCTTGCGCATCCGCTGCGCGTGCCACGACCCGCTTTCCGTCGGGCGAGATGTCGTAACTGTGGCCCGGCAGCCCCCAGACGAACAACCCGGGCAAGAGCGGTTCGTTGTGCCCCGAATCCAGTTCCAGAAGGCGCAGCTCGCCTGGATCGAAAGTAGGCACGGCGCCCTTCAGAATCCGATACAGCAGTTTCTTCCCGTCCGGGGTGAACCTCGGATCGTAGCTGTAGTCCTCCAGCGAGACCTGGCGCTCGCCGTTCTTGTCATGCACCCAGACCGTGCCTTGCTTCTGCGCCACGGCAGCCACAAACGAACGGCCATCCGGGGCCATCGCGATGCCTTCTTCTTCCGTCAATCCCGAAGTAATCTGTTCGAGTGGGCCGTCCGGGTACCGCTGGCGCCAGGTGTGGAACGTTCCGCTCCGGCTGCTGCTCATGTACATCCACTTGCCGTCGGGTGACCATGCCGCAAACGTGCAGGCCGCACCCGGCGGACCCACGCGATGGCCGGAGGAGTCGTAGGCCAGGTTGCTGGTTCCCAGCCGCACATCGAACAGCGGCAGCGGCACGCGCCCAACGGATGGCGCGTACAAGTTCGTTTCCAGCCTTTATTGCAGGTAAGTGATTCGCTAGGTTCCCACGGGGCAGGACCGGAACCGCGACCGCTCCTTATCCCTCGACAGCTTCAACTTGCAGCGAAAAGGAATAGAATAACTTGAGGACCAGGATAATAGCCGTGTGGTTTGTTACAGAGCTGAGAGTAGGCCTTCTTGGACTGGCGGCCCTCTTTCTAGCCGCGCCCGTGAAGTCGTCCGCACAGCAGAGCAAGGCATTCCTCGATCGCTATTGTGCGACATGCCACAGCGAACGGCTCAAGACCGGCGGGCTCAGCCTTGCCCAGACGGACCCGACTAAGCCCAGTGCACAACCGGAATTGTGGGAGAAGGTCGTGCGCAAGTTGCGCACGCGGGTCATGCCGCCTTCCACCGCGGCACAGCCTTCGGAAGCCGATCGCCTCGCCATTTTGACGTCGCTCGAAACGTCGCTCGATGCGGCGTACGCCGCTAAGCCGAATCCTGGCCGCACGGATTCGCTGCGGCGACTGAATCGAACCGAGTATCAGAACGCGATCCGAGA
>Ga0105245_10002734_pt1 | contig 15867 bp, 11 predicted proteins | sample KBSM54metaG_FD_81523 | JGI IMG/M metagenome (GOLD analysis project Ga0105245, IMG submission 81523) | Miscanthus rhizosphere microbial communities from Kellogg Biological Station, Michigan, USA - KBS M5-4 metaG | ecosystem: Host-associated > Plants > Roots > Rhizosphere > Soil | place...
GATCTCGAACACGCTCGGCAGAAGATGAACGTGCTGATGTCCGTTCGCGTGCGCGATCGTCAGTCCCGTTCGCAGCACGCGCTCGATCTGCGCGCGCAGCTCGCGCTCGACTTCGTCGAGCTTGATGCGGCGCAGGAAGTAACTCGTCGCGAACGACGCGTAACCCTCCGCGAACAATCCGTTCGCGCCGACGAGCGACGCGGCGTTCTCCGTCAGCGGACGCTCTTCGACGAGCGCGAGGTGAATGCCGGTGACGAGCGTCGGAACGTCGCGCAGCCGCTCCACTGCATGCTCGAACGCGGCGCCGTTCGCGACGATGCTGCACGCGGTGACGACGCCGTCCGTGTGCGCGCGGATCGCGCCTTCGGTCATGCCGCGATGCAGCCCGACGTCGTCCGCCGTGACGATCAAGCGCTTGGTCATTTGCGCGCGCGCATCTCTGGATACAGGCGCACGAGCTCCCGGAAGATCTTGAAGATGACCGACGGCGACGACAGATGCGACGTGCCGCGAATGCGCGGAAAGTAGTCGAGGCCGATCTGCTGAATGGCGAAGCCGCGATTCTTCGCCTTCACGATCAGCTCCGCGTCGATGAGCGAGCCTTCCGACTTCAACTCGATCGATTGCAGCACGCTGCGCTTGAAGAGCTTGAACGAGAAGTTGATGTCGCGATGCGGCCAGCCGAAGAGAACGCCGATCAATGCGTTGTAGACGTACGAGTAGATCGTGCGGCGCAATCCTTCGATCGTGCGGTCGAGGCGATAGCCGGCGATGACGTCCGCGCCGGTGAGCTCGATGGCGCGAATCGCTTTGCCGAGGACGTCGGGATCGAAAGGAAGATCGGCGTCCATGTAGAGGACGAGGTCTTTCGTCGCAGCGGCGAATCCGGTCTTCAGCGATCCGCCGAGCTTTCGATTCTTCTCGTGACGGATGCAGCGAATGCGCGGATTCACTTCGCACGCGCGGCGCACCATCGCCGGCGAGGCGTCGGTCGAAGCGTCGTCGACGATGACGATCTCGTAGTCGTCCGCGTACTTCGTCAACGCCTCGACCGCCGCGCCGATGGCGTGCTCGATGTTCAACTCTTCGTTGTACATCGGGATGACGAGCGAGACCGATGGCTTACCGGGCATTGGGCGATTCTAAGCGCACGAGTTGGACCGCGAGGACGCGCGAGTCCTGATTGTGCAACACGTTCGCGGGCTGGAACGACTGCTGCGCGACGAGTTGCAGCTCGACGCTTTCATTTTGCGGAACGGCGACTTCGATCGTCGACGGATTGCGTCCGATGGATGCGTGTGTCGTCTCGCGTCCATTCACGAGCACGCGGATGTCGTCGGTCTCGTACGGCGTGTCGTGCGAGAGCTGCATCGTCAAGATCACGTTCGATCCATGCACGCGCGGCAATCGCAGCACCGCGTTCTGCGCGAGCCAGCGCCACTCCTCCCCTTGCGCGTTTCGCTCGAGCGCGAAGACGCCGCTCACCGGGAAGTAGCGCTCCGCCGGCGTGATCGGATCGACGGTGACGACGCGATAGTGATTGCGCGTGAGCTTTCCGTACGCGTCGCTCTCCGGCCACGAGAAAAGCGTGGAATCGGGATCGTGCGTGCCGCCGTCGCCGAGGAGGACGAGCGGCGTTTGCGGCGCATCGACGTAGTTGCGAATCGCGAACTCCACATTTTTCGTCGCATGATCGCGCAACAATTCTTCGGCATACGGCCGCATCGACAAGTCGTACGCGACGACGGTGTTCTTCGGATAGTGCGACGCGACGAATCGCGCGGCCGCAACGGGCGGCGATGGATGATTCGCGCGCTCGCGAATGATCGGAGCGGTGTACGCGAGCGACGCGATCGCCGCGGCGACGACGGCGATGTACGGCGCGACGCGCAGCTGTGCGCTCTCGCGCACGATGCCGAGGCCCGCGGCGGCGAGGAGCGCGATGCCGATCATGTGCGGCATCGAGTAGCGCGCGGCGTCGGCGGGATCCATCACCGTGAGCGCGTACAAGAAATGCGCGAGCGTGACGAACGTGATCGGCACGAGACGCCAGTCGCGGCGAATCTTGAAGAGCCCGAGGATCGCGAGGAAGAAGATCGGCAGCGCGATCCACTTCGGTCCCCAGGGGTGGAAGAGGAATCGCGCGACGAGCGCGCCGGCGCCGAGGGCACCGCGCGATGCGGCGGCGTCGTGCTGGACGACGTAGCTCGCTTGCCGCGACTCCCACAACATTAGCTTGTCCCAACCGCCCGTCGCGTCCATCAGCGGCGCGAACCACGCGATCGACAAGACGGTGAAGCTGATCAGTCCCGCGGTGATCTTGCGTTTGTCGCGCGTCCAGAGAAGAAGCGCGATGAAGAGCGGCAGAAGGACGATCACGAGTTGCGGACGCGTCCCGATGGCGGCGGAGCACGCGAGGCCGAGGGCGATGGCGTCACGCTCGATGCGAACGTTCGCGCAGACGAGCATGAGCGCGAGAAACATCAGCGCGGGTGAATCGGACAACGGCAGCGTCGCGTGCACGAGCACCGACGCCGAGAAGTAGAAGAGCAGCGCGCCGCAGACGGCGAGATCGGCATCGTCAAGTAGTTGACGAAAGAGCGCGCACAGCGCGAGGAAGCCGACGACGCACGAGACGATCGACAGCGCGCGCAACGCGAGGAACGGATCGTTCGTGAAGAGATTGAACAGTTTGCCGAGGCCGACGTAGAGCGGATAGCCGGGCGGATGCGGGTGCGAGGACCACGGATCGAAGTTGCGCACGGCGCCGGCGAAGAGAAGTTCATCCGACTCCCAGAACGTGCGCGGCATCGTCAGGAGGCGGGAGACGAGAACGATGAGGGCGCCGGCGGCCTCGTACAATCGGTCGGTGCGGAGTCTCATTCGCGGCGTAATCCTACTCAATCGAACCTATCGAGGCCGCGGCCTTCGCACACGCGCTCACACGCTCGTCCGATTTCTCACCTGCCCGTTCGGTCGCATCCTCGAATACGTGCCGCGCGGCGCGAGCGTCCTCGACGTCGGCGCCGGTCACGGCGTGTTCTCCGTCCTGGCGCGCGCACATGGCGCATCGCGCGTCGTCGCCGTCGAGCCGGACGCGCGCAAAGTGCGCGACATCGACGGAATCGACTTCGTCATCGGCTTCGACGAGTGCATCCGCGGCAAGTTCGACGTCGTCGCCATCATCGACGTCCTCTACAAAATTCCGATCGACCAGTGGGACGCGCTCTTCGACCGCCTCGACGCCCCGATGCTGATCGTGAAGGAGCAAGATCCCACCGCGCGTCTCAAGAACTCATGGAACCGCGCGCAGGAATGGCTCGCCACCACCCTCCACATCACCCTCGGCGAAGCGTTCGCGTATGAAGCGCCGGACGCGTTCGTGGCGCGCATGAAACGACACGGATATGACGACGTGAAGGTCTTGCGCGTCGACCGCGGATACCCGCACCCGCACATTTTGTACATCGCAAAGCGATGAATTTTAGATGTTGAATGTTGAATGTTGAAGGGAAGCGTCTTTCTTCACCATTCAACATTCTCCGCTGCACATTCAGTATCATCCCCGAACCAACAGATAGGAGCGTCACCGTGCCCAGTTTTCCCGGCGTCGACTACATGGAAATCGATTCGCTCTTCAGCGAAGAGGAGCTGATGGTCCGGCAGACCGTCCGCGACTTCGTCGACGACGAAGTGCTGCCGATCATCGAAGAATGCAACCGCGAAGAGAAGTTCCCCGCGCAGCTCATTCCGAAGATGGCCGAGATGGGACTCTTCGGCGCAACGCTCAGCGACTACGGCCTCCCCGGACTCAACAACGTCGCTTACGGTTTGATCATGCAGGAGCTCGAGCGCGGCGATTCGGGACTGCGCTCATTCGCGTCGGTGCAATCGGGACTGGTCATGTATCCGATCAACGCGTACGGCTCGAAAGAGCAGCGCGACTACTGGATTCCGAAGCTCGCATCGGGCGAGAAGATCGGCTGCTTCGGATTGACGGAGCCGGACTTCGGCTCGAATCCCGGCGGCATGCGCACCTACGCGCGCAAAGACGGCGACACCTACGTGCTCAACGGCGCGAAAGCGTGGATCACGAACGGCTCGGTTGCCGATGTTGCGGTCGTCTGGGCGAAAACCGACGGCGTCGTGCGCGGCTTCATCGTCGAGAAAGGCACACCCGGATTCTCGACCGCGTATCACATGGGCAAATTCTCGCTGCGCGCGTCGGTGACATCGCAGCTCTTCTTCGAAGACTGCCGCATCCCCGCGGAAAACGTGCTGCCGGAGACGAATGGCTTGAAGTATCCGCTGTCCTGTCTCACGCAAGCGCGCTACGGAATCGCATGGGGCGCGCTCGGCGCGGCGATGGCGGTGTTCCAAACTGCGACGCAGTATTCGAAGTCGCGCATCCAGTTCGGCGGCATGCCGATCGCGTCGCATCAGCTCGTGCAGAACAAACTCGCGTGGATGATCACCGAGATCACGAAGGGCCAGCTCCTCGCGCTGCAGATGGGACGCTTGAAAGATCAAGGCAAGCTCAAGCCGCATCACGTCTCGATGGGCAAGATGAACAACGTCAACATCGCTCTCGAGTCCGCGCGCACCGCCCGCGACATCCTCGGCGCCAACGGCATCTCCGACGAATACCCGATCATCCGGCACATGCTGAACCTCGAGTCGGTGAAGACGTACGAGGGAACGCACGACATCCACAATCTGATCATCGGTGAAGCGGTGACCGGCATCGCGGCATACAACCCGCCGATGTCGTCGGCCGCGGAGAAGGAAGCGACGGAGCGCCGAGAGCGCGAGGCCATGAAGCAATGACGCTTGCGCTCGACGCGCAGCACACGGCACTCGTCCTCATTGATCTTCAGCGCGGCATCGTGTCGCGCGATACGACACCGCATACGTCCAGCGATGTCGTCGCGCGCGGCGCCAAGCTTGCCCGGCGATTTCGCGAGATCGGCGCGACGGTCGTGTTGGTTCACGTCGCCTACTCCGCCGACGATGGCGATCGATTGAAGCCGATGACGGACGCGCCGCCGGCGATCAGCGGTCCGCTTCCGCCCGACTGGAGCGAGCTCGTTCCGAAGCTCGAGCAGGCGCCGAGCGACATCATCGTCACGAAGCGGCAGTGGGGAGCGTTTTACGGAACGCAGCTCGATCTGCAACTTCGCCGTCGCGGCGTGCGAACGATCGTGATCGGCGGCATCGCCACGAACTTCGGCGTCGAATCGACCGCGCGCGACGCGTGGGAGCGCAATTATCAGATGGTGTTCGTCGAAGATGCGATGGCCGGCATCTCCGAAGAAGCGCACCACTTCGCGATCACCAACATCTTCCCGCGCCTCGGCATCGTGCGATCGACGGAGGAAATCCTCGGAGCCTTGCGACCTAAGGCTCGAGCCGGTAAACGATGACGTTGCGGTAACTCGCGACCGGCGTCCAGTGTCCCGGCAGTCGGCGCCGGAACTCGTTCATGTCCACTTCCACCTGCGACAACACCGCATACCACTTTGCGTTTTTCGCGCGCAGCGCTGCGAATCGACCGGCGTCGAGCGTATCCCATCGCACGGTCAGCTCGTTCGCGTAGTTGAAGTACGCGCCGCTCAGAAGGCCGGTGACGATCATCGCGTCGCGCGGGATCACGCGCTGCGCGAGCGCGATCGAGCGCGGATAGATGACCTGATCCTCATCGACGGTGAGCACGTGGCGCTTGTGACACTTGTCGATGGAGTAGCCGAGGATGGCGAGGATGACGATGGCGGCAACGAGGCGCGGCCAGGGGATGTCGCGGATGACGAAGACCGCGCCGATGATGAGCGCCGGCGTCGCGGGCAGCAGAAAACGTGTGAGCGTCCAGTTTCCGCAGACCTGCCAGCATCCATAGAAGATGAGGAAGCTCGAGAACCAGGCGAAGAGCAGCGCGCGCGTCCACCCGCTCGCTCGTTTGTCGAAGACGGCGAAGAGACCGCATAACACGACCGCCGGCGAAACGAGATGGCTCAGCATGCGCAGCTGCTCCCAGAAGCAATCGCCGAATGAAAACACCGCGGCCGATCCGTAGCCGGTGGCGAGCGGACTGCCGTACGTCTTCGCGTTGAACACCATCAACGCGATGCCGAACGGGATCGCGCCGAGAGCGGCACGAACGAAACGAAAGCGAAGTGCGATGAGGAGCGGGATCGCGACGAGGAGATTCGTTGGGCGGACCCACACGCCGATCGCGAACGCCGCGCCGGTGAGGACGCCGGCGCCCCACTGAGTACGACGCAGGGATAGCCAAACCGCGAGCAACGCCCAGAACGTCGCCAGGACGTCGCTCATCACGACGATCGAGTGCAGCATAAATGTCGGATGCACGGCGAGGATCGCTGCGCTCGCGGCCGCGAACGGCGGCTCGAGGCCGAGCTCGCGCGCGATGGCGTACGTGAGCGCGATCGCGCCGAACGCCGCGAGCGGAATGACGAAGAACGGCGCGTACTTCCAGCCGCCGAGCGTCGATGCGGCGAGGAGATGAATCGGATATCCGGGCGGATAGACCGCCACCATCGTTCCATTCGGACGCTGTGAAAATCCGAGGTGCGTGAAGACTTCGGTGAAGGAGGGATCGAGGTTCAGCGTGCGAAGCGGCGCGACGTCGATGTGCGTCCGGCCCGACGAGAACATCCTCGCCTCGTTCATGTAGCCCGACTCGTCGGGGCCGCCGGCGACGTACGAGATGTTGCGCACGATGATCGCGATGTAGATCGCCGCGACAATCGCGAGGAGCCATTTCACGCGCGACATGCTATGACGGTGCACGATGAAATCGGTCGCCGCCGCCGCGGGCATCATCGCCGTCTGCTACGGCGTGTTCGTCTTCGCGCTCTGGCGCGCGCGCGATCGCGACATCTCGCGCTTCGTCGTCGCCGGCGGTCCCGGCGTCGATCCCCGCGAAGTCCCTCCCGGCCTCACCGTTCGCAAAGACCTCGGCGGCTACGACGGCATGGCGTTCTATCGACTCGCGGTGAATCCGTTCACGCATCAGCAGAAGGAGTACGGCATCGCGCTCGACAATCCGCCGTATCGCCAGCAGCGCATCGGCTATCCGTTGATCGTCTTCCTCGCGTCGCTCGGCAACGCGCGATGGGTGCCGGCGATGATGGTGATCGTCAACGTGATCGCGCTCGCGGCGATGGCGGCGATCGGCGGCGCGCTGGCGCGCCATTTCGGCTTCAGCGGATGGTGGGGCGTGGTCTTTCCGCTCTATCCCGGATTCGTTCTGACGCTGTCGCGCGACACGAGCGAGATCGTCGCCTGCATGTTCATGCTCGCCGCTGCGTACGCGCTCGCGCGCGAACGATGGATGGCAGCAGCGCTGCTATTGACGTACGCGGTGCTCACGCGCGAGACATCGCTCGTGATCGCAATCGCGCTCGCGATCGTCTACATCAAGCGGCGTTTTCCGCCGATCACGTTTGTGATGCCGATCGCCGTCTACGCGGTCTGGCAAATCGCGCTGACGTTGATCTGGCGCCGCGTGCCGTTGAAAGCGGGCGCGCCTGCCATCGCCTTTCCGTTCTCCGAGTTCACGAAATTTCTCGCGGCCGCGGCACCGCGACGCATCGTGCTACAGCGGCTGTATTTCATGGAGAGCCTCTATCTTGCGCTGCTCGTCATCATCGTGATCCTGATCTGGCGGCGAACGTCGGCGAACGTCGAATGGCGTATCACGTGGCTCTTCTATCTCGCGATCTCCGCGATCCTGCCGCACACGATCTGGCTCGAGGACTTCGGATTCCTGCGCATCTTCGCGGATCTGTTTCTCGCGAGCGCGGTGCTGATCGTGGGCTCGAGAGCGGCGGCGCGATGGTCAACGCTGATCGCCAGCGCCGTTTTGTGGGTGCACCTCGCGCGGCACGTCGTCGAGCTTCATTAGCAACGCGGTGCGGTATCGATCGAGCGTCGTCCAGTGTCCGCGCAAATACGGCAGTTCCCAACCGAAGATCACCGCGTAAAGCGGATGTGGATACTCCTCGGCGAGGTCGTAGCGGAACGTCACCCGGTTCGCGTAATAGAAAAAAGCTCCGCCCAGCTGCATCGCAGCAACGGTTGCGTTGCGCGGCAGCCGCTGCTCGGCCCACGCGATCGTCTGCGGATAGATCAACTCGCGCTCGTGCACCGCGAAGACGTGCTCGTGTTGCGCGAAGCGCCAGCCGTGGAACGCGATCGCGACGACCACGATCGTAGCGAGCGCGCGCTGTGTGCGCAGCAGGAGAAGGATGCCGATGATCAACGGCGGGATCGCAGGCAAAAGAAAGCGCGTGTAGCCCCACTCGCCGATCGGACTGAAGAATGAATAGAAAACGAAGAACACCGCGAACCAGACGCCGAGCAGCGCGCGCTTGCCGGCGCGTTTGTCGAAGATGACGAGGAGGCCGATCAAGTAGATAGCGAGCCATCGCGCGTAGAGCGGCGCGCGCGTGATGGGATTCGTCCACGACAGCATGTAGCCGATCGATCCGTAGCCGGTCGTGAGCCATTTGCCGTACATCGCGTGATTGAGAAGCACGAGCGCGATGGCGAATGGGAGTGCGCCTAGGATTGCGGCGGCGAGGCGCCGCCGCCCCACTGAGAACGAGAAACCCAGCGGGATCGCGAGGAGAAGATTGCTGGGGCGGACCCACACCGCGATGGCGAATGCGATTCCGGCGAGCACGCTGCGTTCGCGCAACGCGAACAACATCGCCAGCATGCACCAGAGCAGCGAGACGATGTCGCTCATCGGCTGCATCGACATCAACAGAAACGCCGGCACCGTCGCGAGCATCAGCGATGCGCCGAATGCGGATTCGTCCGACAGCCCGAACGTTCGTGCGAGCGCGAACATCGCGACAAGACACAAGAGCGCCGCGACCGGCGTCACGTAAAACGGTGCGAAGCGAAAGAGCGCGAGGTGCAGCGGATATCCCGCGGGATACGACGGCACCATCGCGCCGCTTTCGGGCGCTGCGATGAAGCCGAGGGGAATGAATAGCGGGCCGGGGACGGGGACCGTCAAGCGTCCCGAACCGAGGAGCCGCGCCTCGTTGAAGTACCCCGAGCTGTCGGCGCTGCCGACCGCCTCGCAGTTGTGCCGCACGATCACCGCGAACCACACCGCCGCGATCAGCAGCGCGATCACAAACTTCGCCCAGCGCACGCACCGATCGTATCGAAACCGTGTGCTAGAGTTTGCCGCCATGGAATCGAGTCTCGAGATCGGATTTCTGCGCGTCACCGAAAAAGCGGCCATCGCCGCGGCGCGCACCATGGGTTACGGCAAACGCAAATACTCCGACCAGGTCGCGGTCGAGTCGATGCGCGAAGAGCTCAATCGCCTGAAGATGCGCGGCACGATCGTCATCGGCGAGGGCGAGCGCGACAAGGCTCCCATGCTTTACGTCGGCGAACCCCTCGGACGCGGATGGACCGAGGGCGAGATTTATCCCGAAGTCGACATCGCGGTCGATCCGCTCGAAGGAACGAATCTCTGCGCTACCGGATCGCCCGGATCGATCGCCGTCCTCGCGGCGTCGGAAAAAGGCGGCCTGCTCAACGCGCCCGACGTTTACATGGACAAGATCGTCACCGGACCGACGGCCGCGAAGGCGGTCAACCTCGAGGCGTCCGTTCACGAGAATCTCAATCGCATCGCCGACGCGTTCCAGCGCGATGTCGACGAGCTCACCGTCATCGTCCTCGATCGCGAGCGGCATCACGACCTCATCGCGCAGATCCGCGAAGCGGGCGCGCGCATCAAGTTGATCAGCGACGGCGATCTCTCCGCCGGTATCTCCGCGGCCGTTCGCGGCACCGGCATTCATTGCGCGATGGGCATCGGCGGCGCGCCTGAAGGCGTCCTCACCGCCGCCGCGATGCGCTGTCTCAACGGCCGCATGCAAGGCCGCCTCAAGCCGCTCGAGAAATGGCAGGAAGAGCGATTGAAGGCGATGGGCTTCGTCGACGGCAACAAGGTCTACGACACAAGCGAGCTCGCGGCGGGCGACGACATCATCTTCTCCGCTACCGGCGTCACCGACGGCGATCTCCTTCGCGGCGTCCGCTTCTTCGGCGGCGGCATCCGCGTGTCGTCGCTGTTCATGTCGCTGAAGACGAACTCGATCCGCTTCGTCGATACGATCTATCGCGAAGAGGGATCACAGCTCGCGGTCAGCTTCACTTAAACAGCTCGCGAAACGCTGTCGGGATCGGCGCGGTGAACGTCAGTCGTTCGCCGGTCATCGGATGTGTGAAGCCGAGGAGCTTGGCGTGAAGGGCGAGACGGTTGATGGGGTTGACTGTGCTCCCATAAAACGAATCGCCAAGAATCGGATGTCCCGCTTCGGACAGATGAACGCGAATCTGATTCTTGCGGCCCGTCTCGAGCGTGACGTCCAGCATCGAGTATCCGTTCTTCGCCTCGACGGTTTGATAGTGCGTGATGGCAAGTTTGGCGTCGGGACGCGGCTTCACGCTCACCATCCGCAGATCGCGCCGCTCGAGAAGGTGTGATCGGAGCGTTCCGGCGGGCGGCGCGAGATCTCCTTCGATGATGGCGACGTAAACGCGATCGGTCGAATGCGCGGCGAACTGCACCTTCAGCCCCTCGCGCGCCGCGAGGTGCTTGGCGAAGACCAGCACGCCGGACGTCTCGCGATCGAGGCGATGCACGACATGGATCCGCTCTTCGGTCCGCGCTTTGAGGTACGTGTTCAGGTACGCCTGCACGGTCGTGTCGCGCTCGCGTTCCGTGGCGACGGTGAGGATGCCGTTCGCTTTGTAGATGACGATCACGTGGTCGTCCTCGAACAACACGGCGATCCCTGCGGGCAGATTGCGATGCGCGGATTTCTGACCGACGTCGACGACGTCGTCGTTTCCGATGTCGCGCTTCGCGTCCTTTTCGACCTCACCGTTCACACGCACGCGGCCGTTCTTGAGCATCTGGCGGAGCGTCGTTCGCGACGACTCCGGGAAGCGATCGGCTAAAACTTCGAGCAGCAATGCCACGTATAGAATGCTCGCATGGAATACAAAATCGTCGGCGACGTAATGCAGGCGCTCCAGATTCAGCTGGCGCAGAACGAAGAGTTGTACGCGGAAGCGGGCGCGATGCTCTACATGGGCAACGGCATCGAGCTGCAGGCAAAGATGCAGGGCGGCCTGATGAAAGGCCTCATGCGCAAGTTCCTCGCCGGCGAGTCGCTCTTCATGAGCGTGTTCCGCTGCAACACGCCGAAAGGCGATCTCGCGCTCGCGAATCCGATCGCCGGCAAGATTTTTCCGGTGCAGCTCAACAACACGACGATCCTCGCCGAGCGCAACGCGTATCTGTGCGCGATCGGCAACATCGATCTGTCGGTCGCGTTCACAAAGCGCTTCGGCGCGGGACTCTTCGGCGGCGAAGGATTCCTGCTGCAGAAGATCACTGGCCAGGGACTCGTGTTCCTCCACGCCGGCGGCAACATGCTCGAGTTCAATCTGAAGGCGGGCGAGTCGATGCGCGTCGACACCGGCTGCATCGTGTCGATGGCGGACACGGTCGACTACGACATTCAGTTCGTAGGCGGATTCAAGAACGCGCTCTTCGGCGGCGAAGGTCTGTTCTACGCGACGCTCACCGGCCCCGGCCACGTCGTGCTGCAGACGCTTCCGTTCAGCCGTCTCGCGAACCGCATCGCCGCGGCGATTCCGCACGGCCGCGATGAGTCGAAGGGGATCGCCGGCATCGGCGGCGACATCATCGGGAACCTGATCTCCGGCGATTGATAGGTCGTCACAGACCGAAATAACCCCAACGCCGTACCATGTTGCCGACGGTCCAAGGTCCACCAAGGAAAAAAGGCGACTCTAATGATCGGTTCCCGAGCGATGCTGGCAGGCATCGCGTCTACTCTTCTATTCACGGCAACGGCATTTGCCGCGGCTTCCACATCGACATGGACCAATGCCGGTGGCGACGGCAAATGGTCGACGCCTGCGAATTGGTCGCCGGCCGGCGCGCCGGCAGCGGGTTCCGATCTCATCTTTCCGGGTGGCGCGAACGCCACGATGACGAACGATCTTGCCGCCGGGATTTCGTTTCATAACCTGCAGTTCGACGGGTGTCCTTACCGGCTGAAGGGAAACTCCATCGCTGTCACCGGCGATTTGGCGTATTCCGCATCGTGCAGCGTCACCTTCATCGAGTCGGATGTGCGCTTCGACGGACCGGTCCACACCATCAGCGGGTTTCCGTTCGAATTCGACGGTGCCGTCGAGATCAATGGAACGATCAACCTCGCAAATCACTCGGCCTTCAATGGGCCGCTGCGCGGCTCCGGAACGATCTCCGATGATTGGCACTCACCGGAGTTCCACGGCGGCGGCACCTTCACCGGTGCGTTGAATCTGGGAACGGCCGGCGTCTTCTGCGATCTGCCGACCGCCGACGTTGCCGTGGATCGGTTCTACGGAAACGGCAGCGTCGGAAATCTTCGTGCAGTGTCGATCACGCTCGGCACCACGATGTTTTCCACCGGCTCCGTCGGTGTCGTCCAGACAAAGAATCTCACCACCATCCTCGGCAACATTTATCCCGACACGACCATCATCGACATCCTCCCGGATGGCTTCGATCACATCATCACGAAAGGCACGGTCACGCTCGCGGGCAAGCTCGGGCTGGGCGTCGTCACGGCGCCGCTCACGGTCGGCCACAGCTACGTGATCATCGACAACGACGGCACCGATGCCGTCAACGGAACGTTCGACGGTTTGCCCGAGGGATCGTTTCTCACGGGAGGCAGCGCGATCTTCAAGCTGTCGTATCGAGGCGGCGATGGTAACGACGTGACGCTGACCGTCGATCGCCCGGTCAGAAAATGGACCGGCGCCGGTGGAAACAATCTCTGGTCCAACGCGGCGAATTGGTCACCATCGAGCACACCTGTAAGCGGCGACTCGATCGACTTCCCCGCCGGAACCGGAGCGATCGACGTCGTCGACGACCTCGCCGGCGGTTCGACGTTCGGAACGATTTCCTTCGAGCGGCCCGTCCACATCAGCGGAAACTCCTTCACCGTCGGCGAGCGGTTGACGATCGCGGGTGTCGACTTCTTCGAGAACAATCCGTTGATCCAAATCGACAACGACGTCACGTTCGCGCATCCGCAGGACATCCCGCACATCCGATTCCGCGGACGCGCACTGCTTCTCGGCAATGACGCCGTTTACAACACGTTCTATGCACGATTCGAAGGGCCGCTCGACGGCCCCGCGGTCATCCGTCCGTCGTACAGCGCGTTCGTCGGCGGCGGCAACCTCTCCGGCACGATCATTGGAGAGTCGCCGACGGAGATCGCCGGCGGATTCCCCAACGCCGATGTCGCCATCCAGTCCGACTTGTATGGCAGCGGCATCGTCGGTCAGCTCTACGCATTCACGATTCATCCCGGAGCGAAGGGCACCACGGACGTGGCATCGTTCCAATTCGCTCCGCGAAGCGGATCGCTCGGCAGCCTGGCGATCGACATCACGCAATCGGACAACGACCGCGTCGTCATCACCGCGCCTGTACAAATCCAGTTCGCAAGCCTGGCGGCGAATGTGCGCTCGGGATCGCCTGCCGCCGGCACGACGTACACGATCATCGACAATCGAACTTCGTCTCCCATCAGTGGCACGTTTACCGGATTACCGGAAGCGGCGACGCTGGACGCCGGCGGAACTCAGATGCGCATCTCGTATCGGGGCGGCGACGGAAACGACGTCACGCTGACGGTCGTAGGCGCTGCGAAACGATGGACCGGCGCCGCGCACGACGGGCGCATGTCGAATCCGGCGAACTGGTCGCCTGCAGTCGCACCTCAGAGCGGCGAGTCGCTGTCGTTCCCGTCCGACAGCGCCACGAATGTCGTCAACGACCTCGCTGCCGATACGCAGTTCGAGTCGGTCGCGTTCGCCAACGGCTACCGCCTGACGGGAAACCGCATGGTGATCACGAAGGCGTTCACGTGGGAGTCATCCGTTCCCGTCGGTGCGGATCTGAAGTTTTCGGGCGACGTCACGATCAATGCGAACGAGACTTTCAACGGCGACGTGGAGGTCAATGGTCATGTCACGGTGAGTGGGCTTCAGGGCTGCTACAGCACGACGTTCAACGGTGCACTGAACGGCAGCGGATCGATCGACGGATGCTCGTTCTGGATGAGAGGCGCCGGCGGAACCTTCGCCGGAACTGTCAGCGTCCTAAACACCATCCAGATCGACGGGGGAGCCTTCCCCGGTATGAACGTAACGGCAGGAAGTTTCTACGGTTCCGGAAGCATGGGTGATCTGAACGCCGGGACCGTCACTCTGTACGCCGCGCTCCGAACGAAAGCTTTCGCGATCACGAACACCGAACCCGACTGGCTCCCATCGGTGAACTTCACGCTTCCCGCGAAGACGCTCCAGGCTTCTCGCGTGACTCTGCTGCGTCCTCTCGCGATCGACTTCAGCGGCCCGCTTCCGGTCGGATCGGCCTACACGTTGATCGACAACACCGGCAGCGAACCTGTTCACGGAACGTTCCTCGATCGTCCGGAAGGCAGCGTTTGGACCAGCGGAACGACGACGTTTCGCATCTCGTACAAAGGCGGCGACGGCAACGACGTCACCGTGTCCGTCGTGACCTCGACGCTCGTCACGCTGACACAGAGCGCATCCACCTCCGGCCTCGGCGAGAACGTGACGCTGACCGCAACCGCCACGTCGTCCGGCACACCCGCATCGGGAACGATGTCGTTCTATCGCGACGCGACGCTCATCGGGACAGCGAATGTCGTCAACGGCACCGCCACGCTCGTCACGCACTTCAACACGCTCGGCACGAACGATCTCATCGCCACATTCCTCGGCACGAGCTCGTTTGCCAACGGATCTTCATCGAAGCTCACTCACACGACCGTCCGCGCGCTGCCCCATCTCACCGTGAATGACACGGAAGTCGAGGGCCGACATCTCCTCTCCGTGTCGGCGCCGCGCGGCGAGAATCTGAACGATTTCCCATCAGGAACGATCTCGATCGTGTTCGATGGGACGCCGATTGCAAACAGCCTCGCCGGCGGCGCGGTTGCGTTTCCGCTCGGTCGCCTCGAGTCGGGCGTTTATCCCGTCGCCATCCATTACGCGGGCGATGCGACTTATGAAGCCGCGGACATGACCTACAACCTCGTCGTGCCGGCACCCGTGCTCGACGTTCACGGCTCGGAAGTCAAAGCAGGAGACACGGCGTCGATCGTGTTGCGCCTGTCGAGCGATTCGCGGCAAGCGATCTCCGTCAGGTGGCAGACGGCGGACGGAACCGCGATTGCGGGCAAGAACTACGTCGCGGCGAACGGCGTCGTCACGTTCCCGCCGCACACCACCGAAGCTCGACTCACGATCACGACGCTGACGGCGGCGGATGCCGCGAAGACATTCTTCAACGTCCGCATCGATAGCAACGACGCGACGGTGCGCTACGGAAGCGCGAGCGTCGTGATCACTCCGGTCACGCCGGAGCAGAGAACGCGCGATCTCGTATACGCCATGCGCGAGACGGGACCACTCACTCTCGATCTGTACGTTCCCATCACGGCCACGGCGCAGGCCGAAAAGATGCCGCTCGTCACTGCCATCGAAGCGGACGATTGGTCGATGTTGCCGAGTCGCGAACCGATCGCACTGCGCGAAACGGCGCACGGCTTCGCAGTCGCCGTGGTCCGTTTCCGCACGAGCATCGATGCGAAGTTCCCGGCACAAATGGACGACGTGAAGGATGCGATCGCGTGGCTGCAACGCCACGGCGCCGAGTACTCGATTGACGGCACACGCATC
>Ga0105245_10002735_pt1 | contig 15866 bp, 15 predicted proteins | sample KBSM54metaG_FD_81523 | JGI IMG/M metagenome (GOLD analysis project Ga0105245, IMG submission 81523) | Miscanthus rhizosphere microbial communities from Kellogg Biological Station, Michigan, USA - KBS M5-4 metaG | ecosystem: Host-associated > Plants > Roots > Rhizosphere > Soil | place...
ATGCTGATGGCCCATGCATTAGCGTCGATCTGCTCCACGTCTACGCCCGGCGCCATACGCAGCACATCGGGAATGCTGAAGGCGCCGCTTCTGCGAATATCCTCCTGATTGATCACGAATACCGCAGCGGCGGTCTTGGAAAGAGTCTGCTCCTTCTTGGAGACGGACGTGACCGTGATGGCCATAAGATCTTCCAGGCTCATCTGACTCAGATCCACAGACGGCGCATTTTGAGCGCGACCCGCAAACGTCATGGGCAAGGCTAGGGCCAGGACGCCAATGGCGATGCGCACGAGACACATATCGGATTAGTGCGGCTTTGTATGGAGAAATAACGGCGGGAGAAGCCCTACCCTATTGCTGCATTGGGGTAATACAGTCGGGCGATGATAAACTGGTGTTCACCGGAGAGGTGGCAGAGTGGTCGAATGCGGCGGTCTCGAAAACCGTTGAGGCTTCACGGCCTCCCAGGGTTCGAATCCCTGCCTCTCCGCCAGTGCTTCGCATTGAACCCATCTTTCGAATGCGTCGATAGCCAGTGCGTCGGTAACCATGGAAGAGCATAACGATCCGCACGGAGCCGGGGCCCGCTCCATTCTGGTGCTGCTTGCCAGTCACTGGATCAGCATGGCCGGGGTGGCCCTGGTCACACTGGCGGGATTCTCCTGGATTTTCGTTCTACCCACCAATCTTCGCGGCCAGGTAGAGAATCCCTATATCGGATTGCTGATTTTCGTGGCGATTCCGATCGTGTTTTTCAGCGGGCTCATCTTGATTCCAGTCGGGATCGCGCTAGGAAAGCGGCGAATTGTCAGCCAGCTTGCCGCACTGCCGGACCGCCGCACGGCGTTTCGTCGGGCAGCGATATTCTTTGCCGTGATGACGGGCGCCAATCTGATCATCGGCAGCCAGGTTAGCTACAAAGCCGTCGAACACATGGATACCGTACAGTTCTGCGGCCAGAGCTGCCACGTCATGAAGCCCGAGTTTACGGCGCATCTGCAGGCTCCGCATCAGCAGGTGGCGTGCGCTTCCTGTCACATCGCGCCCGGAACCACCGGCTGGCTCAAAGGAAAGATGTCGGGGACCCGCCAGCTGATGGAAGTGATCTTCAATTCCTTCCCCCGCCCCATCGAATCCGCCCTGGCGAGCAACCGGCTGGTTTCCTCCACGGAGACCTGTGAGCAGTGCCACGCGCGCCAGAAGTATATTGGTCCACGCCTCCGCGTCACCACCAAGTTTGCTCCGGACCAATCCAACTCGCGGACCGAGACCGTTTTGACCATGCTCGTGGGCGGCGGCGCTCTGGGTGGAATCCACGGGGCGCACATGGGTCCAGGTGTTCAGATACGTTATGCGGCCATGGACAAACAACGCCAGATGATCCCTTGGGTGGAATATCGGAATTCCGCTAGCGGGGCCGTTCGAACGTATGTGACAGCCGATGCCAAAGGCGCTTCCGCTTTGCCGGTGTACGAAATGCAGTGCGCGGATTGCCACAACCGCGCGGCGCATCGCTTTGAGGATCCGGAAGCAGCGGTGGACCAGGCGCTGGCCAGCGGCCAGATCGACGCGTCGTTGCCTTTCGTCAAGAAAACCGGGGTCGAGCTGATCAAGGCCTCCTATGAGACCGATGCCGACGCCGAGCAAAGGATCCCTGCGGGCCTGGCCGCTTTCTATCGACAGTCGAATCCCGATGTGGCGACCCAGCGATCTTCTGCGATCCAGGCCGCCGGTGCGGCGCTCCTGGCCATCTACCAGCGCAATGTTTTCCCCGATTTAAGAGTCACCTGGGGAACGTATCTCAATAATCTTGGTCACATCGATACTCCCGGCTGTTTCCGCTGCCATGATGGAGGTCACTCGACTGCAACCGGCCAGACCATCACTCAGGATTGCGATACCTGCCATAAGGTTGTCGCGGTGGACGAAGCATCGCCCGAGGTCCTGAAAACCATCGGGATCGCGCATTAAAGTCGTTCTACACTTAGGGCATGGCATTCTGCGCCAGTTGCGGAGCTGAGGGACAGGGAAAGTATTGCGCCAAGTGCGGCGCATCCATGGAGGCAGCGACGGCAGCCGCGGGCGCACCGCCGCCCCGCCCTGCTTCGACTGTCGTGCAGGCCGCCGGTCTGGAAGAGAATGTGGTTGCGGCGCTGTGCTACTTGGCTTTCGTGCTCACTGGGATTCTGTTCCTGGTGATCGAGCCTTACAGCCGCAATCCCACCATCCGTTTCCACGCGTTCCAATCGATTTTCTTTTGGATCGCGGTTATTGTCGGCGGCATGGCGCTGTCCATGATCTCCTTCGTTATCCTGGCGTTGCCGTTTGTCGGATGGATCATTTCCTTCCTCCTGTCGCTGGCCTATTGGCTGGGAGCCCTGGTGCTGTGGTTGTACTTAATGTACAAGGCCTACAATAGGGAGCGAGTCGTTCTGCCTGTGATCGGACCCTGGGCCGAAAAACAGGCCCAATCATTCTAGAAGCAGTTCACTCAAATGCCCAAGCTCCTCCGTAGCATCCCGCTTCTGCTTCTGGCGGTAACTTCTCTCGCGGCCCAGGACCTGCGCGTCGGCGTCATCGATTTCTACGGACTCCGCAAGCTTTCCGAATCACAGGTCCGTAAAGTCCTGGCGGTGCGCGAGGGCGACCCGTTGCCGTCGTCCAAAGGCGACGCCGAGGCGAAGCTGGACCAGATTCCGGGTGTGGTCGAATCGCACCTGGAGGCGGTCTGTTGCGATGACGGCCGCACCATTCTCTACGTGGGTATCGAAGAACGCGGCGCAACCCATTTCGATTTGCGCGAATCTCCCGAAGGCTCCGTAGTTCTGCCGGAGGAGATCGTTTCCGCGTACGGCCGGTTTCTGGAAGCCGCGCATGACGCCTCGCGCCGCGGCTCAACCGATGAGGATCTGACCCACGGTCATCCGCTGATGGCCGACGGCTCCGCGCGCGCGGTGCAGGAGATGTTCCCAGCGCTGGCCGATGCTCATTTGGCCGGGATCCGCGAGGTACTGCGCAATTCCGAGGATGAAGCGCAGCGCGCCATGGCTGCCTACATTCTGGTGTACGCCACCCGGAAAAGCGGCATCGTCAACGATCTGCAGTATGCGCTCAAGGATGCCGATGCCGGCGTGCGCAGCAACGCCGCCCGCAGCCTGGTGGCGCTGAGCGTGCTTGCCAAGCTGGATCCGTCTTCCGAGGTCCGCATCTCGGCCACCTGGTTTATTGAGATGCTGAATTCGCTTTCCTGGTCGGATCGCAATCGTGCGTTGTGGGCGCTCCAGACGTTGACCGACAGCCGCGATCCCATGGTGCTGGATCAGCTACGCACGCGCGCGATGGATGCGCTCATCGACATGGCGCGCTGGAAAACGCTCAGCCACGCTTTGCCGGCGTTCATCTTGCTGGGACGCGTCGCGGGGATGCCCGAACCGGAAATCCAGGCGGCCTGGACCCGCGGCGATCGCGACTCCGTAATCTCAGCCGCTAAGAAGAAATCGCGCTAATCCTGCGTGCGCCTTTGCTCGCACTGGCAGCAATCGCTGCACCGCTGGCATTTCGGGCAGCGATGGTTATCGCAAACATCCTTGGTGCAATACACGCAGATCTCGGTGGAAGGTTCCTCGCAGATGCTGCACGCAAAGGTTGTGGTCTCACTCACGATTCCTAGCTCCTACTTGGCCTTGGTGTTTCGCTTCGCCGGCGCTGCCGCCGGACGCGCAGCCGTCCGATTCTGATCGTCCCTGCAGCGCTGCGCTTCCCGATCCACCACGGCGAACTCCTGCTCGTTCTGCGCGGCCAGGTCAGTGATGTACTGCCGCAATTGATCGCGCTTGGTGGCGTTCTCGCCCAGGGCCTGCGCCAGTTGATCCCCGGCCTGGGGACTCTGATACTTGCGGGCGCCTTCTACCAGCGATTGCAGACGCCATTCCACGCCCTGCAGCCGGAAATACACATCCAAGGCCGCAGTCAGCTTCTCGGGCTGTTTCTCCAACGTCTTGGTCGTCTGGTCGAGGTATCCCAGTTCCTGCTGGGCTCCCTGCCACTGGGCGACATACGCGTCGGGAGCGCCCTTCTGGACCCAGCTCTGCGGCGTCAGACGGCCCACCAGAGGCTTCAGCTGCGCCACCTGCGCGGCTAGTTCGCCGACGCTCCTGGAGACGTCCCAGGATGCCGCGACGCTGGGAGGCGCTTGCCCCCACAAAGATATCGAAAGCAGCGGGGAGAACAGAAGTAGATGCTTCATAAGCGCCTACCCGCTAGTGTCGCACGCGCAGTCAACCGCGGCGACGGTTTTCCGATCCTACGGAAGTGCGGGCGGAGGCGGGGGTGGAGGCGCAGGCGGGGGCGCTGACGGACCGGTGTCGCCCACAGGACCGCCTCCACCGCCCGGCAACTTGATGGATCCGGGACCGCTCGAGCGGCCCACGATGGCGATCACGTTTACTACAATCCGCAAAGCTTGACGGGCAGCATTGCCCTTGTCCATCCGCTCCGCGATGGGCTCGTTGCGATACACCCGGAAAGTTCCACCGGCATTGACGATAGCGGAATTCCCACCGATCAGCGCGTGCTGCACTTCCACCGTTCCCTCTTCGACTTCTACAGTGGTGGTCTCGTCATTGTCATCCACGGTGACATCGAAAGTGGTGCCGCGCACCGAGATTACGGCCGTCGGCGTTACTACCCGGTTCGGATTTGGAGCCGTGCCCAGATGCTCAATGTGTACCCGCACTTTTCCGAGGAAGACGTCGATCAAGTCTCTCCAATTGCCGGGATTCTTGCGGAACACAAATCTCGAATTAGGATAAACCTCGATAGTGCTTCCGTCCGAAACCTGTAGTACCGCATGCCCATCCGCACCAGTCACAATCACTTGGGTGACTTGGACGCTGTCGCCCGCCGAAATCGCCCATGGCTGTAAATCCTTTAGAACCGAAACCTGCCCCGTTAACGTCACTACCTTTGCGGCATAATTGGATGCATCGGAGGGAAGGAACTGGCCCAGACATACTACGGCTGTCATCGCTGTCAGAAGCGAAAACCTCAGCGCCGTGGATTGGATCATCCTCATCAAAATTGCTCTATCGGCCAAAAAACGGAGACACCCCACCTGCAGTCTGGCTGCCCAGACCCAGACATGGAGCTAGTCTAGCATTAAAAGTGCACTTGCAAGCCCAGATCCGAACCGATTTTAGGGTTCCTCAGGCTTCTGGAATCATCAGGTTCGGGCATTTTCCGCCGATAGGTAAGGATACAATGGACTCGTTCCATGGGTAACAACGCCACACTTCGCCCGCTGCTGCGGCTGGGCCTTGCTGGACTGGTGCTGGCCGCATCGGTGGCAGCCCAGGCTCCGGACTGGAGACGTGTGGGCAATTCCGCCCTGGATCTCGACCTTGCGGGACTGGCTACGGGTCCAGTGGATCGCGTATGGTACTCCCCCGGCGGGGACCAGATCTGGATCCACTCAACCTCAGGCAAAATATTTGTAACCAATGACTTAGATCATTGGGTCGCGGCTGCGCCCGGCTCTCTCACTCCACTTGTCTCGGAGGGCAGCACGCTCGCGATACCCGAAAATGGCGCACACATTCGCAATCCGGCATCGGCTTCGTCCCGGGTTTTCGCGTTTGGGCAGTTCGTCCACCGATCCGACAACAGGGGCAAGAATTGGGAAAATCTGACGGCTTTCCGGGGCGTGTCGATCATCGGAGACGGGCTGCGGGATCTGGCAGTATCCCCCACCAATGAAGACGAAATCGTCGTGGCCGGATCCGCGGGAGTGTTTCGTTCCGCGGACGGCGGGCGCTCCTGGAGCAGTCTGAATGAAACTTTGCCCAACTTGCCTTCCGCACGCATCCGCAGTCTTCCGGATGGACCTCAGGGATCCCAGATCGAATTGCCCGGGGCGATGGTCGTGGAATGGCAACCTGGCGAGCGGCAGGCCTGGCGTCCGACGTATAGCGCCAAGGCGGATGGGGAAAATCGGCTTCGGCAAGTTTGGAGCGCGGACCGCGGCGTTGCCGTCACTGCGCTCGCTATCGTCGAGGGCGAGCGTTACATCTATACCGGCATGGCGGATGGCGGCATCCTGGTTTCGGCCGATGGCGGCAGCGACTGGCAGCCCGAGTTCCGCAGCAACCAGGCGAGTGGACCCGTCGCAGCCTTTTGGGTGGATCCCGCAAATCCCCGGAACGCCCTCGCAGTGCTCGGCGCGCGACGGGTTTTGCACACCATCGACGGCGGACTCTCCTGGGTGGACATTTCGGCGAATCTTCCCGAGGTCAGCCTCCGTGGCGTGACCGCGGATTCGGCAGGCAACGCCATCTACGTCGCCACGGATCAAGGAGTCTTCTTCGGACGCACGAATCTGAACGCTCTGAGCGTCGTGCCGGTTTCCTGGACCGCTCTGGCCGGCCTGCCTGCCGCGCCCGCGGCGGACGTAAAACTGGACTCGAACGCGATTCAGCTATGGGTTGCTCTTGAAGGCTATGGACTGTATCAGACCATGGCGCCGCACCGCATCGGCGACCCTCGTGTGATTACCGCGGCTGGACTGATCGCTCGCGCAGCGGCTCCCGGAACGGTATTCAGCATCGAGGGTGCGCGCGTGAATTCCGCCAACGCAGGCGGACTCTCCGTGCCGGTACTGGCGGCGAGCGATACCGAATCGCAGATTCAGATTCCTTTCGAAATGCCCGGCGATTCCCTGGCTCTCTCGATCGACAGTCCCTCCGGATCCCGTCTGCTCCCGTCGGTGCCTATGGTAACGGCGTCGCCAGCGATTCAACTGGACCCGCGTGATGGAAGCCCGCTGGTCATCGATACGGATAATGGCGTGCTTCTCGACGCGATGCATCCCGCGCATTCCAATGCCCGCATCCAGATTCTGGCCACCGGTCTGGGCCGCGTGGTGCCCACATGGCCAACCGGTCTTCCGGCTCCATCCGACATCCCTCACTCCGTCGCCGCGACGGTTCGAGCATTCCTCGATCGCGCTCCCGTGCAGGTCACGCGGGCCACGCTGGCTCCCGGTTACGTCGGCATGTATTTGGTCGAAATCGAAGTTCCTAATATTGTCAATTACGGTCCCGCCGAGCTGTACATCGAAACGGACGGACAGCCGAGCAATCGCGTCCGGGTATATATTGAACCTTGATGCGTATTGCAGTTGTACTCCTCGCTCTATCCCTTTCAGGCCTGATTCTGTTGCCGGCGCAAGCTCCGAAAGACGATCAGCTCGCGCCCTATTATCCGACGCCGCAAGCGGTAGTCGACAAGATGCTCCAGTTGGGTGGATTGAAAGCCGGCGAGAAGATGTTCGACCTGGGTTCAGGGGACGGCCGCATCGTGATCATGGCGGCTCAGAAATACAAGGCCGATGCCACCGGAGTGGAGCTGGGGGATTCGCTATACCGCCAGAGCATGGATCGTATTAAGACTCTGGGGCTCGCGTCCACCGCACGCATTATCCATGGCGATTTGCTCAAGCAGGATTACTCTTCCGCCGATCTTCTCACCGTGTACTTGCTGCCCGTGGGCAATGAACTGGTGACGCCGATCCTGGAGAAACAGCTGAGGCCGGGCGCGCGCATCGTGGCGCATGATTTTGAGTTCGCCGCCTGGAAACCGGTTCAAAGCGTCACGATCGATGACGACGGCGAAGGCCGCAGCCATCGTTTGTATTTGTACCGCCGTTAGACCGCTGCACCCTAAATGGTTCCCTGATGGTTCCTTATCGTGGACGGCTGGCCCTCCGCATAGCGCGTCTGGTGCTGGCTGTGGTTTGTGCCACGGCCTATATTCGAACAGTCGGGTTCGGACAAAACTGGGTTACCGCGCTCATCGCGGCATATACGGTATATTCGTTGGGCGCGGTATTCGCCGTGGGTCAGAACAATCCCTTGGGTGCGGCCACCGCGATCGTGGCCGACGCCACCAACTTCGCCATCTGGACCTGGCTCACGCCCGGTGATTGGCAGCCCGCGTTGGCTTGTAGTTATTTACTTGCGTCCACGGTGTTGTTGCACGACTTGACGCGAGCGGCCATCACCTTTGTGGCAGCGCTTTTCATTGCGCTCATTCTGCCCGCGGGACAAAACGGCAATCTGGTGTGGACCGTGGTCGCTTCCGGCGGTGCTGCTGCCGCCGTTGGCCTCTACAAGCGTTATTTGGAAGATCGCATGTCCGCGACGCTGCGTCACAATGTGATGATCCGTTCGCAAGCGCAACTGGCGCGCGAAGCCGAGCGCCAGCGCATCGCTGCCGATTTTCACGATGGTCCGCTGCAAAGCTTCATCAGCTTTCAGATGCGTCTGGAGATCATCCGCAAGCTGCTGGCGCGGGATGTGGAGGCCGCCGCTCGCGAACTGCACCAATTACAGGAAATATGCCAGGGACAGTTGGCCGACCTGCGCAGCTTCGTGCGCAGCATGCGTCCGGCGGACGAAGGAATGGGGCTAACGGCGTCTCTGAGCCGTATGGCCGAGCTGTTCCAGCGCGACACCGGTATCGCCACTACGTTCTCCGGCGGCGACGTGCACGATCCGGCTGACACGGAGTTGTCACTCGAAGTGCTGCAGATCGTCCGTGAGGCGCTCAACAATATCCAAAAGCATTCCGGCGCATCGCGCGTGGCAATTTCGGCGGCGCGTGCCGATCATCAGCTGCAAATCTCGGTGGAAGACAATGGCGAAGGGTTTCCTTTCACCGGCGCATTTTCGCTCGAAGAACTCGACCTGCTGCGGCTGGGCCCGGTCAGCATCAAGCGCCGCGTAAAAGCTCTGGACGGCGAACTGGCGCTGGAATCCGGACCGGGCCGGGGCTCCAAGCTCGCCATCCGAGTGCCTCTCTAAAATGCGTCGTTCGATAAAGCTTGGCGCGGTCCTTTTGCTAGCGGTCTTGCTTGCAGGCTGCGGCCGCTACGCCGATTTCGCGCTGCCTGCTCCACAAGCTGACGGTCCCCGCGCGCCGTTCACGTGGGAAGCCCGAACCGAACCCTTACTGTCTCGCGGCGATGCTTCTGACGTACTGAATCCTTCCGTAGTTCATTTTCAGAATGCCTACTGGAATCTCTATTCCGAATTCGATGGCAAGACCTGGCATACCTCCGCCGCGACTTCCGCTGACGGATTTGCATGGACCAAACTCGGCCGGGTGCTCTCGCCGCAAGGGTGGGAAGGCAGCTACATGGCCGGGAACGGATCGGCTCTAGTTGTAAATGACGAAATCTTCTATTGGTACGAAGCGGGGGATCCTTTGCGCATCACGCTCGCGCGGTCGCGCGACGGCAAGAACTGGTCGCGGCAGGGCGCTCCCGTGGTGCGACTCGGACCACAAGGCAGCTTCGATGAGAGCGACGTCGCGGACCCTTACGTGATTCGCGCCGGTGATCGGTTTTATCTTTTCTATCTCGGTCAGGACCGCGCCCGTCGCCAGCGTTTGGGTATCGCGCGCTCATCGGACGGGATTACGTGGGAGAAGCTACGCTCGAATCCGATCCTGGAACTCGGCGCGGCTGGATCGTTCGATGAAGCCGGCTTGGGCGAGCCCGCAGTGTGGTCCTCCGGCGGTCAGTGGTGGATGCTTTATGCCGGCCGCGACAAGAGTGAGCATCGGCGCATGGGCTTGGCGCATTCCAGCGATGGCGTCCACTGGGATCGCGTCTCGAACTTCGTGATCTCCGGATCGAATTCATGGGACAGCCAGGTGATCTGCGATCCGAGCGTGGAACAAATGCCCGACGGCTCACTTCGCGTGTGGTTCGGCGGTGGGGACATGCCCCAGCCGGCTCAAGGTCTGCACGGCCAGATCGGCGTGGGCGTCTTACGAGGGCGGTAACTACTCGCGCTTGGCGACCTGTAACTGGCTCAGCGTTTCGGCGTAAGCCGCGATGCCTTTGTACAGCGCCTCCGCGATCTTCTGGCGATGCTCTGTCTTGCGCATCAACGCTTCGTCGCTCGCGTTAGTCAGGAATCCGATCTCAGCCAGCACGCTGGGCATCTGCGCGCCGATCAGCACCACGAACGGAGCCTTCTTTACACCCCGGTTCTTGGTCGTTGCACTTGCCTTAGTCAACGTGTACAGCGAAGTTTGCAGACGTGAAGCGAATTCGCGCGATTCGTCGATCTTGTCTCGGAGAGCGATCTTTTCCAGCACGTCCTTAAGATCGAAAATCGAGCTCCCGGTGGCCGCATTCTCGCGCGATGCCACATCCAGGGCCGATCTTGAAGTCGTGAAATTCAGATAATACGTTTCCACGCCTGTCACCGATTTCACCGGCGAAGAATTGGCGTGAATCGAAAGGAACAGATCGGCTTTGTAATCGTTGGCGATCTTGGTTCTGCCTTCAAGCGGAATGAAGGTATCGTCGCTGCGCGTGAGCAGGACCTCGCTGCCCAAGCGATCCTGAATCAGCGCCGACAGCCGCTGCGAGATATCCAAAACCAGGTCTTTCTCATACAAGCCCGACGGACCGTGCGTGCCCACATCATGGCCGCCGTGGCCCGGGTCGAGCACTACGCGTCCCAATTTCAAACCCAACACACGGGTCAGCGATCGATCTCCGCTGGCGTTGCGCGCAGCGGCCTTGGGTTCGGACAGAGCCGGTTTCGCCGTGACGGAATTCGCAATCTCAACCGGCGCTGGAGGGGCCGGAAGCTTGCGCAGGCCGGTTCCAGGAACCGCCGTCGCAGGTCGGCCAACCGTGACCAGTGGAGGCGGCGCGGGCAAAGGTTTTGGCGCAGGCGGCTCGGTATGAGCCGGTGCCGGCGGTGGCTCAAACTTGCGCGGCTCCGAACGTGTGTCGGAGCTTTCGGCTGAATTCGTTCCCTTGGGACGAAGTTCGATCATGAGCCGCTCCGGGTTGGAAAGCTGCGAGGCGGTAAAGTCCGATTCCTGTTCGAGATCCAGAACGATACGGGTGACGCCGCGCTGGGTTTCCGCGATGCGAATCTGCTTCAGCGACCGATCACCCACCGGGATGGATCTTTGAGCCATCACAGGTTTAGCCCCCTGAACGTCGAAAAACAGCCGTGGGGGATTCTCGAGATGGTCGGATTTATATTTGAATTCGGAGGAGATTTCCACCGCCACGCGAGTAGTCTCGCCCGTGGACCAAAAACGCACCGCGGTGACTTTAGTAGCCGATGCGTTGGCAGCGGACTGCGCCAGACAAACCACAGGCGTGACCGCTAACAAGGACACAAGGATCGCGCACAGCCGGTTACTGCTGTGTAGTCCTGAGATGCAACCTGCCTTCACCATCGACAAACGGCTCCAGTTTCGGGTGTTGTTCCTCCATCACCCCAACTGGCGGTGCAACAGGCTCCGCCAAGTGTTGCGCGGCTGCCTTTTTCGCTGCTCCGTACTGCTGGCCCACCCGGTTTACGTAATCCTGCGTTTCCGGGTATGGCGGAATCCACTTGTATTTTTGCACGGCCGCTGGTCCGGCGTTGTAGGCTGCCAGCGCCAGGCGATCGTCTTTATACATGTCCTGTAAGTACTTAAGATAACGCACTCCGGCCTCGATGTTCTGGCGCGGATCGAAACTGTCGGTTACACCCAGGCCGCGCGCGGTAGGAGGCATCAACTGCATCAGGCCCTGCGCGCCCTTGGGCGATACTGCATCCGGGTTGTAATTGCTCTCCACCCGGATGATGGAATGCACCAGTAAAGGGTCCACATGGTTGTCGTGGGCAGCCTTCTCCACCATTTCGGTAATGCTAACCGACGGCGCTGCAGCTTCCTTGGAGGGGGAATTTACCGGGGCTACGCTGCGAACCAGCTTTCCGGTGCGGCGGTCGGCGCGCACTACCAGCGCTTTTTGTGAAGACGGATCTGCAGCCGCGATGTTGCCCGCGGCGCCAAGGGGGGAGGCGGCCAGCATTATGGCAAGTGCCGTAATGAAACAAATATACACCGTTTTGTTTGTGAACTGGTGTGTCAATGTGCTGCCCGCGATTGCTACCATCATCTCATGGCCGTTCCTAATACCCATCGGCTGCCCGCTGTGGAATCCGCAAGTCACGCTAAGCTCCTAACAACACAGGACTTCGCTCTAAACCTGGAGGCCCGATGAGCGAGGCTTCGTCCCATTACATCGAATTTGCCAACGTCTATAAGACGTTCGATAAGCCGGTTTTAGTCGATGTGAGCTTTACGGTCGATGCCGGCGAGACGCTGGCCGTCATCGGACGGAGCGGCGTCGGCAAGTCCGTAAGCCTGGGCCACATCATGGGATTTCTTAAGCCCGACAAAGGCCGGATTTACGTGGCGTATTCCGACATCACCGACATGACCGAAGCCGAGCTGCGGCTCATTCGCAAAAAGGTCACCATGGTGTTCCAATCGGGCGCGCTGTTCGATTCCCTCACGGTAGGTGAAAACATCCTGTTTTCCCTGGAGACGCGTGACGACTACAACGAACAAAACAAAGAAGACGTGGTGCGCGGCCTGCTGAACATGGTGGAGCTGGGGGACTACGAAGACATTTATCCGACCGATCTTTCCACCGGACACAAGCGGGCGGTGGCAATCGCGCGGGCGCTGGCGGCACAACCCCAATGCATCCTGTACGATGAGCCGACCACCATGGTCGATCCCATCATGGGGGATCACCTGATCGAGCTTATGCTGCGCCTGAAGAACCAGCTCCGGCTGACCGCAGTGGTGGTCACACACGACCTGGACCTGATGCGGCGGGTGGCGGATAAGGTCGTGGTTCTGTTCGAGGGCCGCGCAATTTATTTTGGGCCGGTGGCCGATCTCGAAAAATCGGAGCATCCGCATATTCAGGAATTTCTGGCCATGGACCGGGTGGCCTGAACGGGTCGCGTGAGTGCCGGTCGCGGTGCGGTAACTGAGTGCGATAAAATCAGTTTTGCAATCCAGCCTTGTCGCTATCTACCCGGGATCCTTTGACCCGATCACCAACGGCCACCTGGATCTGGTTGCGCGCGGCAGCCGGATGGTGGGGCGGTTGATCGTGGCGGTGCTGCGCAATCAGGCCAAGCAGCCGCTTTTCAGCGTAGAAGAGCGCCTGGAAATGCTGGCGGAAGTGGTGAAGCCGTATCCCAACGTGGAAGTTGGGGCGTTCGACGGGCTGCTGGTGGATTATGCCGCATCGCGCGGCGCAACCATGATCATGCGCGGCATTCGCGCTGTTTCGGACTATGAGCTGGACTGGCAGATGGCGCTGATGAATCGGCGGCTGCGTCCCGAGATGGAAACCGTGTTTTTGGTGGCGGGCGAAGAGTATTCCTTCATCAGCTCGAACTTGGTGAAGGAAGTCGCCGCGCTAGGCGGGAACGTGAGCGGAATCGTGCCGCCGCTGGTGGAACAGCGGCTGAGGAAAAAGATTCCGGCAAAATAAGAGTGATTGGGGAGTGAAGACAGCAATGCCAACGGTACAGGAACTAGCAGAGAGAATTTCGTGGATCAGCGAATCGTCCACGATGAAGGTGGCCGCCGAGGCGGATCGCCAGCGCCGCGAAGGCGTAGACGTGGTCGATTTCAGCGCGGGTGAGCCGGATTTCCCGACTCCCGACAACATCAAGAACGCCGCCATCGACGCGCTGAATAAGAACTTCACCAAGTACACGCCGGTCAGCGGCACCGTGGAGCTGAAGCAGACCATCTGCGATTACCACAAGCGCACGTACGGCACCTCTTACGCGGTCAAGGAGTGTATCGCGACCATCGGCGGCAAGCACGCGATCTTCAATCTGGTGCAGGCGCTGATCGATCCAGGCGATGAGGTGATCATCCCGGTGCCCTATTGGGTCACCTATAAGGACGTGGTCAACTTCGCCGCGGGCAAGTGCGTGTTCGTGGATACCGACGAGCAGGAAGGGTTCGTTCTCTCGGCTGCCCAGGTGGAGCGGCACATCACGCCCAAGACGCGGATGATCATGCTCAACTCGCCGTGCAATCCAAGCGGCGCCGTGTACGAGCGGTCGGAGATGGAGAAGATCTTCCGCATCGCCAAGGATCGCGGCATCTGGGTGATGACCGACGAATGCTACGAGCGGTTCCTGTATGACAGCGAACTGTTCTCGCTGGCTTCGCTGCCGGACGCCAAGGAAACCGTGGTGGTGGCCGGATCGCTTTCGAAGACTTACGCGATGACGGGCTGGCGCATGGGATTCGTGCTGGGTCCGGCTGCAGTGGTGGCCGGAATCAACAAGCTGCAGAGCCACACCACGTCGAATCCGACGTCCATCACGCAGAAGGCGGCCATTGAGGCGTTGCGCGGACCGCAGGAATCGGTGGGCATCATGCTGGCCGAATATCGCCGCCGCCGCGATTACGTGATCGGACGGCTGCGCAAGATGCCGGGCGTGAAGGCGCAGGAGCCTCGGGGCGCGTTCTACGCGTATCCCAACGTCAGCGCGGCGTTTCGCAACGGCATCTCGAGCTCTCTGGAGTTTTCCGAAAAGCTGCTGGCCGAAGAGCACGTAGCGGTGGTTCCCGGGGAAGCGTTCGGGACCGCCGACCACATTCGCTTGTCCTACGCGACTTCCATGCAGGAGCTCGAAAAGGGACTGGACCGGCTGGAGCGGTTCATTAAAGCTCACGTCTAAATGTTGACGCGGCTGACTCCGCGCTTCGTGCCGAAAGTCTGGGGCTCGACGCATTTGGAGCCTTGGTATCCGGACAGCACAGAGAAAATCGGCGAGGTTTGGTTTGAAAGCAACCCCCAGCCTCCGCTGCTGATCAAGTTTTTGTTCACCACCGAAGCCTTGTCGGTTCAGGTGCATCCTGAAGGCAAGACGGAGATGTGGCACATCCTGGCGGCCGAGCCAGGCGCGAAAATCGCCGCGGGTTTTCGCCAGCTGGTTACTGCGCAACAGCTACGGGAATCGGCGCTTTCAGGCGAAATCGAACAACTGCTGGAGTGGTTCGAAGCACGCCCAGGCGACACGTTTTTCATTCCCGTGGGGACCGTTCACGCCATCGGCGCGGGGTTGACGCTGTGCGAAATCCAGCAGCATTCCGATACGACCTATCGGTTGTTTGATTATGGTCGTCCGCGGGAACTGCATCTGGACGAAGGAATTCGGGTGAGCCATCTCGGCCCGCACGCCGCGCGGCAGAGCGCTCGCGAAGGCGTGCTGGTATCGTGTCCGTTCTTCACGACGGCGAAGATTCGGCTAGACGGCGGAATGCGCGTGGAAGCCGGGCGCATGATCGTCGTGCTGGATGGAAACATGACGATCGGCGGGCAAACCACGCGGGCAGGGGAAGCCTGGCATGCGGAGGGTGGCGCAGTCGACCTACAAGGCCACGGCACCGTCTTAGTGGTTTCTTAAGAGAAGAAGACAGTCACCGTGGTGACGGTTAGGGCGTGGGTCACCATCGAAGCGCGTATGCTGCTGGCTTGGCGAAACGCCAAACCGTAGAAGATGCCGGCAACCGCCGCCATCAATGCGTAACGCCAGTTCGGGAAAGCTCCACGGGGCAGGTGCACGGCGCCAAATAGGAGCGAAGTCGCGATCAACCCCGCCCATTCATTGCGCAGCCATCCGACCATCCACTGCTGGAGCAGGCCGCGAAAGAAGAACTCCTCGCCCAGCGCAAGGACCCACAATGTTCCGAAGAAATTAATCACGACGAGCACCGGGATCTTGATCCAGGAGGCCTCAGGTGGGTGGAATTTGGCAAATCCGATCCACCAGGCCAACGCCACTGCTATAGGCAACATCAGCAGGAAGAACAACGCGCCAATTTTCCATTCTCGGAGGGACGGCCAGAATCCGAAGCCGACTCCCTGCACGCGTCGGACGCTGAGCATGGCGAAGGCGCCCGTGCGGATCCACATGGCGGTTCCCAGGACTTCGAGCGGCAGCCGGTCGTGGGGG
>Ga0105245_10002736_pt1 | contig 15861 bp, 12 predicted proteins | sample KBSM54metaG_FD_81523 | JGI IMG/M metagenome (GOLD analysis project Ga0105245, IMG submission 81523) | Miscanthus rhizosphere microbial communities from Kellogg Biological Station, Michigan, USA - KBS M5-4 metaG | ecosystem: Host-associated > Plants > Roots > Rhizosphere > Soil | place...
ACTTCTTTCACCTTGGCGGGATCGGACATGTCGACGATCATGATGGCGTTGCTGTAGGGGCGCTGGTGGTTTTCCATGCGCAAGGTTTCATCCCAGCCGCAATCTAGATACGCATAACGGCCGCCGTCGTAGAAATTGTGATGCGTGCCGTTGCCTTTTTCGCCGGTGTTGAATTCCTGCAGGAGAACGGGCTTGGCGGGATCGGTGATGTCGTAGTTGCGGATGCCGCGGAGGCCTTTGAAGTTGACGGATCGGTCACGGAGTTCTTTGTCGTAGGCGCCGTTGGGGAATTCGGGCGTGGCGGAGGTGAGCGGCGCGGCGGCGGTGCACATCATGAGCCATTTTTTGAGTTTGGTGTTGTAGACTACGGCGCCGCCCCCGCGAGTGACTCCGCGGTTCATGACAACCGGGTTCTTGGGATTGCTCACGTCAACGAAACCGCCGTTGGCGGGCAAGAGGCGCTGCTTGCCGCGGGCCCACATGGCCATGAGGGGCTCGCCGCCACTGATGGTGGAACCGGGGAGGTGGGCGACGATCTCCATGTTGTGGAGGTACTGTTTTTTATCGAGATAGTCGAGGGCGCCGAGGGCTAGCGGGAAGGGCGGGGTGCCGCCTCCGGGGATGAGGCCGGTGACTTGCGCGCGCGCGGCGGCTGCGCCTAGCATGGCTCCGGCGGAGTTTCTAAAAAGAGATCTACGGGTGAGTAAGTTCTTCATGAAACCTCTTGTGGATTAGACTGCCGTCCGCTTCCTTCGGTCGCGGTTCTGTGCGGGGGTGTGTGAGGACATGGACTTGTGCGCGACGAAGAGCCACCGAACCGCGCGCGATAGCAAGCTGGTTGGAGTTTGGCAGCATATTAGGGCGCTAGAGATGCCGCGTAGGCGGCTAGAGCGATCATGTCGTCTTCGGTTAAATTTGCGACTACTCGTTTCATGAGCGCGGCGGCGCTGCCTGCGCTGGCGCCGGTTTGGAAGCTGGAGAGTTGGCGAACGATGTAAATGGGATGGAGGCCGGCGAGACGCGGAACGTCGCCGAGACCTTTGAGTCCTTCTCCGTGGCAGACGGCGCAGGTTACCGTTTTGCCGATTCCGCTGGACGCTAGTGCGGCGCCTTTCGCGATGCTGCCTTTGGGAACGTAGGCGATGAATCCGTTGTGGGGATCGCGCGCGGTTACGGTCTCGGGGTTCACCGGCAATTCGACGATGCGGTTACCGAGGGGTTCGGTGCCGCCGGAGGGGTGCGGTAGGCGCAGGCGTCCGGCGGTTCGGACGTAACTCTTGGGGAGGGTGTCGGCTTCGACTACTTTGATCCAAGGGCTGGGTTTCATCGCCGCGAACCATTCGGCGGCTTGGCGGGCGTCGGCGTCGGACACAGCTTTCGCGATGGCGTTCATGCGGGCGGGATCTTTGCGGACTCCGCTCTTGAAGTACTGCATCTGGCGCGCTAGATATTCGGCGGGGAGACCGGCGAGGTCGGCGGATTCGGGATGGCCGTGGCCGGACTGGAGATGGCACGCTCCGCAGGCGAGCGCGTTGGGGGGCGTGCCGTGGGCGATCACTTGCGGTAGCGGACCGTGTTCTTCGGGATACCAATCCGGCGGATTGGCGAGATCTTCGATCTGCGCCGGTGTGTAGGTTTTGGCGCTGCCTGGGAGGTGGACAGGCTCCGTGCTCTCGGTTGAGGGCGGCTGCTCTTTATCAGGAGTGGGGAAGGCCCACGCGGGGCGGACGCCGGCCGGTTGTTGGGCCACGGCGAACATGGAAACGAGAGCGAATAGGACGAGCTTTTTAGTATTCATAAAGGCGAGCGGGGTTATCTACTAGAATTTTTTTGCGGGTGGCGGCGTCGGGGGCCCACACGGGGAGCAGGTTCAGCAGGCGGCCGTCGTCGATCTGATACACGGGATTCAGTTCGGTCGCGGCGCGGCCGGGGGGCGGATTGGAATTGGGATGCGGCCAGTCGGTGCCCCAGACGATGCGGTCTGGGTTGGCGGCGATGAGGGCTTGCGCGAAGGGAGCCAGGTCCGGATAGTCGGGGCTCTGCATCGACGCGCGATAGGCGCCGGAGATTTTTACGTAGGCTTTACCGGAGCGGACTAACTCTATGAGGTCAGGGAAACCGGGTTGGGTTAGGCCGCGGGCGGTGTCGATGCCTCCGAAATGATCGAACACTACGGGAACGGGAGAGGCCATCACTAAATCTTTAATGCCGGCGATCACGGCAGGGCTGACGTACATCTGGATGTGCCAGCGGCGGCTCTTTACTCGTTCGACGGCGGCTTGAAAGCGCGTGCGCGCTGCGGCAGCATTGTCTTGGCCGACGGTGGTGAGATTGATGCGGATGCCTTTGAAACCGGCGCGGGCCATGGCGTCGAGGTCGGCTTCGGAAGTTTTGTCACCGATCACGGCTACGCCGCGTGCGCCTGGGCCGTAGGCTTTCATGCCATAGATGGTCGCCGAGTTGTCGGTACCGTAAATGCTGGGCGTTACGATTACGACTCTTTGCAGATGCAGGGCGCGGTGGAGAGAGGCCATTTCATCGGGCAGAGCCGGCTCGGGCGTATAGACGCGGCCGGAGAACAAGGGGAACTTCGCGGGGTCGCCAAAAATGTGAGTGTGAGTATCGCAAGCGTTCGCGGGGACGGTGAAATTCACGGTGGTGGATGGCTGAGACGCTTTCGCGAAAGCTCGGCGGCTGAGGACAAGGGCTGCGGCACCGATCAGGGCTTCGCGTCTGGTGATTTGGCTCATGATGCCGGGCACCAGCGAGTATATGTCTCGCGAATATTCGAAGTCAACGGACTTGTGCCGTTCGCGGGGATTGATATAAACTCATACGCCGAGGAAACAATACATGACACATAACCTTTTTGCGAAGCTGACTTTGGCCGCGGCCGCGCTGGCCGTCGCCGCCAGGCCAGTGGCGGCGCAGAACTTGAGCAAGTTTGTGATCTCCGACGAAGCCGCGAAGAAGACCATGATCAAGAATGAGATCAACGCGGATACGGCCGCGAAGATCGCGCAGGCCTGCGTGGACTTTGCAGTCAAGAATAACCAGGCAATTACCGTTTTCATTCTTTCGCCGACGGGGCAGATTGTGCATTCGCACCGCATGGACGGGCAGGTGCCGATCAACATCGAGACGGCGCTGTTGAAGGCGCAGAGTGTTTTGTACACGCGCGATTCGACGCATCAGCGGGCGAATATGGTGGCGAATAATTTGTCACTGCAGATGCGCTGGGCTCCGCTGGGTGTATTTCCGACGGCGGGCGGGCTGCCGATTGTTGTCGACGGGCAGATGATCGGGGCGATTGGCGTGGGCGGCGGGAACAAGGATGAAGAGTGCGCTTATACGGCGCTGACTTCCGTGGTGGGTCCGCAACCACCGCTGGCCGGGCCTCCGCCGGAGCGGCGTCAACCGTAGTTACGTTGGCCGTTCGAGACTGACGCGGTCCCAATGCGCCCGTTTCGCGCCGGCTTCGTAGGAGCTTTGGCAGAAGTCGAGAATGGCTTGCTCAGGGTGCGGCGCGGTGCGGGCGTCTTCGTATTTCAGGATGAACTCGCCTAGTTGGCGGTCCCAGTAGGCTGCGGCGGGACGCACGGGCTCGGCGTCTAAACCGGGCGGGACTGGCGCGCTGTAGGCGTAAAACGCCGGTTGCGGGAACATGCGGTTGCCGGGCCACCAGCCGCAACTGGTCACTTCATGCGAGTAGGCTTCGCGCTGCATGGCGTCGACATCGTCTCTTTGCGGGGCGCGGCGGCCGGAGAAGCGCGTCACGGCTAGATCGAAAGAACCCCAGAAAAAATGTACGGGACTGCACTTGCCCAGGAAGCGTGTGCGGAATTGTTTGAGGACGCGATCGCTCTGGACCAGGATGCGGCGGAACCGTTCGACGTATTCGGTGTCGTAGGACGCGTGGTGCTGGTCTTGATCGAAGGGAGTGGTGTCGTCGAACTCGACAGGCACGCGGTAAATTTTGACTTCGATTCCGAGCATTCGCAGAGCGGCCATGTATTCGGCGTAGAAATCGGCGACGGAGCGCGGGTAGAGACGCATAGAGTGAAGGCAGCCGGAACTGGCTCGCATCCATAGCTGATGCGCGACTAGATCGAATTCAATTTCTAGAGTGCCTTGGGCGCAGGGGATGGCAGAGGTAGTCAGGCCGCGCGGGGTGACGTAGAGCGGAACATTCCACCAGTGGTTTTCCAACGGCGCTAGCTTAAGGCGCGTTTTGCCTACGATCTGCGTCCACATGTGGAGCGTGTCGCAGGTTTTCTCCCACTCGGCGAAGGGTAAGGCGGGCCAGTCAGCTTGGAGCATTTATCAACTCGGCCATCAACTCGGCTCAAGCATAACGTCATCGATATAACAATAGGCCCAATCCTCGCCGGGCTCGAAGGATTTCACGATGGGGTGTTTGGTCGAGTGAAAGTGTTTGGTGGCGTGCTTGTTCTTCGACGAATCGCAGCAGCCGACGTGGCCGCAGCTAAGACACAGGCGCAGGTGAACCCAAGTGTCGCCCATCTTCAAACATTCTTCGCAGCCTTTGGAGTGAGGTTTTACGTCGTGGATCTGATTGAGGTGCGAACAACTCGGCACGGATGCCCCCTAGGATTTGATCTTCAGCAACTTGGCCGCGTTCTCACCCAGGATCGCACGCTTGTCGGCGTCGCTGAGGCCGGGGGTTTTGAGGATGTCATCGACGATGGTGTTGCTCCAGGGAAAGGGATAGTCGGTGCCAATCATGATCTGGCTGGCGCCGCATTCGGCGACCAAGTGGCGCACGCCTTCGGTGGTGAAGACCATCGAATCGAAATACAGTTGGCGTAGATATTCGGACGCGCGCTTCTTGCTTTTACACTGCTCAGGGAAGCGGGTGCAACCGTAATCGGAGCGGCCGGCGTAGGACGGGAGATAGCCGCCGGCATGGGCGGAGCAGATTTTGAGTGCGGGGAATTTGTCAAGGGTGCCGTCGAAAATCAGGTGCGATAGGAAGATGGTGGTTTCTAGCGGGTTGCCGATCACGTTGGTCAGGCCGCCCGCGCCCGCCAAGCGCTTGTTCATTTCAGGGATGCCTTGTGGGTGCATGAAGATTACGCAGCCGAGTTCTTCCGCTTTTTTCCAGAAGGGATCGAACTTGTCGGCGGAGAGTTCGTCGCCGTTGACGTGGCCTCCGATGGCGGCACCGCGGAGGTTGTATTTCTTAACGCCTTCTTCGAGTTGCTCGGCGGCGAGGTCGGGATATTGCAGAGCGACGGACGCGAAGGCTACGAAGCGGTCCGGGTACTTGGCGCACAGATCCGCTAGTTTTTCGTTTTGAATTTTGATGGCTTGAGTGACGACGTCGCGCTCAGCTGAATACCAGGTGGGGTTGATGCTGAGGGCTTGCATGTCGGTGCCCCATTCGTCCATGCGGGCGAAGCGTTCGGCGGCCATGGTGCCGTCGATGAGAGAGGCATCCGTGGCATTGGTCTGGCGGCCGAGTAGGGCTGTCGCTTCGGGAACGACTACATGGGCATGGATATCGATGGTGCGGATGCGACGTCCGCCGACCATCACCTGCCGCTTCTTGGGCGTAGCTGCCGGCTGGGCGTGCAAGTGTTCGTTCATGAGGTGACAGCCGGTGAAAACGACTCCCGCGTTTTTCAGAAACTGCCTGCGATTGGTCATGGTGAATCCTTCCCCGTGCAGTTTATCAGCCGCTGTGTGGTTCGGCAATGTAGGTTAGATTATAGGTTCGGTCTTCTATGAATTCTCTGGTCAAGTTGGAACGAATGGGGCGGGTGGCGGTGGTCACCATCGATAATCCGCCGGTGAATGCGATTGCTGCGGGGGTGCCGGAGGGCTTGGCGTCGGCGTTGGGGGCGGCGCAGGCGGATGCGGGCGTGGATGCGATCGTGGTGATCGGCGCGGGGAAAACTTTCATCGCGGGGGCGGATCTGGCGGAGTTTGCTAAGACGGGCAAAGGTCCGGATCTGCACAAGCTTTTAGTCATGTTGGAGGACAGCCCGAAGCCTACGGTGGTGGCGGTACATGGAACGGCGTTGGGCGGGGGCGTCGAAATTGCGATGGCTGCGAACTACCGGGTGGCGGCGGCGGACGCGCAACTGGGGATGCCGGAAGTCACGATCGGCGTGGTGCCGGGGGCGGAGGGCACGCAGCGGTTGCCGCGGTTAGTGGGGATCGCGAAAGCTGTCGACATGTTGATGACGGCGGCTCCGGTGAAGGCGGCGGAGGCGCTTGCCATTGGGTTGGTGGATCGCGTGGTCGAGGGGGACTTGTTGAGCGGGGCGGTGGCGTTCGCGGAGGAAGTGGCGGCTAAGGGCGGTCCGCATCCGAAGACTCGCGAAAGGAGTGTTGACGCGCTGGACAGTGCTGCGGTTTTTGCGGCGGGTAAGGAACAGGCGCGGAAGATTCGGCGGAATCAGACGGCTCCGCTGGCGGTGCTGGAGGCGCTGGAGGCGGCGACTACATTGCCGTTCGAGGCGGGGTGCAAGAAGGAACGCGAGTTGTCCGAGGCGAGTTTGCGGTCGCCGCAGGCGCAGGCGCTGATCCACGCGTTCTTTGCGGAGCGGGCGGTGGGCAAGGTTGCGGGGGTTTCGAAAGACACTCCGGTGTATGCGATCCGGCAAGCGGCGATCATTGGCGCGGGGACCATGGGCGGCGGGATCTCGATGGCGCTGGCGAATGCGGGGATTCCGGTGCGGCTCAAGGATTCTAGTCAGGCGGCGCTGGATCGCGGGATGGCGGGGATTCGCAAGAACTATGAAAGTTCGGTGAAGCGCGGGCGCATCACGGCGGAGGTGATGGAGCAGCGCATTGCGATGATCCGTCCGCAGTTGGGGTACGACGGGTTTGCGGAAGCCGACATTATTATCGAGGCGGTGTTTGAAAGCATGGATCTGAAGAAGCAGATCTTTGCGGAGATCGATAAAATCGCTAAGCCCGAGTGTGTGCTGGCGACCAATACTTCGACGCTCGATATCGATGAAATTGCGGGGGCTACGGGGCGTCCCGAGATGGTGATCGGGCTGCACTTCTTTAGTCCGGCGCATGTGATGCGGCTGCTGGAGATCGTTCGGGGGAAGGCGACTACGGCGACGGTTGTGGCTACCGTGTTGGCGCTGGCTAAAACATTACGCAAGGTTGGCGTGTTGGTCGGGAATGGGTATGGGTTCGTGGGGAATCGCATGATGTTTCCTTACATGCGTGAGGCGCAGTTGCTGGTGGAGGAGGGCGCTACGCCGACGCAGGTGGATGGCGCGTTGACGGAGTGGGGCATGGCGATGGGTATCTTTGCCGTCGACGACATGGGTGGGTTGGATTTGGGGGCGCGGTGTTTTGCGGAGATTCGGGCGATGCAGGGGGCGGGGCCGCGGATGCCGGTGATGCTCGACAGGCTAGTCGCGATGGGGCGTTTGGGTCAGAAGACGGGCGCGGGGTGGTATCGCTATGACGAGACTCGCAGGCCTATTGAGGATCCGGAGATTGAGTTGCTGATCGAGCGGACTGCACAGGAGATTGGGGTTGCTCGGCGGACGATCACTGGGGATGAAATTATTGAGCGGTGTTTGTACTCGATGATTAACGAGGGCGCGAAGATTCTGGAAGAAGGGCGCGCGGGGCGGGCTTCGGATATCGACACTATATATATGACTGGGTATGGATTCCCGGCGTATCGGGGCGGGCCGATGTGGTATGCGGATTCGGTGGGGCTGGATAAAGTGGCGGCGCGCGTTCGGGAATTTCATCGGGAGCATGGGGAGTTGTGGAAACCGGCTCCGCTGCTGGAGCGGCTGGCGGCCGAGGGCAAAACGTTTGCGAGTCTGGACGGTGAGCCATGACGGCGGCTCGGCCATTTCGTGATGTGAAGCTGGGCTCGCGCGATGTAGTGGTGGAGCGCGGGGCGGGTGGCGTCGTTTACGTCAGGCTGGCGCAGGCGCTGGGCGAGTATCCGGCGCGCATGACGGACAAGCTGGATTACTGGGCGGAACACACTCCGGATCACACTTATATTGCCAAGCGCGATGCGGGCGGGGAGTGGAAGCGGATTAGTTATCGCGAGGCTCGCGAGATGGGGCGGCGCGTTGGGCAGGCGCTGGTGAATCGGGGGCTTTCGGCGGAACGGCCGATTGCGATTGTATCGGGCAACGATCTGGAGCACGCGATGTTGGCGTTGGGCGCGATGTATGCGGGGATTCCGTACTCGCCGCTGTCGCCATCGTACTCGCTGCTGGTAACGGATTATGCAAAACTGCGACACATTTTTGGATTGCTGACGCCGGGGTTGGTGTTCGCTGCTAGCGGGACCCAGTTCGCGAAGGCGCTGAGTGTCGTGATGCCGCAGGATGCGGAGTTGGTGGTGACGCGTGATCCGCTACCGGGGGCGACTCTGTTTTCTGAGTTGCTGGAAACTGAAGCGGGGCCGGGGATCGATGAAGCACACGCGCGGGTGCTACCGGATACCGTATTCAAGATTTTGTTCACTTCGGGGTCGGTGGGCAAGCCAAAGGGCGTGATGAATACGCATCGCATGTGGTGCAGCAATCAGGAAATGGTGCGCACGTGTTGGCCGTTCATCGCGGAGGAGCCTCCGGTGATTCTGGAGTGGCTGCCGTGGAATCACACCTTCGCGGGTAACAAGGACATGGGGCTGATCCTTTATAACGGAGGGTCGTTGTATTTGAACGACGGCAAGCCGGTGCCGGGGCAATTCGAGGAGACCATTCGCAATTTGCGCGAGGTGAAGCCGACGATTCATCTGGATGTGCCGGTGGCGTTCGATGCGCTGGTGCCGTATTTGCGGAAGGATCGGGAGTTTGCGAAGCATTACTTTAGTCATTTGAAGGTGATGTTTTATGCGGCGGCGGGGTTGTCGCAGAAGACTTGGGAAGACTTGGAAAACATCGCTTTGGACGTGGTAGGCGAACGGCTGTTGATGCTGACGGGGCTCGGATCTACTGAGACCGCTCCGTATGCGATGTGGGTGGGGCGGGAGGCGGCGCGCGCGGGGGAGGTGGGGTTGCCGGCTCCGGGAGTCACGCTAAAGCTTGCGCCGGTGTTGGGCAAGTTGGAGGCGCGGGTGAAAGGGCCTAGCATCACGCCGGGGTATTGGCGGCAGCCGGAGCTTACGGCGGCGGCTTTCGATGAAGAAGGATTTTACAAGATGGGTGACGCGCTGCGCTACATCGAGGAAGGCAATCCGGCGCGCGGGTTTCTGTTCGATGGGCGTGTGGCGGAGGATTTCAAGCTGAATACCGGGACGTGGGTGAGCACGGGTCCGCTGCGCAGCGCGTTTCTGGCGCACTTTGTGCCCTACGCCAAAGAAGTTGTGATTGCGGGGCGCGACCGGGCATACGTTACGGCGATGGTGTTTCCGGATGTGAACGCTTGCCGGGATCTCGACGACGCTGAGCTGCGCACTAAGTTTGGTGAGTTGCTGAAGTCTTTTGCGGCGAAGAGTACGGGGTTGTCGACGCGCGTGGCGGCTATCATTTTGCTGGACACTCCGCCTTCGATTGACGCGCACGAGCTTACGGATAAGGGGTCGATTAGCCAGCGGGCGGTGCTGGAGAATCGGGCTGACGTTGTGGAGGAGCTGTATACAGACTCGCCGCGGGTAATTAGGACACTATGACTATTGCAGAGCGAACTAAGCGGATTAATGCTGCCGATTTGGTAGCGGTAGATGTGCACGTCCACGCGATGACGGTGGAGAAGAAGCAGGATGGGAGCACCTTTGGGCAATCGGCGTCGAAGTATTTTGGCGCGGATATGGCGGATAAGGGCTCGGAGGTTTTGGGCGCTTATTATCGCGAACGCAAGATGGCGGCGGTGATTTTTTCGGTGGATGAGTATTTGTCGGGGGCGCCGTTTTTGGGGAACGACAAGGTTGCGGAGATTGCGGCGGCTAGTCCTGACGTTTTGATTCCGTTCGCCAGCATTAATCCGCATCGCGGCAAGGAGGGCGTGGAGGAAGCGAAGCGGCTGGTAGCTGGGGGTGCGATTTGCGGGTTCAAGTTTCATCCGCCGCTGCAGGAGTTTTTTGCTAATGACCGGATGGCTTATCCGCTGTATGAGGTGATCGCGGAGTCGGGGTTGCCGGCTCTGTTTCACACGGGGCATAGCGGGATCGGGACGCGCGTGCGCGGCGGCGGCGGGGTGCGGCAGAAGTATGGGAATCCGATTTACCTGGATGATATTGCCGTTGATTTTCCGGACATGCCGATGATTATGGCGCATCCGTCGTTCCCCTGGCAGGACGAGGCAATTTCGGTGTGTCTGCATAAGCCGCAGGTTTATATTGATCTGTCGGGCTGGTCGCCGAAATATTTTTCGCCGCTGTTGATCCAGTACGCGAATACGCTGCTGAAGGATAAGATGCTGTTTGGGTCGGATTTCCCGGTGATTACGCCGGACCGGTGGCTGAAGGATTTCGACAGTATCGGGATTAAAGATGAGGTGCGGCCGCTGATCCTCAAAGACAATGCCGTGCGCCTGTTCGGGCTGAAGAATCAGACTACGTAGCGGCCGGCGTCTAGCAAGCGGCGCGCGATTTTGCGGCGTAGCATGATGGTATCCACGGGGACTTCCGATGGCCGGGCAGGCGTATCTAACCCGCAAGCTCCAAATAAGGCACGCACCGGGGCTCCCATCCGGATTTCAGAATCACTTTGCAGGACCGCGAACATGTCCATGGCGTTGGCGCCTTTACCGGCGGCTTCTAGTTTCTGAGCTCGCAACCAGGCCGACTCAATAACGAAAAACTCTATCACCATGTCGGAGAGTGCCGTCGCCACTTCCTGCTGGTTTTCGAAATCGGAGCCAAATTTCTCGAGGGCCGGGAGGAATCCTGTCATGTTGAAATAGATCTTTCCCTCATCCAGGCGCTTCATCAATTGGTTTAGGATCAGCACGCGATTAATTTCGTTGGTGCCTTCAAAGATGCGGAAGATGCGGGCGTCGCGGTAGAAGCGTTCGACGGCGTAATCCTGGTGATAGCCGTAGCCGCCGTGGATTTGGACTCCTTCATCGACGACGTAGCCGACGGCCTCGGAGGCGTACACTTTCACCGCGGAACACTCGAGTGCGAGGTCCTTGATGGCGCTGGCTTGTTGAATCTGGCCGACTACGCGCCAGTACATGGACTCGACGGCGAAGATGCGCACGGCCATTTCGGCTAGTTTGTGTTGGATGGCGCCGAATTCTGCGATGGTCTTGCCGAAGGCTTTGCGCTCGCGGGCATAGGCCAGGCTCAGGGCCAGAACTTCTTTCGAGGCTCCTACGGCGTAGGGTCCGATCTTGAGGCGTCCGATGTTGAGGACGTTGAAGGCGATGATGTGGCCGCGGCCTACTTCTCCTAGAACGTTCTCGACGGGGACGGAGACGTTGTCGAGATATAACGCTGTCGTGGAGCTGCCGTGCAATCCCATCTTGTGTTCTTCGGCGCCGGAGGTCACCCCGGGGTAGGCGCGTTCGACTAGAAATGCCGTAAACTTTTCGCCGCCGACTTTGGCGAAAACGGTGAAGAGGTCGGCGATGCCGCCGTTGGTGATCCACATCTTCTGGCCGTTCAGGACATAGTGTTTTCCATCGGGGCTGAGATCGGCGCGGGTGCGGATGGCCATGGCATCGGTGCCGGCTTGGGGCTCGGTTAGGGCGTAGGCGCCGATCATCGTGGCGTTCGCTAACTTCGGCAGGTATTTGGATTTTTGCTCTTCCGTTCCGAAGTAGATCAGTGGCAGCGCGCCGATTCCGGCTTGCGCGCCGTGTGTCACTAGATACGACGCATCGCGGGCGAAGCACTCTTCTATGATCATCACCGAGGCCAGGTCCAGTTCCATGCCGCCGAAGCGTTCGGGGATGGAGATGCCGGTGAAGCCGAGTTCGGCGGACTTGCGAAGAACGCCCAGGAGCACGCCGGGGTCTTTGCGTTGTATGGCAGCCAGGCTGGGGGCGACTTCAGCGGTCCAGAAGTCTTGCGCGGTGCGGGCGATCGAGAGGTGCTCCGCGGTGAGGTCTTCGGGAGTCAGGCAGTCAGCCATCGCATCAGGAAAAAGTGGCGGCCGCAGAGCGAGCAGCGGTAGGGCAGCAGGAACCAATGGATGGCTTTTTCCAAGGCGTTACGCGCGCCTACGCCGCGGAACTCTACCGAGCGGCAATTGGGGCAGCGTTTGGAAAATAGCACGTATTCCTAACCGTCGGTTTTGGCGGCGCCGCCGGTGGCGGTGGCCAGGCGATTGCGGAAGGAGCGGCCGCTGGCGGCTACCTTGGGCTGGTTGCCGCGGCTGAGGTCGGGGCGGCTGGCTTCTTTGGCGGCTTCGATTTGTTCCGGAGTTCGCACGTCGGGTTCGGAGAGTTTCACTTTTTCGCGCGCGCGGGCTACCTGGCGTTTGTGCCGCTTGGCTAATCGCTTGTCCATACCTTAACAGTACACCTCGACGCAAACAGCGTGTTCGACCGGAGGTCGAACGCGGGCCGCAGGCCCGCCCCACATGGCGGTGACGATGGTGCGGGTTCGTCAAGCGGCTTGAGTGCATTAGTTGGCGTTTTCGGAATTCTATTCAGAAGGCGGTTGCCGTTAGGATCGGGGCAGAAAGGGGTAACGCACTCTATGATCGTTGTATTTCCTCCGTCTCCAGTTGGCAATTAAGCTGGCTGCGAGGGGGCGCCGTCGGGCTGGCGGCGTCCCACCGATTTGTTCAGTACCATTGGTTTACCGTCAGGTCTCTGGTAGTATGGCGGGTAGTAAGCCTGTAGAACTAAGCAAATGGCTGCCTTCGGGAGAAGCCTTTGCCTGATTCTCACGCTGTGGATGACGGGATCACGCCCCCCGACGGTCATCCCGCCTAGATTGCCTGACTCTAGCCCTTGGTGGGATCAGGCCTCCCTGCAAATCCAACACGACGCACTACGCCTGCGCAAGGCCGGAGACTTTCGCGCGGCCGAAGCTCTGTATCAACAGGGTTACCAGGAAGCTGTGCGGCGGGGCGACCGGCTTGCGGCGGTGCGCTTCCTGATCAGCGTGGGCGGGAGCCAAATGTTTGCGCTGGAGTATCGCGCGGCGCTAGCGACCTACTTACAGGGGCGTGATTTGGCTTCGCGAATCGCAGACCACGCGGATCTGGGGGCTATCGACGTCAATCTCTCCAGCTTGTACCTGCAAATGTGGGATCTGCCGGCGGCCACGCTCGCGGCTGAAGAAGGGCTGCTTGAGGCGGAGCTGATTGATCCGGCGGCGGCGTACTTCAAACCACCTTTGCTGATGCAGCTGGGGCGCATCCACGCATTGCAGCGCGACAGGGAGGCGGGCGGGTTCTTCGCGGCGGGGATCGAAGCGGCGCGGGCGAGGGACGACTTGGCTATCGAAGCTCTGTCATGGGATCTGCTGGGCGAAGAGCACCTCAGTTCCAAACATTTGCCCGAAGCCGAGGCGGCGTTCCTGGAGGCTTTCCGTTTACGACGATTTTTTCGTGCTGGTGAAATCGGTTTGTCCTACGGCCGTCTGGGAGCGCTTGCGTTGGCGCGCGATGATTTCCCGACGGCTGAGCGTTTGACTCAATTGGCGCTGGATGCGGCGAACCGTGGGGCACCGGCGGAAGCCGAGTACGTCCTGCTCCACCAAAGGGGGCGGGTACTGCTAGCCCGCGGACAGGAGGATGCCGCGCTGCGCGACTTTTCCTTAGCCCTGGAGGCCGCGGCTAGGTGGCGTTTGGAGGTATTGCCGGCGCAATCGGCGCTCACCAGCACCAACATTGCGCTGGAACAACAGATTTTTCATTCGTTCATCAAACTGGCGGTGGAACAGGCGTTCCAACATGGAAATGCCGTATGGGCCACGAAAGCCTTCGAAGCGGTGGAGTTGAATCGCGCGTCGAGCCTACGCGAAAGTCTGGCATTGGCGGGCATTTGGCGAGAAAAGCTCCCCCTGGAATACTGGGAAACGCTGGCTAAGTTGGGAGCGCGGAGGCCTTCCGCGGCGGCCGAAAACCGTCTCCTTTCGAGACTTACCGAAATGGAAGCGCAAGCAGGATTGGGACTGCGGCCGAAGAAAGTGGAGAATATTCTCAGCCGGAATTCACTTATTCATTTTCAGGAAGGATTAAGAGACTCCGAATTACTCCTCAGCTTTGAGTTAGGGGAAAAGGAGTCTTACCTGTGGGCAGTCGGCCGGAGTTCGCTGCGGTTGTACCGGTTGGCGGCCGAGCAGGATATCGCGAAAGCCGTGCAGCTTTTTCGCGAGGCGTTTCCCGCCGGGGGCCTGGAAGCCGCCCGGCGAGGACTCGATTTGTACCGGCAATTGTTCGGGCAATTGAGTCCGCTGGAGACCCGAAAACCAGCATGGCTTTTATCGCTGGACGGTGCGCTCTTTGACATCCCTTTCGCTGCGCTCGTGACCGAGCGGCGGGGCGGCAACACGGAGTATCTGGTGGAGCGGCATTCATTGCAAACCGTTCCGGGGGCGCTGCTGTTGAGCGCGTCCGCGGACCCTGAAAACCAAAATGGTCATCAGCGGCGTGGGGAATTTCTGGGGGTGGGCGATCCTATCTACAACCAGGCTGATCCCCGCTGGCATGGAGGGGCTTCGAAGCGCCCAGCCGAAGGGCAGTTACAGCGCCTGGTGGGCAGCGGAGATGAAATTGAATCCAGTGCCGCCATGTGGAGCGAAGGCGGTGGCACAGCGCTTCTGCTGGAAGGCAGGGAAGCCCGCCGCGACGGCTTTTTACGGGGATTGGCGGCGCATCCCTCAGTGATCCATCTGGCTACGCATGTGCTCTTTCCCACTGCCAACCGCGAACAGGCCCTGATCGCTTTCGGCATGGGAACTTCGCCGGCCGAGCCCGAATTCCTGACCACTTCCGAGGTCGCGCGCTTACGGGCACCCGGAGCATTGGTAGTGATGACCGGCTGTGCCGCCAACGCGGGAGAAGCGCGCGACGGGGCCGGATTACTTGGATTAACCCGGGCTTGGCTCCTCGCGGGAGCCAGCGCCGTGATCTCTACCGCGTGGCCTGTGGAAGACAATTCGGGCGCGATGTTCGCGCGGTTTTATTTCCATTTGCAGAATCATTCGGCAGCCGAAGCGCTGCGGCTCAGCCAGAGGGAAGTGGCGCACTCCAGAACTGGGCGCGACGCGCCAGCTACCTGGGCTTCCTATCAAGTGACCGGAGGAACCCACTAATATGCTCGCTCCAGACCCCGTTGGAAGCAATCGCCCACCGCCGGACGAATCGCCTGTAGAAACCGACCCGTCGCGCACCATGGCGGCAAGCGCTGACCCCGAACTGGCTAGGCGCCTGGCTGAGAACTCCGAGGTTTATGCGGGCTGGGCAACACTGGTGGGTCGAATCCGCAGCAGCCAGACGGACGGCATGGCAGAGTTGTATCACCTGTTTTCCAAAGGCGTGCGCTTTTACTTGTGCCGCCAGTTGGGGGTGCAGGATCTGGACGATCGGGTTCATGACACCTTCGTGGTAGTGGTGCAGGCGATCCGCCGCGGCGAGTTGCGGGAACCCGAAAGGCTGATGGGATTTGTGCGGACGATCGTGCGGCGCCAGGTGGCTTCGCATATCGACAAGGCAGTCCAAACGCGACGCGAACAACTGGATCTAGACGCCAGTTCCCTGGTCGCCGACCCGCACGGAAACCCGGAAGAGGCCGCGATCTTCCACCAGAAGGAGGACCTGATCCGTAAAGTGCTGGCCGAGTTGACGAGCCGGGATCGGGAGATCCTGACCCGCTTCTACCTGGAGGAGGAGACCCAGGAGGAAATTTGTACCGAAATGACGCTCACGGAGACCCAGTTTCGGTTACTGAAATCGCGCGCCAAGTCCCGTTTTGGCGAACTTGGCAAAAAAAGAC
>Ga0105245_10002740_pt1 | contig 15846 bp, 17 predicted proteins | sample KBSM54metaG_FD_81523 | JGI IMG/M metagenome (GOLD analysis project Ga0105245, IMG submission 81523) | Miscanthus rhizosphere microbial communities from Kellogg Biological Station, Michigan, USA - KBS M5-4 metaG | ecosystem: Host-associated > Plants > Roots > Rhizosphere > Soil | place...
GAATGGGAGCATCGCGCCGTCGCCGAGCTGGAAGCCTACTATGAGACTTTCTGTTACGCGGCTTCCGGCAACGCTCCGATGCATTCCGTGAGCTGCGCAGCGTGAGCCGACGGTGGGCGATCCGGAAAGGGACGCGCCCGCGAGTTCGTTAAGAATTGCGGTGGTTAAGAAGATATGAGAGGCCGGCATGACGAGGCTGCGCAGCGTTTTCTTAACCTCCGAAAACCCTGAGGCAGCGGCCCGCTTCTACGAGCAGGTCACCCAGCTACCGATGGAAAAGGTCGGGGCCGAAGGCGGTTATGTCTATTGGCGACTGGATCGGGATGGCATGCAGCTGGCAATTCACGACGCGAAGGCGTTTGCCGACTATGCTCATCCCGCGTTGCCAAACTCGAACCTGACCCACCTGTACTTCAGCATCGAGGATCAGCCCCGCTTTCTTGCGCATCTGGAAAGCCTGGGATTGGCGCCATACGCCAGGGACGACATTGTCGTCACCGTGGTCGATCCCGATGGTCGAAAGGTGTTGTTTGGAACTGCCTGACGACCGACCTTCCGCCGAATGCTATTTCGAGGTGAGCAGCAGTGCAGCTTGAACGTTGCGCCCGGTGCGTTCGATATGCTCACGCAAGATCCGTGTGGCGTCACGCGTACGACGCTCAATCATCGCATGCGCAAGCGCTGTGTGCTCAGCGGGTACGTTGCGGTCTGGCTCATGCTTCTTGAGAAAAATGCGGCGATAGCGGTCGCTCTGATCGTGCAGGGTGGCGCAAAACTGGCGGAGTAGCGGCATCTGGCACGCGGAAATCAGCTCGGCATGGAATGCGCGATGCGCGGTTTCCCAAGCTTCCTGCTCCGCCGCAGATCGCGCACCACGCTTGCAACGGCTCAGTTGATGCAGTGCCGCAAGGATACGGCCCTCCCAGGCGATGTCGCCGTGTTCGATTGCCTCCTTGATCGCCAGGCCTTCGAGTTCGATGCGAAGCCGGATAATTTCGGTAAGGTTACTTGCAGAGACCGGGGTGACCCGGTAGCCGCGCTGGTCGATCAGGGCGACCAAGCCATCATTTTCGAGACGGCAGAGTGCTTCGCGCAGCGGACTGAGGCTGACGCCGAAGGCGGTACGCAGCCGGTCCAGATTGAGCTTGCTTCCCGGCAGCAATTCGCCGCGCATGATCGCGTTCCGCAGGCGGGCAACAAGCGTCGTGGACAGAGTGGCGGATGCCGGAACGGCGGTGATGCGTGCGTCGCTCATGGGTGTGCTCCGACTGTCGGCTCGAAACCGTAAAGCAAAGCGGGATTTTCGACCAATGCAAGTTGCTGTGTGCGGCTGTCGGGCAGCCACAGCGGAATCAGATCGACCAGATCCCCGTCATTCGGCATCGGTACGGGACAGATCGGATGCGGCCAGTTGCTGCCCCACAGGACCCGGTCCGGACGCAATTCGACGACCTTTCGGATCATCGGCAGCATGTCACGATGAGGATAGGGTTCTGACGACAAGCGATAAAGGCTGGCGAGCTTGATCCAGCAACGGTCGGTATCGAGCAGCCGCAGCAGCGTTTGGAACGGCTTTGACTCGATGCCTTCGGCCGCGCTGATCCGGGCAAGGTGATCGAGCACAAACGAGCTTCGAATTTGCAGAAGCTGCGGCGCCACATCCACCAGTTCGGTTGCGGCATTGAAGTGCAGCACGAGGTGCCAGCCCAGGTCGAAGGTTTCCTCGGCCAGTCCGCGGAGATGCGCGAACGAAGCGCCGCCGCTGACTACGGTCGACATCCGACAGCCGCGCATGCCGCGCCGGTTCATGTCCTCCAGTTCAGGCCGCGGCAAGCCGGACGGGATCACGGCGACGCCGCGAAGCTTCCCAGGGTTTCGGTCGAGGGCCGCGAGTGTCGCCCGATTGTCGGTGCCGTGTGCGCCGCCGTGAACGATGACGGCGCGATCGATTCCCAACGCCGCATGAAGCCGCATCAAGTCTTCGTGGGTGCAGTCCTCGGGCGTGTAGCTGCGCTGCTTGCTGAAGGGAAATTCAGCCTGCGGTCCAAAAACGTGAACGTGCGTGTCGCAGGCGCCCGGCGGCATCGCAAAGGCCGGACGTTTCGGGTGGCGGTCGGGGCCAGGGCAGGGTTTCAGCGTGCCGGATGGATGCGCGTTCATGGCTCCTCGGTGACCTGTCGCTAACTTTGATGGACGACATGGTGACGGCCGATTTGACGAGCGTACGGATTGCTGTCAACCTAAAATCGAGAAAACCATAAAAATCGATTATCCGGAGTAACGAATGCGGTATCTCATTTCCGTGCTGTCGGCCCTCGTCATGGGATCGCTGATCGGGCAGGCCGCGCACGCTGAATTCCCCGAGCGCGGCGTCAAGATCGTGGTCCCGTTCCCGGCGGGCGGATCGAATGACGTGGTGGCGCGCCTGCTGGGGACCCGACTGTCCCAACTTTGGGGGCAGACCGTGGTCATCGACAATCGCGGTGGCGGCGGCGGCAATGTCGGAGCCGAGGCGGTGGCGCGTTCGCCGGCCGATGGCTACACGCTGCTGCTCACGGCGCCGGGACCGCTGGTGGTCAATCAATCGCTGTATTCAAAACTGTCGTTCAATCCGGCACAGGATTTCACCCCGATCGCCCTGATCGCATCGGTCCCGATCGTGCTGGCGGTGAATCCAGACGTGAAAGCGGCGACGGTGTCCGAACTGATCGCGCTGGCCAAGGCGTCGCCGGGCAAGCTCAATTTCGGATCGTCGGGTCTCGGCTCGACCAATCATCTTGCCGGCGAACTGCTGAAGGCGCGGGCCGGCATCGATATCGTTCACGTGCCGTATCGCGGGGCGGCGCCGGCGATGAACGATCTGATCTCTGGCGAGATGCCGATGATGTTCGACAACATGCCGGCCGTTCGTCCGCAGGTGCAGGGCGGCAAGATCCGCGCGTTGGCCGTCGCAGGCGCCGCGCGCTCGCCGCTTTTTCCCGAGCTTCCGACCATGGTCGAAGCGGGTGTTGCGAATTTCGAGGCGTCGTCGTGGTTCGGCCTCGTTGCGCCCGCCAAGGTGCCGCCCGACGTCGCGAAAGCGCTGATCGAAGCCGTCAGCAAGGTGATGAGCGAGCCTGATATGACGAAGCGGCTGGCCGACGTCGGCGCCGAGCCCGGCACGTTGTCCGGCGACGCATTCGGCGCTTTCCTGCGCTCCGAGGTCGACAAATGGGGCGAGGTGGTGAAAACCTCCGGCGCCAAGGTCGAGTGAAACCCTTGCGCCGTCGCGGAAACAAGGAATAGAAGCGCATGACGAAGAAGCCAGCCTCACTGGACGAACTGAAGTCGCGCTACGAATCCATGATCGGGTTCACGCCACCCAAAATCGCGAAGCGACTCGAACTTGGCATGCGCGTCGATCCGGATCTGGTGACGGCGCTGGAGGATTGGCGGATCGCGGCGCTGACGCCGGATGCGCTGGATCAGAAGACCGTGCAACTGATGGCCTTCGCCATTCTGCTGGTGCAGACCTCGGAAGCCGCGGCAAATCACGCCAAGGCTGCGATCAAGGCCGGCGCAACGCTGGAAGAGCTGCATGCGAGCGCCGGAATCGCAGCTTTATTCCGCGGCGTGGCAGCCTTTAATATGGCCGGCGAAATTCTTGCCGATCTATTTCCCGAGGCTGGACGGAAGGAGTGATCACAGCGTTCCGCCGAAGAGTTCGTTACACCAGAGCACGGATGAACCATTCACTTGCCGATCGTTGACACTCACAAAGCGAGTTTCTACACTGCGAACAGATCATTGGAGATATTCGAGATGACGATCGCAACCGTCGTAGTAGGGCGCTGGCGCATGGACCGGTAACGGCACCCATGCCGGTACCCCGTGCGCCCCCGACAAGTTCGGGGGCTTTTTTTTGAGCAAATTTCTGTCCGGCCTGTCGAATTGAGAAGCGGAAACCATGCCAGGGAAAGCCGCAGACCCACCGGCCCTGATGACCTTGATCGCGCTGAGCGGTCTGTCGGTGGTATCTCTCAACATGTTCCTGCCCTCATTGGCAAACATCGCCCATGAGTTTCAGGCGGACTATGCGCTCGTCAGTCTGTGCATTGCCGGATATGCGGCGGTGAGCGTAACATTGCAGCTCGTGATGGGGCCGTTGTCGGATCGTTTCGGCAGGCGGCCTGTGATCTTGGCCGCTCTGCTGCTTTTCCTCGTCGCATCGCTGGGTTGCCTGCTGGCGTCCAACGTCTGGGTATTTCTCGCCTTCCGCATGATGCAGGCGGTGATCGCCCCCGCTTACGCGGTTTCGGTCGCCATCATTCGAGATTTCTCCGCAAGCAATAAAGCTGCAAGCTCCATCGGCTACGTGGCCATGGCCTCGGCCGTCGCTCCCATGCTGGCCCCGATGCTGGGTGGCACACTCGACGAGCTGTACGGATGGCGGGCCAGTTTCTGGGCCTTTCTCGTTATGGGCGGCGCGACCCTCGCGCTATGCTGGTTTAATCTGCGGGAGACCAACAAAACACCTGCGGCTACGTTTGCGCGGCAATTTCGATCGTATGCGAAGCTCGTGAGGTCCGGGCGTTTTTGGGGTTACGCGCTGTGCATGACGTTTTCCCGGGGGGCGTTCTTCGTCTTCATTAGCGGAGCGTCGCTTGTCGCCGTCTCCACGTTCCGGATTTCCACCGCGCAGCTCGGTTTCTATATGGGAACCATCACGGCCGGCTTTGTTCTCGGCAGCTTTCTGTGCGGCCGCTTCTCCGAACGTTATGGGCTCGCGACGATGATGCTGATGGGCGGATCGGTGGCGTGTGTGGGCCTGGTTCTGGGAATCCTGCTTTGCTTCTATGACGTGGTGAATTTGCCGTTGTATTTCGGTGCCTGTGGCTGCGTTGGTCTCGGCAACGGATTGGCGATCCCGAGCAGCAATGCCGGTGTCGTCTCTGTTCGGCCAGAACTTGCAGGCAGCGCGTCGGGGCTGTCGGCTGCGTTGACGGTGGGTGGCGGGGCAGTACTGTCGGCAATCACGGGCGCGGTTCTGACCGAAGCGAATGCGGCCCCGGCCCTGCTGGGAATGATGCTCCTGTCCTCGGCAATGGGCTTGCTGGCAACGCTGTACGTCATGCGGCTCGACGCGGAAGAGAAACCGCTGGACGGCTGACGTGGCGAGCCGCGCGCCTCAGCTTTGTGCTGTTGCAAAAATCAATCGCGTCAACATCGTTAACGGCCATCCTCGCATCTCAAGCGTTGCATCGGAGCCGGCTCGTCTAATCCATGATCGACACGGCGCTGACGTATTGCCGAGGCAGCTAGATCGATATTGGCATGAAATGACCCATTGTTTGGCAGGATATGACCTTGTCCGAACCTGCTCCTCCATCGATCCTGCCGCTCAGGGAAGAAACAGATCGAGTACCTGGATCTTGCGCCACCAAGCGTGCTCCGCCTGAACGCGGCTGCACGAGGCGCGAAAGGCACATCGCGGAGGAGGGGTGAATGCCGCAATCAAGGTCGGAGCAGGTGCGCGAAATTCTCGCTAATCCCGCGTTCCGTGAGCTCGCATCGGGGCGCGCGAAACTGCGCTGGGCCCTTTCGATCGCGACGCTGATCATGTTCTTCGGCTTCATCGCCCTCATCTCGACGGCAAGGGACGCGCTCGCCGCCACCGTCGCGGGAAGCGCCATGCCACTCGGGCTGGTCCTGGCACTGGCGATGATCTTCATCGTCGTCACGCTGACCGGCATCTACGTGCAGCGCTCCAATTCCCGCTTCGACGAGCTGACCCACGCCTTGAAGCGGGAGTTCGGACAATGATCCGCCGCTGTCTGCTCACTGCATCAATTGTGGCATTTCCAGTCGCGGCCCTGGCGCAAACGGCGCCAGCCAAGGGGGCGAGGGGACCGGACTGGATCGCCATCGGCATGTTCCTGATCATTGTCCTGGCCACGCTCGTCATCACCTACCGCGCAGCGGGCAGCACGAAATCAAAGGCGGGCTTCTACACGGCCGGCCACGCCATCACGCCGCTGCAGAACGGCCTCGCCATTGCCGGCGACTTCCTGTCTGCGGCCGCGTTCCTCGGGATCTCGGCGCTCATTTATGCCAACGGCTTCGACGGACTGATCTACGCGCTCGGATTTCTCACGGGGTGGCCAATCGTGCTGTTCCTGATGTCGGAACGCATGCGAAACCTCGGAAGCTACACATTCGCCGACGCGGCGGCCTTCCGGCTCGACCGGACACCGGTGCGTCTGGTCGCTGCGACCGGAAGCCTCGTCGTCGTGCTGTTCTACCTGATCGCGCAAATGATCGGAGCCGGCAAGGTCATCGAACTGCTGTTTGGCATCAATTACCTCGTCGCAGTGGCCGGCGTCGGCATCCTGATGATCCTCTATGTCGCGGTCGGGGGCATGCAGGCGACGACCTGGGTGCAGATCACCAAGGCGGTCCTGCTCCTGTGTGGCGGGACATTGCTGGCGCTGGTCGTGCTCTGGCGCTTCGATTTCAGCCTGGGTGCATTGTTTGCCGGCGTGAGCCGGATCCACCCCAAAGGGGCTGCGGTCCTCACGCCCGGCGGGCTCTTCGCCGAGCCGGTCTCCGCGATCTCGCTGGGACTGGCGCTGGTGTTCGGTACAGCCGGCCTTCCGCACATTCTGATGCGGTTCTTCACCGTGAAGGACGCCGCCTCGGCGCGCAAATCGGTGTTCTATACGACGAGCTGCGTGGCCTATTTCTGCTTCGTCATTCCGGTCCTGGGCTTCGGTGCTGTGCCGATCCTGATGTCGGACCCGAGCTATTTCAACGTCGGCGCATCGGGACAGTTCAACAGGATCACCGATCTGATCGGCGGGCCAAATATGGCGGCAATCCATCTCGCCCACGCCGTGGGCGGCCCGGTGCTGCTTGGGTTCATTTCCGCCGTGGCGTTTGCGACAATCCTCGCGGTCGTTGCCGGATTGACGCTCGCCGGCGCGTCTGCGGTCAGCCACGACATCTACGGTCAGGTCATCGCCAGAGGACAGGCGTCCGACAGGCGCGAAATCCTGATCTCGAAGATATCGGCCATTGTCATCGGCATCATCGCCGTCCTGCTCGCCTACGCCTTCGAAAAGCAGAACGTCGCATTCATGGCAGGTCTTGCACTGTCCGTTGCCGCCAGTTGCAACTTTCCGGTCCTCACGATGGCGATCTTCTGGCGCGGCATGACCACGCGCGGCGCAGTGGCTGGCGGTTTGGTGGGTCTCTTCGCGTCGGTCGTACTCGTCGTGCTCAGCAAGACGGTCTGGGTCGCCGTGTTCCACTTCGCGACGGCGCCTTTCCCGTACGAAAATCCTGCGCTGTTCTCGATGCCCCTGGCGTTCCTGTCCGCCTGGTTGTTCTCAGTGACGGACCGGAGCGCGCGGGCCGCACGCGAACGCGCGGCGTTCGAGGCCCAGTTTGTCCAGTCCGAAATCGGAATTGCCTTGGCGACGAGCGACAGGGCGGTGCCGGCCGCGACAGCGTAACGGCTGCGCCTGCATCCGTCACAACGGAGACATCATGACGAAAGCGCACCTCGACGAAACCCACGATCCAGACCGCCGCAGCTTCGTCGAAGCGGCAAATCAGCCGGACGCGGACTTTCCCATCCAGAATCTGCCATTTGGCGTGTTCAGCACCGATGCCGATCCGGTGCCCAGAATCGGCGTGGCGATCGGCGATCGCGTGTTCGACCTGAAGAAGGCGAGCGCGGCGAGCCAGCGCTTCACCCGACCGATCCGCGACGCCCTGCAGGAGACCTCGCTCAATTCGCTGTTTGCGCTCGGCCGCTCTTCGCTGCGCGAGGTGCGTCGTGTCGTGGCCGACATGCTCGATCAGGGAGCGTCCGGCAACCAGGTGCGAGGGCATGCGTCAGAGCTGCTGGTGTCAGCGCAGCGGTGCACATTACATCTTCCGGCGAAAGTGGCGAACTACACCGATTTCTATGCCGGCATTTATCACGCACGTGCAGCCGGTGCGCTGCTCACGCCGGAAAATCCGCTTCCGCAAAATTACAAATGGGTGCCGATCGCCTATCATGGCCGGGCCTCTTCCGTTCAGGTCGGGGAGGGTGCCGTTCGCCGTCCGCTCGGTCAGCGACCGCCCGCAGCGCCCGGAAACCCGCCGGGCTTTGGCGCCTGCGAAAGACTGGATTTCGAGCTCGAAATGGGCTTCTACCTGGCGAGCGGCAACCACCTCGGCAAGCCGATCCCGATCGCAGAAGCATCCGAGGAGATCGTCGGCTTTACCCTGCTGAACGACTGGTCGGCGCGCGATCTGCAGCGCTGGGAAATGTTCCCGCTGGGGCCTTTCCTCAGCAAGAGCTTCGGCACCTCCGTTGCGCCGTGGGTCGTGACCAGCGACGCGCTGGCTCCCTTTCGCGTCGCGGCGCTGCCGCGTCCCGAGGGCGATCCGCGTCCCCTCGATTACCTGTTTGATGACGAAGATCAGAAGCGCGGCGGCCTCGACGTCCATCTCGAGGTGCTCCTCTCCACCGCGCAGATGCGGACCGGCGATGCATCCGCGGTCAGGATCCTCACCTCGAATGCGAAATATCTCTACTGGACTCCCGCGCAGATGGTTGCCCATCACACGATCAACGGCTGCAACCTGCAGCCTGGCGATTTGATCGGCACGGGGACGATCTCGGGACCAAGCCCGGCTGAACTCAGCAGCATGCTCGAGTTCACCAGCGCCGGCACCAAGCCCGTCGTGCTGCCGAATGGAGAGCAGCGTGGCTTTCTGGAGGATGGCGACGAGATCACCTTCCGCGGTCGGTGCAGCCGCGATGGCTTCGCCTCGATCGGCTTTGGCTCATGCACGGGCAGGATCGCGCCTGCTGGGATCGCAAGTCTACAAAAACGCGTAGCCTGACGCGCCGCCTGGAGCTGAACATGGATTGTCGTGCTTCGCTGATTTACGCATATCTTCTCGCGCCTGAGATCGATCCGGACGAAGTGCGCGAGGGACAGCTTCTGATGATCTTGGCAGCAGTCTCCGTGCTGCTGCTTTCGCAACTGTTCGTTTTTCTTATCGGCCCGGCCGCCTCAATCTAATCGCTCCGCTTCGAATGCCGGAAGTCGGTCGGCGAACGATCGGTCCACTTCCTGAACGCCTTGCGAAAGCTCGTCGCATCCGCAAAGCCGACGCGCTCGGCCACCTGGTCGATGCTCAAACGGGTATTTTCGAGCAGCTCGGTCGCAAGCGACCGGCGCATGCCGTCGACGATGGATTGATATGACAGTCCCTCATCGGCGAGCCTGCGATGGAAAGTCCGCAGCGAAAGACCAAGTTCGGAGGCGATGTCCGATGCCACCGGAAAACGGTTGGGGCTGTTGAGGCATGCCGCGCGGATCTTGCGCACGAGATCGGAGTCGTCCGGGCGCTCGGTCAGGACCACCTCGCAGACCTGCTGGCAGATCTTCGCGGTGATCGGGTTGGCGTTCGGGCAGGGCAAGTCCAGCACGGTCGCGTCGAAATGCCATTCCATGCGGTCGGCATCGAAATCGATCGGGCAGTTGAACATGCGCTCATAGTTGCGCCAGTGCACAGGCGCGGGAAACGGGAAAACCATTCGCTTGCTGGGGAAAGGTGCTTCCAGCACGCGGCTGAACAGAGTGGTCATCGAGCTCCGCCAGAACTCTGCGGCGAACGGCAGGAGATCGCCCAGTGCATCCAACCCGTGACTGCGCAGGATCGCCGTCGTTCCTCCTTCAATCCGGAAGCTGATCTGTCGCACGGCGGGACCGGCCATGGTGATGTGATCGAGAGAGAACAGCAGGGCGTCTCCGAAGGTGCGGCTTGAGACCATCGCATAGCCGTAGATGCCGTAATCGCTGATCCGCTGCCGCGCACCGGCGAGCAGGCCAACGTCGGAACGCTTGGCCAGTCGCTTGGCGTTCCGGTAGAGCGTCAGTCGTTGCCGGTGCGAGATGCGCGCATGCGCATCCTCGAGCTGCGAGGGGTCCACGCCGCTGCGCGCAAACAGGTCGCGGACCGAAATTCCTTCTGCCGCAAGCTCGCCAGCGAGCGCCCCAAGGCCCACGAGAATCTGGGTCGGCGCATCGGGGTCGCCCAGGACGGGGGTTACGACCTTGATCGGCTTCATCGATCCTTCCCTGGCTGTTGGCACGGATTGACGTGTGAGAGATGGCCCTTTTCGTCGTTATGGCAGCCTCGAACATCATAATTGGCAGAACTTGACGTTGTCACTCTTTTTCCCGCGGCCAATATGCCCTCACGACCAACGGCCAGGCGCCAACAGGCTGGCCGTCACGAGGAAGCGCTGGTGGCGAGCATGCTGGCCCGCTCGCGAGCGTCCGGTTGCGCCGAAACGAGGGAGATCCACCATGACAGTGAGCCACGACATCGATGGCAAGGTCGGCGTAGTCACGCTGGCGAAGCCGCCGCACAATTTGCTCGATGACAAATTGATCGAAGACCTTGTTGCCGGATATCAGGCGGTGATCGCGGGCGGCTGCCGCGCGATCCTGCTGCGCAGCTCGATGCGGCATTTCTGCGCCGGCGCCGAGATGGCGTCCTGGGGAACTGGGACCACGATCCATACCGATCAGCCGAGGTTCGAGGCCATGCTGAGCGTGCTCGAAGACGCACCCGTGCCGACGGTTGCGGCCGTCAATGGCGGGGCGCTCGGCGGCGGGCTCGAGGTTGCGCTGACCTGCGACATGATCATCGCAGCCGACACCGCCTTTTTCGGTCAGGTCGAAGTCGCGGTGGGTCTCCTGCCTTTGCTTGGCGGCACGCAGCGGCTTGCACAGCGGGCCGGCGTCTCTCGTGCCAAGGAAATTGCGATGCTGGGGCGTCGTCATACTCCCGCGGCGTTCGAGCGCTGGGGCATCATCAATCACGTCGTGCCGGAGTCCGAGCTGGACTCGGCTTCGATGATCTGGGCCCGTCAGCTCGCTGCCGGACCGACCCAGGTCATCAAGGGCATCAAGCTGCAGGCCAACCTCGAAGCACGCGGCGGCATCGCCGCCGCCGATGCACGACAGGTCGAGATCAACGACATGATCTGGAAATCCAGGGATCGCCAGCGCGGCGCTGACGCCTTCTTCGCGTCGGGACCCGCAACCGCCGTGTTCGAAGGAGACTGAGCATGTCCGCAGCTCCGCTGGAAGGACTGCGCGTGGTTGATTTCACCCGCGTGCTTGCAGGTCCCCACTGCACCAAGGCCTTGCGCGATCTCGGCGCCGACGTCACCAAGATCGAGCCGCCATCAGGTGATCTCGGGCGCTTCGGCTTGCCGAACGTGAACGGCATTGGCCTCTATTACGTGCAGCAGAATGCTGGAAAAAGGAATATCAGCATCGACCTGAACTACGTAGAGGCCCGAGAGATCGTCACCCGGCTCTGCCGTGATGCCGATGTAATCGTCGAGAATTTCCGACCAGGCACGCTCGCGCGCTTCGGACTCAGTTATGAGGATGTCAAGGCGTTCAATCCGCGCGTGATCTACGTTTCGCTGAGCGGATACGGTCAGGCGACATCATGGAAAAATCGTCCTGCGTTCGCGCCGACTGTCCAGGCGGAAACCGGCCTGACCGCCATCGTGCAGGACCATTTCGGCGAAGCCCTGTCGGAGCCGCGGGGCGACTCCTGCAGTCACGCCGACGTCTATACCGGCCTGCAGGGCGTCATAGCCGTGCTCGCGGCCTTGCAGCACCGCAACCGGACCGGCGAAGGCCAGCATGTCGACGTGTCGATGGCCGCGACCATGCTGTCGGTGAACGAACGCGCGGGAGCGATGCTTTCGGACATCGACACTGACGGCGAGCCGATCGCGTTGTCGGCCAACGAGTCCCACATCTATGAAATGGCCGACGGCACCCGCCTGACCATCGCCTCGAGTCCGATCTATTCGCCGATGTTTACCCGCTTTTGCGCGATGATGCGCCGGAGCGATCTTCTCGCCGATCCCCGCTATGCAACGGCGAAGCTGCGCCGCGAGAATCTTGCCTCGCTGCTGGCCGAGGTGCGGGCCTGGCTCGCGACCTTCGACAGCCTCGAGCAATTGCAGGCGCAGGTAAGCGAAGCCGGTCTTGCGGTCGGTCGCGTGCGCACCGTCAATGAATTTGCGGACTCGGATTGGGTCAAGGAGTGGAAAGCCGTCGTTGACGTCGACGACCGGGGTGGCGGCACGCTGCGCATGCCGGGCAACCCGTGGATTTTCAGCCTGTCCGAGCTTCCCGCGCCAGGAACGCCCGCCTTTCAAGGCGAGCACAACGAGGAAATCCTGAAGGAGCTCAGCATGCCTGAAGATCGCATCCGCGATATGCAGCAGCGAAACGTTCTTTTGAGCCGACGTTAGTGCAGTTGCGCCGCGCGGACCGTGGCGTAGCTTTGGACCGCGGCAATACCGCGCCGCTCCTGAACAAAGGTTGTCCCAAATTTCGTCAGGTCCATCATGCGCGCTCCTGGAAGGAGGTGCGGTACGGCTCCTCGAGCTTTGCTGCTTCCTCCGCAGCCGGCTGGGCGAACTGGTTCTCTCGCTCGCTTGGCAAATAAGCAGGCCTTGAAGAATGGCGCACCCGACACGATTCGAACGTGTGACCTTTGCCTTCGGAGGGCAACGCTCTATCCAGCTGAGCTACGGGTGCTTCGCTGCTTCATTTAGCCGATTGGCCGGGCAGGGGCAACCGGACCTTGCCGGAGTTGGTGAGACGAAAGTGGCGGGCGATATCCGCGTTTCCGGTGCAAAATTCCGATCCGTTCCCGCCGATTGGTGCTAGTCTTGGTGTGTTGAACCATGGATGGGGACGTCCGATGTATAAGAAGGTTCTTCTCGCCTATGACGGTTCGGTCGAGGGGCGGCGCGCGTTGCGGGAGGGCGCAAAGCTCGCACAACTCTGCCGTTCCGAGGTCTTTTTGCTCGCCGTCGTCGAGGTTTCCTCGATCATGACGCCCGAGGCCGGGCTCACGATCCCGATCGAACTGCAGACCGAGGATTACAAGGCCATCCTGAACGAAGGCACCGAGCGGCTGAAGGCGCTGGGATTTTCGCCGACCGCGCGGCTCGAGGTCGGCGATGCCGGGCAGAAAATTGCCGAGGTTGCCGAGGAAATCGGCGCGCATCTCGTCGTCGTCGGCCACCGCCCGCAGGGGAAGCTGGCGCGATGGTTCGGCTCGATCGGCAGCTATCTGGTCAAGCGCCTGCGCTGCAGCGTGCTGGTGGCCCAGACCGAGATCAGCGATGCCGAGTTCGAGCGGCTGAAGCCGGCGGCTGAGGCGACCTCGGGATAATCCCGGGCTGAGCTCTGGGCTGACCCGAACTTAAGCCGTGGGAACGATGATTTTGCCGATCGGCCAAAGCGCGATTCCGGCAAGCTTCAGATGCGCCCAGGCAAAGGGAATCCCGATGATGGTCACGGCCAGCACCACGGCCGTGATGACGTGCCCGAGCGCCAGCCACCATCCCGCCAGCACCAGCCAGATGATGTTGCCGATCACCCCGAGCGGCCCGGTGCCGATATCTTCCTGCCCGGTATAGAGGTCGCGAGAGACCGCCGTGAAGCCGAACGGGAACAAGGTATAGGCCGCGATGTTGAACGCGGCCCGCGCCCAGGGAATCCCTATGATCGTGATCGCCATGACGATGGCGGCAACCAGCCAGCCGAACGCCATCCACGCGCCGCCGAGAACGATCCAGATGATATTGAGCAGCAGCGAGACCGGTGACATGGCCAAAATTCTATCTTGCCGTGCGCGCGATTGAAATCGAAAACCGACCTGCAAGGGAACCCGATTGCCCCGGGCTCGTCAGGCGCTAAACTCTGGGCTGAACGACCCGGCAACAAGTGTCGACAAGGAGAAACGTCCATGCGTCCGCTCGAATTCGGCTGGTATCTGCCCACGCATGGCGACACCACGGCCTATGGCCTGATGGAAGCGCAGATTCCGGGCTCGCCCGAACTGTGCGATCGCGTGGTGCAGGCGGCGGAAGCGGCCGGTTTTGAGTATCTCCTGATTCCGGTCGGCTCGACATGCTGGGAAGCGTGGATATCAGGCGCCTTCATGGCGGCGCGGTCGTCATCGATCAAGCCGCTGATTGCGGCGCGGCCCGGCTACATCAACCCGGTGCTGCTGGCGAAAATGATCTCGACTTTCGACCAGATGTCGGGCGGGCGCATCTGCATCAATCTGATCGCCGGCCAGAACGAGAGCGAAGTCGAAGGCGAGGGCGTGCGCTACCCAAAGGAAGCGCGCTACGAGCTGATGGAAGAAGAAGTCTCGATCCTCAAGGCGCTGTGGACCACGCGCGGGCCGGTAAACTTCGAAGGAAAATTTCACAAGCTTTCAGGCGCGCACATCAGGCCGCGCCCGCACCAGCAGCCGTTTCCAAAATTCTATCTCGGCGGCGGCTCGCGCCAGGCCTGGGAATTGTCAGCAAAACATTCCGACGTGCATCTGTTCTGGGGCGATTTGCCGGAAAAGATCGCCTCGAACATTGCCGAGATCAGGCAGATGGCGCGCGCGCATGGCCGCGAGAGCGATATCGGTTTCGGCATGCGGCTGCAGGTGATCTGCCGCGAACACGAAGCGGACGCGTGGGAGGCCGCCGATCAACTGGTGCGCCACGCTACCGAGCGGCAGAAGCAGGAAATGAAGACGCTCTACAACAAATCGGAAGCAAACATGCGCGTGCAGCAGCTCGCCCGCGAGCACGGCGATCTTCTGCTGCCGCACCTGTGGACCGGCATCACAAAAGTCCGCCCTGGCGCCGGCATCGCGGTCGTCGGCAATCCCGAGCAATGTGCCGATACGCTGCAGCAATTCATCGACGCCGGCTGCCATTCCTTCTGCCTGTCCGGCTATCTGCATGATGAGGAGGCCGAGCGCTTTGGCCGGTTGATCCGGCCGATTCTCGCCGAGAAAAATCGCGACCGTTGGGCGGCGTAAGTCATCAGCCGATGCGGCGATTTTGTTGCACTGCGCTCGCGCGGTCCGTTTCACGCGGTATTGCTGCGCTGCGTCCGGCCGCGGCCTCGATATCGCTCGCGGCGTTCAAGGCCGGGCGCTAAAGTCAGGCCGTTTCAACCGGGTGCCGCCAATATGAGTGGATCGAGTTCGGTACTTGCGTGGAGCTCCGCCCTGGAGGAGTTCGCGCTGTTTCGAACGCTCAGTTCCGAACAGCGGCTGAGGGTACTGAACGCCATGATCCGCCAGGATCTGGTGCGCGGGCAGCTTCTCGTCGCGCAAGGCGGGCCGTCGGATGCGGTGTTCCTGGTGCTGCATGGCGCGCTTGCGGTGCGCAAGACCGGCTATAGCGAACCTATCGCCGAACTTCGTGCCGGCGAACTGGTGGGCGAGATCGGCTTCTTCGCCGATGGCCCGCGCACCGCTGACGTGATCGCCATCCGCGATACCAGCGTGCTGGCATTGACGCGTCCGGCCTACCAGAAGCTGGTCGAGGAGGCTCCCGCCATCGTCGAGGCGCTACTCGCGGCGCTGGCGCGGCGATTCGCCAAGGAGACCGCGCGCATCGCGCCGTTCCCCACCTCGCCGAAGGCGCGAACGGTGGCGCTGATCGACGGCGGCCTGGAGCCGCTGCCGGGCATATTCGATCGCCGGATGCGCGAGGGGCTCGCTGCGACCCAGGCCGAGATTATCGACGCCGCCCGCCTCCAGGCGATGTTTCCCGGCCGTGCGCTCGATGCACACGAAGTCACCGAATGGCTCAACAAGCTCGAACACACCGCGCCGCTGGTGGTTTATCTCGGTGGCCGCGACGCCTCGCCATGGGCGCGCAAGGCGATCCGTCAGGCCGACATGGTGGTGTTCGCGTGTCGCGGAGAGGCGCCTGCGGCTGCATTGACTGAACTC
>Ga0105245_10002741_pt1 | contig 15846 bp, 12 predicted proteins | sample KBSM54metaG_FD_81523 | JGI IMG/M metagenome (GOLD analysis project Ga0105245, IMG submission 81523) | Miscanthus rhizosphere microbial communities from Kellogg Biological Station, Michigan, USA - KBS M5-4 metaG | ecosystem: Host-associated > Plants > Roots > Rhizosphere > Soil | place...
AACGCCAAGACGGATGACCTCGAGGTCAATCCGATGAAGGCGAAGCAGCTCACCAACTTCCGCGCATCGGGCGGCAAGGACGATGCGATCCGCCTCACCCCGCCAAAGAAGATGACGCTGGAACAGGCCATCGCCTATGTCGATGACGACGAGATGGTCGAAGTGACGCCCAAGTCGATCCGCCTGCGCAAGCGCTACCTCGATCCGCACGAGCGCAAAAAGGCGTCGCGCGCCAAGCAGGCGGCCTGAGCATCAGCCCTTCGCCATTCCGGTCAGCACCGCCCATTCCGCGTCGCTGACCGGGCTGACCGACAGTCGCGACTGGCGAAGCATTTCCATGCCGGCGAGCTTCGGCTCGGCTTTCATTGCCGCGAGCGTCACCGGCTTTGCGAGCGGCGCGACCGGCTTCACCGCGACCGAGACCCAGCGCGGCTCGTCGCCGTCCTGCTGCGCGGTGCGGGTGATCTCCATCACGCCGACCGCGGCCTTTTCCTTGCCCGAGTGATAGAAGAGCCCGCGGTCGCCGACCGCCATCGCCTTCAGGTGCAACGCCGCGGCCGGATTGCGCACGCCGGTCCACTCAGTCTCGCCCTCGCGCAGCAGATCGTCCCAGCTATAGCTTTCGGGTTCGGACTTCAGCAGCCAATATGCCATATGATCTCCCCTGGAGGTGTGTCGCTTGCCCGATGATGCCGCGTGGCGGCGGTGCCGTCGAGCCACCAATGAGACGGGCGGCGGCGACGCTGAATGTCTCCTAAACAACGCATTCCGGGGTGGTTCAGACCGACTCGACTATCCATTGCAACAAGCTGGCAATCCCCGCGTTTCTCCATTGACGCGGAATCGGGCGAGCTGAAGTGAGGAGGTTCGAGATGAACAGCATGTTCAAGAAAGTCGGGCTCGGCGTGGCGCTTGCCGCGACCGCGCTCACCACCGCGGCGCCTGCGGATGCACAGCGCTATCGCTATTATCGCCATCATGACGATGCGGGGCCCGCCATCGTCGCCGGCATCGCCGGGCTCGCGATCGGCGCGGCCATCGCCTCGAGCAGCCGTGATCGCGACGTCTATTATCGCCAGCGCGGCTATGATCCCTATTATGACGACGGCTATTACCGGAGCCACGGCTATTATCCGAACGACGGCTATTACGCCTATGAGTATCGCCGGCGCTACCCGCATTGCTATGTGGAGCGGCGCTGGGACCCCTATTATGATGAGCCCGTACGGGTCCGCGTCTGCCGCTAAGGGCGGCGACGGCATGAACGAGGCGGCGTGGCGAAAGCCACGCCGTTTTCGTTTGGGTGCTGGCGCAGTTTGCAATCCCGAGGATGCTGGCGCATCCGGGATTGAGACGCTCAGGCGCCGCGCGGGCTTGATGCCAGGGTTTGCCGAGCTTTGCGCAGCGAACACTGGCATCGTCCGCGATTTTGCGCCATGAGCCCGCGCCATGACCGACACACCGCCAGACCGGCTTTCATCCAACCCGCGCAGCCCGTTCTTCAACGAGGAGCTGCTGTCGCGCGGCATCGGCATCCGCTTCAAGGGCGTTGAGCGCAAGGATGTCGAAGAATATTGCATCTCCGAAGGCTGGATCCGCGTTGCGCTCGGCAAGAAGGTCGATCGCCACGGCCAGCCGCTTGCGCTCAAGCTGAGCGGGCCTGTCGAGGCCTGGTTCGAGAATCCGGCGCTCGACGCCGGGGATGACAAGGCCGACATCTAGAGCGCGTTAGAGCAAGGTCGTTCCGGGTTGAATCAAACCCGGTGACGCAGCGCTAGTGCCAGTCGAACGCCGCCTGCGCCGCAGCCGTGAGCGCGGCCATCGCGGTGCGGTACGGGTTGGGGCCATGGCTGATTCGCGCCACGCCCGTCGCCGCGACCTCGCGGGTGCCGGGTGCGCCGGGAAAGGCCATGAAATTGACCGGGATCGGTACCGCGGCGCAGACCTTCTCCAGTAGCGGCAGATCGATCAGGCCGGGCACGAAAAAGCCGCTCGCCCCGGCCGCGGCATAAGCCAGGCCGCGCGCGATCGCCTCATCGGCCTTCGCCTCGTCATGGGTGGCGGGCGGGTTCTGCAGGAAGATGTCGGTGCGCGCGTTGATGAAGAAGTCGCGGCCCGTCGCGGCGCGGAACGCCTTGATCCGGTCAACCTGGAAATCGACGGGATGAAGGCCCTCGCCGCCGACCACCTGGTCCTCGAAATTGCAGCCGACCGCGCCGGTCGCCGCCAGCCGCTTTGCATTCACCGCCACCGCGGCTGGCTCGACCGCATAGCCGCCCTCGAAATCGATCGAGACGGGCAGATCGACCGCGCCCGCAATCCGCGCCGCACCGGCCAGCGCCAGTTCGAGCGGCAGCGCCTCGCCATCACCATAAGCCTGGGCGGCCGCGACGGACCAGCTGCCGGTGCCGATCGCTTTGGCGCCGGCGCTGGCCACCGCGCGCGCGCTGCCCGGGTCCCAAGCGTTATACAGGATCAGGGGATCGCGCGGCACATGGAGTGCAGCGAAGGCGTCAAACCTGTAGTTCACGATCCCCTCCCGCTCCTTTCGAGAGCCGCCTTAGTGCACGAACCGCGCGACCACGTCACGATAGGAGCGCGACACCTTCACCTGCGCGCCGGAACCCAGCACCAGGAAGCATTCGCCATTGGTATGCGGCTTGACCTCTTTCACCAGATCGAGATTGACGATCGTCGAGCGGTGAACGCGCTGGAAGCGGCGCGGATCGAGGCGCTTTTCGAGATCCTTCATCGTCTCGCGCAGGATCAGCGTGTTGTCGCCGGTATAGATGCACATATAATCGCCGGCCGCATCGATCCGCTCGATCGTGTCGACATCGACGCGGAAGATCTGGCCGCGATCCTTGATGTTGATGAGCTTCTCGAAGCGATTGGCTGAAACCTGATCGCCATGATCGGTGAGGTTCTCGACGGAGTCGGGCGCGATCTCGGCGATCACTTCCTTCAGCCGATCGACCTCCTCGACGCCGCGCTTCTCGGTGAGCCGCTGGCGGACGCGGTCAAGCGTGTCGGCGAGGCGGGATTCCTCGACCGGCTTCATCAGATAATCGATCGCCTGCGCCTCGAACGCCTTCAGCGCATGGTCCGAATAGGCGGTGACGAACACGAACAGGGGCGGCTCGACCTCCATCAGGCCCTGGACGACCGAGAAGCCGTCAAAGCCCGGCATCTGGATGTCGAGGAAAACGAGATCGGGCTTGTGTGTCTTGATACTGCGGATCGCTTCGCGTCCATTCTGGCATTTGTCGATGATCTCGACATCGTCATACGCGGCGAGGCGGAGCTCCAGCCCCTGGATCGCCAGCGGCTCGTCGTCCACCAATATGGTTCGAATCGTCATTGCACCTCTCTAACCGGCTCATCGAGCTGGAACGGAATCTCAATCTCGACTCCGAAGCCGCCCCCGGGGATGGAGCGGCTCTCGAAGCGGTGGTCGGGCCCATAAGCCTGAGCGAGCCGCTCCTTTATATTGGCGAGCCCGACCCCGGTTGAAAGGCTTGGCCGCGCTTTCATTTCATTCAAGCCCGGTCCGGTGTCGGATACGGCGATCTGCACCCGATCCCCGTTGAGTCGCGCAACCACCGCGATTTCGGCGCCCTCTTCCTTGGGCGTGACGGCATATTTGATGGCGTTTTCGACGAGCGGCTGCAGCAGCAGCGAGGGCAGACGCGCCTTTGCGACGCGCGGATCGACCTCGAAACTGGGGCGCAGCCGATCCTCGAAGCGCATCTTCTCGATCTCGAGATAGAGCTTCAGCGTCTCCACCTCCTGCGCGATCGTGACATGCGCGGTCGGTTCGTTGGCGAGCGTGTAGCGCAGGAAGGAGGAAAGGCGGCTCAGCATCGCATTGGCGCGCTCGGTCTGTTTGAGCAGCACCAGCGTCGAGATCGAATTGAGCGTGTTGAACAGGAAATGCGGGTTGAGCTGATAGCGTAGCATCGCCAGCTGGGCCGAGCTCGCCTGGTTGCCCAGCGCCGCGAGCTGATCGCTCTGCTCCTCGACGATGAGGTAGAAGTTGATCCCGAAATATAGCGCCGACCAGCCCGCGAGCACGGTGAAATTGATGAAGATGGAGCCCAGCACAAGGCTGAGGTTCAGGCCCGGCCTGGAAGGAATCACGAGCGAGAAGGTGAAGGCGTCGAGCACGGCGTAGAGCACCGTCGCCGCCGCCAGTGTCAGGATCGTCAGCACGATTGCGGCGATACGCGGCCGGCGACGATAATAATTGTACAGCGTCGAGAGCAGCAGCGTGATGCAATAGCCGACGATCGATTCGATCACGACCGGCACAATCGTCTCGATCTTCGGGCCGTAGGAGATGATCGAGCCGCTGCGCAGGATCAGATAGCCCGTCCAGCCGGCCGCCTGCAGCGTCCAGAAGGCGCGGCTCTTGTCTTCGAAGAAGGGCCGCGAGAAGATCGCGGGCTTGGTGAGCAACGCCATGGGCGGCTCTTAACCCGGCTGGGAGGCGAGCGCAAAGTGGGTTAGCATCGCCGCGCAGGAGAGAAGCCCAGGGAGAGGCGCAATGACCGAACAGCAGGATCAAGCGCAGTTCAGCGCGATGACCGAGGGCACGCAGGAAGACTGGAACATCATCGGCACGCATTTCCGCGACTTCTCGAAGGGGCTGCCGGGCCGGGTACTGGCGCATCTCAACCTGCTCAGCGGCGATTTCGGCGGATTTCCGGTCGACCGGCTCGAACATTCGCTCCAGACCGCGACCCGCGCGCACCGCGACGGGCGCGACGAGCGCTATGTGGTGATGGCCCTGCTTCACGACATCGGCGACACGCTCGGCACCTTCAACCATCCCGAGATCGGCGCGGCGATGATCCGGCCGTTCGTCTCCGAGGAGGTGCACTGGATCGCCAATATGCACGGCGTGTTCCAGGGATATTATTTCTTCCATTATCTCGGCATGGACCGCGACCAGCGCGAGAATTACCGGGGCCATCCGCATTTCGAGGCCTGCGCCGAATTCTGCGAGAAATACGATCAGTCGTCGTTCGATCCCGCTTATGAGAGCGCGCCGCTGAGCTTTTTCGAGCCGATGCTGGAGCGTGTGCTCGCGAAGCCGCTCAACAGCATCTACGCCACGGTGGCGGAATGAGGTGATGGGTTGCCGGGCGGGAAAGCAAAAAGCGACGGAGCGAAAAGAAGAACGATCAATAAAGACTCTATTTTGAGATCCCATGGTCACCTCGATTTTTGCAGAAATCTTCTGATCCTCGAGTAAATTCTCGTTCGTGGTGGGATGGGTTGAAGATAATAAGTCAGTTAAACCCGGCGACGGGGCGAGCCGCGGCTTAGAATAGATCGCGCGGCTGGCCGAAGGGTTATGAGAATCGATATTCGGAATCATCTCTTTAAAGAAGATTGGCGCACCTGTTCTTTCGTCGCTTGAGCGATCGGCTGGTGCGGGCGGCCGCAAGGTTTGGCGGCGACGATTGTGCAGCCAGCGGAACGCAGCTCCGGGGTCGGCGAGGACGCGACGGTTGTAGCGGGCGATCACCGGCTCGCCACCGCCACGCCGTTTGAACGCACGCGCCACGCGATAATCACCCCCGATCGCGCGGCGGTACAGCGAGGTCTGGACCACGGAGGCGGAGAACGCCTTGCCGATGGCAACGGCGATATCGAACTCGGGATATTGGTTCAGCCAGCGGTAGAGGGTGGGAAGGCTTACCGAGAAGATGCGGGCGAGATCCGCATTCTCGGCGCCGAGGCGACAGAGGAGCTGCGCCTGGCGGGGGAAGTCGGGCTTGTAGCGGGAGGGTCGGGCCATGGGATTGGCCTGCCCCAGCAACGCGGAATGTTGAATCGAGATTGGGCATTGGACTAGCCGGCTGGGTTGCGCTCAGCTTCACGCCGAAAAGCTGGAGTTCCAATCAGGAGCACAGAATCGAAAACCGCCGCCCCCCTTGCGAGGACGGCGGCTTCGTTGAGTTCGGACGGAACGCTAAGAAGGTGAAGCGCGCGCCGACCCGGATCGAATAGAGCGATTCGCTCAACCTGATGCTGCTCTAGGAGGGGGTCAATCAATCGGAGCGATCGATGGGTCGAATTTTCCCTCAGGCGACAGTCTCTGCCATTCTTATCTCAGCCGGCCGAAATCGCTGATCCTGGCGATTTGAGCTGGAAATTCCCTCGGGGTAGCTTTGTATGCAAGACTGGCGATCTCCATCGTGCGTCAGGCCCGCACCATAGGCGCAATAGTCTCGCTCCGCGCTGTCGTAAAAGGGATACGTCATACAGCGCTCCATTTCATGATTGTATGCGCTATCAGCCTGCTGAAGACATTCCTCCAATGCTGATGATTGAGCCAGGGCGCTGCTGAACGGAACCGTAATAGCTATGGTTGTGGCGATGACAGATGCAAGCACTTTCATAATAACCTCCTGCTAGAGCCGAGACGCGTCGGCCCATGAGATTATTGGTGCATTACAATAAGTCGATGACAGTTATGAGTTGATTGAGCCAATATGGTGACGATCGCAGGATAATCCCATTCTCGTCAAACACGACGCAAAAATCAGAGCAAGGCGCGTCTGCAGGTGGCGCGACCGCGGCATCGACCAAATTGGAAGCCATAGGCCCGCCGCCTGTGTCGCGCTGTCATCCATAAACAGAAACCGCCGCCCCCTGCGGGGACGGCGGCTTCGTTCGGTTCGGATGGGACCGTTTAGAAGCTGACGCGCGCGCCGACGCGGATCGAGTAGAGTGATGAACCGTTCACGGTGATCAGCTGGTCAGCCAGGAAGGAGTCCGTGCTGGGCGCTGAATATTTGTATTGGGCGCAGGCGTTGGTGCCGGATGCGACGCATGACACCTTGGTGACCACATCGGTGTAGGGGAAGAAGTTACGCAGCTGCTCACCCCAATTGTGGTTGATGAGGTTCGGCAGGTTCTCGATGTCGGCAAAGACCGAGACCCGGGATTTGCCGATGAACGTCGGAATTTCCTGCTCGAGGTGAAGGTCCATCTTCGTGAACCATTTCGAATTGAAGCCGTTGCGCGGTGCTATCGCGCCACGGAAATTCTTCAGGCCCGTCGAGTTGATGATCTGGTCGATCCGCGTTTGAGTGGCGGCGCTGTCATAGACAACCTTCGGGTCGTTGATGCCAGTCGGCACATAGAACAGGAAGCGGCTCGTATTGCCTGCTGTCCCGAACACCGCGCTACGACCGCTGACCGTCGCCGCGTCTTGCATGGTGTAGCTGTACGGCGAGCCGATACGGGTTTCGCCGAACAGATTCACCCGGGTCTTGTAGTCGCCGAAAAAGGCGTGTTCGAAGCCGATATTATACTTGAACGAATAACGGACTTCATCGTTCGAATGACCGAAGGCGGCTTTATTGGCGTCGAGATACGCGGTGTTGCCGTAGTTTGACGAGGCGATCGACGAGGTGGTCGCGGTCTGATCCCACACGTCCTGGTAGGTGAAGCTGCCGAACAGGTTGAGGCCGAAGTCCCACTTCTTGGCGAGGCTGACGACGCCGATATAGCCGTGGCCACGCGTGGTGTTGCCAAGAATGGAGTCGGCATTGCCCGAGACACCGCCCTGGCTGGCAGGCGTGATGTCGAAGTAGCGCTGGCGGCCATCGGGTGTCAGCGCGCTGTCGCCGACAATCGGGTGAGCGCGGCCATCCCTGTACAGGATACCCTCCTTGGTCTTCGAGATGAGGGCATTGGCCGCGAAGAACCAATGGTCACCCAGCGGGCCTAAGTTGAAGTCATAGGTAGCCGACAATGATCCGCGCCACTGCGACGGAATCTTGAAGCTCGGGTCGAGTGCCGCAACCGGGGCGTTCTTCAACCCAGCCAGCGCTGCGGTAGCGCCCGCCGGGACCTGGTTGAGATTCACATTGTTCAGAAACGTCCCGTTGCTGGCGGTGCTGTACAGGACCGGCTGGACGCCGCTCGAGGAGAAGCTGTTGCTGATATACACGTCCGGCGTGCCGCCGCCGAAGATACCGATGCCGCCGTGCAGGTTGAGGCGGGGCGTCGCCTTCCAATTGAAGCCAACACGCGGCTGGAACAGGCCGCGCCCGCTAACGAACGAGGTGTTCGGGAAGCCCTCCCGGTCGAGGAAGGCCTGGTTGAACAAGGGACGATCATGGCCTGCGAAGAGATCATAGCGTGCACCAACGTTAATCGTCAGCGTCGAGTTGACCCGCCAATCGTCCTGAAGGCCGAAAGTGTGTGTTGCATAGCTGAAGATCGAGGCGGCATCGTTCGGATTGCCAGTCGTCGCGTTGGCGTAACCGAACTCCTGCGCGGTACCCGCCTGAAATGCCGCGATCGAGTCGAAGTAATAGGCGCCATAGGCACCCGACGAGATGCCGGTGCTCCCCGGGTTTGCTGTCTGACCGATAAAGAGATTGTAGTTGTCGACATGCTGATAGTCGTACAGCAACCGGAAATTATGATCTCCCAGCGAGACGCGGACCAATTCCTGCGCATCGAAGGTCTTGGTCTGGAGAACGTTGGTTTGCGCCGAACCGAGCGGCCCGATTGCGACTTGGCTCACGTTCGACGAACATTGCGTCGCGTTGCCAACCGTAATTGCGCCCACAGCGCCGGCATCAGTGCAGACCAGGGCGTAGCCCGTCTTGGCAAGGATCGGGTTCTGGCCGCTCTTGTAGTTCTTGTACATGACACGCGTTTCGGTCGAGATGACCGGAGACCAGGTCGAGTTCAATGTCGCGACGCCAGCCCATAGGCGGTTCGGCTTGACATAGTCGTTTGACAGGGTCGACAGCGTGGTAGTGCCGGAAAAGCCGAGCGTGTTGATCGCGTCCTTCGTGTAGATGCCGGTCAGCGAAAGCCGCTGACCATCCGTCACGTTGGCGTCGATGCGACCGACGATGCGATCGTCCTTGTCCGCCTGGCTGGTCAGGACGCCACCCGCGTCCACCCCATATTTTGTTTTGGCGATACCGACGATCTGGTCCAGCGTCGCCTGGGGAAACGAAACCTTGCTGGCGGCGTTGGAGTCGCTGGTCCCGAAACTATAGGGATTGTTCGCCCGCACGCGCTCGGCGGCGACCATGAAAAACAGCCGATCCTTGATGATCGGGCCGGACAGTTCGACGCCGTAATCCTCGCTCTTGAAGCTCGGCTGCGGCACAAAGCCGGTTGTGTTGCTGATATACGGCTTGAGATGCGAGCCGGTCAGCTTGTCCGAGTTAAGCGAATAGAAGCCGGTACCCTGGAACGAGTTGGTACCTGAGCGCAGGATGGCGTTGATGACACCGCCCTGGAAGAAGCCTTCGCGGATGTCATACGGCGCGACCTTGGTCTGGAACTCGCCGATCGAGTCGAGCGGCACCGGGCCACGGCGCGACGGCAGCGCGTCGGGGTTGAGGCCGAAGCTGTCGGTGATCGGCACGCCGTCCACGGTGAAGCGGTTGAAGCGCGGGTTGGTGCCGGCGAATGTGACCTGACGACCAGTGGATTGCGACGTGTCGAGAGTGGCGAACGGGTCGCGGCGCATCAGATCACGAATGTCGCGGTTGACCGAAGCGACATTCGCAATGTCGTTCGCAGTCAGAACCGTCGCGGGACCGGAGCCGATCACGCCGGCGCCCTTGATGTGCGAGGCCGTAATGACGATGTCGTTGGTGGTCTGTGCGGCGATATCGACTGGCAGATTAAAGGGCTGTCCAGCGATCGTATAGATGTCGGTGACGGTGCTGTTACCCTGGGCGCTCGTCACTTCGACCATATAAGGGCCACCGGGACGGAGGCCGGAAAAGGTGAAGTTGCCATCGGCACCGGACACAGTTTCCGACCGAGTGCCCGAAGGAACGTTGATCGCGACCACTTTCGCGCCTGCAACGGGGGCACCATTCGCCGTGACCGCACCGCTGATGACCGAGGTGGTTTCCTGCGCGCTGGCGGCAGCCGGAATGACGAGCGCGGCAACCGCCACTCCAAGAAAAAGATTGTTTCGCATGGTTTTCCCCTTTGAGGCGCGGAGTCGCAAGAAGCGCGGTGAGCTCACCGTCGCTGGCCCCATGCGACTCGAACATTTCGGATAAATGACACCGGGGAATCTTCAAGTGGGGGGCAGCATTCGCTCATGCTGCGTTGCAAATAGGCATCACCCCGCGGCGGCGACGATCTCTGCCCAGCCGGCCTCGTCTATGACCCTAACCCCCAGTTCCGCCGCCTTTTTCAGCTTCGATCCGGCCCCCGGCCCGGCGATCACCAGATCGGTTTTGGCCGATACGGACCCAGCGACGCGGGCGCCCAGCGCCTCGGCCTGGGCCTTGGCTTCGTCGCGGCTGATCGTCTCCAGCGAACCGGTGAAGACGAGGGTCATTCCGCTCACCTGGGACTCGCGGATTTGCGATACATAAGGGACCGGATGGACTTCGCTGAGCAGGTCATCCCAGGCGGTGCGGTTATGCTCCTCAGCGAAGAAATCGACCAATGCTTCGGCGACGGCCGGACCGATGCCGTCGATCGCGGTCAGCTCGGCGCGCGCCTCTTCGTCTGTAGCGGCGCGGGTTGCGACTTCGGCGATGCGCTCGACCGTGCCGAATGCCTTGACCAGATCGCGCGCGGTCACGCTGCCGATATGGCGGATGCCGAGCCCGAACAGGAAGCGCGCGGGATCTGGCGTGCGCTTCGTCTCGATCGCGGCAAGGAGATTGTCGACCGAGATCTCGGCCCAGCGCTCGCGCCCGATCAGCGCCTCGCGGTGATCCTTCAGGCGGAAGATGTCAGCGGGGGAATGGAGCAGCCCGTCGCGGAAGAAGCCCTCGACGCTGGTCGCGCCCAGCCCCTCGATATCGAGCGCGCCGCGGCTGGCGAAATGGCGGAGCCGTTCGACACGCTGCGCCGGACAGATCAGCCCGCCGGTGCAGCGGACATCGACCTCGCCCTCCTCGCGCACCGCTTCCGACTGGCATTCGGGGCAGATGATGGGGAAGGGCCAGGTGCCGCGGCTTTCGTCGCGGGAGAGATTCTCGGTGATCTGCGGGATCACGTCGCCGGCGCGCTGCAGCACGACGCGGTCGCCGGGCCAGACATTCAGGCGCGCAATCTCATGCTCGTTGTGGAGCGTTGCATTGGTGACGACCACGCCGCCCACGGTGACGGGCGTGAGGCGGGCGACAGGCGTGAGCTTGCCGGTGCGGCCGACCTGGATGTCGATCCGCTCGAGCGTGGTCTGGGCGCGCTCGGCGGGGAATTTATGCGCGAGCGCCCAGCGCGGCGCCTTGGCCACCGCGCCGAGACGGGCCTGCCAGTCGAGCCGGTCGACCTTGTAGACGACGCCGTCGATATCGAAGGGCAGGTCGGCGCGGGCTGCCTCGATGGCGCGGTAATGGGCCAGCGCCTCAGTGATGCCGTCGACGCGGACGAACATGTCGCTGATCGGCAGGCCCCAGCCGGCAATTGCCGTCATGACGTCATATTGGGTTTCGCCGGGCATCGCGCTTGCCTCGCCCCAGCCATGGGCGAGGAAGCGCAAGGGGCGGCTCGCGGTGACGCTTGCGTCCTTTTGGCGGAGCGATCCGGCGGCGGCGTTGCGGGGGTTGGCGAATTGGCGCGCCTTGGCCGGATCCTCGGCTTCAGCGAGCAGGCGGGCGTTGAGCGCGGTGAAATCGGCCTTGGCCATATAGACCTCGCCCCGGATCTCGAAGATTTCGGGCGCATCGGCAGTGCGTTGGGTGGGGGCGAGCTGGGCGGGAATGTCGCCGATCGTGCGGACATTCGCGGTGACATCCTCGCCGACCTGGCCGTCGCCGCGGGTGAGCGCCTGGACCAGCCGGCCGCGCTCATAGCGCAGCGAGCAGGAAAGTCCGTCGATCTTGGGTTCAGCGGTCAGCGCGACGGCCGCGTCCTCGGCGAGGTTGAGAAAACGCCGCACGCGTGCGACGAACTCGATCGCGTCCTCATCGGCAAAGCCATTGTCGAGGCTCATCATCGGGCGAGCATGCGCGACCTTGGCCAGATGGGCCGCAGGGGCTGCGCCAACTTGCGCATTGGGCGAGTCGGCGCGGATCAGCTGGGGAAAGGCGGCCTCGATGGCGTTGTTGCGGCGGACGAGCGCATCATAGTCGGCGTCCGATATCTCGGGTGCATCGTCTCTATGATAGAGAGCATTGTGGCGGGCGATCTCGCCCGCGAGCCGCGCCAGTTCGGTGGCTGCGTCTTCATCGGTTTCGGGCAGATCGGCTTCAGGCTGGGTTGCGCTCATGGCAAAGCGCTAGCGGAGGCCGGGGCAGGCGATCAAGCGCGAAGGCTCAATCGTCTTCCATCATCTCCGCGATCATCTTGGCTTCTTCGTTGACCGAGCGCCGCTCGGCGGTCTTTTCGGCGCGGGTGGCCATTTCGCCCCAGGCCTTGGCGGCGCGCAGCCAGCGGGTGCGGACATTGTCGAGAGTCGCGGCATTCGCGTCGGCTTCCGCCTGGAGGGCACGATCGCGGTAGAATATGGCTGTGGCGTTGGAGGAGCCGCTCGCGGGCGTCTGCGCGGGAACGGAAGGGGCGTCGACTCCGTCGACGCCCACCCCTGACTTATGCGGCAGCGAGATTGACCGCTGACATCTTGCCACGACGGTCCTGCTCGAGCTCATAAGACACGCGCTGCTCCTTATCGAGCGTGCGCATGCCAGCTGCTTCGACAGCGCTGATATGAACAAAGGCGTCGTTCCCGCCGCCCTCAGGCGCGATGAAACCATAGCCCTTGTCGGCGTTGAAGAATTTTACGGTGCCGATCGGCATAACTATTTCCTTGGGTAGGCCGGTGACGGCATCGCCGCCCACCGGTTTGGGGCCGAGAAGAGAGAGCGGAGCACCGTCCGGCCCCGGCCGGCGCATCCGAACACGGGCGCGCTACTCCGTGAACACGGAAGCGGTGCGAAAGAGGATAGGGAGGAGAACCAAAAGAGCGTTCCAGCGGCTTTGCAAGCGGGAGCGCGAAGGTCTCTCAGTCACGCGATGCTTGTAGGGGAATCGCGAGATACAGGGCGTTTAGCATGGTTTTGCGGAGGAGTCGCGTCTTAAACGGAGCTGCGCGATTGCGGCGTGTGTCGCGGGTCGGCGGCACCCCCACAGCAGCGAGATCGGGCATGACCCCCACAGCAGCGAGATCGGGCATGATCGCTGCGATGGCGATTATTTCGCGGCGGGTTCATGCCCGGGATATGTGACGCCGATCGACTTCAGCCGCGCAAGCAGGTCGTCGCCATGATCGCCCAGATGCCAGGCGCCCATCCAATAGAGCTTTGCAGCCTTCGCATCCCCCCGGTCCTGCGCGATATCGCCGAGAACAGTGAGCGCGATCTCGTTGGGCTGAAGCTCGAAGGATTTCTTTGCATCGGCGGAAGCGTCGTCGATCTTGCGAAGATTGAAGCGCGCCCAGGCCCGGCCGCCCAGTGCGGCCCAGGATTGCTTGATTGCCAGTGATCGATCGAATTCGCGTTCGCCTGCCCAGCTGTGGCTCGCCCTGACATAGGCAAAGCCGAGATTGGCATGCCAATCCGCACTGCCCGGATCGAGTGCTACCGCCATCTGGCGATCGAATGTCGACTCCGCGTCATCGTCCGAAACCAGCCAGGCGACCGACCGCGCGGTAAGTATTTCAGCCCGCGCCGGGTTGGTGGGGGCGGCAAGATAGGCGGCGGTGCAGGTTGCGACCAGGTTCTTGCGGCTGAAATCGCCCTTTTTGTCGGCTTCCTTGCAGATCTGGCCGGGATTTGCCTCAGCACCTTCGCTCATCAGCGCGAGGCGCTTGCGCAATCGGGCCGCGGTATCGCGAACGGCCTTGTCGTCGGTTGCGGTGGCGCGCGCCTCCGCATGGGCGATATCGGCGCGCGCGTCGGCGAAGCGGCCAGCGAAGAGCAGGTCTTCAGCGCGCGCATTCAGGGCCACCCCGTCTTCGGGCGCAAGGGCGAGGACCCGGTCGCGATCGGCGATGGCGCCTGCGATATCGCCCAGCTTCATTCTGGACAAAGCGCGTTCCTGGAACAGGCGCTCGGTCGCGACGCCCAGCAGCGCGCACGCTTCAAGATCGGCGAGTGCCGCGGCATAATTGCCGAGCTCGTTGTTGGTATAGGCCCGCTCCTGGCGAGCGCTGACATTGTCGGGATCAAGCGCGACGGCGCTGTCCAGGTCGACAAGGGCGGCGAGCGAATCGCGCCCTTCATTCCTGGCATAGCCGCGATAGTAGAGAAGCCGGGCTTTGGTCGTGCGATCCCCGGCTGCAATCGCGGCGTCGCACGCGCCAGCTTCGGGCGTGCCTTGTTGCGTGGCCTCGGGAAGCACGCAGGGGCCCTTGTCGGGCGCCGCATCCTGGAGCGAAAGCGCCAGCGCCATCACGATCATCATGCCGCCTCCAGCAACCGTTCCGCCTGTGCCCGCGCCTCATCGGTGATGGTCGCGCCCGAGAGCATGCGGGCAATCTCTTCGCGGCGCTGACTCTCGTCGAGCAGCTTCACGTCAGTGCGGGTGACGATCCCGTCATGGCTCTTGGCGATCAGCAGGTGATGCGCGCCGCGCGCCGCGACCTGCGGGCTGTGCGTCACCACGAGAAGCTGGGTGTTCGCCGCCAGCCGCGCGAGCCGCTCGCCGATCGCGCTGGCAACCGCGCCGCCGACGCCGCGATCGATCTCGTCGAAGATCATCGTCGCGGCGCTGCCCTGCTCGGCGAGCGCGACCTTGAGCGCGAGGATGAAGCGCGACAGTTCGCCGCCGCTGGCGATCTTGACGAGCGGAGCGAAGGGCGCGCCGGGGTTGGTCGAGATTTCGAACTCGACCCGGTCCTTGCCGGAAGGGGCCCAGTGATCCGGGCCGAGATCGGCCACGACGGTGCGGAAGCGGGCAGCGTCGAGCTTGAGTGGAGCGAGCTCGCCCTTGACCGCTGCGTCGAGCCGGGCCGCTGCTTCGGTGCGCGCTTTGGTCAGCGCTTCCGCCGCCGCGCCATAGGTGGCGGCAGCCTCGGCAACAGCGCGTTCGAGTGCGGCGATGCCGGCGCCGCCGCTTTCAATGCGCTCCAATCGGGCGGCGAGCTCGGCGGCGAGTTCGGCGAGGTCGTCGGGCTGGACGCGGTGCTTGCGGGCGAGGGCGCGGAGTTCGAACAGGCGGGTTTCGTCGGCTTCGAGCTGGGCAGGATCGAAGGCGAGCGCTTCGGCTGCCTCGTCGACCTTTTCCTGCGCGGCGGTGCCTTCGATAAGGGCGCGGTCGATCGCTTCGAGGGATTCGGCGAGCGCTTCGTGATCGCCCGCGACGCGTTCCAGGATCCGCGCGGCCTGGCGCAGTCGGGCGAGGCCGCCGTCCGAGCCTTCGAGCAGATCGGCGATCGCCTGCAGATCGCCGGTGATCTTCTCGCCGCGCTGCATGCCGGCACGGCGTGTCGCGAGGATTTCCTCCTCGCCCGGCTCGGGCCCGAATTTCGTCAGCTCGGTGACCGCATGGTCCAGCCATTCGCGGTCGCGCGCGACGGTGTCGAGTTCGGCGCGCGCCACGGCGAGCGCATCCTCGGCCTCGCGCCAGGCGCGATGGGCGCGGGCGGCGGGGCCGGCGTCGATCCGCCCGAACGCGTCGAGCAGGGCGCGGTGGCCGCGCGGGTTGAGCAGGCCGCGATCGTCATGCTGGCCGTGGATCTCGACGAGATGGACCGCGAGTTCGCGGAGCAGGCCCGCCGACGCCGGCTGATCGTTGACGAAGGCGCGGCTGCCGCCGTCCGACTTGACGATGCGGCGGATGATCAGCGGCTCGCCGGGTTCGACATCGAGCCCGTTCTGGGCGAGCAAGGAGGCGATCGGGCCATCGGCATGCGGCGTATCGAAGCTTGCGCTCACCACCGCCTGG
>Ga0105245_10002742_pt1 | contig 15837 bp, 15 predicted proteins | sample KBSM54metaG_FD_81523 | JGI IMG/M metagenome (GOLD analysis project Ga0105245, IMG submission 81523) | Miscanthus rhizosphere microbial communities from Kellogg Biological Station, Michigan, USA - KBS M5-4 metaG | ecosystem: Host-associated > Plants > Roots > Rhizosphere > Soil | place...
CGTCGCGGGTGGCCATGTAGATGTCGCTCATCCCCTCCGGGCCTGGTGCGCGTCCGAACAGCAGCGTCTCGGCCCCTCCGGCGAGAGAGGGACGCGTCTCGGCGGCCGGCGTGTTCACCGACGCGCCGAGGTTGACGGGCGCCGACCACGGGTCGCGCAGGCTATTCCTGGTCGCGACCCAGATGTCCTGGCCGCCGAGGGTTCCTGCCCGGTTGGACGAGAAGACCACCTCGCGACCATCCCTGCGCACGTTCGGCTGGATGTCGTTCGCACCCGGGTCGTTCAGCTCGGCGACGGGCGTCGCGGGGCCGAACGTGAATCCGGCGCGCCCACGCGCAACGTAGACCTCGCCCGCGACGGTGGCGGAGCTGCGCGAGAAGTACAGCTGCGCCCCCTCTCCCGCGGTCACGTACGAGGGACCCTGCTCGTCCAGCGCGCTGTTCGGGCCTTCGGGCGCGCAGGCAAGATGCTGCGGCTCGCTCCAGCCGTGCCACCGGCTGTAGCGGGTGAAGTAGATGTCGCCGAGTCCGCAGCTTCCCGGGAGCGCTTGCCTGCTCACGAAGAAGAGACCACCGCTCCGAATCGGCGTGGGGCAGAAATCGTCGGCGGTCGAGTTGACCGGCTCGCCCAGGTTCTCGGGCGCGCCCCACGGGCCACGCTCTTCCTCCCGGTGGGCGACCCAGATGTCGAGGTCGGTCCTGGTATCTCCCGCGAACCGCGGACGGCTCGAGGCGAGGTACAGGCTGAGACCGTCAGGCGACTGGATCGGGCAACCGTCGATGAACGCCGTGTTCAGCTCCGAGCTGTTGCCGAGGATCTCGTCGATCTTCTGCGCCGGCGCCCAGGGCGCAAAGCTCCTTGCGGATGCGACTCCGACCAACAGGACCGCCGTCACTGCAACGGTGACGAGAGCCGTTGCGAGCCTCCCACTGTTCATGTCGTGCTCCCTTCTTGGAGTGCCACGTGCAGTCGGCTCATGGACGGGTGAGGAAGCCCTCCTGGCGCACGAGCCAGGGTTGGCCCTGCATGCCGCTCCGTCCGCCCCCGGTGACCTCGGCGTACGCCCCCGTCCCGCCGACGACCTTCCAGGTACCGGTGCCGACCCCCGGGGTGAAGTCGAACCCCGGGACCTTCTCGTTCGAGACGCTGACGAACTCGGCCCGCTCTCGAATCGAGAGGCTGCCGCGCTTGCCCCTCAGCGTGTACGTGTTTCGATAGATGTTGATCCGCTGCCCCTCGCGGATCACGATGGTTGGGTCGTTGTAGGCGAGGCTCACCGTGCCCGAGTCGCGGTTGAACGTCCCGGCCTGCAACGGCGTGAGCACGAACGTTCCGTCGTCCGGGTTCTTGATGTTGATCGCCACGCGCTGTTTCGCTGCCTCGGGTCCGGCCGCTGCGACGGACGTCAGCGTGACCGCCGCCGCCAGCGCGAAGAGCACGACATGTCGAGCTTTCATTGCGTACCTCCCATTGCCGAGGTTGGACTGTCGAAGGCGATGGTCGGCCAGGTTCGTTTCAGGTCTGTTTCAGCCGCGCATCTGCTGTTAGCGTCCTCGGCCGGCAGGGAGGCCAGCAGATGGAGTTCCGGATCCTGGGACCGCTCGAGGTGTGGGACGAGGGTCGAGAGGTTTCCGTGGGCGGGCGCAAGCCGCGTGCGTTGCTCGCGGGGCTCCTGCTGCGTCCCAACGAGATCGTTCCGGCTGACCGCCTGATCGACGAGCTCTGGGGCGAGGACTCACCCGAGGATGCCGCCGCCGCCCTGCGTGTCATCGTCTCGCGACTGCGCAAGGCGCTTCCGGAGGACGTCCTGACGACGAGAGCGCCCGGCTACCTCATCCGGGTCGAACCGGACGAGCTCGACCTGCATCGCTACGAGCGACTGGTGGACGAGGGCAGGAGCCTGCTCGCTCGCGGCCTGCCAACCGACGCGTCGGAGCGGCTACACGACGCGTTGTCGCTCTGGAGGGGGCCGGCGCTCGCGGACTTCGCCTACGAGAGCTTCGCCCAGGCGGCCATCGCCCGGCTCGAGGAGATCAGGCTGGCCGCAGTCGAGCTTCGAATCGACGCCGACCTCGCGCTCGGCCGCCACGACGAGCTGATCGGGGAGCTCGAGGCACTGGTCGCCGAGCACCCGCTCCGCGAGCGCTTGCGGGTGTATCTGATGACCGCGCTGTACCGGTCGGGTCGGCAGGCAGAGGCTCTGGACGCGTACCAGGATGCCCGCCGGGCACTCGTCGACGAGCTCGGGATCGACCCGAGCCCGGCGCTTCAGGAGCTGGAGCGAGCGATCCTTCGGCAGGACCCGTCGCTCGAGGTCGCGGCGACGCCATCCGCACGCCTCCAAGAGGTCGCGGAGCGGTCGATTCTCGTCGTCATCACCGACGACGCACGTATCGAGTCCCTGCTCGCGGTGGCCGAACCGCTCGTTCGTGACCCGCCTCGGGTGATGATCCTGGCCAGGCTCGTGGCAGACGCAGCCGAGCTTCTGTCCGCGTCGGCCTGGCTCGAAGAGTGGCGGACCGGCCTCGGAGCGCGCGGTGTGGTGGCTCGTGCGGCCTCGTTCACGTCGACGGCGCCGGGTGAGGAGCTGGTTCGGCTCGCCACCGAGCTCGACGTCGACCTCTTGCTCGCAGACGCGCCCCACGAGCTCTTGGCCGACGGTGCTCCAGACGAACAGCTGACCGTGGTCCTTGCGGAGACCCCCTGCGACGTGGCGCTACTCGTCGTCCGGGATGTGGGGGCGGACGGCCCGGTGCTCGTTCCGTTCGGAGGAGCCGACCACGACTGGGCGGCGGTCGAGCTCGGCGCCTGGTTCGCCCGCGCCGCGGACGCGCAGCTCCGGCTCGCGGGTGCCGCCGCAGTGCCTGGGCAAGGCAAACGCGACGCGAGCCGCCTGCTCTCACACGGCGCGCTTGCGGTGCAACGCGTCCTGGGCATCTCGAGCGAGCCGCTGCTGACTCCGCCTGGCGAAGAGGGCATGCTGGAGGCGAGCCGCGACGCCGGTCTGCTCGTGGTCGGGCTGTCGACGCGATGGCACCAGGAGGGCCTCGGGCCGGCGCGTCTCCGACTCGCCCGGGAGGCCACCCCGCCGACGATGCTGGTGCGGCGTGGCATACGCCCCGGCGGCCTCGCACCTCCGGCCGCCCTGACGCGCTTCACCTGGTCGATTCGCCCCTGAACGAGCTCAGGACGAGCAGGCTGGCTCGTAGCGCCGCCCGGGGAGAAACTCTGCCCACTCCTCGCGGCTCAGCCGGCGGTTCGCGAGGTCGCAGGCCCGGCGCTTCCAGGACTCAGGGTCGACGTCCCAGACCGCCGCCTGGCCGTTGGCGTGAACCTCCAGCAGCTGTCGTCCGTCGGCCGAGAGATCGATCATCGTCCTGCGGTCTCCGGCGATGAGCTGCGGGCCGATCTGGGTTCCGGTCGCAACGTCCCAGAGAGACGCCGCGGGCTCGAATCCGGAGATGGCGAGGGTGCGGCCGTCCGGGCTGAACTCGAGGGTGAACGCTCCGTTGCCGCCCTGGTCGAGCTCGTGGAGGAGCTTCCGGGTGCGGATGTCCCAGATCCGGACGACTCGCCCGGCGCCACCGACCGCCAGGAAGTGCCCGTCGGGGCTGAGCGCGACAGAGTCGGCCGGCTCGCCCTCGAACGTGGCGATCGACGCGCCTGTGGCCGCATCCCAGACCTCCGCCGTGGCCGCGTCGGAACCGGACGCGATCTTCGTCCCGTCGGCGCTGAAGGCAACGTCGCTCGCGCCCCACCGGGTCCGGGGTCCCTCGCGATTGTCTCCGGTTGCCGCGTCCCAGAACATTAGGCCGGCGTCGCTGCTCGCCGTCGCGAGCGTCGTTCCGTCCGGGCTGAAGCCGACGGCGAGCACCCAAGACGGGTACCCCGCGTAGAGCGGCTCGTGGAGCCGCGACCGCGAGTCGACGTCCCACAAGGTGAGCGAGCCTAGCTCGGGCCCTCCGGTCGTTGCAGCAAGCATTTGCCCATCCGGTGAGAACGCGAGCGACTTGACCTCGCCGTACGTCCCGAGAAGAGGCGACCCGACCGGCGCGAGCCTGCGCACGTCCCAGAGCTGGATGCCCTGCGCCTTGAGGCCGACTGCCATTAACCGGCCATCGGGGCTGAGCCTCCCCGGGTGGCCGTCGAATCCTGTCGTCGAGAACGTCCTGTCGTGCGTGAACGCAAATGGACGGCTGAGCCTGCGATCGCCCGTCAGATCCCAGGCGATCGCGGTGCCGTCGTGGCTCACCGTGTAGAGCGTCTGCCCGTCAGGACTGAAGACCGGCTGCTGCACGAAGTTCGAGTGGCCGCGCAGCGTCTCGAGGAGCGTGGCTGACGCGACGTTCCAGCGGGTGACCGTCCCGTCGCGGTTCGTCGCCACGACCGTCTTGTCGTCCGGGCTGAAGAGCACCCAACTCGGGCTCGCCGCGGAATCGCGGGCTGCCGTTCGCACCCTTCCCGAACGGAGGTCGACGAGCTGTACCCCGTGCCTGCTGCCGACCGCCGCGGTGAGCCCGTCGGGGCTGACGGCGAGCGCGGGCGCGAGGCCGGTCTCGATCCGCCGCGTCCGTGTCTTCCTGCCGCTCCGGAGGTCCCACCACGCCAGCTCACCGTCCTCGGATGCGGTCAGCAGCGACCGCCCGCTCGGCGTGAGGGCAAATTGGGGTGACGCATACCAGACACCGACGTAGGCACCGACGAAGGAGTCCGGCTCGATCGAGCGACCGATCGGCTCCAGCGTGGTGGCGTCTCGGATCGTGATCTGCGCATCCGCATTGCCGCGGTCCTGGTTGGAGGAACCGGCCGCGGAGAGGACCACGAGCCGCGACCCGTCGTCCGTGAAGGCCATGCGCGTGGCCAAGCCGTCGACTGCCGTCTCGGCCAGCTGCGCACGCGTCCGCGCGTCGACGAGGCGAACGAGGTGGTCGCCGCCGAGCGCAAGCGTTCGACCGTCGGGGCTGTACGCGAGGCTCAGCTCGTCGGCGTCGCCTACGGGCGGCAGCGGGTCGCCGATCTCCGCATAGGTTTGCGCATCGAAGAAGAGAACCTTCCCGCCGGCAGCGGACACGGCCAGCGTCTTCCCGTCGGGACTGATGGCGATTGCTCTGAGCGCCGCTCCGTCACCGTGCATGATCCCGATGGCAGCGGGGCGGCTCAGGAGTGCGGACAGTAGGTAGCCGCGGGTCTGCGGCGAGTCGTCGATCGCGACCGCCTGGCGGGCGAGCAGCAGCGAGAGGTCGAGGTCCTCCTCGACGAGAGCCTGGGCGCCGAGGCGCTGGACGAACTGTGCCGTTTCCGCGTCGCGTGCCTCGCCGCGCTGAACGACGGCGAAGATCCCGCCCGCGACGGCCGCGGCAAGCAGAACCGCGACCCCGACCAGCAGACCGCGCAGCCGGCGGTTGGTGCGCCGGACGCGTCTTGTCTCCTGCTCGGATGCCTCGCGGCTCTCCGTGACGAACTCGCGCTCGAGCTCGTTGACATCGAGCGCGTGATCGGCGGTCCAGTCGAGGGCGGCAGCGAGGCGGGCGCCGCGGTAGAGCTCGGCCTGATCGCGCCCTGCCGCGTCCCATTCGGTCGCCGCCTGGGTGATGTGCCGGCGAAGTCGGCGCCCTTCCATGTCGTCTTCGATCCACGCGCGCAGGCGCGGCCACTCGCGCAGCAGTGCTTCATGGGCGACCTCGACGCTTCCTTCCGACACGCTTACGAGACGGCTGTCGGCGAGGGTATGGAGCACGTCGGCCACGTCCTCGTTGCGCTCCAGGTCGAACTCGGTGAGCGGAGCGCGGCGGCGCACCGGCGCGTCGCCCTCCCCGTCGCCGACCAAGCGCAGCATGATCGCGCGCACGATCGGCCTGCGTCCGTCGGGAACGCGAGCGTAGGTGCCCTCGGCCAGCCGCGCGACGGCGCCGTGAACGCCGCCGGATTCGCGGTAGGCGGCCAGCGTGAGCGCGCCCCCCCGCCGCTTCTGCCAGAGCTCGAGCAAGGCCGTGGACAGCAACGGCAGCGCGCCCGGCTCACCCTCCACGTCGTCGACGAGCGCTTCGGCGAGGTCCGGCTCCACCGGCAGCTCGACGCGGCCGGCGGGGAGCTCGACCGCGCGTCGCAGCTCGGAGGCATGCATCGGCCCGACCAGTACTTGATTTCCACCCAGCAACGCGGCGAGTCCCGGGTAGGCGGCGAAGCGTCCGTAGAAATCGGCGCGGAGCGCGACCACGACGACTGCGCGGCCGTTTGGATCGGCGGCCGCGCGGGCGAGCGTGTCGGCGAAGGCCGCGCGCTCGGCGTCGGAGCGGCAAGCGGTGTGCAGCTCCTCGAGCTGGTCGACGGCGAGGAGCAGACGTCCGCCCGACGGGAGCGCGTCGAGAGCCTCGGCAAGCGGATCCTTCGCTCCAGACACGAGCACGCGGCGAAGCTCGTCCAGCGGCCGCTCGCCGGGACGCAGGAGCAGCCGCCGCCACCCCTCGCTGCCCGGTAGGACCCCACCCGCGAGCGCCGGCAGAAGACCGGCGCAGAGGACCGACGACTTGCCGCTGCCCGAGGGGCCCACGATGCCGAGGAAGCCCGTGCCGACGAGGCGGGCGACGAGCTCGGCCACGAGCCGCTCGCGTCCGAAGAAGTAGTCGGCGTCGACCGGCTCGAAGCTCGCGAGCCCCTTGAACGGGCAGATTCCCTCGGTCGCGACGCGGGCGGGGGTAACCGGGGCCGCGAGCGCGCGCGCCTGCTCGCGCGCCAGCTGAAGGTCGATGACCTTGCCTGTCAGTTCGGCCTCGACGTCGCTCAGGTCGCTTCTGCCGGCGGCCGCACGGGAGGCGACGTCGACGAGTCGCCGGCTCGCCTCGTCGACCGCGACCGCGAGCGCCGCACGTGCGAGCTCGCTGCAGCTCGAGTAGCGCTCAGCCGGATCCTTCGCCAGCGCCCTGGCGATCACGGCGTCGAGCGCAGCGGGCAACTCGGGGCGCCCGACACTCGGCGCCGGCGACTCCGTCTCGAGGTGCGCGAACACGACCGCGATGTCCGAGTCACGCCGGAACGGCGGCTGCCCGACGAGACACTCGTAAAGCACGCAGCCGAGCGAGTACACATCCGCGCGGCCGTCGATCTCGTCCGCTGCGATCTGCTCCGGTGCGACGTAGTCGATCGTGCCCAGGAGGCGGCCGTCGTCACTGATTCCGGCTTCCTCTGAGACCCGCCTCGTCAGGCCGAAGTCCGCGAGATAGACGTGGTCGGAGCCGTCCGGCCGGGCCCCCGGATCGACGAGCACGTTCGAGGGCTTCACGTCACGATGGACGAGGCCGCGCGCGTGGGCGGCATCCAGTGCGCTTGCCACCTGCGCGAGGATTCCGATCGCATCCGCCGGGTCCAGACGGCCGCGTCGCAGCCGCTCCCCCAGGTCACGCCCCTCGACGTAGCGCATGGCGATGAAGAGGAGGTCGTCGGTCGTCCCAGCCTCGTAGATCGGGATGATGTTCGGATGGTCGATCGAAGCGGCCAGCTCGGACTCGCGCAGGAAGCGGTCATGGAACGGTTCGTCATCGGCGAGGCCGGCAGCCAGGAGCTTGAGCGCAACCCTCCGCTTGAGCCGCAGATCCTCGGCCAGGTAGACGACGCTCATGCCGCCCCAGCCCAGCAGCGACTCGATCCGGTAGCCGGCGAGCTCGGTGCCGACCCGCGGGTCGTCGCGTACCTGCAAGTGCGCATCCTCTCTTCGGAGGCCCGCCCAGAACGATAGGACGACTCGCGAGGAGGTGTAACCGACCGGCGTTACAGCACGGTTTCAGAGGCGTAGCCGCGTGTGACGCGGCAATCGCCGATCTCTTTCGATGCACACCCCTCGGATGACCAGTGGAGGCTTGGCCGTCCGTAGCTAGCGGTCGGCAAGCAGCCGACGAGGCGCCTTGCCTTCCCAGGCATCAGTGAGCAACTCGTCGAGAAACGATCGATCGACCGTGGAGAGTGTGACCGCGACCGCGGCAAGGCGCTTGCCCCACCAAACCGGCTCGCACGTCTCGGGCGCATGCTCGACTGCCGTGCGAATCCCGTCCTCGTCGACCATCACGTTCATTCGATCATCGCTCCAGAGCGTGGCGAAGATCCGCCCGCCGACGCGGAACGAGGGGCGGCCGTGATGATCTTGCTCGACGGCTTCGGGCAGGTTCAGCGCGAGCTTCCTCGCTTCGGCGGTGGTGACGGGCATGCGCCACCGTATCCCCGAGTCGACGTCGCTGCGCTAGGTCGCCGACCTGCGTCGGCCCCACACGAAGTACGCGATCGGTACGGCGCCGAGGGCGTTGACCAACGCGACAGCCGCCGCCCACCCGGCCTTCGAGCCGCGAACCTCGCTCGAGGGTCGTCGGACGAGATCGCTCAAGGCGGCGATCTTGAGCACACCCTCGATCGCGGCGGCGAACACGAGCAACCGACGTGTGCGCGGCTCGAGGTCGTTCCATCTCTCCGTTCTCACAATCTTGGATCGTAGGCTGCCGCAGCCCCCTGGGCTTGACGACCTCGCCGACCACTCGAGGGATGAGACGCCGGCTAGGTTCGGTGATACTCGCTTGCGTGTACCAGTGGCCGTTGAAGCCTTTCGATCGGCCACACCCGGTGCGCGGCTATTTCAACGACCCGCGCATCTCCGGCAAGTCGAGGGCGTTTCATTTCGGGATCGACATCGCCGCCGCGAACGGTACGCCGGTCTACGCGGTGCGGGCCGGCGTCGTCCACCTCGAGGGGCGACGCTCGCTCTCCGTGGCCGACGGTGACGTCGACTTCGGCTACTGGCACGTGATCCCGGCAGTGCGCCACCTCGAGCGGGTGAGGAAGCACCAGCTGCTCGGGCACGTGCAACCGCCGTGGCTGCACCTCCATCTCGCCGAGCACCGCGCAGGCGTCTACCGCGACCCGCTGCGGCCTGGAGCGCTGACCCCATGGCACGACACCGGGACACCGCGAGTCACGAGAGTCGTCTTCTCCCGCGACGGTCGCGAACTCTCCCCCTCCTCGGTCTCCGGAGCGGTCGACGTCGTCGCCGAAGCGCACCAGATGCCGCCGCTGCCGGTCCCCGCCCCGTGGAACGGCCTGCCCGTCACTCCCGCGCGGCTTCGCTGGAGAGTGCGTCGCGGCGGCGCCACCGTCAGGCCGTGGCACACACCCGTCGACCTCGGCCGAGACCTTCTGCCCGGGAGCGCCTTTCGCAGGATCTATGCGCCCCGCACCCGCCAGAACCGCCCCGGCAAGCCCGGGCTGTACCGGTTCTACCTCGCTCACCGCTGGAGCACCAAGCTCCTCGCAGACGGGAACTATCGCCTCGAGGTCGAAGCCTCCGACCTCTACGGCAACCGCGGCAGCCTCCACCTCCCGTTCACGATCGTCAACGACCTCTGATCCTTGCTCCCGCTCTTTCCGAGGCCGCTACGCCAGCCGCCCGAGCACCACGCCGAAGACGGCGTGTCGCCACGTCGCCTGCACGAACGCCTTGCGGTTTCGGAGAAGCGGCGGGACGCCCGGCGCGCCGCGGCGCGGGTGGAACCGGTCGACGAGGTAGCAGAGCGGATACAGGGCGACGTGCTCGCCCAGCGCCATGCCGACGGCCAACGCGCGTGGATGTGCCGGCATCCGACGACGCACCTCGTGAAAGGCCAACCCGAACAGCGCTCCGTTGACGAGATGCAGCGAGAATCCCACTGGCCGCCAGGCGGAGCCGTTCGTCACCGCCTTGCCGAGCACCGCGAGATCGGAGTAGTCACATCCGAAGAGACGTCTGTCGAGCGGCTCCTGCAGACCCCACACCGCAGCGGCCGTCGCACCGGCCGCGAGCGCGCGTAGGCGCCCGTGAGCCGCCTCCGCTCGCCCTTGCCGGCCACTGCTCCGCCACATGGGTCCTCGCTGCCCTCGGGCGCGGATCCTCAAACCGCCCCACGCCCTAGGATCACGGCGTGCCGGACTGGCTGGAGGAAGCGCGGCAGCGTCTCGAGAGCGTCGAGGGCGCAGGTGGGCTCGCGCTGTCTTCCGAGGATGCGGAGCTGCTGCTCCAACTCGCTCGGATCGCGGCGCACGACAGCGGCGAGCGCACGAACGCACCCCTCGTCTGCTTTCTGGTCGGGCTTGCGGTCGGGCGGAGCACCGCCACTCTCGACACGGCCGTCGAGATCGCACTCGGCGGAAAGGCGCCTCGCTAGGAGCGAGCGATCCGGGCCCCCACGACGCGCTCGAGGTAGTGGAGGGCGATGTCCTCGAGCTCGGGATCGAGAGTCGCGCAGCAGTCGGCACGCACCGTCACCTTGAACCCCAGCTCGCGGGCGGCGATCGCGGTCTGCGTCACGCACATCTCGGTCGCATTCCCGGCGAGGAGGATCCGCTCGATGCGAAGCTGCTCGAGCAGGATCTCGAGCGGCGTGCTGTCGAAGGCCGAGTAGCGCGGCTTGAAGACGAAGACGTCTCCCTCCTGCGGGCCTACCTCGGCGAGCAGCTCGCCGGCGAGCCCGCTCGCGCGAACCTCGGCGACGTAGCCCGGCGCGTCGGAATCCCAGCGGTCGCGCATGTCGTTCGCGTAGACGACGGGTATGCGGCCGCGCGCGCCCGCGATCGCCTGGACGAGCGCGGGCTGGCGCGCGCGAAACGACTCGAGGAGCGCCTTGCCGTCCTCGTGTCGGAAGTCGTCGATCACGTCGACGAGGAGAAGCGCGTCGTTCATTCCGGTCGCGCGAAGGCGGGTGCCGGTCCCTAGCTCGACGGGCCCGGCATGTGCGGTGTCTCCGGCTCGTCGCGCTCCTCGATCTGGCCGGCCTGGCTTCCGAGCCAGAAGATCCCCAGGAGGGAGGAGATCACGGCGGCGGCGAGGAACGCGGCGCCGATCCAGGGCGCGACGAACAACGCGCCCAGGCCGGCGACGGCCAGAATCACCGCGAAGAGGATGCCCATACCCATGCACGTCGTGTTCCCGGGAGGCGCGTCCGGCAAACCAGCGACGACGATGGGGTCGATCAGGCTTCTCGACCGGCGGCCAGAGCGGTGTCGGCTGCGGGCTCGTCGTCGAACAGCCAGTCGAGACCCGTCAGCGTGAAGACGCGCCGAGCACCGGCGCTCGGAGGCGTCACGCTGAAAGAGCACCCGTCGGCCGTCAGGTTCCGATGAGTGGTCACCAGGAGCTCGAGCCCATGGGAATCGATGAACTCGAGCTCCGAGAGATCGAGCGCGACCCGTGTCGGCGTGCCCTTGCAGGCGCCCTCGATCGCCAGACGAACGCGCGCGGCGGTCAACCTGTCTAGGTCCCCTGACACGAGCACGTGCGTGATGTCGCCCTGGGAACGCGTATCGACGGAACCGCAGGCGTACTCGTATCTGCGTTCTGGGGACCGATCGGCGCCCGGCATCGCTCCTCCTTGGTCGACCCTGTACTATCTACGAAGTCTTAGAGACGACAACCTTAACGCGAAACGCAATATACGAAAATATTGTCGCACGAGTCAAGTCAACCGGACGGAAAGGCGTGGACGTTCGTCACGAACCACACGCAGGTGCTCCTCTGCATCGCGCAGGACGAGGACGTCAGGATGCGGGATATCGCCCAGAGGGTCGGGATCACCGAGCGCGCGGCTCAGCGGATCGTCGCCGACCTGGTCGAAGCGGGCTACGTCACGGTCGAGCGGATCGGGCGACGGAATCACTACGCGATCGATCGTGAGGCAGCCCTGCGGCACGACGCGCAGGCGGGGTATTCGATCGGGGAGGTCCTGGACCTGCTGAAGCTCGAGGACGCGCGGGAATCGACTTCCTGACCGGTCGGGCCACCCGATCGGCGTGACCCGCCGCGCGCCCCCGTCCGTCAGGCCGCGGCCCGGTCCTCGAGGAGCACGACGACCGCGTTCGCCCAGTCCGCGACGTCGGAGAGCGGCTCCTGGTCGCGGATCTGCATGAAGCCGGCGAGAAGGTCGTCGACGTCCTGCCTGCTCAACCCCTCCTCCGGCGCCGAGCCACCGGTCGTGCGGCCGAGGTCGACGTCCGTCTTCAGGGCCGTGGCAAACCGGGTCACCTGCTCACGACCCCCGACCGCAGTCACGAGCTGCTCGAGGAGCTCGTCGATCCGCGACTTACCCGCCGGGGTCAGCGCGGCGACGGCGCGTGCGAGATAGGCGCTGTGGTGGTCGTCCGAGGACATGTCGCCCGTCGAATCTTCCCACACGACGCGCGCGCGGCCTCAGGGGCGACCCGCCGTCACGCGCTGATCGGCCTCTTGCGCCACTTCCGCCGTGCGTGGGTTGGTGATCAACCGGGCGCCGCGTCCGCGGGTCACGAAGCTGAAGCCCCACCGCATCACGACGAGCAGGCGGTTCTGGAAGCCGACGAGGTAGAAGAGGTGGACGGTCAGCCAGATCACCCAGGCCACGAACCCGCCGAGCTGGAGCCCCTTGATGTCGGCGACGGCCTTGCTGCGGCCGATGGTGGCGAGATTGCCCTTGTCCCGGTAGTGGAACGGCGTCGGCTGGGCACCGCGCAGCCGGTCCCGGATGACGTTGCCCACGTAGCGCCCTTGCTGGATCGCGACGGGCGCGAGCCCCGGCAGCCCGAGCGCGGAGCCGTCCGCGCCGTGCACCGACACCATGTCGCCGACCGCGAACACCTCCGGATGGCCCGCGAGCGTCAGATCCGGGCCGACGGGCACCCGGCCGCCGCGATCGACGTCGACCCCTGCCTCGGAGGCCAGCATCCCCGCGAGCTCCGATGCGACAACCCCCGCGGCCCAGACAACAGTGCGTGCGGGGATTCGCTCCTCGGTCCCGGAGGAGTCGGCAAGCGTAACGGAGTCGTCCTCGATGTCGACGACCTTGTGGCCGGCCAGCGGAGTCACGCCGAGTTGCTCGAGCGAGCGGGCAGCCTTCTTCGAAAGACGCGGCGGGAACTGCGGCAGGATTCGATCGTCCATCTCGACGAGCAGGATCCGGGCTCCACGTGGGTCGACATTGCGGAAGTTACGGAGGAGCGTGTCACGGGAGATCTCGGCGATCTGCCCGGCGAGCTCCACTCCCGTCGGCCCGCCGCCGACGACGAGGAACGTGAGCCAGGCGGCCTGGCGTTCGGGACTCGTGTCCTCTTCGGCCGCCTCGAACGCCGTCAAGACCCTCCGCCGCACCTCGAGCGCGTGCTCCAGCGACTTGATGTCGGGCGCGAGCGGCCCCCACTCGTCCCGGCCGAAGTACGAGTAGTGCGAGCCTCCGGCGACGATCAGGCTGTCGTAGGGGATCTCATGCGGCCCGTTCTCCGTCGCAGAGCGGTCGACGAGGACGCGCTTGCCGGCGAGGTCGAAGCCGGTGACCTCGCCGAGCACGACGCGCACGTTCTCGCTGCGCTTGAAGATGCCGCGTAGCGGCGCCGCGACCTCCCCCGGGGAGAGCGCGCCGGTCGCGACCTGGTAGACGAGCGGTTGGAAGAGGTGAAAGTTGCGCCGGTCGATCAGCGTGACGTCGACGGGTGCGTGTCGCAGCTTCCTGACGGCATAGAGGCCGCCGAAGCCTCCGCCGACGACCACGACACGGTGACGGTCAGCCGTTCCGTTTGTCGGGTTGGACATGATCGCTCCCTTCTCCAGTCCACGATAGAGAGCGGAGGCGGTCGCTCGCGCCGGCAGCAGCGCCGGATCGGTGATTGGACGGCGCACGCCGTACGGGACGGCTCAGGGTCGACTCGGGGTCATTCCGGATGGTTTCCGCACGGTCGGGAAGCCATCCTGGAGCCATGAGCGAACACACGACACATATCCCTGAAACGCGCCGGCTCGAGCGCAGCCGGTCCGATCGGATGGTCGCCGGAGTCAGCGGCGGCCTCGCACGCTACTTCGAGATCCACCCCGCGGTCTTCCGGGTGGGCTTCGTCGTCCTCACCCTGCTCGGCGGGGCCGGCATCCTCATCTATGCGGCCGCAGCGCTCGTCATCCCCGACGAGGGCAAGGAGGACTCGATCGCGACGGCGGCCCTCCGCGAACGACGCGATCGCCCTTGGCCGCTGATCGGCCTCGGCCTCCTCGCGGTCGCGGGAGCGATCCTGCTCTCCCGCGCGACGCTGTGGCCCGACGGCGACTCGTGGTGGCTGTTCCTGATCGCGGGCGCCGTCATCCTCTGGGTCACGCGTCACCCGGCGAGCGAGCCGCCGGCCCAGCCGACCGACCTGAGCGAGCCGACCGATCCGAGCGATCCGACCGCACCGACCGATCCAATCGGCCCGGTTGCGCCCGCGGCGGAGCCCAGGGCGCTCGCGAAGGAGGACTCTCGGCGCCTGCGCCGCGTCTTCCGCGGTCTCGCGATCGCAGTGGCGTCGCTGCTCGCGCTCGCGCTGATCGCGGTGGCGATCTTCGCAGCGGTCTTCGACGTGCACCCCGGCCGCGGGATCGGCGACCGGCAGCTCGTCGTCACCACCCCGCAGGAGCTGCGGGACGAATACCGGCTCGGGATCGGCTCGCTCGAGCTCGACCTCAGCCGGATGCAGTTCCCGCCCGGCGTGACGTATCTCGATGCGCGCGTGGACGTCGGCGACCTCCGGGTGATCATGCCTCCGGGCGTCGCGCTCCGCGGCTACGGGGAGGCCAGGGCGGGCCACGTGAACCTGCTCGGCAAGGAGGACGACGGCTGGAATGCGGACGTCGACCTCGGCGGCGCCGGCGCCCGCGTCCTCGACCTGACGGCGCGGGTCGGCGCGGGATCCGTCCGCGTCGAGCGCGCCGTACGATGAGCCACGATGGCGCTCCGCTCCTTCGCGCCGAGCTCGGACGAGCGGGTGGTCGCGGGAGTCTGCGCGGGCATCGCGCAGACGCTCGCGGTCGACCCGACGCTCGTCCGGCTCGTCTTCGCCCTGCTGGCCCTGGCCGGCGGAGCCGGGATCCTCCTCTACCTCGCTCTCTGGGCGTGGGCGGAGGGCAAGCGAGTGTGGGTCGCGGCGGCGCTGGCGTTCGTCGCCGGCTGCGTGCTGCTCGGGGCGCTCGGCCTCTCGGCCCGCGCGGTCGTCGGCATCGCGTTGATCGCCGGCGGGCTCGCGCTCGCCTGGCGCCAGGGGGGAAGCTTCCACCCGGATGCCCCGCTGTCCTACGGCGGGATCGGGCTGGCGGCGCTCGGCGCGCTCGTCCTCCTCTGGGGCGGCGGCACGTCGTCCGCCCTCCTTGCGCCCGGCGCCGTGGCCGGGGCGCTGCTCCTGATCGGCGGGCCGTGGGTCTGGCGCCTCGCCGTGGAGCGCGACGTCGAGCGAACCGCGCGGATCCGCAGCGAGGAACGCTCGGACATGGCCGCCCGTGTCCACGACTCGGTCCTCCAGACGCTTGCCCTGATCCAGAAGCACGCGCAGGAGCCACGTCGCGTGGCGTCGCTCGCGCGAAGACAGGAGCGCGAGCTCCGGGGCTGGCTCTACGGCGACCACCCGCTCGACGAGAGCGCGTCGTTGCGCGCGGCGCTCGAGGCCGCTGCGGGCGACGTCGAGGAGCTGCACGGCGTGCGGGTCGAGCTCGCCAGCGCGGGCGACTGCCCTGTCGACGCCTCCGTCGGCCCGCTCGTCCTCGCCGCGCGCGAGGCGATGACGAACGCCGCGAAGTTCGCCGTTGTCGAGGAGATCGACGTCTACGCCGAGGTGACCGACGACGACGTCAGCGTCTTCGTGCGCGACCGGGGCGCGGGCTTCGACCGCGCCGCCGTGCCCGCCGACCGGCGCGGCGTCGTGGAATCGATCGAGGGCCGGATGGAGCGGGCCGGCGGGCGGGCGACGGTCGTGACGAGCCCCGGCTCCGGAACCGAGGTCGAGCTGCGCCTCCCACGGAGAGCGTCGTGAAGCGCCGAGTCGTGCTGGTGGACGACCACGACC
>Ga0105245_10002744_pt1 | contig 15829 bp, 20 predicted proteins | sample KBSM54metaG_FD_81523 | JGI IMG/M metagenome (GOLD analysis project Ga0105245, IMG submission 81523) | Miscanthus rhizosphere microbial communities from Kellogg Biological Station, Michigan, USA - KBS M5-4 metaG | ecosystem: Host-associated > Plants > Roots > Rhizosphere > Soil | place...
AGGCGACAGTGGAAGATTTCCGCGCCGACGAAGCCGCGCATCGCGATACGGCTTTGGAGAATGGCGCGGAACAAGCGCCGGGTTATCGCCTGCTGAGCGCGGCGATCAAGGCGGGTTGCCGGGCGGCGATAAAGCTGTCGGAAAGAATTTAACTCGCACTTTGCCGCTCGCTTTGGCTCGCGGCGTTCGCCGCTTTCGCAGGTCCACCGGACCTGCTCACGCGCTTCGCGCGCCGCAGCTCACGGCTCCAATTCGGAATCCCAATACAAATAGTCCGCCCAGCTTTCGTGCAGATAGTTCGGTGGAAACTTGCGCCCATGCTCGCGCAGTTCGGTCACGGTGGGTGAATGCGGCCGCTGGCGTGGATACATCCTGGCCTGCGACGGCAGCAGGCCGCCCTTGGTCAGGTTGCAGGGTGAACAGGCGGTGACGACATTTTCCCAGGTGGTGCGTCCGCCGCGCGAGCGCGGGACGACATGGTCGAAGGTCAGCTCCTTCTCGTCGCCGCAATACTGGCAGGAAAACTCGTCGCGCAGAAAGACATTGAACCGGGTGAAGGCGGGATGGCGCGCGGGGCGGATATAGGTCTTGAGCGCGATGACCGAAGGCAGCTTCATCGAGAAGCGGGCGGAGCGCACCTCGCGGTCATATTCCTCCAGGATGCTCACCCGTTCCAGGAAGACCGCCTTAATTGTGTCCTGCCAGCACCAGAGCGAAAGCGGGTAATAGCTCAGCGGCCGGTAATCGGCATTCAGTACCAGCGCCGGGCAGGCGCTTGTGGTCACGCTGGGCGCTAGCACGGATCAAATCCTGTGAAGACCGCTCTCCTCTTGCCCCAAATCTAGGGGGAGATTCGTGGAACACTCAAGTGCATAAGTGCAACAGCTTTGTTACCCCTTGGGGACCAAGGTGTTCTGGAGGAATTTCGCCCCCAGTTCCAGGCTCTCCGGATCGATGCCATGGCCGGTATTGCGGGCCAGGTGCCAGTCGATTTCCGCGCCCGCCTGGATCAGGGCGCCCGCCGCCAGGAACAGCATCTGCGGCGGCACCACCGCGTCGCTGTCGCCATGACTGAGAAAGACGTGCGGATAGGCCCCGGCCGGCGCCGGCATGGGCGCGCGTCCGGCCAGAAGGCCGGAATAGGACAGGATGGCCAGCGGCGGCCCCGACTGCCGAAGACCGATATGCAGCGCCATCATCGCCCCCTGGCTGAAGCCCAGCAGCGCCAGTTTTTCCGGCCCCAACTTCTGCGCCCTGAGTTCGGCGGCGATGGCGGCATCCAGCGCCGGAGCGGCAGCGAGGGCGCCGCGCTCGGTTTCCTCAGGGTTCAGATCGCTGAGAGCGAACCACTGAAAGCCCGAACTGCCGGGGACCGGTTCGGGAGCGTTGGGGGCGAAGAAGGCGGCGTCGGGAAAGCGCGACTGCCAAGCGCGCCCCAGCGAGATCAGATCGCCGCCGTCGGCGCCATAGCCATGCAGCAGGACGATCAGCTGGTGGGCCGTGCCGCTGACGGGGGCAAGACGGGGGCCATCGAGCTCTGGCAAAGACATTCGGCCTCGGGCGTTCTAGTTTCCGCCGCGACCATACAGAACCCGCCATGATTGTCACCCGTTTCGCGCCCTCCCCGACAGGCCTGTTGCATCTGGGCCATGCCTTCGCCGCCATCACCGCCGCCGAAAGCGGCGATGATTTCCTGCTGCGGATCGAAGACCTGGACCGGGGCCGCAGTCGCGATGAATTCATCGAAGCAATTTATCGCGACCTGAAATGGCTGGGGCTTTCCTGGGACGAGCCGGTGCTGCGCCAGTCGCGCCGCGGTGCGGCTTATGGCGCGGTGCTGGAAAAGCTGACCGCGATGGGCCTGACCTATGCTTGCGTCTGCACCCGCAAGGACATCGAAGAAGAAATTGCGCGGGCGGGCGAAGCGCAACACGGCCCTGACGGTCCCATCTATCCTGGCACCTGCCGCCATCTGGGTCCTGTGCCGCCGGACAAGCCGCATGTGCTGCGTCTGGATGCGGCAAAGGCGGCGGCGCTGGCCGGGCCACTGACCTTCCTCGAGCATGGCAAGCGTGAAACCGTCGATCCCTTGCGTTTCGGCGATATCGTGCTGGCGCGGAAAGATCTGCCCGCCGCCTATCATCTCGCCGTGGTTCTGGACGATGCCTTCCAGAACGTAAATTTGGTGACGCGGGGCGAAGACCTTTTGCCCGCCACCCATCCGCAGCGGCTGCTGCAGGCGCTGCTGGGCCTGCCCGAGCCGGCCTATGACCATCACCGCCTGGTGCTGGACCAGAATGGAGAGAAATTTTCCAAACGGGACCAGGCGGTGACGCTGGCGGCGCTGCGCGAATCCGGCGCCACGCCGTCGGACATCAGGGCGCGGCTGGAGCTTTGAGGTTCACCAGAAATGGTGAGTCCAGAGCAGCGCAAACAGCGCCCAGAACATCAACAGGAAGACCTGCCGCTCCAGTTTCATTCCGCGCCCCCCAGGATGTCGCGCAGGCCGGCGACGTATTCCTCAAAGGCGCGGCGGCCTTCGCGGCTGAGCTTGACGCGGGTGCGGGGGCGGTTGTCGGCGAAGTCCTTCTCCACCGCGACATAGCCCGCTTCTTCCAGCGTCTGGATATGGGCGCCGAGATTACCTTCCGTCGCCTCGACGATCTTTTTCAGGCGGACGAATTCCAGCATCTCGCCCGGCGGCAGCGCCCTCAGCGCCGACATGATCTTCAGCCGCACTGGCTGGTGGATGACGGCGTTGATCTCGCCCATCTCACACCTTCCTGAGCCAGAGGCCGACCAGCACCAGCGAGCCGCCGCCCACCGCCGCCATCCAGGGCAGGAAATATTGATAAAGGTAGAACCAGCCGCCCAGGGTCAGCACTGCCAGCGCAATGCCAGCATAGAGGAAGCGCATGCCCTGCCAGATGCCCCAGACGGAATAGATCGCAGCGATGAGCAGAGGAATGAAGGCGCCGGAGACCATCGGGTTGCGGGGGCGCAGCACTGCAAAGACGGCGATGATGAAGGCATAGAACACAAACATGGTCATGCCCCAGCGCAAGCCGATCGCCTTGCCTTTTGCCAGCGCTTCCGGCGTCAGATGCTGGTAGCGGCGGCGGCCCAGGATGTGGCTGCCGGCGATGCCGATCACAACCAGCCCGAACCACAACCAGTTGATGCCGCGGACAAAGCCGTAATTGGGCAGCAGGTAGCTGCCGGTGTAGCCCACCATCCAGATCAGACCCCAAAGGATGAATTGAGGACTGGCATGAGCGTATTCATGCGCCTCGGCGCTGCGACGCTGGGTACGCTCGATTTCTTTCAGGCTTTCCGCGGCCTGGCCGGGCGAAAGGTTCATGGCAATATCCTCAGACAGATAACTCTGTAATATAGAGTAATCTGAGAAATTGCCTTTGGCAAGCCCAATTTCCGGCCCCTGCCGGACATGCTAGGAGCGGCCCATGAGCGAACACCCAATCGACCGCCTGTTTGCCACCATCGCCGCCCGCAAGGGCGGTGATGCGAGCGCTTCCTACACCGCCCAGCTGCTGGCCGCCGGGGTGGAGAAGTGCGCCAAGAAGTTCGGCGAGGAAGCGGTGGAGGCGGCGATTGCCGCCGTGTCGCAGGGTCCCAAGGCGTTGGCCGCCGAATCCGCCGATGTACTTTATCACCTTCTGGTACTGTGGGCGGCGGCTGGAATCACGCCCGAAGACGTCTATGCCGCGCTGAAGGCGCGCGAGGGACAGTCGGGGTTGGCCGAAAAAGCGGGCCGTGCCAAAACCTGATCAGCCGCTCGCTTGTGCTCGCGGCGTTCGGCGCTCAAATCGATCCATCGGATCGATTTGACCGGCTTCGCAGGTCGCGCCTCACTCTTTCTCGGCCTGCTCTTCGGCAAGACTCTTGACCAGATCCAGCACGCGCTTGCGCACCTTGGCATCCTTGATCTTCATGAAGGCCAGGCTCAACTGCATGCCTTCGCCGGAGGAAACGAACTCCATCACCGGCGGCGCGCCTTCCTCGGCAAAGCCCGGCTGGCCCAGTTGCGCCGCCACGCCTTCATAGAAGTAATCGATCGGCACGCCCAGAATGCGCGAAACGTCGAACAGCCTGCCGGCGCCGATGCGGTTGACGCCTTTTTCGTATTTCTGGACTTGCTGGAAAGTGAGGCTGAGCAATTCACCAAGCCGCTCCTGGCTCATGCCGATCAGCATCCGGCGGATGCGGACTCGGTTGCCGACAAGCACGTCGGTCGGATTGGCTTGCTTCTTGGGCACCAGAACACACTCCTGGAGCGGGAAAAACGCACCCGCGATGGGTGGAAACGTAGCGGCAACAGGCACCAAAGCGAAACAAAATCTCGTGTCAAAGTGTCAGTTCCGGCGCGCCGCCGGAAGGGCGAGGCCAATTCCAAGAATGAGAAGCGCCAAAAAAACGAGGTCGCCGAAACGCCCGTAAAATGTGGGATTCAGCGCCACAGGGAGCGGCGCATCGACCACGCCCATGCGGTCAAGCCCGCGCTCGGCAATGATGCGGCCATGCCCGTCTATCACGGCGCTGATGCCGGTGTTTGCGGCGCGCGCCATGGGAATGCCTTCCTCAATCGTCCGCATGCGCGCCGTCAGCAGGTGCTGCGCGGGACCCGCCCAGGGCCCGAACCAGGAATCGTCGGTAACGTTTACGAACCAGCCGGGCCGGCCATCGGGCGACACCACGGCACCGGGAAAGATAGCCTCGTAACAGATAAGCGGCGTTACGAGTGGCGCTCCCGGCATGACATAGCGGTGCAGGCTGCTGCCCGCGGCAAAGCCTGCTTCGCCGCCGGTGAGCTTGGTGATCCCCAATTTCCCCAGCAGGCTGGCGAGCGGCAGATACTCGCCGAAAGGCACCAGATGTGACTTGTCGTATACAGCCACCGACGCGCCGCCCGGTGCGAAGAGATAGAAGCTGTTGAAGCCGCGACCTTCATCGTCCAGCCGCACCGTCCCGGTCATCAGCACCGATCCGCCGGCGGTCAGATGCGCGATCTGCTCTAGCGCCACTGGCACGCGGGCCAGGGGAAAGTTCGCCGCCGCCTCCGGCCAGATGATGTGGGTGGGATGGCCCGGGCTTTCGCTGAGGCGCAGCAGCCGCTGCCAGTTGCGGTTGACGAAACGGCTGCGCATCTCCGTTTGCGGCACATTGGGCTGTACGAGGCGCAGCGCCACGCCCGGCACCATGGCCGGCGGCTGCGCCAGTTGCAGCGCGCCCCAGCCCCACAAGCCCGTAAAGACCAGCGCCATCATGCCGGGAAGCAGCAACCGCCGCCGCGTCAACTCTGCTAGCGAGACACCCAGAAGAATCGTGAGGAATGAAAGACCATAGGCGCCGATCAGCGATGCCAACTGCATCACCGCCAGCGAGGCGCCCCAGCCATAGGCGGGCAGGTTCCAGGGAAAGCCGGTGAGAACATGGCCGCGCAGCCATTCCGCCGTCGCATATCCCACCGACAGCAGCAACAGGCGCGATACGCCCGGCCGCCGCGCCAGCAACGCAGGCAAGACGCCCAGCGCCCCGAACAAGCCCAGACCCGCCGGCAGCAGGGTCAACGCGAAAGGCAGTTGCCACAGATGCTCGGTGGGATCGACCATGAAGGGATAGACGATCCAGTGCATCCCGGCGAGAAACTGGCCGAAGGCGAAAGCCCAGCCAATCGCAGCGGCGGCGCGCCATGGCCGCGGCGAGAGTGCCGCGCCGTCCAGCAGCAGCGCCAACCCGGCCAGGCCCAGGAGCAACGCCGGAAAAAAACCGATGGGCGCGAAGGCCGCGGCGGAGAAAACGCCCTGCGCAAAGGCAATGACCAGACGCCGCCAGCCGGACACCCCGCGCATCCAGTCGCCGAGCCGCGCCAGTTGCATCAAGTAACCCCCCGTCTTCAAGTAATAACGTCTGCGCGCGGCGGGCGAATGCGTAAGCGGCGCACCCGCCTGGGATCGGCTTCCAACACCTCGAAGCTGAAGCCCGCCGGGCCTTCGACAATCTCGCCGCGCTGCGGCACCCGGCCCAGATGTGTCACCACCAACCCGCCAAGAGTATCGATCTCCTCCAGTTCGGCGGGCGGGGCCAGGGCAAGGCCGGTCTGCTCGGCGAAATCCTCCAGCTCCAGCCGGGCGTCGGCGACATAGGAGTCGCCGTCCTGCTTCAGGGCGATGGGTTCATCGTCATGTTCGTCGGCGATGTCGCCGACAATCTCCTCAATGATGTCTTCGATTGAAACCAGCCCGTCGGTGCCTCCATACTCGTCGATCACCAACGCCAGATGGGTGTGGCTGGTCTGCATCTTCAGCAACAAGTCGGTCGCCCGCATCGAGGGCGGCACGAACAGGATGGGGCGGCGCAGGCCCACGATCGGCACCGCCGGCAGGCGATAGCCGCCGCCCGGCGCATCCTGCAGCAGCGCCAGCACGTCTTTCACATGCACTAGGCCGGTGGGATCATCGAGCGTCTCGCGGTAAAGCGGCAGGCGCGAATGCTGCGCCTCGCGGAACAGCTGTACCAGCTCGTTCATCGGCACGGTTTCGTCCACCGCGATGATGGCGGCGCGTGGCACCATCACATCCTTGAGCTTAAGTTCGCCGAACTTGAGCAGATTGGAGAGCATCACCCGCTCGGCATCGGAAAGCGCGGGCGACTGGCGCTCGCTGTCCTCGATCACTTCCTCCAGGCTTTCGCGCATGGCGGCCTGTTCGGCGCGATCTTCGCCCTGCAGGGCGCGGACAATCTTCTTCCAGAGCGAAATGTCGCCTTCGTTGCTCATGCCCGAACCTCATACGGGTTCGGCACGCCCAGCCTGGCCAGAATCTTCGTCTCCAGCGGCTCCATCACACGCGCGTCGCGCGCGCGGCCGTGATCGTAACCGGCCAGATGCAGCACGCCATGCACCACCAGATGCCGGGCATGGTCGGCAAAGGGCTTCTTCGCCGCCGCAGCCTCCGCCTTCGTCACGCCATAGGCCAGGGCGACGTCGCCGGCATAGTCGCGTTCATCCGAGGGAAAGGAGAGTACATTGGTCGGCTTCTGCTTGCCGCGAAAATCATGATTGAGTGTTTTCAGCCGCGCATCGGCCGCCAGAAGGATTGTGAGACGGCGCCTGGCCGGCAGCCGGGCGGCGCGGCGCGCGGCCTCGGCGGCGGCGCGCAGCTTGAGCAGCAGACCGCGATGGCTGCGCCAGGCCGCATCTTCCACCACGAACTGGATTTTTCCCTCCGTCACCGCCGCCCGTCTTTCCCATTATAGGCTGTAAGGCCACGCACGCCCAGCGCTGCCGGCAATTTAATGCCGGGAAATTCGAGGGTGGCCCGCGCCTTCTTCGTACTCACTCGAGAACACTCTTAAGACTGTTCGCAGTGCGGGCGATGATCTTCACCGGTAGGATTTTGCCGATCAGCTCTTTGCCTTCGGCATGGACCGGATGCAGCCATGGCGAGCGGCCGACGAACTGGCCCCGGCCCCGCCCCGGCTTTTCGAACAGCACGTCCATCGTGCTGCCGATGGCGGCGTCGTTGAAGGCGTCCTGTTGCTCCAGCAGCAGTTTCTGCAGCGCCTGCAAGCGCTCGTTCTTCACGCCTTCGGAAATCTGCTTCGGCGCGGCGGCGGCGGGCGTGCCGGGGCGTTTGGAATATTTGAAGGAGAAGGTCTGGGCGAATTTCACCTGGCGCACCAGCGCCATTGTCGCTTCGAAATCGGCATCGCTCTCGCCGGGAAAGCCGACAATGAAATCCGACGAGAGAGCGATGTCGGGCCGCGCGGCGCGGACTTGGCCGATGGTGCGCAGATAATCTTCCGCCCGGTGCTGGCGGTTCATCGCGGCAAGAATGGCGTCGGAGCCGGACTGCACCGGCAGATGCAGGAACGGCATCAGCTTGTCGTTGTCGCGATGGGCGGCGATCAGGTCGTCGTCCATGTCGCGGGGATGGCTGGTGGTGTAGCGGATGCGCGCCAAGTCATCGATCTGTGCCAGCGCCTCGCAGAGACGCGCCAGCGACCATGACTTTCCGTCGCCGGCTTCGCCGCGATAGGCGTTGACGTTCTGGCCCAGCAGCACGATTTCCCGCACCCCACCCGCCACCAAGGCCTTCGCTTCCGCGATCACAGCTTCGGGTGGGCGTGAATATTCGGCGCCGCGCGTATAAGGCACGACACAGAAGCTGCAGAATTTATCGCAGCCTTCCTGCACGGTGAGAAAGGCGCTGAGACCGCGCGCGCCGGCGTCCGGCAGGGCGTCGAACTTCTCCAGCGCCGGGAAATCGGCTTCCAGCGCTTTCCCACCGGCGCGGGAAATCCGGGCGATCATTTCCGGCAGGCGGTGATAGGTCTGCGGTCCGACCAGGAGGTCGATCACCGGCGCGCGCCTTAGCATCAGTTCGCCTTCGGCCTGGGCGACGCAGCCCGCCACCGCCACCAGCATGGCTTCGCCGCGGCCGGCTTTTTCCTCTTTCAGCACACGCAGCGTGCCCAGTTCGGAATAGACCTTCTCCGCCGCCTTTTCGCGGATATGACAGGTGTTGAGCACCACCATGTCGGCGTCTTCCGGGCCAACCGCCGCGCCATAGCCCAGAGGCGCCAGAAGGTCGGCGATGCGCGCGCTGTCATACGCATTCATCTGACAGCCATAGGTTTTGACGAAAAGCTTCTTCATGGGCGGCGGTTTACAGCGTTCATGCCCGCCCTGCCAGAGCGCGGCTCAAACCCGCCTGTATCTGTTCACGCGACCGCACCGCCAGTTCCTTGCGACTGATCTGATCCAGGGTGGTGGGAGGGTGGAACTCCACCGTCACATCCAGCGGCCCTGCCTTCAGCGCTTCCCATAGATGCGGCACCATCTCCATGTCGCCGAACCAGGCGAAGAAGGGCCGCATTTCCCGCCCCATCGGCATGCCGTGACAGGCCGTGAAGGCAGCGGAAACCGGCTGCACCGTGACATGCCGCCCGTCGGCGCGCCGCGCTTCGGCCGCCCCCAGCAGCGCGCTCTTGAACGGGCCGACGCGGTTGCCGTCATTGGAGGTGCCTTCGGGAAACAGCATCAGGCAATCGCCGGCGGCCAGCCGCGCGCCGATCGCTTCCGCCACCGCGCCGGTCTGGGCGCGGCGATCACGGGCGACAAAGACGGTGCGCTGCAGCCGCGCCAGAGTACCGAAGAAAGGCCAGCGCGCGATCTCCGATTTCGCCACAAAGGAAAGCGGCGTCGCCGCCGAGAATAAAATGATATCCAGCCAGCTGGTGTGATTGGCCAGCAGCAGCACGCCTTCGCCCGTCACCGACTTGCCAATGATCCGCAGCCGAAGCCCGAACAGCTTCGCCACAAAACGGTGATAGCGATTGGGGAAGCGCCGTGCCGCATCCGGCGCCAGGCGCAGCAGCAGCGCCTGCCACGGCATGCAGGCGAAGGTCACCACCAAAAAGACGGCAAGGATCGCGCCCGCGCGCAGGCGGGCGATCAGGGGAAAGAGTGGCAAGTCAGGTGGGCCGCTTGGCCTTCGGGACGCCATAAAGCTCCAGCCGGTGGTCGATCAGCTCGAACCCCAGCTCCTCGGCGACGCGGCGCTGCAGCTTTTCGATATCCTCGTTGCGGAATTCGATGACGCTGCCGGTCTGCACGTCGATCAGATGGTCGTGATGGCTTTCCGGCGCTTCCTCGTAGCGCGAGCGGCCGTCGCGGAAATCGTGGCGCTCCAGGATGCCGGCATCCTCGAACAGCTTGACGGTGCGATAGACCGTGGCGATGGAGATGTGCGGATCGATGGCGGCGGCGCGGCGGTAAAGCTCCTCCGCGTCGGGATGATCGGCGGCGTCCGACAGCACCCGGGCGATCACCCGGCGCTGCTCGGTCATGCGCAAGCCCTTGTCAACACAGAGCTTTTCGATACGGGTCACGCCGAACAATTCCTTGCCAATGAGGCGGGCACGTTAGGCCAAATCCCTGCCAAGCGGAAGCGCGGCCTTGAGCACCAACGCATCGCCCTGCGAGCCGCTCTCATAATAGCCCTTGCGGGCGCCGACGCGGGCAAAGCCCAGCCCATTGTAAAGCGCCAACGCGGCAGGATTGTCCGCGCCCACTTCCAGGAACAGGTTTGCCGCTCCCAGCCTGGCGGCGTGGGACGCGGCGGCCTGCATCAGCGCGCGGCCCAGGCCCCGGCCCCTTGCCGAGGGCGCAACCGCCAGAGTGAGGATCTCCGCCTCGTTCGCGGCGGCGCGGGCGAGCACGAAACCGGATGGCGCAGCGAAAACGAAAACGCCGGGGCCGACGAGAAGGTCTTTGAGCGCGGCTTCATCCCAGGGTTTCGCAAAGGCGGCGGCATGCAGTACCGCAAGATCGGCGGCGACACCGTCGAATGGCGTTACCAGTTCACGGCCGCCGGGCAGCTTGGCATCGGGCGCGCGCAGATAAAGCGGCGCCGGCGGCACATCGTTCGGCGGGCGCGCGGCGGCCAAGCGCGCGACAAACAGCGCATCAGGCTGGCGGATGGTGGAAAGCGCGAACCCCCCGCCCAGCTTTTCCTTCGCGGCGGGCGCGCCGGTTCCGGCCAAGGCGCAGGGGCCAAAGGCACGGATGGCTTGGATCGCCTCGGCAAAAGGCAGAACACGCGGCGGCGGCGCCACGCCGTTTTCCAACAGCGAGAGATAGGCTTCATCGCGGCGGGCATCGTGAAGGACAGCGGCACGCGCCAGCCCGGTTTCATCACAGGCAGCGGCCGCCATCGCTTCCAGGCTGGTGATTCCGATCAACGGCTTTCCCAGCGCCAGTTTCAGGCCGCGCATGAAGGCAAGACCGACGCGCTGGCCGGTGAAGGTACCGGGGCCCACTGTCACCGCCAGGCGATCAAGCGCGGCGAAATCCAGGCCCTGCATGATCTCCTGCACCATCGGCGCCAGCGCTTCGGCATGGCCGCGCTCCATCACCTGCCAGCGATGGGCGAGAATGTTCCCGCTTTCGAGCAGCGCCACCGAACAGGCGCCCAGACAAGTTTCGACAGCCAGTATTTTCACAGAATCTTGCAGGCGTCGTCGAAGGGCAGGCGCGCGCCGCGAGGGCGAAGCCCTTCGCGGTCGCCATAGCCGAGATTGCAGAGGAAACAGGATTTGATCGCAGTGCCGACGAAGAATTCCTTGTCCACGCCGTCCCGGTCGAAGCCGGACATCGGGCCGCAATCCAGCCCCAGCGCCCGCGCCGCGACAATGAAATAGCCGCCCTGCAGGCCGGTGCTGCGGATCGCCATGAATAGCGCGCGCTCGGCGTCCTGGGCGAGTTTTTCCGGCAGGCTTTTGGCATGCGGCGCCAGCACCGGCAGGGTGCGGGCGAAGTCGAGGTCATAGCCAACGATTGCGGTGGCGGGCGCGGCCATGGTCTGGGCGACGTTGCCTTCGTCCAGCAGCGGTTTCAGCCGCGCCTTAGCCTGCGGCGAAACCACGAAGTGAAAGCGCGCCGGGGTTATGTTGGATTCAGTCGGGCCCCAGCGCATGAGATCGTAGATCGCCATCAGCAGCGAGTGAGGCACGGGCTTGTCGCGCCATTTACGCAAAGTGCGCGCCTCGCGGAAAATCTGGTTCAGCGCGGCGTCGCCAATGGCGTGATCGAAATGGGCCGGCGGAAACTCGTCTGCCATCACACCGCTTCGACTGCCGTCACTTCCGGCACATAGTGGCGCAGCATGTTCTCGATGCCGTTCTTCAGCGTCATGGTCGAGGAGGGACAGCCGGCGCAGGAGCCCTGCAGATGCAGCGAGACGATGCCGGTGTCGCTGTCGAAGCGCTTGAAGATGATGTCACCGCCATCCTGCGCCACGGCGGGACGGACGCGCGTCTCGATCAGCTCCTTGATCTGGGCCACGGTCTCCGCATCGTCTTCGTCATAGGTTTCGGCTTCGTCGCTTTCCGCCGCGCTGCCGGTCATCAGCGGCAGGCCGCGGGTGAAATGCTCCATCACCGCGCCCAGGATGGTTGGCTTGAGATGCTTCCAGTCGCCCTCGCGCTTGGTCACCGAAATGAAGTCGGCGCCAAAAAACACCCGGCTGACTTCCGGAATGGCGAACAGCGCTGCCGCCAGGGGCGAACGCCCGGCGGTTTCGGCGCTGGGAAAATCAGCCACCGAACCTTCGCCCATCACCTCGCGGCCGGGCAGGAACTTGAGGGTGGCGGGATTGGGGGTGGATTCGGTCTGGATGAACATGGGCGTGGCCGGGGGACTGCCTTCCGTACATGGACCCAAGGGGGTGCTGGTTCAAGCGCGCGATTATTACCCGGATGATATTGACAAATGCAAAATAAACCCGGATAATATATTCGTTATACCTGGATAAAACTATGCCTTTTGCTGTTTTTCTCGGAACGAAGTGGCTGGGCGGGGGCACATTGGCGGTCGCCTTCCAGCATGCCGAGGCCAACCCGGGCGCTCTGATCTTCGATACCAGTACGGGAAAGGTCGTGGACATCGACCCCAACAATCCGCCGGGACCAGAGGTCAAAGGGCCGGGCCGCCCGAAACTGGGCGTCACGGCGCGGGAAGTCACGCTGCTGCCCCGGCACTGGGACTGGCTGGGCGCACAGCCGGGCGGCGCTTCGGTAGTGTTGCGCAAGCTGGTGGAAGCGGCAATGCGCGATCCCAAGGCCGAGCGGATCTCAGCCCGCGATGCCGCCTATCGCTTCGCCACCGCCATGGGCGGCGACGAAGCCGGTTTCGAGGAAGCGATGCGGGCGCTTTATGCCGGCAAGCGCAAGAAATTTCGCCGCCATCTGGAAACCTGGCCGCCAGATGTGCGCGAGCATCTGGAAAAAATGGCGGCGCCGGTTTTCGCGGATGATGACGAGTAGCTAAAAGTCTACCGCAATGCCTTTGCGTTCCCAGTCGCCGAACCGTGTCGGCTCCGGGCCTTTGGGGCCGCCCAATTCCGGCGGCAATTTGCCGTCATGCTCCCCCGCGCGGCGGGCTTGCGCCTCAGCAGCGGCGCGCTTGCCCGCATCGGCGATGCGGGCGGCGATCTTGGCTTGACTGGACATAATCCAAGCTTACATCAGAGCCTTAAGGCGAGGAAGGCATGAACACGCTGAAAACCGGCATCCTGATGTCCCTGCTGATGGGGCTGTTCCTGGTCGTGGGCGCCATAATCGGCGGCCAGGCGGGCATGCTGGTCGCTTTTCTTATGGCGGCGGGCATGAACCTGTTCGCCTACTGGAATTCCGACCGCATGCTGCTGCGCATGTATGGCGCGCGACAGGTGGATGAGCACAGTGCGCCCGAACTTTATCGCCTGGTAACGCGGCTGGCCGAGGCGGCGCACCTGCCCATGCCACGCGTCTTCATCTCCGACAATCCGCAACCCAACGCCTTCGCCACCGGGCGCAATCCCAATCACGCCGCCGTCTGTGTCACGGAAGGGTTGCTGGCGCGCACAACCCAGGAAGAACTGGCGGGCGTGCTGGCGCATGAGCTGGGTCATGTGCGCAACCGCGATACTCTGACCATGACCATTGTGGCTGTGATGGCGGGGGCCATCGGCATGCTGGCCAATTTCGCTTTCTTCATGGGCGGCGATCGCAGGAACAATCCGCTGGGCCTGGTCGGCATATTGCTGGTGACCATGCTTGCCCCCTTCGCCGCCATCCTGGTGCAGATGGCGATCAGCCGTAGCAGAGAATACGAAGCCGACCGCGCCGGGGCCGAGATCACCGGCCGCCCGCTCTGGCTGGCCGGGGCGCTGGAGAAAATCGAACGCGCCGCGCGCGGCACCGAGAACCCCGAAGCAGACGCCAACCCCGCCACGGCGCACATGTTCATCGTCAATCCGCTGCATGGCGGCGTGAGCGGCTTGTTCGCCAGTCATCCGCCGACCGAAGAACGCATCGCCCGTCTGCGCGCCATGGCGGGCGGTGCGGGTGTCGCGCTGCCGGATGATATTGAGAGCGTGCCGAAGATTGCGCGCGCGCAAAAAGGCCCTTGGGGTTGAGCGAAGGCCTCGCCGCCCGCCAAGCCGCCCTCGCCCTTCTCTCCGGCGTGCTGACGCGGCGCAAGCCGCTGGACGCCGATCTCCCTCAGCTAAAATCATTGCCGCCGCGCGACGCCGGTTTCGCCCGCGCCCTGGCCAGCCAGACCTTGCGCCATCTGGGCGCGCTCGAGGCGGTGCTGCGCAAGTTCCTCGCCAAGCCGCTGGCGTCACATAAATCAGGCGCGGCGATGGAGATCTTGCTGCTGGGGGCCTGCGAATTGCTGGTGCTGAATGTGCCGGCCCATGCCGCGGTGGACGCCGCGAACAAGTTGGCGGCTTCCGACAACAAGGCGGTGCATTTCAAGCCGCTGATCAATGCGGTGCTGCGCAAAGTGGCGGCTGAAGGCGCGGGCGTGCTGTCCAGCCTGGATCGTGAACGTCTGTCGACGCCCGACTGGCTCTACCAGTGCTGGATCGTCCAGTATGGCGCGGATGTGGCGCGCCGGATCGCGCGGGCTCATCAATCCGAAGCGCCGCTGGACATAACACTTCGCGCCGACAGCGCGACACATCCCGAAAGTCAGGCGCTCTTCGGCCTGTCGCGGCGGGTGACGCAGGACGGCCGCGTGGAAGACCTGCCCGGCTTCGCCGAAGGCGCGTGGTGGGTACAGGATGTCGCCGCCGCCCTGCCCGCCTTGCTGCTAGGCGATGTGAAGGACAAAGAAGTGATCGACCTCTGCGCCGCGCCGGGCGGCAAGACGCTGCAGCTTGCGGCGGCAGGGGCGAAAGTGACGGCGGTGGAGAAGCATGAACCGCGCATGGCACGGGTCGCTGAGAATCTGGCGCGCGCCGGCTTGACCGCGACACTGGCAGCCAGCGACGCCCGTGACTTTGAGGGCGCCGCGCCGCTGGTGCTGATCGACGCGCCTTGCACCGCCACCGGCACCATTCGCCGCCATCCCGAACTGGGCTGGATCAAAAGCGCTGCCGATGTGACGCAAATGGCAGCGCTGGGTTATGAGATTCTGGAAAGCGGCGCACGCATGGTGACGCCGGGCGGGCGGCTGGTCTTCGCCGTCTGTTCCCTGGAGCGCGAAGAAGGCGAAGAGCAGGTCGCCGCTTTCCTTGCCGTCCATCCCGAATTCGCACGCGATCCGATCACAGAGGAAGAAATTTTCGGCCAGGCCGACTGGCTGACGCCGGAAGGCGAGCTGCGCACCCTGCCCTTTTTTCTGGAAGGCGGCATGGACGGCTTCTACGCCGCCAGACTCAGAAAATCAGAGGCGCCCTAAAGCGTAAGCGATTGCCAGATAGACCTTGCCGGTGTCGGCCGAAAGCAGGGTCGAAACCAGAATGCCGTCGGCATCCCCTTCCCGTGCCTTGTCCAGCAACGTCTCGAATTCACCCAGATAGGCGTCAGCGGCGGCGTGGAAACCCTCATCGTCGCGGTAGAGCGCAGCGATGCGGTCCACCGCTTCGACATCAATGGTCTCGGCCAGGGTGCGGGCGAATATGGCGCGGTCGCCGGCGAGATAGGATTTCCATTCCCCGTCGGTCGGCTCGGACGGCGCCAGCGCCGACAGATCCAGCGCCATGTCGGCCAGCGCGGTTTCCAGCGCCGCCAGCGCCTGGACATTGGAGGGCCGCAAGGCGCGCGGCTCGTCATGCTCCACCGCCGCCAGCAATTGCTTCATTTCCCAGGTGGGCGAGACACCATCTTTGCGCGCCGGCCGGCGCTGGGTCAGCCGCCGCGCCAGGCCCTTGAGCCCATCATCTTCCGGCGCCGGCAGGGGGGCGGATTGCGGCGCATCGGTCGCGGGCTTGCGGCCACGGGCATGCAAGGCTGACATGGTGCGGGCGGAGAGATCGAG
>Ga0105245_10002747_pt1 | contig 15826 bp, 13 predicted proteins | sample KBSM54metaG_FD_81523 | JGI IMG/M metagenome (GOLD analysis project Ga0105245, IMG submission 81523) | Miscanthus rhizosphere microbial communities from Kellogg Biological Station, Michigan, USA - KBS M5-4 metaG | ecosystem: Host-associated > Plants > Roots > Rhizosphere > Soil | place...
GTCCACTTTCGGACATGCCCTATCGCGACGCGAAGACCCTGATCGGGTTTCGCTCAAGATTGATCCCATCCGAAGCTCACACCACAAACTGCGTGTCCACGATGTGATCAATCTTGAGGGATTTCCGACAAGCCCCTTCGCGCCGCGTGAACCCTTGTCGGATTTCCTCTGGCGAGTGGCGAGGCTCCGTTGGGGCGACGATGCTCAGCGCCTCACAAAACGACGATTTCGATGCGCGAGCGCGCGTTCTCGAAGAAACTGCCGAGCGCCGCGTTCAGCTTTCGCGACACGTACCAGCGATGCAACGCTGGGCGGATGGTTTCGAACGGCGCGCCTTGAAAGGGCGTGTTGGTCGAGCGATGCACGCTGCGGAGCTCTGCCTCGCTCGGCTGCAGCATGGGCGTCACCATTCGATCGAGATACAGGCTGGCGCGCGCTTTGGTCAGCAGCATGCGGCTGAGCTCACGCTCACTGATGCCTTCGGCGCGCCGTGCGGTGTCGAGCGCTTCTTCGCCGCCCGCGCGATCGGTCAACATCCGACGAGCGAGCTCACTCTGGTGTTCGAGCTCGGCGCTGGTGGGCTCGGGTTCGATGTGCAGCGTCGCCAAGATGGCTTCCGCGATGTGCCGATCGAGCGCAGCCGTGACGTGCCGTTCGCGATACGGCTGGTCTGCCGTTGCCGCGTGATCCGGATCCGAAAGAGCCTCCAAACGGGCTTCGAACGCCAACTGACGCTCGAACACGAAGCGCGGCTGGCGCACGCCACCCGTCTCGGGCGCAACGAAGCGAATCACCGCGCGATCGAGGGCCACGGGCTCGGCCGCGAGTGAGCCCGTCAGTGCGAGCAGGATCAGCGCCGCAGGCGCGCAGTGCCGAAACCTCATCGCGCAGCGGGACGTTTGCGCGAGGAAGGCGTCGCTTCTTCGTCGATCGCCGCGGCTGCCTCGTCCGCCACGCGTGGCGTCACGGGTTCGGCGACGGGCCCTTCGACGGACGCTGGGTCGTCACCGCCCGAGCCCGAGCCATCAGGGCGATGCGCGAAACCGCGCGCCGCGCGCCGCGCCTTCACGAACTCCGCGAATGCGGTGACCTTCTCCAAATCGCGAGCGCCGAGCGTGTCAGCCAGCTCGCGCAATTGCTTGCGCAGCGCCTCTGCGCTGCTCTTGCGCCGAGCACTGAGCGCATCTTGCGAAATGACGGGCTCTTTCGGGGCATCCGCCGGCCACGCGGGCCGAGCGACGGGCGCCAAACCATGAGCGCTGAGCCAGGCTTCCATGAACACGCGCAAGCGCTCGCTGCGAAACGCGAACCAGCGCTCGCGCTCGGTGCCGTACGCCATGAGCACGTCTTTGAAACGACGGAACGCCCCTTTGCCATCGATCGCAGCAGACAATTGATCGCGCAGCTCGCCTTCATCCACCATCGGGATGAAGCGCTCCATCCAGCGGTATTGTTCGCGCGAGCTCACGGGTTCGATACGCAAATAGGTGGTGTCCGAAGCAATGCGCGAATGCATCTCGGGATCGGCAATGCCATCGACCACGCGCAGCACTTCGCCCGTCGCCAGATGCAGGTAGCTGTGGACCTCCGGCGCGTTGTTCTCGAACGCGTCCTCGAGCGCTTCCCAGTCGACCGGAATGTCGCGCAATTGAGCTCCGCCGCCCCCGCTCGAATCCGAGTCCACCATCGCTATCCTCTTTTCCAAAAGCTCATCGTCTAGGTCCAAATCTCATCTTGGGGCCGTAGACCCCAACCGGAAAGGGTAAATCCGCTCTCGCCACTTCATCGGTGAGAGCGCGCCCGACACACGGCATCCGACCAACGCGACAGTTCGGCGATTCTCGCCGAGTCCTCGCAGTCGGGAGTGAACGCGCGATCGAGCCGAATCATTCGCGCCGCCTCTTCGCCGCTGGAGAAAAAACCGGCCCCGAGGCCGGCCAGCATCGCTGCCCCACGCGCGGTCGACTCCAGTTCGGTCGGGCGCTCGACCACCAACCCACTGAAATCACTCTGGATCTGTAACAAAAGATCATTGGCGGCGGCGCCCCCGTCGACACGCATCCGTTGAATCGGTTTGCCTAAATCATCGCTCATCGCCTGGATGACGTCGTTGACTTGAAACGCGATGGCTTCGAGCGTGGCGCGCGCCAAGTGAGCGCGTGTGGTGCCGCGGGTAATGCCCGTGATCAAACCGCGTGCATCCGGATCCCAATACGGCGCGCCGAGACCCGAGAGTGCTGGCACGAAAGCCACGCCTTCACTCGAAGTGACTTGCCTCGCCAGCGCTTCGATCTCCTGAGCGGAAGCAATCAAGCCGAGACCATCACGCAGCCACTGCACGGCCGCTCCCGCGATGAAGCAGCTGCCCTCGAGAGCGTACACGACCTCGTCACCCACTTGCCAACCGAGCGTCGAAAGCAAACCAAAACGACTCTCGACTGGACGACTGCCGGTGTTGGCCAGCAGAAACGCCCCGGTGCCGTACGTGCACTTGGCCTCTCCCGGAGCGAAACACGCCTGTCCGAACAGCGCGGCGTGCTGATCGCCGGCAATGCCCGTGATCGGAATGCCATCAGGCAAGCCGGGCACGCCACGCGTGACGGCCACACGCGCCGCGCTCGCTTTGATCTCGGGCAGAATCGCCTGCGGAATGCGAAGCAGCGCGCACAGCTCGTCGTTCCAAGTGCGGGAGGACAGCTCCATCAGCAAGGTGCGCGACGCGTTCGTGACATCGGTGACGTGCGGGGCGCTCGCTGGTGCGCCGCCCGCTAGCTGCCAAACGAGGTACGAGTCCACCGTACCGAACGCGAGTTGGCCAGCCTCCGCGGCGGCGCGCGCGCCCGGCACTTCGTCGAGCATCCACGACAGTTTCGTGCCCGAGAAGTAAGGATCGAGCACGAGCCCGCTGAGCTTTCGCACCCGCGCTTCGTGGCCCGCCGCTTTCAACTCCGCGCAGCGCGGCGCCGTTCGACGGTCTTGCCAAACGATGGCGCGATGGACCGATTTGCCGGTGCTGCGCTCCCAGAGCAGCGTCGTTTCACGTTGGTTGGTGATCCCGATCGCTGCAATGTCGCGGCCAGTGATGCCCGCCTGCGCGAGCGCGCCGGCAATCGCATCGACGACGCTCTGCCAAATCTCGGCCGGTTCGTGCTCGACCCAACCTGGCCGGGGAAAGTGCTGTGGAAATTCGCAATTTTTCCGGCCCAGCGTCGCGCCGTCGAGGCCCATCACGAGCGCGGTGGTGCCTGTCGTCCCCTGATCGATTGCGAGAATTTGCCCGTTCGCCACCTCGGCAGCGTACCAGAGCGACGCTCGGCCAGGGGGCCCGCCAACCCATGACGCGTAAACCGTCCGGTAAACTCCGCGCAGTTGGTCATTTCAAGCGTGTAAACCCGGGCGCCCTTGTCGGCGCGCGCCGCGGACGGTAGCCTTTTTGCCCCTATGGCCCGCATTCTGCTCGCAACCCCCGAAGGCCAGCAGGTCGTTGAGTTACGCGATCACAATTCGCTCGGGCGGCACCCCAGCAACACCATTCAGCTGCTCGACAAGATCGTGTCGAAAGAGCACTGCATCTTGGAGCGCCGCCCCAATGGCTTCACGCTCCGCGATCTCGGCAGCCTGAACGGTACGTACATCAACGGCGAGCGCGTCGTTGGCGAGCAGGACCTCAAGCACGGTGACGACATCGCGCTCGGCGCGACTCGCGCGCGCTACGATGATGGCTCGGGCCGGCCTTTGCCGCCGCCACCCGCCTACGGTGCGCCAGCGCCGCCACCTGCATCGGGCTGGCAACCCGCCGCGCCCCACTCGATGGTCGGCGCTCCGCCCTCCACCGTGGGCGCCCCGCAATACGGCGCTCCCCCGCCCGGCCCGCACGGCACCGCGCAGGTCGCTCAATATCCGGCGGGCTTCGCGCCGATGCCGGGCATGGCGGCGCCCGTCGGCACCGCAGTGATGCCGCAGGTGCCGGCCACGCGCGTGGACGTGAATGACAAGGCGCGCCAAATCGGCACGCAAATCGCGGCCACCGGCAAGGGCTTCATGCCCTACGACCAGCTCGCCGGGAACACCGCGCAGCTCGCGCAAGATTACGAGCGCTTGCGTCTGTCGCACGAGCTTTCCCGCGAAATCGCGCTGGAACGCGATCTGCCCTCACTGCTCAACAAGATCTTACTCACCATCTTCAAGTTCGTGCGCGCCGATCGCGGCGTCATCTTCTTGATGAATCCGCAAGGGGAGCTGGTGCCAGGCGCGAGTCAGCGCCGCGACGGAACCGACGCGCCCATCCCCGTTTCCTCCACGATCATGAATCACGTGATCAAGGAGCGCGCGACGGTGCTCACGCACGACGCCGCGATGGATTTCGCCGCCTCGAAAGGCAAGAGCATGATCCTGAACCGGATCAGCTCCGCCATCGTCGCGCCGCTCCTGCACAACAACGAGATCTTGGGCGTGCTGTGGCTCGACAGCGAAACCCTGGCGCAGTTCCAACCGAAGGACATGGAGATCGTCACGGCCATCGCCGCGCAGGCGGCCATGTTCATCGAGATCAACATCCTCGGTAAAAAGGTCGAGCTCGAGATCGTCAACCGCGAGCGCTTCAGCCGACTGCTTTCGCCGAACATTGCGCAGCGCGTGATGTCCGGCGAGTTGGAAGTGAAAAAAGGCGGGCAGCTCGTCGGCGAGTGCACGGTCTTCAACTCCGACATCCGTGGCTTCACGCCGCTCAGCGAGGGCTCACGCCCCGAAGTGCTGGTCGATTTGTTGAACGAGTATTTCGAGCAGATGGTCGAGATCTTGTTCAAGTACGAAGGTACGCTCGACAAGTTCATGGGCGATGGAATCATGGCTCTGTGGGGCGCCCCCGTCGTCCACCCGGACGACGCGCTGCGCAGCGTGAGTTGCGCTCTCGAGCAGATGGAATGCTTGGGCCGCTTCAACCGCCAACGGGTCGAAGCCGGTACCCAACCGCTCGCGATTGGCATCGGCATCCATACCGGCCCGCTCGTGGCCGGCTACATCGGCAGCTCGAAGGCGCTCTCCTACACCGTGATCGGCGACACTGCGAACACCAGTGCGCGCCTGTGCGGCGTCGCCAATTCCGGCCAAGTCCTGGTCAGCGAAACGACGCTCGCGCGTTTGAACGGCAAGTTCGTGTTCGAAGAGCTCCCGCCCGCGCATTTGAAGGGCAAAGAGAAGCCGTTTCGCGTCTTCGACATCAAGGGCATGGTGCCCAGCGTGCAGGTCCCGGTCGCCATTGGTGGTTGATTCGCGGCGATGTTTCGCCGTGGCTTGACTGGCTGAACCTGTTCCGTGCGCACGCGCTAACGCAGCGCGCCGTGAACAAAACGCTGCGAGAACCTCTCGACTCCATGGCGGCTTCGAGGGCAAAGTCCGCCCCGGAATGGCCCATATCCTGGCTTTCGAGCGGCCCGTCGTCGAGCTGATCACGCGTGTCCGCGAACTTCGTGATTTGGCCAGCGTCGACGATCGCTTTGGCTCGGAACTGAAACGCCTCGAGGACAAAGCCGCGAAGCTCGCGCGCGAAGTGTTCGCGAAGTTGTCACCGATGCAGAAGGTGCAACTGTCCCGGCACCCGAATCGGCCGTACACCAAAGATTACATCGAGCGCATGTTCCAAGACTTCGTCGAGCTGCACGGCGATCGTCGTTTTGCGGAAGATGCGTCGCTGATCGCGGGCGTCGGCAAGTTCCACGGCCGCAGCGTGGTCATCGTTGGGCACCAAAAGGGCCGCACCACCAAAGAGCAGATGACGCGCAATTTCGGCATGCCGAACCCGGAGGGCTACCGCAAAGCCATCCGCATGTACGAGCTCGCCGAGCGTTTCAACCTGCCGATCTTCACCTTCGTCGATACCATGGGCGCCTATCCGGGCCTCGGCGCCGAAGAGCGCGGCCAGAGTGAAGCGATCGGCTCGGCCATCGAGGTCATGTCGCGCATGACCGTGCCGATCGTCACGTGTGTGATTGGTGAAGGTGGTTCCGGCGGCGCGTTGGCACTGGGCGTCGCCAACCGCGTGCTCGTGCTCGAGTTCAGCTACTACTCGGTGATCACCCCCGAAGGCTGCGCAGCGATTTTGTGGAAGAACGCCGAACGCGCCCCGGATGCCGCTGCGCGCTTGCGCATCACCGCGCCGCATTTGCTCGAGTTCGGCATCGCCGACACGATCGTGGAAGAGCCGCCAGGCGGTGCCCACCAAGATCACGATGACGCCGCAAAACGGCTCGATCGCGCGATGTACCAAGCCTTGACCGATCTATCGCAGCTCTCGCGCGACGCCATCCGCGAAGATCGCTATCAGCGGTTTCGAAAGCTCGGCGCGTTCGTCGCGTAACGTTCACGCGGTACGCCGCTCAGATGCCGAAGGTGCCTCTGACTCCAATGGTGAGCCACTCGTGCAATGCTTTGGATTCGATCGTGCCGTCGCTACCATGGAAATATTCTCCGACTGAGTAGCTGACGAACGGTCCCGCACTGAGTGCCTCGGTCGCTTTGAAGTCGACACCGGCCTTGAGATCCAGGTCGACACCTTGGAAACCGAAACCGAGCGTGTAAGGGCCACTCTGCGAGTCGGGAGGCGGGTAGGTAATCGTTCCTTCGTGAACGAGTTTGAGGTCTTCGTAGGCGACCCCGAGCCCGATCCAAGGGTCCGCCCCGGACTTTGGTAGGAACGAGTATTTGCCCTCGAGCCCGAGTTTGAGATCGTGCCCAGAGCAGGTTTGCGTTTGCGTGACGCCTGGCTGCGTTTGGACAGCGCCACAACCCCAATCATTGGGGTTGCTCTTGTCTCTCACCGATACGAAACCGTACTGACCATATAGGCCGACGAGGACCTGCGGCGTGAGCTGATAGCCCGCCTCCAAACCAATTGGAATTTGATGAGCGACCTCACGGTTGACCGGTGCGCCAGCGCCCGTCTCGAAGAATTGCCCGAACGGCACGGCGAAGCCCAAATCCAGCCCGAGTTTGAGTCTTTTCGACTCCTGCTCGCCGCCCTCTCCGCTCGCGAACGCGCCAACCGACCCCAAGAACGTAGCTACCCCAATCATCCACGATGAAAACTTGATCACGACTACCTCGCTGTTGATGCCGCAGTTCTGCGGCGCCCCAATTTCGAGTGAGCAACGCGGCGCGCGCGCTCACGCTTCCCGAAACGAGCCTTCGTTTCGAGCGAGGTGGACGATTGCCAAGGTGTCAGTAGTTAGTACGGAATGCGCCTTTTCTGCAGCTCAAGCCGGTGAGTGATTAGAAGTGAGCGCCGAGGGTTAGGCCGGCAGGAGCGTAGGCGGCGGATAGGCTCCGACGCGAATCGAACCCTCGAGCATTCGCGATCGGAGCGACGCCCGGCACCACCGTCACGATGGCTTCGTCACTCTTGAGGCCCAGAACGATCCCAACGACCAGGCCGACACTCGAAACGATCGAACCGACGATCAAGCGATTCGTCCGCGCGGATTCGGCGTCGCTTTGTTGCTGCGAGCACTGGGCTAGCGCCGCATCGAAGCCGGGCCCGATCGGGGTCGAGCCACAGTCGGGCACGCTCGGGCCCGAAAACGCGTAGATCGACCCACCAACCAAGGCGGCTCCTCCGATCACCAATCCGGCGATGCGCATGGTACGAAAGGATTTGATCTCACCCTTCAGGGTATCACCCGGCGAGACCGGCACCTCATTGCGTACCGAAAGAGTGCCTTCGTCTTTCGTGAGCGAAAATCGATACCTCCCACTCGGTAGCTCGGCGTCACACGGGGCCGTGCAAAGGCGGTCGAAATGCTCGATGAGGATATTCGCACCCGTGTGACGACCGCTCGCGATCGATGCTTCCGAAGTCGACGTCGCGACACTGAACGTGAGCGGCTCGGCCGCTTCTAAATGAATCTTCGACGTCTTTGGTGGAGGCCCGTTTGGGCCAGCGGGTGACGAAGCCTCTGCAGGAGCGACACTGGCAGACGCGGGAGCCGGCGCAGGCACCGCGGCGGGCTGCGGCGCCGCAGCGAACGCACCGGCGTACAGCACCTCATCCATCTTGAATTCTCGGGTCTGCCCCGTCGGCAACTCGATCGTTACGGAGACGCCGCTACGGAGCTCGATGATCGTCCCGCGAACCATGCTCCCGTCCTTCAACTGGACGACGTCCGAGATGCCAACGCTGGGCGGCGTCGGGCTGGGAGCTGTCGTCGCGGCCGGGGCCTGTGCCGAAGCAATCGCCGACAAGCTCAGATACGCACCGAAACATCCCGCGCTATCGCCCACCGAAATTTCATGCGGGCACCGTAATCGACGATCGGCCATCAGCAAAGAGCCGATTCAGATCCTCAGACTGTCAGTCGACGCTGACACTCATCGAGGAGTTCGCGCGTTCGACTGCAGCCGGTGCGGCTCACGCCGATTTCTCGCGCGGCGAGCACGAAGTCGAGTTCCTTCACGCCGCCCGAAGCCTTGACCTGCACGTTCGCCGGCGAGTGCTTTCGCATCAGCCGCAAGTCATCGAGGGTGGCGCCGGAGCTGCCGAAACCGGTGGAGGTTTTGACCCAATCGGCGCCGAGCTCCCCGCAGATCTCGCACAACCTGATCTTCTGCGCTTCGTTCAGGTAGCAGTTTTCGAAGATGACTTTGAGCTTTTGACCGCGCGCGTGCGTCTCTTCCAGCACGCCTCGGATGTCACTCTGCACGTAAACCCAGTCGCTACTCAGCACGCGGTTCACGTTCACGACCATGTCGAGCTCGACTGCGCCGTCGGCGATGGCGAGCCCCGCTTCCGCGACTTTGGCCGCGGTGGTTTGTCCGCCGTGCGGAAAGCCGACGGTGGTGCTGGTCTTCACGTCCGAACCGGCGAGCAATTCCGCGCAGCGGCGCACGAAGCTCGGCACGAGACACACACTGGCGACATCGTACTGACGCGCGAGCGCGATGCCGGCTTCGAATTCACTCACGGTGAACGTCGGTGCCAACATCGAGTGGTCGATCATCTTGGCAATGTCGCGATACCTGAAGTTCATCGAGTTCATCGAGGCCACAGCTTTACACGACGAAACGTTCTTGCGCGACGTTTCACGTCATGACATCCTGAGCAAGCAATGTTCTCCGTGAAGAAGTGCACGAATACGAAGACGACGGGAAATTCCCGGGCAATGTCTCGTGTCTGCACGCTCACGTAGCGAACATCGCACACGAAAGAACAAGGCCCGCCGGATGCAGCGGGCCTCGTGAATCGTCATCGAGCACCCGTTCCGCCGGCTCTCTCAGCGAAACGGAAAAATCATGCTCGACTCATCGGATCATCGCGTTCTCGGCCAACGGCTCGACCTGTTTCATTTGCAGGAAGAGGCGCCAGGCATGGTGTTTTGGCATCCGCGCGGGTACGCCATGTACCGCGCACTAGAAAACGTGGTGCGCGCTTGGACCGCCAGTGAAGGCTTCGAAGAGGTGCGCACTCCCGAGCTCCTACGTGGTGCGATTTGGCAACAGAGCGGCCACTGGGACAACTTCCGCGAACACATGTTCGCGTTCGCAGACGAGGGCAAGAGCGCGGCCATCAAACCCGTGAACTGCCCCGGGCACGCGCAAATCGTGCAGCGACGCTCGCTCTCGTACCGCGATTTACCACTGCGCCTCGCCGAGTTCGGCATCGTGCACCGGAACGAGGCGAGCGGCGTGCTGCACGGCCTCTTGCGGCTACGCCAATTTACCCAGGATGACGGCCACGTGTTCCTCGCCGAATCGAGCCTCGAGAGCGAGGTAGCGAAGTTCTGCAGTTCGTTGCACGCGTTCTACCGCGCGCTCGGCTTCGAGGAGATCGCGGTCAACTTCGCCACTCGCCCGGCGCAGCGCGCTGGTTCGGACGAGGTGTGGGATCGGGCCGAACTCGCCCTCGAGCGCGCGGCCGTTCGAGCCGGCCTCGCGTGCCGATTGAGACCCGGGGAGGGCGCGTTCTACGGGCCGAAACTCGAGTTCGAGCTCTTGGATCGGCAGGGCCGGGCGTGGCAGTGCGGCACCATTCAGCTCGATTTCGTGCTGCCCGAACGCTTCGAGCTCAGCTACGACGCCCCGTCGGGAGAGCGCCTTCGCCCGGTCATGCTGCATCGCGCGATGCTCGGCAGTTTGGAGCGGTTCCTCGCTATCTTGCTCGAGCACCATGCGGGTCGCCTGCCCGCGTGGCTCGCGCCGGAACAAGTCCGAATCTTGCCGGTTCACCGCGAGCAGCGAGGTTACGCGGAAGAAATTGCTGCCCGTCTGCGGGAGCGCGGGCTGCGGGTGGGGGTCGACGCCAGCTCTGAAACCCTTGCGCGCCGGGTCGCCGAGGCCCACGGCCAGAGCGTGTCACTCCTTTGGGTAGTGGGCGCACGCGAGGCCAACGAATGCACCGTGACCGAACGGGCGGTGGGCGACGCGCAGCGTGTGCTGCCGCTAGTTTCCGGCGTGGAGGCGGCGGCCCGGCAGTGCGCGCCACCTCTCCCCGAGCGCGCAGCGAGCACTCGGGCCGATGTGTTCAGTGACTAGCGCGCTGCGCCAGAAGGCCGAAGCGGAGCGCCGCGCATTTCGCTTCGGCTCGTCAACAAAAAACGCCCGATTTCACCGCTTTTCAGCGACAGTGCAGCGCCCGGTCACCGAAACGAAAAGCTGCGTCCAGCCCTCGGCGATTTTTGGACGGCGAATCGACAAGAAGCGCGCACTCCACCTGGGCGCAGAGCCCGAGCGGGGCTATGGATGCACCGTTCTGCCACGCCCTTGGGTTTCCGACCGAGAAAGCTGGAACCCTGGCAGAGCTTCTGTATAAGCGGCACGAGCTTCTCGCTGACGTCCAACGTCAGGAAATCAAAAAGGAACGAAAAATGATCAAGGTCGGTATCAATGGCTTCGGCCGCATCGGTCGCATGGTTTTCCGCGCCGCCATCGGGCGCGGCGACGTCGAAATCGTCGCCATCAATGATTTGCTCGAGGTCGATTACCTCGCCTACATGCTGAAGTACGACTCGGTGCACGGTCGCTTCAAGGGCTCCGTCGAAGTCAGCGATGGCAAGCTCATCGTGAACGGCAAGCCGATCCGCTGTACCGCGGAGACCGACCCGACGAAGCTGAACTGGGGCGCGGTTGGCGCGGACAACGTGCTCGAAGCCACCGGCATCTTCCTCGACAAAGCGGGCGCCGAGAAGCACCTCGCCGCCGGCGCCAAGAAGGTCGTGATGTCGGCGCCGTCGAAGGACGAGACCCCGATGTTCGTGATGGGCGTGAACGACGAGAGCTACGCCGGTCAGGCGATCGTCTCGAACGCTTCGTGCACGACGAACTGCCTCGCGCCGATCGCCAAGGCGTTGAACGACAACTTCGGCATCAAGCGCGGCTTGATGACCACCGTGCACGCCGCGACCGCGACCCAGAAGACGGTCGACGGTCCCTCGAAGAAGGATTGGCGCGGCGGACGCGGCATCCTCGAAAACATCATCCCGTCCTCGACGGGCGCGGCCAAGGCCGTGGGCAAGGTGATTCCGGAGCTGAACGGCAAGCTCACTGGTATGGCCTTCCGCGTGCCGACCTCGGACGTGTCGGTCGTCGACCTCACGGTCGAGCTCGTCAAAGAAGCTTCGTACGACGACATCTGCAAGGCGATGAAAGCCGCCTCCGAAGGCAAGATGAAGGGCATCCTCGGCTACACCGACGAGAAGGTCGTCTCGACCGACTTCGTGGGCGAGGTTTGCACCTCCGTGTTCGATGCCGAAGCCGGTATCCAGCTCGACAAGACGTTCGTGAAGGTCGTCTCCTGGTACGACAACGAGTGGGGTTACTCGAACAAGTGCGTGGACCTGATCAAGCGCATCGCCGGCTGAAAGGCTGAGCGCCAGGGAGGTGTCTCGACGACCTCCCCGAGCCCGTGCCCCGTAGCGTCAGCCGATGCTGCGGGGCACTTCTCTATGCGGCGCTGGCCCAAAACGGTGCTACTAGGACCGACTCCAAGCGCCTCCCCGAAGAGTTCATGGGTAATTTAGACGACATCCGCCCGCTCGACCAATTGCGCTTGGAAAATCAGCGCGTGTTCATCCGCGTCGACTTCAACGTGCCGCTGGACAAGGCCGGCAACGTCACGAACGACGAACGGATTGTCGCCTCGCTGCCGACGATCAAGAAGGCCATCGCGAGCGGTGCTCGGGTGGTGCTGGCCTCGCATCTCGGCCGCCCCAAAGGCAAGCGCGCCCCGGAGTTCAGCCTCGAACCCGCCGCTGCCCGCTTGAGCGAGCTGCTCGCCCAAGACATCATTTTGCCCGATGACTGCATCGGGGATGCCGCCAAAAAGGTCGTGAGCGATTTGCGCCCCGGCCACGTGGTGATGCTCGAAAATCTACGCTTCCACCCGGAAGAAGAAGCGAACGACGAAGCCTTCGCGCGCGAACTCGCGACGCTGTGCGACGTGTACGTGAACGACGCGTTCGGCTCCTCGCATCGCGCTCACGCTTCCGTCTCGGGTTTGCCGAAAATCATGCGCGATCGCGGCATGGGCTACCTGCTCCAGAGTGAAATCACCGCGCTCGCGCGGGTGACGGATCTCCCGGAAAAGCCGTTCGTCGCGGTGCTGGGCGGCGCCAAAGTCTCCGACAAGATCAAGGTCATCGAGGCCTTGCTCAAGAAGTGCGACGCGATCTGCGTCGGCGGCGCGATGGCCAACACGCTGCTCGCCGCTTCGGGCGTGGACATGAAGTCTTCGCGTTTGGAGCACGAGCAGTTGGCGCTCAGCCGCAGCCTGATCGAACAAGCGCGGGACCGCCGCGTGAAGTTCTTGTTACCCACCGATGTGGTCGTGGGCGACAGCGTCGAGGCGAGCGACGGGGAAACGGTGAATGTCCGCTCCATCCCGGAGGGCTTCATGGCGCTCGATATCGGCCCGAATACTGTGCAGGCGTTCACCGCCGAAATCCTGAAAGCGAAGACCGTGTTTTGGAACGGCCCCATGGGCTTGTTCGAAAACAGCGCTTTTTCGAGGGGCAGCACCGGCATTGCTCAGGCCCTGGCGAGCACGGCTGGCTTTACCGTCGTTGGCGGTGGAGACAGCGTTGCAGCCGTGGCCGCGGCGGGTGAAGGTCTCGCCGAGAAAATGAACTTCATCTCGACGGGCGGCGGCGCCTCGCTCGAGTTGATTGAAGGACTCAAGCTGCCGGGCGTCGAAGCCCTGCGAGGAAGCTTACCGTGACGCGCAAATACCTGATCGCTGGCAATTGGAAGCTGAACAACGGTGGCGCCAAAGGCGTCGAACTCGCCATGGGCGTCGCCAAGGCGACGAAGGACGTGGCTGGCCTCGTCGAAGTAGTGGTGTCCCCGCCCTTCACGGCGCTCGCAGCCGTTGCGCACGAGCTCGACGGCAGCCACGTCGAAGTGTCGGCTCAGAATTTCTACCCGAAAGACAGCGGCGCATTCACTGGCGAGATCAGCGCACCGATGCTCAAGGAGTCCGGCGCGAGCTGGGTCATCATCGGCCATAGCGAACGCCGTCAATACTTCGCCGAGACGGACGAGCAGGTGCGCGAGAAAGTCGCGGCCGCGATTGCCGCCGACATCAAGCCCATCGCCTGCATCGGCGAGACGCTCGCCGAGCGCGAAGCCGGCAAGACGCTCGAAGTGGTGTTTCGTCAGCTCGACGCGTTCGTCGACGAATTGGCCAAAAAACCGGGCTACGGCGTGATCGCGTATGAGCCCGTGTGGGCCATCGGCACGGGCAAAGTCGCGACGCCGGAACAAGCCCAAGAAGTGCACGCCGCCATTCGCGGCCGCCTCAAGAAGACGAGTGACGAGCTCGCCCAGGTGACGCGCGTGCTGTACGGCGGCAGCGTCAAGGCGGACAACGCGGCAGTGCTCTTGGGCTGCCCAGACATCGACGGCGCGCTCGTAGGCGGCGCCGCACTCGACGCAGAAGGCTTCGGCAAGATCGCCAAAGCCGCGCCGGTCAAGCACTGAGCATTTCGAGGTAAGTCATGGCTGAGCTCCTTCACACCCCGGTCACCGTTCTGCACCTGATGGCGTGCGTGTTCTTGATCTTGGTGATCTTGATTCAACCCGGCAAGAGCGGCGGGCTCGGTGCCCTCGGCGGCGGAGGCGCACAACAAGTGTTCGGCGGCAGCGGCGCCGGCAACTTCCTCACCAAGACCACCTGGGCCACGGCCGGGCTGTTCTTCCTGACCAGCATTTCGCTCGCTTACTTGTCTTCGTCGACCGACGAATCCTTGCGCAAGCACTCGGCTGCGATGCAGAAGAAGCGCGACGTCGGTGGTCAATCGTTGCCGACGCCTGCGCCCGGCAAGGCTTCGACCAGCCCGAAGAAGTAGTCTTCGTGCGGCGGGGCTCATGGCGACGCCGCACGAAAAACTCGGCTCTTTGAGCCCTCTCAAGCTCGCTTGGCCTCGGCCGAGCGAGCTTTTTTGGTTGCTGGCCGCCCGTGCGTTCGGCTCGTTCGCGGCCTACGCGTCGGGCTTTCGCGCGCTGAGCGACGACGACTACGCGCGCATCACGATCGCACAACGCTTCGCCACTGCTCCGTCTTGGGATCCGAGTGGCACGAGTTGGCTGCCCGTTCCTTTTTGGCTGTACGGAAGCGCCTTTCGCGTCTTTGGCTGCGAGCTCAGCGTGGCGCGCGCGGTGGCGTGTGCGCTCGGTCTATTGGCTGCGCTGCTCGTTTATCTTTCAGCGCGGCTGCTCGGCGCGGGCGGGCGCGGCGCGCTCTTGGCTTCGGTACTGAGTTCGCTGTTCCCGTATTCGGCGCTGCTGGGGCTGGCTGCGATTCCGGAGGTGCCCACCGCCGCGCTCCTGCTGTTCGGCGCGGCGACGCTGGCCAGCGCTGCGCCGCGCGTTCGGGTTCTGGGAGGCCTTGCCCTGACGCTGGCCTGCGGCTCTCGCTACGAGGCGTGGCCCGTGGCGGCTGTGTTTGCGGGGATTTGCCTGTGGGATGCCGTTGTCGCGCGGCGCGCGTGGCTGGCGCTCGCCGGCGGTCTTTCGCTCGTCGGGCTCGGCGCGTGGCTGTTGGTCGGCCATTTCGAGCATCAGCAGGCGCTCTTCTTCATCACCCGCGTGACCGCGTATCGGCGCGCCTTGGGCGGCCCCAGCGAGAGCTTCGGACAACGGCTGCTCGTGTATCCGGCGCTGCTGTTTCGCGCCGAGCCGGAGCTGTGGGCGCTGGGCGTTGCGCTCGCTTTCGTGACGTTGCCTGGCCGTGGCCTGCGGCGCTTGCACGGCCTGGGTCGCCCCGTGGCTGCACTGGCCGCGTTGCTCGCGTTCATGATGCTCGGCAGCGTGCGCGATGGCGTGCCCACGCATCACGCGGCGCGCGTGCTGATGCCGCTCTGGTTCTTATTGTGCGTGGTGTGCGGGCAAATCTTCGCGGCCTCGTTTGCCGCCGGCTCGGCCAAGACACGCGCGCGCATCGCCGTGGCCGGTGCATTCGGGCTTGCGCTCGGTGTGCTCTTGCGACCCACGTTCGCCGAGCGCGAGGGCTTTTCACGGCGCGAACGCGAGCTCGAGGTGGGGGCGGAGGCGCGGCGACGCGCGGCCGCGCCCGCCGAGATAGCCGTGGCCACGAGCGACTACGGGTACTTCGCGGTCATGGCGGCGTTCGGCGCGCCGAACCGAGCTCGGGTGATGGACGACCATGATCCGCGCAAAGCGGCGCCGGCCGCACAGGGAGCTGCGGCTCTGGCGAGTGGCGCGCTCGAGACGGCCCTTCGCGCCCCCCCTCCCCGGCTCGTGATCGTGCCTCGTGACTTCGCGGCGCGGCCACCGGTGCACTACGCGCTGCGCTGGCAGAATGCCGGATTTTTGCTGTTCGACA
>Ga0105245_10002748_pt1 | contig 15823 bp, 16 predicted proteins | sample KBSM54metaG_FD_81523 | JGI IMG/M metagenome (GOLD analysis project Ga0105245, IMG submission 81523) | Miscanthus rhizosphere microbial communities from Kellogg Biological Station, Michigan, USA - KBS M5-4 metaG | ecosystem: Host-associated > Plants > Roots > Rhizosphere > Soil | place...
CGAAGGGATCGCTGTTTCGGGCGGCATCGAGCATCTCGAGCGCAGCCCGGCCACCGCTGGTCGAGGCGGTGCGCAGGCCCCAGCTCGAGAGCAGCTCTTCGAGTAGCAGGCGATTGGTCGCGTTATCGTCGACGATCAGCGCGCGTGGCTTGTGGCTGAGTGTAGGGATGCGCGTCGGTTCGGACGAGAGCACGCGCACCGGCAAACGCACCGAGAAGCGGCTGCCTCGCCCAGCCTCGCTCTTCACGGTGATCTCACCGCCCATGAGCGTGACGAGCTTGCGCGAGATGGCGAGCCCCAAACCGGTGCCGCCGAAGCGACGCGTGGAAGAGCCGTCGACTTGTGAGAAGGCCTCGAACAACAGGGCCTGCTCCTCGGGAGCGATGCCGATGCCCGTGTCGACCACGGTGATGTCGAGGAGCGGATTGCCCGCTTCGGGGTGGCTGAGGCTCGCGTGCACCACGACTTCCCCGATTTCGGTGAATTTTACGGCATTACCGACCAAATTCGTGATCACTTGGCGCAGCCGGTCCACGTCCAATTCGACGCGTTCCGGCACATCGTGCTGCACGTGACAGACGAGCTCGAGCTGCTTGCTCTCGGCCCGCGCGGCGAACAGCTCCGCGACCTCTTCCAAGAGTGCACGTGGCTCGCAGGGCCCCGGGTGTAACTCGAGTTTGCCCGCTTCGATCTTGGAAAAATCCAAGACATCGTTCAGCACCGTCATCAGCGCGTGCGCGGACGTGCGGAGTGTCTCGGTGTAGCGTTGCTGCTTTTCGTCGAGGCCGGTACCCAAGAGGAGGCCCAGCATGCCCAGCACGCCGTTCATCGGCGTGCGGATCTCATGGCTCATGTTGGCCAAAAATTCGCTCTTCAAGCGAGCCGCTTCCAAGGCGGCGAGCGTGGTCTTTTCGAGGCGGGCGAAGGCCCTTTCGGTCACGCGTAGCAGCGGCCCCACGTAGAAGCTCACGAACAGCAAACTGATCAACAGCCCCAAGCCGCAGCCGATGCAGGCGGTCCACAAAATGTCTGCTTTTAGGCGCGTTCCCGCGTCGAGCCGGGCCGTGGACACGTACACCGCCACTTTCCCGACGACGCGGCCTTCGATCGTGGCCGGGGACCACGACACGGAGTAGCCGCGCATGCGATCCACTCCGCGGGGGGCTCGCGAGAGCACGAGGGCGAGGTCGCTCGGGATTTTGCCCAGGTGCGCGAGCACTTTGCCGTCCGGATCGGTGGCCACGAGCGCGAGCACGTCTTGATCGTTCTGGTAGCTGCTGAAGGCTTGCGTGAGTTCCCCTTCATCGGCCAGCACCAAGCCATATTCGGCGACGCGCGCGAGCTCTGCTGCGCCGTGCACCGCTTTCCAATCCAAGTCGGCGCTGATGGCAGGGGTGAGGGCCGCGAAGATGTGCGACACCAGCATGAAGATCAGACCGCACAAGCCCAGCAAGAGAGCGCTCACGAACGACATGAACGCGACCTTGAGGCGCACGCTCGACAGGAGCTTCTTGGTCTGATGCTCGGTGCCGAGTACGTCGTCGATGGCGGTCTGAGCGGGCCCGTGGCCGGGTTGGGACGGGGTCACCCCGTTCTTAACGGCAAAATCCGGGTATTCTTTACGAACGCCGGCTAAATCGCGGGGATTTGGCGGGAATTAGCCGCCGAGCAGGCGTTTGGCCTGCCCGACCCAGTCGTCCCGCTCGATACGGTCCACCCGGGCCTTGATGAGCGGGGCGATGCGCGCCACGTCCGCCGTGGAAAAAGCCGCCACTTGGGCCACGCTGGTGATACCGAGGGCGAGGAGCGCACGCTCGTAGGCTGGGCCGATGCCCCGGATCGCGCGCAGGCCGCCGCGCTCGCTCGGTGGTCTCGAGTCGCTGCGCGTGCGGCCGAGCTCTTCGAGTTGCCGATCCCGCTCGGCGAGCTTGCCCTCGAGTTCGACCAAGCGCAGCTCGAGTTCAGGTAGCTCCTGAAGTTGCTGTTCGAGGTCACTCACACGCGCACGCAGTGCGGCGCTGCTGGCCGCGTGCGCATCGACGAACTCTTGGCGCAGCTGCGCTTCACCTCGGAAGGCGGAGCTCAACTCGCGCGCGCTGCTTTCGGCCTGGGCGAGCCGCGCGCGCAACGCATTGCGTTCGCTCACGAGCTGACGATTTTCCGCCGAGGCCGCGGTGAGTTCTTGACGGGCTTGCATCAACTCGGCGAGCAAGGCTTGAATGCGCGGCGCATCACTCGGCACAGCGCGCGGCACACTCGACGCAGGCGGAAAGCTGTTCTGCAAGGGTCGGGGCGCTTGCAGATCCGCCACCGCTGGGTCCGAAGGGGAGGGCACGGTCGGGATGGCGCGCGGGATCTCGGTGGCCGGCCCTTCCGGCGGCAAACTCGCCGGTGCGGTACTCGGGGCTGCGGGGCGCATACTCGGCGGCAGTGGGCGAGCGGCGGCCGAGGGATTCGAAGAAGGTGCGGGCGGGCGCAGACTCGGCGGGGTGGGTCGCAAGCTCCCAGGTGGAGTGCTTTCCCCCGTACTCGGCGGGTTGAGTCGCGTCGGCGGCGCCGGCGGCGAGTGCGACGGGTTCGAGGCGGGCTGACTGCGGATCGGCGGCGGGGGTGGCGTGCCCGCGGGGCGCGCGCTGCCGGGAATGATGCTCGAGGGCCGAGGCGGCAAAGAGACGGGCCGTGGAGGCTGTGCCACGGTTCGCGGCGGCGAAACTCCGGACGCCGGCGAGATGCTGGCGTTGCCGGGCGGAGTGTCACCGTCTTTGGCGTGTCCGTGTTCGTCTGCCATGGCAGCCCCGCGCGATCGAACCGCGCGTGCCTTCCAGCATAGCCAATTCTTGCGCGCTTCGGCCGCAATTTAGGAAATCTCCCGATTTTGCCGCGGTGCCAGCGGAACATTCTGGGCAGCACGGCGAATTCGGCGCGCTTTCGAGCCGGGCGCGCTCGCCCCGTGCTCGCGCGCCCGGGCGCTCCAGAAGGCCGAGCCCCAGCTCAACACTTCTTCACGGGAGGCAGCGCTCGCCCTTCACATACCGGGTCCAGATTGGTTTCAACAAGGAGCTGACGATGTTTGGATTTCTGTTTGGAACCGCATGTTTACTGGGCCTCACCGCGACCATGGCGCGCGGCCGTCATGGCCATCACCACTGTCACGATCGCGGCGAGCGCGGCTTTCGTTTCGGGCGCGGGCGCTTCTTTCTGAATCGCTTGCTCGACCGCCTCGACACCACACCGGGGCAAGAGAAAGTGATTCGCGAAGCCGTCGACACGGTGTTCGAGGAATTGCACTCGGCCAAGCGAGAATTTCGCGGCACCCGCGGCGATATCGCCAGCGCGATTCGCGACGAAGATCTCAATCGCGCCGCCGTCGAAGAGGTGTTTCACCGGCACGACCGCGTGATCGGGCACGTGCGCGAGGTGGCCTTGAGCGAGTTCGCCAAGGTGCATGAAACGCTCGACGATCGTCAGCGCAAGATCTTGGCAGACATCTTGGAATCCGGGCCGTTCGGGCGCGGCTTTGGTCGCTACCGTTGAAAGGAGTCAGCTCATGAGACGCAAAGCTTTGATGTTCGTTCTCGCCTGCGGCGCGATCGCTGGTTTCGCTTCGGGCCTCGTGCAATGCCACTATCACGGCACGGCCCAACGCCAAGCCTTCGAGGACCACGTGGCGGATGTATGCACGCGAGCGGCCGCGCGTGCACACGCCCACGCTTCGGCTGAAAACGCGCCGTGAGCGGCGCGTTTCGGCCTTTGGCCGCGCCGCCCGAGTCGGGAGAGCCTGACAGGGCGGCGCGGTCGATGATAGGCTCCGCCGCCTTCATGTCGGTTCACGTCCTGGTCATCGACGACGACGTTCGCCTGTTCGAAGTGCTCGAGAGTTATCTCACCCAAAATGGGGTGCGCTCGACCCACGCCGCCAATGGCCTGCTCGGCCTTTCGGCGCTCGAATCGGGCGCCTTCGACGCGGTGCTCTTGGACGTGATGATGCCGGGGCTCGACGGCTTGTCGGTGCTCAAGAAAATCCGGGACAAGAGCCGGCTGCCCGTGATCATGCTCACCGCCAAGGGTGATGAGACCGATCGCGTGGTCGGCTTGGAGCTGGGCGCGGACGATTACCTCGGTAAGCCCTTCAGTCCGCGCGAGCTCTTGGCGCGCCTGCGCGCCGTGCTCAGGCGTACCGAACTCGACCCGAGTAAGGAGCGCCTGAGCGTGGGCAACGTGAGCCTGGACGTGGGCGCCCGGCAGGTCACGGTCGAGGGAAAAATAGCCGATTTGACCGGCATCGAATTCGATCTGCTGCTCGCGCTGATGCGTCGTGCCGGGCGCGTCGTGCCGCGTTCGAGCTTGCTCGAGCACGCGGGGCGCAGTGACGTCACCGTGAGCGACCGCACGGTCGACGTGCACATCTCCCACCTACGCAAAAAGCTCTTGGATGATCCGCCGCGCTTGATCAAGACGGTGCGCGGCGTTGGCTACGTGATGGCCAAGGACGCAGAATGAGATTTCGGCGCTTCGTGCGCGCGCGGCTGCACCGGCAGCTGTTCATGTGGCTCGGTATCACCATCACCTTCACGGGCATGGTGGTGAGCTTGGTGGTCACCGCGCTGCGCCCGGACGCCTCCAGTATGCAGAGTGACGTGGCGCGCATCGAGCGCTTCATCGGCGAGCGTTTCGAGCGCGTCTGGGATGCACCGGTCGATCGGCATCAACTGGCGATGGACATCGGCAAGGCATTCGAAGTCGATCTCACCTTGCTGGATGCGAAGGGTAAGGCGCTCGATCAAGTCGGCGCGGGCTGCGTCAACGCGCAATTTTCGGTCCCCGTCACGCGCGGCTCAAATCCGCTCGGTAGCCTGCAAGTTTGCATCGACAAGCGGCGGCGTGTGCCGGGTTTCACCTTCGTGCTGGCGATCGCCGCGGCCTGCTTGAGCTTGTGGGGCGCATCCGGGGCACTGGCGCGAAAGCTCGTGCGCCCGCTCTCCGATTTGATCCGCGTCACGCGGGACATCGGCTCCGGCAATCTGTCGAGCCGCGTTCGGCTTGGTCGGCATCACATGGGAGAGGTCGGCGTTTTGGCCGACTCGGTGAACGACATGGCGCGCCGCATCGAGCGCCAATTGAACGATCAGCGTGAGCTATTGGCCGCCGTTTCACACGAGATCAGAAGCCCGCTCGCGCGCCTGCGCGTGCTCGTGGAGCTGCTGCGTGACAGCTCGGCGGACTCGGTCACGCTCGGCAAAGTGGAACGCGAGATCGTGGAGGTCGATGAACTCATCGGCAAGCTGCTGGCCAACTCCCGGCTGGATTTCGGGACGTTCAGCCTGCAGCCGCTCGAACCGTGTGTGGTGTTCGTACGCGCTCTCGAGCGTGCATCGGTAGCGCCCGAGTTGCTGCACAACGAATTGCCGGAGCTGACCGTCAAGGGCGACCCCACCTTGCTCGATCGAGCGCTCGCCAATCTGCTGGAAAATGCCCAAAAACACGGCGGAGGAGTGGAGAGCGTGGTGCTCACGCTCGTGGAAGGCCGGCTGCGAGTCACGGTGAACGATCGCGGCCCGGGCTTTTCGGAGCAAGCGCTGGGGCGCGTGTTCGATGCGTTCTTCCGCGGTGACGGCTCTTCTTCTTTGGGTTTGGGGCTCGCCTTGGTCGAGCGCATCGCCCGCGCGCACGGCGGGCGGGCGTGGGCCGAGAATCGCGCGGAAGGCGGCGCGAGCGTGCACTTCGAAATCCCCGTCGAGCGCTGACCCCGAGTGGACTCCGCTGCCGAGTTCGATACCGCGTTTCTGGCCCATCCCGCGTGCGCGATGTTCGAGCCCGCGCTGTGCTCGAGTTTGCGTCGGTTGCCGCGCTTTCCCGAGCCAGAAGCGTTGTTCGAGCTAGCACAGCAGCACGCTTTGCCGCGCGGCCTCGGCTTTCGCTTCACGCTCGAAGACGCCGAGAAAGTCCGGGAGAGAGGTGGCTTCGATACATTCATCGCGGCCGAGCGCGCCATCCCCACACGCCGAAACTCGTATCACGATCTGCTCGGTAGCTTGGTTTGGTTGCACTTCCCGGCCTTGAAAACCGCCCTGCACGAGCTGCAACTCGGAGGCTCGGGTCCGCGTTCGCAGGCTCAAAATGCGGTCACTCACTTGGACGAATCGGGCCTGCTCGTCGTGAGCCGCAAGCCCTCGATCTTCGAAGCCATCGCCGGCCTCTCGTGGTCCGAAGTGTTTTGGGAGCGGCGCGCGGAACTGGCAGAAACGACGCGCTTTCTCGGCTTCGGACACGGCCTCTTGGATTCGCTGCGCTGCCCGCATCCCGCCCTGATGGGCAAAGCGCTCTTCGTGCGTGTGACTCAGGCCGAACTGGACCTGCCTCTGGCCGAGCTCCGCCCGCTGATCGATCGTGAGCTCGCTTCGCATGTGCCACGCTTTCTGCAACATCCTCGGCAACTGTTCCCCCTGCCCGTGCTCGGGATCCCGGGTTGGACGGCAAAACAAGATGCCGCCTACTACGAGGACACGCGCTACTTTCGACGCCGCAAGCGCGAAGGCGCGCCCTTGCCGGCCACGTGGGTCGATCTCGCGTAGCGGTTCGAGCTAACCGGTGACGCGCAGGGCTTCGTCGTGCGCGGCTACTAGTTTGGGCCACATCGCGCAGATGATCGCGCTCGAGTATTGGGTGTACTCGGCGGCTCCATCGCGGCACAATCGCCGGACGTACTCTTCGTCCAAGTCGCGCTGCCGACGAATTTGGAACTCGATGTCGTCGGCCAAACGCAGGAGCGCGACGCCGATGCCGATGTTGCCGCCGATCGCGAACGCTCGCCCTGGTTGATGGTGGAGCGCCACGATTTTGCTGATTTCAGCCGGTAATTTCCAATGCTCCAGCACGTGCGCGCCGAGCACGGCGTGATCGTAACCGGCGAAGGCACGCTCGTGTACGTGCGTTCGATCCGGGTTCGCAAGCGCGTCGCGATCGAGCGCTTCGTAGCGGATCTCGCCCACTTGCATGGCGAGCAATTTGCCGATGTCGTGCATCAAGCCGCACAAGAATAGGTGGTCGAAGGTGTTGGCTTGCCACTCGCTCCCGAGGACACGCGCGATGGCGGCGACGCCGACGCAGTGGTTGCGCACGGTGAGGCCGAGGCCTTTGACATCCGCGAACATGCCGAGCGTTGCCAAGCTTGCTACGATTTCAGTGACGGCCCGCGCGCCCAAGCGAATCAGCGCGTCGTCGACGCTGTTGCAACGCGAGGTCGGCGCATAGAGTGCAGAATTGGCGACGCGTAAAACGCGCGCGGTCAGCGCTGGATCTTGTTCGATCGCCTTGCGCACCTTCACGATCGGGGTGTCGATGTCGGCGAGCATGCCGAGCACCCGTTGCGCGACGACCGGGAACGGCTTCAGCCCGGAAGCGAGTGCGGCCGCCGCGGCGAGCGATTTCGAGGCTTGGGCTCGCGTGCGGTTCGGATCGTCGTCGCCGAACCAGAGTTCCTCGCGGATTGAGTCCGCCAGCTCTTGCTCGGCAGCTGGCAGTGGGGGAGGTATGGGCCGTGACACCGGCACCGGCTCGAAGCGCGACATCGTGTGAGGAAAAACGGCCGAGTTGCCACAAACCTTAAGCGGGTTGGAGGCCCACTTCGCGGGCCGGCGAATGCATTCAATCGTCAGCGATCACGAGGCTTTCCACCCATGCCTTGGCAAACCAGCGGGCCACGATCGAGTGGGCCTGCCGAGCAGCGTCAGCGGGATCGGGGGCCTCGAACTGGGCGCACACCTCGCCCATCGTGGCACCCGAGCGGGCTGCGGAGAGGGTGGCGAATTCCAACGGGCTCAACGCTTCACGCTCCACCGAGTGGTGGGGGCGATACACCGCCCAAGCCGGGAGCACCTGTAACGAGGGAACGAAGCGGAGTCGCGTGAGCGGAAAGCGGGCAGCGTCGATGTCCGAAACGTCCGCGAGCGAAATCGGATTCGGGGCGACGAGCGCGCTGAGCTCGGCCCATTCCAATTCCGCGAGCTCGACGACCGCGGGCGACTCGCGCTCCGCGAGGTACATGGCGAAGTGGCGCCCCACGCGTTCGATCGCCGGGTGCTGCGACGGGTGGGCTGTCAAATAGCTCAGGGCCACGCGAGTGAATTCCTTTTCGCCCAGCGCGTTCGTGGTCTGTTCGAACACGGAGCGCAAGGCGTCTACTTGGCGATAGAAATACGCGCGATTGTAGATGGCCATGCGCTCGCACGCCGGCAGCTCGGCGCCGCTCACGAAAACGCTTTCGAGATCGGCGGGTGGCCCACTCGCCGAGGTGGCCACTCGAGCGAAATAGGCTTCGAGTTCGGCGAGTTTCATCGCGCGTTCTCCGCGAGAAGCACGCCGCTCGCGACCTCACGGGCGCGCGCGGCCTCGGCTTCCAGCTCACTCAGTGTGGGCACTCGTTCATCCCACTCGATGATCGATGGCAGACTGCCGAAGCGACGGATGACACTCTCGAACAAGCGCCAAACGCCTTCAGTAACCTGCGAACCGTGATCGTCCAACAAGAACGTGCCCGCGTCGTGATGCCCCGCGAGGTGCAGCTGCTGCACGCGCTCGGGGCCGAGCCCGGCCAAATATTCACTGGCCGCAAAGCCGTGATTGTGTGCGCTCACGAAGACATTGTTCACGTCCAGCAAGATGCCGGCTCCCGAACGTGAAGCGACCGCGTCGAGAAATTCCCACTCTTTCAGGCGGCTGCCCTGATACTCCACGTAGCTTGCGACGTTCTCTAGGAGTAGCTGCCGCCCCAGGCGTTCCTGCACGCGTTCGACCCGCGTCGCCACGTGAACGATCGCCTCTTCGGTATACGGTAGCGGCCACAAATCGTGTGCGTAGTGGCCGCCAAAAGTCCCGAAGCACAAATGATCGGACACGCTCACGGCCTCGATGCGGCGCGCGAGCTCGGCCAGTTCCTCGATGTACGTTTCGTTCAGCGGGTCGGTACCGCCGATGGACAACGAGACACCGTGCAGCGCGATGGGCATGTCCGCGCGCACGCGCGAAAGCACGCTGAACGCGCGCCCGCCGCGCCCCATGAAATTCTCGCTCGTGGCTTCGGCGAAATCGGCGCGCAAGCCGCGCTCGAGCAGCTCCCCGTAGTGTTGAACTCGCAGCCCGACGCCAATCGGCGCCGGAAGCCGGCTCAACCGTGATTCTTGAGCTGAAGCGCGGTGCACTCGGGCTCGGTTTGGGTGAACACGTAGCCCGTGCCGCGGCAGGCGTTTTCACCCGCGCAGGAGCTCTTGCCATCGGCGGTCGCGCATTCGGACTGGCCTTTGCACGCGTTGCCGCCCTCGCATTTGATGACCGCCGCACCCTCGACGGCACCGGTCGGGTCGGTGTTCGATGTGCCGCCGCACCCGCCGGCCGCGAGCAACGCAGCGAGGGCCAAAGCGATGTTGGTTCCGCGATTCGTATCCATGGCTCTCCGGGGTGCCCAGTCCGGCCAAACTATAGCCGAGCCTTGCCGTTGGGGCAGGCGTTTTGGGGTTCGGCAAGACGCGCGCTCCGGTCTATGCTGGCCCCGTGCGCAGCGACGAGGAGCTCATGGCCGCCTATGTTTCGGGTGAGCAGGCCGCTTTTCGCGAGCTATTTCAGCGCTACACGCCCCTCCTCCAGCGCGCCATGCTGCGCGACCTGCGTTCGGCAGAGGAGGCGAACGATCTCGTGCAACAGACATTTTTGCACCTCCACCGAAGCCGCCTGGACTTCGAGCCCGGGCGTAAGCTCAAACCGTGGATCTTCACCATCGCGTTGAATCTCAAGCGCGAGTACTTCCGGCGCACCAAGCGCCGTCAAGAAACCTCGCTCGACGATGATCGCGCCGCCGAGCCCTTCGAGGGGCCGCGCGGGCAGGAGCGCTCGGATGCGGCACGTGAAATGACTCGCGCGCTCGCCGCCTTGCCGGTCGACCATCGTGAGGTGATCGAGCTGCATTGGTTCGGTGGTTTGAGTTTTCCGGAGGTGGCCGAGGCCGTGGGTTCCACGGTGGCCGCGGTGAAAGTTCGCGCGCATCGAGGCTATGTCGCGCTTCGCGCACGGCTGGGTGAAACCGTGCCCGATCCCGAGCAAGCCGCTTCCGCAGGACCCGAAGTCGGAGAGGTGCCGTGATGGACTGCGCGGAAATTCGCGACGCCTTCCTGCGCGGCGAAACGTTGCCGGAGGATCGAGTTCAGGCACACCTTCGCGTCTGCCCGCATTGCCACGAGCTGTTCGAAGGCCACGTGGCACTCGGGCAACGCTTGGGTTCCGCGGCGACGCCTGAGCTCTCTCTACCGGACGACTTTTTCGCGCAGCTCGAGCAGAAGGTCAGCGCCGAAACTGGCATGCGCGCCTGGCTCCGTTCGCGCCCGACGCGCGTACGGGTGCTCTTGGTGTCGACGGTCGCAGTGGCGGCGATCACGATCGGCGGTGCGCTGCACTTGCGGCCTGATTTTGCAGAATATCCGTCGTCTCGCTTGGCGTTGCTGCTTGGCGTTTATCTGCTGGCGGTGCTCGTCGCAGTGCAGCGCGAGCTCAGCGTTTCATCGCGGCCCGGTGCGTTCGCCACGAAACCCGGGGTTTTGGCGGGCACGTTGCTCTTGCCGTTCCTGGTCGCCTTCGTTCCGCCCACCGAAGCCAGCATGCAACACGGGCCCGAAGGGGCGCTCATCTGCTTTAGCTTCGGCGCGCTGTTGACGCTGCCTTTGGCCGCGCTGCTCTGGGCTTGCGATCGCGATGATCGTCCGAGCTCGAGCAGTGTTTGGCTGAGTGCGGTGGCGCTCGGGCTCACCGCAAACCTCTTGCTGGAATTGCATTGCGCGAGCGGCAACGCGATCCACCTCTTGCTCGGCCACGCGAGCCTGAGCTTGGCGTGGCTCGCGGTGTGGGCTGCTTTGCGCGGCCTCAAAGCGCGCGCTCACTGACCCGCTTTACGCCGTTCGGTAACGGGGCGTCGAGCGCGTGCGTGGCGTGACTACTTGCGAAAGTGGTCCGCGAAGGGGTTGTTCTTGAAGCCGGGTGCAGTGGGTTGCGGCTTGCCGCCGCCTTGAGGCTTGCCGCCGCCGGGGGGCCGCCCGCCGGCTTGCGGTGGCCGCCCACCGGGCGCTTGACGATTGCCCTGACCGGAGTTCGGCTGCGTGGTGCCGCTCGCGCCGCCCACCCGCGCTTCGCTGCCTTTTTTGGCCGTCAGCGCGATGCGCTTGCGCACCAGATCCACCTCGAGCACACGCACACTGAGCTTGTCGCCCACTTTGACGACCTCGTTCGGGTCACGCACGAAGCGATCGGACAATTGCGAGACGTGGACCAAGCCATCCTGGTGCACGCCGACATCCACGAAGGCGCCGAAGGCGGTCACATTGGTGACCACGCCTTCGAGTACCATTTCGGGCTTCAAATCCTCCATCGTGCGCACGTCGTCGCGGAACTTCGGCGGCTCGAACGTGGCTCGCGGGTCACGCCCCGGCTTCTTTAGTTCGCTCAAAATGTCGTTCAAGGTGAACGAGCCGACGTCGCCGGTTTGATAGCGAGTGGGGTCGAGCTTCTCGAGCAGCTCGCGATTGCCGATCAGCGAAACGACCGGTACGCCCAGGTCAGCTGCCATCTTCTCCACTAGGGCGTAGCGCTCCGGGTGCACGGCGCTGCTGTCGAGCGGGTGTTCGCCACCGCGGATGCGCAAGAACCCGGCTGCCTGCTCGAACGTGCGCGGGCCGAGGCCCGGCACTTCGAGCAACTTGGCGCGGCTCGGGAACGCACCCTTCTCGTTGCGATAGGCGACGATCTTCTTGGCCAAGGTGGAGCCGATGCCCGCGACGCGAGAGAGCAATGGCGCGCTCGCCAGGTTCAATTCGACGCCCACGCTGTTCACGCAGCTCTCCACCACTTCATCGAGTTTTTTGGCCAAAAATGGCTGAAAAACGTCGTGTTGATATTGCCCCACGCCGATGCTCTTGGGATCCACCTTCACGAGCTCCGCGAGCGGATCTTGCAAGCGCCGCGCGATGCTGACCGCGCCGCGCACGGTGAGATCGAGATCCGGGAACTCTTCCCGAGCCACGTCGCTGGCCGAGTACACGCTCGCGCCCGCTTCACTCACCGCCACGCAGAGCGGCTTCGGGTCGAGGTTCAGCCCCTCTTCCTTCAGCAGATCACGCACGAAGGCTTCGGTCTCGCGCCCATGCGTGCCATTGCCGACGGCCACGGCCACGATCGGGTACTTCTTGCACAGCGCGCGCAGCGATTGGCGCGCTCGCTCCACCGCCGAGTCACCCTGCACCAAGTAGATGGTCTCGTGTTCCAAGAGCTTGCCGGTCTCGTCCACGATGGCGCACTTGCAGCCGGTGCGCTGGCCCGGATCGATGCCCAGCACGGTTTTGGTGCCAAACGGTGCGGCGAGCAGCAATTCCCGCAAATTCTGGGCAAATACGTCGATCGCGCCTTTGTCTGCTTGCAGCTTCAGATCGACGCGCACGTCGACTTGCACCGAGTGCAACAGCAAGCGATCGACGCCATCTTTGATGGCCGCCGAAAGTTCACCCGCAAATGGCGACGAAGGATCGAGCTTCGTGTGCTTTTCGATGAAGGGCAGCACCGCGTTCTGGTCGACGGTCAATGCGGCGCGCAGCACGCCTTCGGTTTCACCACGGCGGATCGCCAGGTAGCGGTGGGACGGGATCTTCCCGACCGGCTCTTCGAAATTCGCGTACACGTCGAACTTGGTGGTTTTGTCCTCGAAATCCTTGGTTTTCGAGGTCTTGATCGTGCCCTCTCGCACGTAGGCTTCGCGCGTGTGCTTGCGCACGTCCGGATTTTCCGCGATGCGCTCGGCACAAATGTCGCGAGCGCCGGCGAGCGCCGCCGCGACATCCGGCACCTCTTTTTCCAAATTGACGAAGCCGGCCGCGCTGCCGGCTGGTGAGCCTTCGCGGGCTTGAGCCCAAATCAAATCAGCCAGGGGTTCGAGGCCGCGCTCCTTGGCGATCGTGGCGCGCGTGCGGCGCTTGGGCTTGAACGGCAGGTACAGATCTTCGAGCTCGGCCTTGGTGGTGGCGGCGGCGAGCTTCTTCGCGAGCTCGGGCGTGAGTTTGCCTTGGTTCTGGATCTCGGTTCCGATCGACTTTCGGCGCGCCTCGAGCTCCACCAAGTAGGTGCGCCGCTCCTCGATGTTCCGGATCTGCACTTCGTCCAAACCGCCGGTCGCCTCTTTGCGGTAGCGTGCGATGAAGGGCACGGTCGAGCTTTCGGCCAGGAGCTTCACCACGGCCGCCACTGACGAGCGAGGCAGATTCAGCTCGGCGGCGAGGGTGGGGATGGGATCGAAGGCGGCTTCGCTAGCTTCGGACATCGCTCGCTAGTAGGTCGGAGCTAAACTTTTGTCCAGTACCCGCGTGTCTACCCTTTCGCACGTGGGGAACTCGCAGTACGCCGTCGCTACCGATGTCGTCCCGGGGTCTGCTTTTCATCACGCTCTTCAATAGCATCCTCGGGCTCAGCGTCCTGTTTCCGATCTTGGCGCCCCTCGGGCGCGAGCTCGGGTTGAGCGTGCTGCAGGTCGGCTCGTTTTCGACGAGTTACGCGCTGATGCAGTTTCTGATGAGCCCGTTCTGGGGGCGGCTGAGCGAACGCGTCGGGCGCAAGCGAGTGCTGCTCACGGGCGTGCTCGGGTTCGGAGTGAGCTTTCTCGGCTTCGCCTTGGTGGCTGACTTCGGGGGCCGCGCGCATTTACCCACGCCACTGCTCTACTCCTTGCTGCTCGCCACGCGCTTGATCGGCGGCACGTTCTCGTCTGCCACGTTGCCGACGGCGCAGGCCTACATGGCTGATTCGACGGGCCGCTCGGACCGCACGGCGGGCATGGCGCTGATCGGCGCCGCCTTCGGCCTGGGCGTGATCTTCGGACCCGGTATCGGCGCGCTGTTTTCCAAAGTGAGCTTGCTGGCGGCCGTCTATTTTTCTTCCGGCGTCGCGTTCTTCAATGGCGCGTTCGTATGGTTTTTCTTGCCTGAGTCCAAGCGGGCAGGCTCGGGCAGCCCGCCGCGAGCGATGCTCCACGTCGCGGCTTCGGTGTGGCCGATCTTGGCCATGGGCCTGACGCTCAGCTTGGCCTCGGTGGCGATGGAGCAAACCATCAGCTTCTACTTTCAGGATCGGCTGCACCTCACCAATCATCAAACCCCGATGAAAGTGGGCATTGCCCTCGTGCTCTACGGCATCGTGGCCGTCATCGCGCAGGGCTTTTTGGTGCGCCGTTACAAGTGGTCGCCCCTGAAGTTGATGCTGCTCGGCATCCCCATTGCGCTCGCGGGCTATGTGCTTTTGATCTTCGCGCATCAGTTCCTGTTCCTCACCTGCGCACTCGCCACGCAAGGCCTCGGCCAGGGGCTCGCCATGCCCGGCGTGACTGCCGGCGTGTCACTCGCGGTGGGTGAAGACGACCAAGGCGTGGTCGCGGGCCTCAATAGCTCGACGCAAGCGTTCGGGCGCATGCTCGGCCCGCTCGTGGGCACGGGGCTGTACGAGATCCGCCGCGAATTTCCGTACTTGCTCAGCAGCGCGCTGCTCGTCTTGGTGCTGCTCGCGCTGGTGGCGAATCGCGGCCTACAAAGGGCCGTGAGCGACAGCGCCGCGTGATCGCTCCCACGCCACTCGTGCTCGCACTGCTCGTGCTCACGTCTTTCGTGGCCGGAGTGGTGGACGCGGTGGCGGGTGGAGGCGGGCTGTTCACGCTGCCTGCTTTGATCGCGTGCGGGCTGCCGCCGGCCCTGGCCATCGCGACCAACAAGGGGCAAGCCGCCCCGGGCGCGTTGTCCTCATTTTGGACGTTCTTTCGGCGCGGCGCCATCGATCGCCGGCGTGCCCCCCTGGCATTCGTGCTCGGGTTCGTGGGATCGCTCGTCGGTGCGCGAGTGCTGCTCGCCATTCGGCCAGAGCCACTGCGCCCGATCGTGATAGTTCTGCTGTTGTTCGCGCTGTCCGTGATGCTGCTGAAGAGCCGCATGCGCGTGCACTTGGTGCCGCATCGGTGGCAACCGGCGACGTTGATCGCGATCGCCTTCACGCTCGGCGCCACGATGGATTTTTCGGTCCGGGTGTCGGCGCGCTGCTCATCGTGGCCTTCGTCAGCTTGTTCGGCGATTCACCGCTGCACGCTTCGGGTAACGCCAAAGTCGTGAACTTGGCCTCGAATTTGGCGGCTTTTTCGGTATTCGCGGCGCGCGGTGCGATTTTGTGGCGGCTCGCGTGGCCGATGGCCCTCGCCAACGTGCTGGGGGCTCGCTTGGGCGCGCGGTTGGCGCTCAAACGGGGTGACGGCTTCGTGCGCGTCGTGGTTTTGCTGGTGGTTTCGGCGGTCGTGGCCAAACTCGCTTTCGATATCTTCAAATCTGCTCAATTTTCGAGCAACTTCGCAAATGGCTGGCGACGCTAGCGCGGAGAACGTATTTCTTCCTGAAACCAGTTCCTGTTCCCCGAAAGCCATTGATGCCGTTTTCGAAAGATTTCACGTGGGGCGCTGCTGCTGCCGCCTACCAAATCGAAGGTGCCGCCGAAGAGGGAGGGAAGGGCGCTTCGGTGTGGGACATGTTCTGCAAGAAGAACGGCACGGTGTTCCAAAACCACACCGGCGATGTCGCGTGCGATCACTACCATCGCTACCCGGAAGACGTCGCGCTGATGAAGCAGATTGGGCTCAAAGCGTATCGCTTGAGCATCTGCTGGCCGCGCGTGATGCCCGACGGGACGGGCGCCATCAACGAACAAGGCCTCGCCTTTTACGACCGGCTCATCGACGAGCTCTTGGCGGCGGGCATCACGCCCTACGTCA
>Ga0105245_10002749_pt1 | contig 15821 bp, 20 predicted proteins | sample KBSM54metaG_FD_81523 | JGI IMG/M metagenome (GOLD analysis project Ga0105245, IMG submission 81523) | Miscanthus rhizosphere microbial communities from Kellogg Biological Station, Michigan, USA - KBS M5-4 metaG | ecosystem: Host-associated > Plants > Roots > Rhizosphere > Soil | place...
AAGGGCGGCAAGCGCCGGCGCAAGCGCAAACGGAACAAGGATCAGAACGGAAACGGCGGCGCGCCAGGAAGCAGGTCGAAGAAGAACCTAGAAGCGGGTGAGGTGGACCTCGCCGGCGCCGAGGGCGATGCGGTCGCCGCCGGGGGTAACGACGACGAGGTAACCCCGGTCGTCGACGCCGTCGGCGACTCCTGAGCCGCCGTCCCACTCGACCTCCCGCCCGCGCAGCGTGTCGCGCTTGCGCCACTCGCTTAGGACTTCGTCTGGTTCTGCTTGGACCCAGTGATTCAGGCGCTGGTTGAGCGGACTCAGGAGAGGGGGTCCGGCGGACAACAGCGGGGAGCGTCCGGCGGACCCCCTCTCCTGAGTCCATCGATCGTCGGGGAAGACCGAGGTGGCACGATCCTGGAGTTCTGCCGGGAACTCGTGATCCTTGATGAAGAGGTTCAGGCCGATGCCGATTACTGCCCAGCTGTCTTGGGGGCGGGCCTCGATTAGGACTCCTGACAGCTTGCGGCCTTCGACGTGGATGTCGTTTGGCCACTTGACCTTGCACTCGAGGTTGGGGTTCAGCTCCTCGGCCGCCTCGCAGACGGCAAGGGGGACGGCTAGGGGGAGCATCATGTGGCGCTCCTCTAGCGGGCGGACGATGGCTGAGTAGAGGAGGGCTTTGTTCGGTGGGGCGGTCCAGGTGCGGCCTTGGCGGCCGCGGCCGGCGGTCTGCTCGGCGGCGGTGACGACGGTGCCGTGCGGCGCCCCGGCGGCGGCGAGCTCGCGGGCGCGTGAGTTCGTGGAGTCGGTGCGGGAGAAGTGGTGGTGTGGGTGGCCGAAGGCGCTCGTGTCGACTTTGTCAGGCATAGCCGTACAAAAGCGACATGCCTAAGTCGAGGCGTCGGTAAGGAGGGCGGTGAGGAGGCCGTCGATGTCGTGGCGCTCGGCTTCGACGTCGACTTGGAGCCCGGCGGCTTGGGCGGTCTCGGTGGTGACGGGGCCGATCGAGACGATGCGGGCCTTGCTGGGGAAACGGTCGCCGAGCGCCTCGACCAGGTTGGTCACGGTCGAAGATGAGGTGAAGGTGACGTAGTCGGCGCTCTGCGCCCGCTCGACCTCCGCCTCGTCGGGTTGCTCGCGGACGGTCTCGTAGAGGGCGACGACGTCGACCTCGGCGCCGCGCTCGCGCAGGGCGTCGGGAAGCACGTCGCGGGCCTCGGCGGCGCGGGCGACGAGCACGCGGGCACCCGCGACCTCCTCGTCCTCCAAGGCTTCGAGCAATCCCTCGGCGACGAAGCGCTCCGGGACCACGTCGGCGAGGACGCCACGCTCCGCCAGCGCCCGCGCCGTCCCCGGGCCGATCGCCGCCACGGTGACGCCGGCCAGCGCCCGCGCGTCGAGGCCGGCATTTTCCACCGCCTCGAAGAGCAGGCGGACGCCGTTGGGGCTGGTGAGGCAGATCAGCTCGTAGATGCCGAGCGCGGCGGCGACTTTCCGTACCTCGTCGCTGGCGATCCGCGGCTCGATCCGGATCGCCGGCAGCTCGACCACCTCGGCGCCGAGGCCTCGCAGCGTTGCCGCCAGACCGCTGGCCTGGGCGCGGGCGCGGGTGACGACGACGCGGCGCCCGTGCAGCGGCCGGCGCTCGAGCCAGCCGAGCTGCTCGCGGCGGCGCGCCACATCGCCGACGACGATCAGCGCCGGCGCCTTCACTTCCTCGCGGGCGACCGTCTCGGCGATCGTCCCCAGGGTCGCCTCGACCGTCCGCTGCCCAGCCATCGTCCCCCGTTCGATCGCCGCGGCAGGCTCGTCGGCGCTCCGTCCCGCCTCGATCAGCGCCGTCGCGTTGTCGGCCAGACGTTTCACCCCCATGTAGAAGACGAGCGTGCCGGGGAAGCGTGCCAGCGCCTCCCAGTCGAGCGCGCTCTCTGACTTCTCCGGGTCCTCGTGGCCGGTGACGAAGGCGACGGCGGAAGCGTCGTCGCGGTGGGTGACGGGGATGCCGGCGTACGCGGTCGCGGCGACGCCGGCGGTTATGCCGGGGACGATCTCGAACTCGACGCCCGCCTCGCGCAGCGCTTCCCCCTCCTCGCCGCCGCGGCCGAAGACGAAGGGGTCGCCGCCCTTGAGCCGGACGACGCTCTTGTCCTCCCTGGCGGCCGCGACCAACCGCTCGCCGATCTCCTCCTGCGGCACCGAGGGCACGCCCGGCTGCTTGCCGACGTAGACGAGCTCTGCGTCCTCGCGAGCGCCGGCGAGGGCACCGGGCGGGATGAGGCGGTCGTAGAAGATCGCGTCAGCGCCCGCGATCAGCTCCAGCGAGCGGGCAGTCATCAACCCCGGGTCGCCCGGCCCAGCTCCGACGAGGTAGACGACCCCGGCCCGCGCGCTCACATCTCCTCCGCGCGGTCGAGGACGTCGCGGGCGCCGGCGCCGAGCAGGCGCTGGGCGAGTTCGGCCCCGGCCAACGAGGGCTCTTCGGCGCTCGCCTCCAAGCGGTCGCGCAGCCACTCGCTGCCGTCGGGGAGGCCGACGAAGGCGTCGATCGCCAGCTCCTCGCCCTCGACTTGCGCGTGCACTCCCAACGGCGTGTTGCAGGTCGCCTGCAGCAGCGCCACCACCGTCCGCTCGGCGGTCAGCTCGCGCATCGCCTTCAGGTCGTTGACCGCGGCGGCGGCGTCCCCTGAGGCCTCGTCGTCGGTCCGCACCTGCAGCGCCAGCGCACCCTGGCCCGCCGCGGGGCACATCTGCTCGACCGGGAGCCTGAAGCCGATCTCGTCCCCGCGTCCGAGCCGCCGCAGCCCCGCCGCGGCAAGGACGATGGCGTCGAGTTCGCCCTCCGCCAGCTTGCGCAGCCGCGTGTCGACGTTGCCGTGCAGCTCCTCGACTCGCAGGTCCGGCCGCGCCGCCAGCAGCTGCGCCCGGCGGCGCAGGGCCGCCGTTCCGACCCGCGCTCCCTCCGGGACGTCATCCAACGAGGTCCCCGGTCCGATCCAGGCGTCCGCCGGGTCCTCTCGCTCGGGCACGCCGGCGATTTCCAGCCCCTCCGGCATCTCGCCCGGCAGGTCCTTCGCCGAGTGGACCCCGATCTCCGCCTCTCCCGCCAGCAGCGCTCGCTCGACGCCGCGGACGAAGCGCGACTTGTCCCCCGGCTCTCCGTCCGAACTCGCCTCGACCAGCTCCGCCCCGCCGAGCCGATCCGCAACCCAGCGCGCCTGCGTAAGCGCAAGCTTGCTCCCGCGCGTAGCGACGCGAATCATCGGCGCCCGGAACCGGCAAGCGATCCCGGTAGGGGTGGAACGTCTTGTACTTTTTCGCCGCGAACCATCATCGGTAGCCACAAACGTGGCTCGAAAAAGTTAAGTGGAACCCCTGCCGGGATCGCTTCTCCGCAACGGGGTCACCGTGGCTTCGCCGCTCGCCTCAGGCTCGGTTTCCACGTCCAGCCCGAACAGCTCGCGCAGGGCGCTGACATAGAAGTAGGCCTCGTCGGAGCCGGCGGAGCGGCGAATCCGCAGGGTCGGCTCGTGCAGCAGCCGCGAGGCAATCGCCTTCGCCATCGTCTCCAGCCGCTCGCGGTCGGCCTCGCTGAGGCTCTCCCAGCGGCCTTCGTTCTCGGCCAGGACCCGCCGCACGACCTCGTCGGCACCCTCGCGCAGCGCCGTGATCGTCGGCACCACCTCGAGCGAGGCGAGCCAGCGCTCGAAGCGGTCGAGCTCGGCCTCGACGATCTGCTCCGCCCGCCGCGCCTCGGTCTCGCGGCCGCTCGCGTTGCGTTCGACGATCTGCTGCACGTCGTCGATGTCGTGGACGCTGACGCCGGCGATCTCGCGGCAGGCCGGCTCGATGTCGCGCGGCACCGCCAGGTCGATCGCCAGCAGCGGCTTCTCCGGCCGCGCCGCCATCACCTGCTCGAGCCCTTCGCGCTCGACGATGTGGTGCGGCGAGTTCGTAGCCGAGACGACGATGTCCGCGCTTGTCAGCTGCTCGGGCAGCTCTTCGAAGCGCACCGCGGTGCCGTCGAAGCGCTGGGCGAGGCCGATTGCGCGGTCGTAGTGGCGGTTGGCGACGAAGACGGTGGCGACGCCGCGGGCGACCAGCGCCCGGGCGACCAGCTCGGCGGTCTCGCCGGCGCCGACGACCAGCACCCGCTTCGCGGAGAGGTCGCCGAGCGCGCGCCGCGCCAGCTCGACCGCGACCGAGGGGATCGAGACGCCCTTCTGGCTGATCCCGGTCTCCTCGCGGGCGCGCCCGCCGGCGCTGAGGGCGCCGCGGAAGAGGCGGTTGAGGATCGGCCCGGTCGCGCCCTCGACCAGCGCCAGCTCGTAGGCGCGTTTGACCTGGCCCTGGATCTCGGCCTCGCCGAGGATCATCGAGTCGAGCCCCGCGGTCACCTGCAGCAGGTGGCGGGCGGCCTCGCTCGCTCGCAGCGAGTAGAGGTGGCCGAGCAGCTCGGTCGGGCGGATCTCCGCCTGGCGGGTGAGGACGCCGAGCGCGGTCGACTCGGCCTCGACCGGGTCGGAGACGATCAGGTAGAGCTCGGTGCGGTTGCAGGTCGAGATCGCCGCCGCCTCGTGGATGCCGTTTGCCGCGGTCAGCTCGGCGAGGGCGCTGACCGCCCGCCCCTCGGTCAGCGAGAGGCGCTCGCGCAGGTCGAGCGGCGCGGTCTTGTGGGAGACGCCCAGCGCCAACAGCTCTGCCATCAGGCGGGCACCTCCTCTTTCTCGTTCTTGCGCTCCTCGGCGATCGCCGCGACCTCGCGCAGTTCGCGCTCGATCCGCTGCAGTTTCGCCGCCATGATCGCGACGTAGACGACGAGGAGCACGACGAAGACGACGTAGGCGCCGGCGACGTACTTGCCGGCCTCGTCCAGCGGCAGCGCCGGGGCTCCCAGCGGCAGCAGCATCAGCTCACCTCCGGGGCGATCCGCGAGGTGCTGCTCGGGGCGGGCGCGTCGAGCGCGCGCCGCAGCCGCTTCACTTGGCCGGAGGCGCTCTTCGCGGTCAGCTCGAATTTGACCAAGGTCACCCAGAGCAGGGCCATCGCGACAAGGCAGCAGAGGAACACCAAGAGCATTTCGCTCGGCAGGCCGCCGTTGCTGGTTGCGAACACGCGCGGGTGGACGAGGCTCTGCGCCATCCGCACCGCCATGAAGTTGAGCGGCACGAAGGCGCCGGCGGTGATCGCGAATACCGAGGCGTAGCGCGCCTGCCGGTCGCGGTCCTCGATCGCGTAGCGGAAGGGGTAGTAGGTCGCGTACATGAGGAAGACGATCAGGAAGCTGACCAGCGTCGGCTCGTCCCAGACCCACCAGTGCCCCCAGGAGGCCTTGGCCCAGATCGCGCCGGTGATCAGCACCGCGACGCCGAAGATCACCGAGATGTGGATCGCGACGTAGGAGTAGGCGTCCCACTTCCTGTTGTCGGTGCGCAGGTGGGCAATCGCGAAGACCCCGCCGACGATGAATCCGACCAGCGCCGTCATCGCCAGCGGCACGTGCAGGTAGAAGATCTTCTGGATGAAGCCCTGGTCGCCGTCTAGCGGCGCGTAGAAGAAGACGAGCGAGAGCGACACGGCGATCATCGCCACGGTGGCGATCGAGAGGGGCTTCAGTCCTTTGCCGTACATGCCTCGAGAGGTGGGGGTGGTGGGCGCCCGGTCAGTCCTCGAGCAGGAAGTCGAAGACGGCGTAGCCAACCAGGCTGAAGATCAAATCGTATAGGCCGAGCACCATCAGCCAGGTTCCGAAGCGGTGGTAGGAGGGACCGCCCAGCGACAGGAGCGGCTCGGTGGCGCCGGTGGCGGCGATCATCAGCGGCACCACGAGCGGCAGCAGCACCAGCGGCACCAGCAGGTCGCGGGCGCGCGAGTTGACCGCCATCGAGGAGATCAGGGTGCCGGTGGCGGCGAGGCCGAGGTCGGTGAGCAGGAGGACGGCGACCAGCGGGCCGAGCCCGGCGCCGCCGTCGAGGAAGAAGACCGCGAAGATCGGCACCGCGACCAGCTCCAGCGCCGCCAGGTAGATCAGCAGCGCCGCCACCTTGGCGCCGAAGAGGACGCTGCGGTCGATCGGCGCCAGGCGGATCGCGTCGAAGCCGCCCTCCTCGCGCTCGGCGACGAAGAGGCGGTTGATGCCGAGGACGGCGGCGAACAGCAGCGTCGCCCAGAGCACCCCGGCGGCGAGGCTGCCGGAGAGGCTGGTGCGGTCGAGCCCGAAGCGGAAGATGACGAAGGTGGTGACGCTGAACAAGGCCATCGCCGGCAGCGACTGCAGGGTTCGCAGCTCCGAGCGCAGGTCCTTGGCGAGGATCGCGGCGAAGGCGGTGCGGGAGGGGGTCACGAGACCACCGCCGCCTCGCCGATGCCGAGCCTCAGCACCTGGTCGGCCTCGGGCAGGTGGCGCTCGGGGTCGTGGGTGACGACGACGCGGGTGCGGCCAGTGCCGGGCCCGATCAGCTCGCGGGCGAGCTCGCGCCCCTCGACGTCGAGGTTGGAGTCGGGCTCGTCGAGCAGCAGCAGCTCCGGTTGGTGCAGGACGCAGCGGCAGATCGAGAGCCGCTGGCGCATCCCGGCCGAGAGCTCGGCGACGCGCTCGTCGGCGCGGCGCTCCATCCCGACGGCGCGCAGCAGCTCCTCGATCCGCGCCTCGGCGGCCTCGCGATCGATCCCGTGCAGGCGCGCCTGGAAGCGCAGGTTCTCGCGCCCCGAGAGGTCGCGATAGAGCAGCGGCTCGTGGCCGAGATAGCCGATCTTCCCGCGCAGCTTCCAGGCCTCGCTCGGCAGCGAGCAGCCGAGCACCCGCGCCTCGCCGCCGCTCGGCCGCAGCAGGGTGGCGAGGATCCGCAGCAGCGTCGTCTTGCCGGCCCCGTTGGGGCCGAGGACGACCAGCGACTCGCCCGCCGCCAGCTTGAAGGCGACGCCGTCCAGCGCCGGCCGGTCGCCGTAGTCGCGCCGCAGCGCCGCGACGGCGATCGCGGGCTCGGCCTTCTCAGAGGAGGAGCGCATCTGTCCTGATTGTGAAGCGTCCGGGCCGATCGGCGGGTTCGTCGCTTAGGCTGCCGCGGCAATTTCGGCAGGGGCGCGACGCCCCTCGACAAGGAGAACAGATGAATAGAACCAGTCGCGCGGCCATCCTCGTGGCCGCAACCGCCGCGGTGCTCGCCTGCGCCGCATCGGCAGTCTTCGCCGCGGGCCCGGGAGAGACGATAAAGGTCAAATCGACGATCACCCTTGGCGCCGCCGGTTACCAGGGCAAGGTCAAGGCGGCCAATTCCAACTGCGTCGGCGAACGGACCGTCGTCCTCAAGCAGAAGGGCAACGGCGTCCTCAGCCGCACCACCTCGAAGCCCAACGGCAACTGGAAGGCCGACCTCGAAGAACTGAACGAAAACATCAAGATCCCGGCCACGGTCTTCGCCGAAGTCAAGCCCTCGACGCAGGCGACCGCCGGCCCGATCTACAAGTGCCTCGGCGCCGTCTCGAAGACGGTGGAAATCGCCGGCGGCTGAGGTCTACGCTTTCCTCCCCATGAGAAGGAGGAAGGCGATGTCCAAGTTGAAGCGCAGGGCGCTGACCGCGACGGTTTTGAGCCTCGTCGCGGTCGGCGCTCTCTCCACCGCAGCTGGGGCGACCCGCACCGTTCGCATCCACTCGAAGGTGTCGATCGCCAACCACCACGGCCTCCACTTCGCCGGCCGCGTCACTTCCCCCAACCACGCCTGCGTCGAACAGCGCAAGGTCGTCCTCTTCCGGGTGATCGAGAACGGTCCCGACCAGGTGCTGGAGCGCGACATCACCAGCGCTCAGGGCAGCTGGAGCGTCGAAGTCTCCGGCTTCGCCGGGATCGGCATGTCCCACTTCTACGCCAAGGTGAAGCGGCGCAGCGAGGGCACCGCCGGGACGATCTACGTTTGCCAGGCGGATCGCTCGCGGACGATCGAGCTCGGCGGCTAGAGACGCCGCTTCTGCATCGTCCGGCGCCCGATCTTCAATAGGGGTGCGGCACCTTCCCGTAGTGCCTTGGCGCGGATCTCGCCTTTGCCGTAGAGGATCCGCGCCGAGGCGCGAACGGCGTCGCCGAGGGTTTCGTCGTAGGGGTGCCACCAGAAGTCGCGGGTGAGGCCCGGCTCCCAGGCGTTCATCTTGATGTTGACGCACTCGTAGAAGCCGAATTTCGAGTGCGAGCGGCCGAGGCCGGAGTCCTTGACGCCGCCCCAGGCGCACTGGCAGGCGCCGTGGGAGAAGGAGTGGTCGTTGACCCAGACCATCCCCGACTCGATCCGGCGGGCGATGCGGGCGCCGCGCTGGCGGTCCTTGGTCCAGACCGAGGCGCCGAGGCCGAACTCGGAGTCGTTGGCGAGGTCGATCGCCTCCTGCTCGGAGTCGACGACGACGATCGGCAGCACCGGGCCGAAGATCTCCTCGCGCATGATCCGCATCTCGTGGGTGACCCCGGTGAGGACGGTCGGGGCGATGTAGCGGCCGGCGGCGAGGCCGGGCGGGTCGACCGCGCCGCCGCAGCGCTTGGTCGCACCGGAGGCGACCGCGTCCTCGATCAGGTCGACGACGATCCCGTACTGGTCCTCGGAGGTCATCGGGCCGATCTCGGTGTCCCACTCGATCGGGTTGCCGAGCTGCAGCTTCTCCGCCTCGCGGACGACGCCCTCGGTGAAGCGGTCGGCGATGTCGCGCATCACGTAGACGCGCTCGATCCCCGAGCAGGTCTGGCCGGCGTTGGCGAAGCCGCCCCAGACCGCGCCGGAGATCGCGTTGTCGAGGTCGGCGTCGGAGCAGACGATCATCGGGTCCTTGCCCCCGAGCTCGAGGACGCTGCCCTTGAGCTCGCCGGCGCAGACCTCGCCGACCTTGCGGCCGACCTCGACCGAGCCGGTGAAGAAGACCTTGCCGACGCTGGAGCGGCTGAGCGCGTCGCCGATCCGGCCGCCGCCGTGGACGACCCGGACCAGACCCTCCGGCAGGCCGCCCTTCTCGAAGACCCGCGCGATCCGCTCGCCCAGCAGCGGCGTCAGGCTCGCCGGCTTCAGCACCACGCCGTTGCCCGCCATCAGCGCGATCGCGACCTCGCCGAAGGGGATCGACCAGGGGTAGTTCCACGGTGCGATCACGCCGACGACGCCGATCGGCTCGTAGCTGAAGCGGCCTTTCTTGGAGAGCGTGAAGGCCTGGGTCATCGGCACCTTCTCGTCGGCGAGGATCTTCGGCCCCGCCTTCGCGCACCAGTGCAGCGCGTCGACCGTCGGCAGCAGCTCCATCGTGTAGGCCTCGGCCCGCGGCTTGCCCTGCTCCTTGACGAGCAGCTCGGCGATCTCGTCGATGTCGTCGAGCAGCGCGTCGGCGGCGCGGCGCATGTAGTTGGCGCGCGTCTTCGCCGGCAGCTCCGCCCAGGCCGGCTGGATCCGCGCCACGTCGTCCACCACCCCCTGCACTTCCTCCGGCACGATCGTCGGCACCGAGCCGACCAGCTCGCCGGTGGCGGGGTTGAACGACTCGAGGGTCGAGGTGGACTGGGTCGTGGGTATTGCGGTTGCGCTCTCCATAAGGGCGATTGTAGGCCCGGTCTCTTCCTTGGGGGGGAGAGTTTTCGCTTCTCCGCCCTTGGGAGGGGGTGGTTGCTACCCCGCGAGAGACGGTCGACGAAGTCGAACCGAGTGTCCGCGTCCGGTACTGCCGCAGCGAGCCACCACGTCCATATACCTATGCGATCACGGTGGAGGTTGAAGTGGACAAGGACATCTGGACGACGGTGCGGCTATGGGACAACGCCGACGACGTGAATGAGCATCACATGCATGAATACACGCGGCGGGAGGGAAAGCAAGAGCCAGTGATCCGCGACTTCGCTTCAGTAAACGAAGCGATGGCCGCAGCGCACGACGAAGCCCGAGAAAGAGCGAAAGAGATCGTGAGACAATGGCAACAGTCATGAAAGAGAAAGCCGCACGGCGTCTCACCACCCAGAAGATGATCGCCTGGGGACAAGATCCGGATCGGTTCGACCGGTATCCGAATCGCACTCATTTCATCGAAATCGAGAATCCCGAACACGATCGGATGGCAACTAGAACCCTGTTGCGTGGAGATCCCGTCGTGCTGATCTATCCCGATGGAAGCGAGCTGTTGATCGATCCCGACCCCAGTGGCGGCGCCCGGCTGGAGACGCGGGATGCCTCCGGGAAGCCGATCGCTGCCTAGCGATCGTCGCGTGGCTGACCAACTATTCGATACGGGCGAGGGCGGGAGCTCTAGATCGGAGGCTGTACAAGCTGGCGCTCCCCTTGCGGTCCGCATGCGGCCGCGCTCGCTTGACGAGGTGATCGGGCAGGAGCATGTGCTGGGGTCGGCGCTGCGGAGTGCGATCGAGAGCGGCAGACCGCACAGCGCGATCCTCTACGGGCCGCCGGGGGCGGGGAAGACGACGCTGGCGCGGATCGCGGCGACGGGGGCGCAGGGGGCCTTCGAGGAGGAGTCGGCGGTCAACGCGGGCAAAGCCGAGATCCGGGGGGTGATCGAGCGAGCGCGGGAGCGGCGGCGCGCGAACGGGCGGCCGACGATCCTCTTCCTCGACGAGATCCACCGCTTCAACAAGGCCCAGCAGGACGCGCTGCTGCCTGCGGTCGAGGACGGGACGCTGACGCTGATCGGCGCGACCACCGAGAACCCCTACTTCGAGGTCAACTCCGCTCTTCTTTCGCGCGCGCAGGTTTACGAGCTTCATCGGTTGGAGCCGGGGCAGGTGGAAGAGCTGCTGCGGCGGGCGCTCGCCGACCCCGAGCGGGGGATCGCCGAACCGCCGGCGGTCACCGAGGAGGCGCTGGCGATGCTGGCTACGCGCAGCGGCGGCGACGCCCGCGTCGCCCTCTCGGCCCTGGAGCGGGCGGTCGAGCGCGCTGACGGCGAGGTCGACGTCGCCGCGGTCGAAGACGCGCTGCAGCGCAAGGCGATCGACTACGACCGCCAGGGCGACCGCCACTACGACTTCGTCTCCGCCTGGATCAAGGCGACCCGAGGCTCCGACGTCGACGCCTCGCTCTACTACCTGGCGGTGATGCTGGAGGGCGGCGAGGACCCGCGCTTCATCGCCCGCCGCATGGTCATCCTCGCCTCCGAGGACGTCGGCAACGCCGACCCGCAGGCGCTGCTCGTCGCCGACGCCGCGGCCCGAGCCGTGGACCGGGTCGGGCTGCCCGAGTGCGCCCTCAACCTCGCCCAGGCCGCCGTTTACCTTTCGTTGGCCCCGAAGTCCAACGCTTCTTACAAAGCGCTCTCCGCCGCCCGCGCCGAGGTCCGCGCCAACGGCGCCCAGACCCCGCCCGACTACCTGCGCGACGCCCACTATCCGGGCGCCGAGAAGCTCGGCCGCGGCGAGGGCTACCGCTATGCCCACGACGAGCCGGGGGCGGTCAGCGATCAGCCGCTTCTGCCCGAGGCTCTGCGCGGCAGCCGCTTCTACAAGCCGACCGGCAGGGGCTTCGAGGAGGAGCTCGGTCGCCGTCTGGCGGCATTAAGAAAAAAATTAGACAGCGTGTAAAACGAAGCGAAACTTCTGGGTCCGCTTGGGGTTTTCGAATTCGGCATCCCAAGCTAAAGCCAGGGAGAGCCGACACCCGGTAGAGAGGCCTGGACTGGGGGCCTCCTACCGGGCCTGTGAAACAGGGGGAACGAGGGCGTCGAGTTGACTGGGCTCGGCGCCCTTCTTCGTTCCCCCGAGGGCGAGAGCCCGATCGCCTATCGTGGAGCCGTGCCTGAGAACCAGCCCGAACGACTTCGCCTCGGCGGCATGGCCCTCCGCAACGGCCTGCTGATCCACGGCCCGACCCACTGGGCCGCTGCGGTGCGTGACCGCGAAGGAGGGATCGAAGTCGCCTCCGAGCGCAAGCCCGAGCTGGCTCCCGGCCTGGTGGCGAAGGTGCCGGGACTGCGCGGGCCGATCAAACTCGCCGAGGCGATGCTGGTGCTGCCGTTGGCGCGGCGGCGCCTGCCGTCCGCGCGGATGCCGTTCGAGGACGGGCGGGTGCTGGCGGCGGTGGCGCTGACCCTCGGCATCACCTCGGTGCTGCGCAAGCGGGCGCCGGCGAGCGCGCTGCGCGAGGGGCTGATCCAGGTGATCGGGGCGGCGCCGGCGCTGGTGGCGCTGGCCGACCGCGACCTCGCCGCCTACCACGGTGCCGAGCACAAGACGATCGCCGCTTACGAGCGCGGGGTCGACGACGTCGCCTCGGTGCCGAAAGAGCACGACCGCTGCGGCTCCAACCTGATCGTGCCGATGATGCTGCTCTCCGCCGGCGGCACCGTGCTGCTCGAGCGCCTGGTCGAGAACCCGAGCCCCGCCGCCCGCGCCGGCGTCGGCCTCGGCGGTGCCTCGGTCGCGGTCGAGATGTTCGCCTGGAGCGACCGCCACCACGGCGATCCCCTCGCCGAGGCCTTCCACACCCCCGGCCGCGAGATCCAGCGCCACTGGGCGACCAAAGAGCCGACGCCCGAGCAGCTCGAGGTCGCAGTCGCGGCGCTTGCAGAGATCCTCCGGGTCGAGAAAGGCGACGAGGGGGGCGATGGCGCCGGCGGCGCCGTCTCTACTGCTCCGCCGCCGCCCGCATAGACTCCCGCTCGTGTTCGGCCGCATCGACCACATCGGAGTCGCCGTCGAGGACGTCGACGCCGCCATCGCCCTCTATCAGGACAGCTTCGGAATGGAGCTGGCCCACCGCGAGACGGTCGAGTCGCAGGGCGTCGAGGCGGTACTGCTGGACGTCGGCGACGGCCACGTCGAGCTGCTGGCGCCGCTCGGCCCCGATACGCCCGTCGGCAAGTACATGGCCAAGAACGGCGCCGGCTTGCACCACGTCGCCTACGCCGTCGAGGACATCGACGCCGCCCTGGAGAAGATCGCCGCCGCCGGCCTGCGGCTGATCGATTCCGAGCCCCGGGTGGGCATCCGCGGGAGCCGCGTCGCCTTCCTTCATCCCCGCTCGACCGGCGGGGTCCTGACCGAGATCGTCGAACCCGCAGGAGGTCACTGATGGCAGACGTGCAGCGAGTCGAGATCGGCTTCGAGGGCGGGCAGGTGATCTCCACCCGCCTCTCCGACGAGGACCTGAAGGACCTGCGGTCCCGGCTCGAGCAGGGCGGCTGGTACGACCTGCCGACCGAGGAGGGGACGATCGCCCTCTACCTCGGCAAGGTCTCGTTCGTCCGGGTCGAGTCCGGCGAGCACCGGGTCGGCTTCGGCGGTTAGGCAGATGCGACCGCGGCACCTACTTGGCGCGGCGGCTGCCGCGACGCTGGCCGCTGCGCTCTGGTGGCGGAAGAACCCCTCGGCCTGTCCCTACGGCCAGCGCTTCTGGGTCGAAGCGCCGCACCCCTTCATCACCCGAGACCGATTGCGCGAGGTGCTGCGACCGCAACCAGGTGAGCGGCTGCTGGAGGTCGGCGTCGGCACCGGCTACTACAGCTGCGAGCTGGCGGAATGGGTAACGCCGGGCGGGGCCCTGGAGCTCTTCGACCTGCAGCAGGAGTTCCTCGACCACGTGATGAGAGCCGCCGCCGAGCGCAATCTCAACAACCTGGTGCCGACCCAAGGCGATGCCACCAACCTCCCCTACGAAGACGCCTCGATCGACGCCGTCGTCCTCACCGCCGTTCTCGGCGAGATCCCGGACCGAGAGGCCGCCCTAAGCGAGATCCACCGCGTCCTCAAACCAACCGGCCGCCTCATAGTCGGCGAGCTCTTCGGCGACCCCCACTTCACCTCCCGCAAGAGCCTGGAAAAACTGGGCGCGGAAGCTGGATTTGAGCTGGCCGAGCTTTCCGGCCCCCGCCTCGGCTACTTCGCCCGCCTGAGCCCAAACTGACTGTTCTGGAGCCGGGAGAGGGGTCCGCCGGACACTCCCCGCTTTTGTCCGCCGGACCCCTCTCCCGGCTCCCCAACCCGCCGCTTTTGAAGATTCTGGATAGAGGCCGTCGGCGTACGCGCAAGATCGGAACAATTTCAGCGGTGGAGCTGGCTATTTCGGTGTAGGTTCGTTGAATCGACACTCCGGATGACCATCGTCGCGGGAACGACGACGGCTGGGAGTGGGGAGAGGCACAAAGGGTCTGTCTTCGAATGGCCTATCGCTACGCGAGCAATCCGAGCGAAGCCGAAGACATAGCTCAGGATGCCCTTCTCCGGGCCTGGCGTCGGCGCTCGACCCTGCGCGATTCCGAGCGCCGCAACCAGTGGCTGGCGGCGATCGTCCGCAACGAGGCCTTCCGCCAGCACGCGCGGGTGCGGCCCGATCCGACAGCGACAATCGAGCTCCAGGAGGGGGCCGAGGACGAGCATGTGCTGGCCGCCGTCGAGCTCGCCGACCTGCACGCGGCGCTCGAGCATCTGAGCGAACGCGAGCGGCAGCTGCTGTCGATGCGCTACGAGGAAGACTTGACGCACCCGGTGATCGCCCGCCGCCTCGAAATCCCGGAAGGGACCGTCAAGGTGCGCCTGCACCGGGTGCGGACCAAATTGCGCATGCTGTACGCGGGGGCGACCATCCCCACCTGAACTTCGGACCGCTGTACAAGGACAGTGGCGGCCGCGGTGACGAACATCTCTTCATGGAGACCGCACCGCGCCAGATCGTCGCCTTCGGCGGCGGCGGCTTCTCGATGGAGTCGGGCAACCCGCTGCTCGACGACTACGTGCTTGGGTTGGCGAAGGCCGAGCGGCCGCGCGTCTGCTTCCTCCCCTCGGCCAGCGGCGACGCCGACCACTACATCGTCCGCTTCTACCGCGCCTTCTCCGCCCACCGCTGCGAGCCGAGCCACATCTCCCTCTTCCGCCGCGAGCAGGGGCCGAGCGACCTGCGCCGCCACCTCCTCTCCCAGGATCTGATCTACGTCGGCGGCGGCAGCGTCGTCAGCCTGCTGGGAGTCTGGCGGGCGCACGGGATCGACTCGATCCTGCGCGAGGCCTGGGAATCGGGAGTCATCCTCTGCGGCCTCTCCGCCGGCTCGCTCTGCTGGTTCGCCGAGGCGGTGACCGGTTTCCACGGCGAGCCGAAGCGGCTGCGGGGGATGGGGCTGCTGCCGTTCAGCAACTGCGTCCACTACGAGCGGGGCGGCAAGCGGCGCGATGCCTACCACCACTTTCTGCGCGAAGGGATGTGCGGCGGCTATGCGGCGGAGGACGGGGCGGCCCTGCACTTCGTCGGCGAGGAGCTGAGCCGGGTCGTGGCTTCGCGCCCGCAGGCGCGCGGCTACCGCCTCGACGTGGCGGGGCGGCGGGTGGTGGAGATGCAGATCGCCACCACCTACCTCGGCGACCGTGAGGCGACGCCGGCCGCACCCCTGCCGGAGGCGCTCTCGACCGCGCCCGCCCCGGCCGCCGGATGAGCGGCAATGGGCGCCTTCCCGAGGCGGCGACGCCGGTCCGCCGCATCCTCGCCCTCGGCGGCCACGAGTTCAGCTCGCGGCCGCCCGACCGGGCGGTCTGCGAGCTGCTGCTGCGGCTGGCCGGTGAGCGCGGCGGCCCGCGACCGCGGATCTGCATCCTCCCGACCGCTAGCGGCGACACCTCGGAGCAGATCTCGAGCTTCTACGCCGCCTTCGGCGAGCGCCCCTGCGAGCCCTCCGACGTCTCGCTGTTCCGGCTGGGACGGCGGCCGCTGGCGCTGCGCGACCACCTCCTGAGCCAGGACCTGATCTACGTCGGCGGCGGCAGCCTGCTCAACCTGCTGGCGGTCTGGGAGGCGCACGACATCGCCTCGATCCTCAGCCTTGCCTGGCGCCAGGGAATCGTCCTCGCCGGCCAGAGCGCCGGTGCGATGTGCTGGTTC
>Ga0105245_10002750_pt1 | contig 15817 bp, 12 predicted proteins | sample KBSM54metaG_FD_81523 | JGI IMG/M metagenome (GOLD analysis project Ga0105245, IMG submission 81523) | Miscanthus rhizosphere microbial communities from Kellogg Biological Station, Michigan, USA - KBS M5-4 metaG | ecosystem: Host-associated > Plants > Roots > Rhizosphere > Soil | place...
AAGCGGGTGCCGGTTGGTGAGCACATGATGGCCGCCGCCAGCCGGGCTGTTGAACCAGTTCACAAAATTGAATCCCTGACTGAAGACCGTTTCCGAAGTGTTCATGCCGTGATCGGAAACCAGGATAAGAGCCGTGTTCGCTGCCAGCGGACTGGCGGCGATGGCGTTCCAGATCCGGCCCACCAGGGCGTCCAGTTCCTCGATGGCGTGCCGCTGGGATACAGGATCGGCCGTCAGGTGCGCGACGTGGTCGTAATCGCCTGTGAAGTAATCCAGGTAATGAACGTTTGGATCCTGGAGAGTGCGGATCAGCTCGACCTCCGTCTGGCGAAACACCGAATTCGCCCACGGCAGGCCGAGCTGCCACTCATCCAGGAAATCCCTGGGCGACCTGGCCGCAACGGCGCGTTTCAAAGCTCCCGGGAAAGAATTGAGCTTCAGGCCGCGCTGCAAAAGCTCCAGGCCCTGGAAACGCTGCTCATAGGGAAAGCGGTCCACCAGGAGCTGGATGCCGTTCTCGTCCATCAGTTCGACGCCGGGCATATCGATGTGCCGGGAAATCGGATAGCCGAAATAGAACGACATAAAGTTCAGATAATCGTGGACGCGGAGCGTATAGCGGTCGTATTCGACGTTGCCGCGAATCTGCAGATGCCGCCCGGTGTCCAAAAGCGACCAGGATGGCGCGGACAGGCTCAGGCCGCGAACGTAGAAATTTTCCATCCATACGCCGTTCTGCGCGAAGACATGCTGGATCCAGGGAAGGCGGCTGTGGCCTTCCCGCCCTCGTCCGTCGGCGCTTTCATTGATGTAATGTTCGAGCAGATGCTCGGGTAGTCCGTCTACCTTGAGGATTACGACGCGCTCGACCTTGCCTGGCTTGCCGGTGGCTGGAAGGTCCGCCGCTGCAAGGATACACGTAGACGCCAACAGGAGGGCAAGCGTCCGCACGGGCTACTGTCCCGCCGTGCCGATACCGGCCAGAGCACGCTGGCACAGCTCCCGGGTTTCCGCGTCGCTGGTTTGCTGCATGATCCGCGTCACTACGTGCGCTGAACTCGCGGGCGCGCCCATGGCAATCAGCTCATTCACTGCACGGCGTACCTCGGCGATGTTCCACACCACTTCAGGAGACGAGCTGGAGGCGGCCACGGTTTCCAGAAATCGGACCTGGTGAGCCGCGCGCCGTTCCCGATCCAGAGCCGCCTCCAGGGTCGCGCTGTTCGGCATCTCATGGTGGGAATAGATTCCCAGGCTGGTCCACCTGGCTAGCCGCAAGCCGGCGCGGGCGGGTGCTCCATGGCGATGCGTGGCCATCTCCGCGTTGCGATCGCGCTCCAGACGCGCGGGCAATCCTTTGGGGTCGGCAGCGTACCGCAGCAGCGCGTCGTACTGGTGATCCGCGATCTTGGACTCCTCGAATACGCTTTCTTCGAGGGGATTCACACCTAGAATTTCCAAGCGGCGCTGTAAATCGGCTCGCAGGGCCGGATCGATAGAGTTGTCCAGCGCCAGCCACCGGCGTACTTGTGTGTACGCACGCAGCCGGGCGGTGCGATTGTTCGGGTCCCCATGCCGCGTGCGCACGAAGTTCCAGGTCCAGGCAGCGGTCATGTAGGGCCAATTGCCCCACTTTGAGATTCCCAGAACGCCGCTGACGGCGTCCCCGGCCGCCAGTCTCAGCATCTCGCGATTTTTCGGCTTGCGGGTAGCGCGAAAATCCACCAGCAGCAGCGGGACTTTGGGATATTCCAACCCGTACATCGCGAGCGGAATCAGCTCGCGTGGAGTGGCGTCGGGGGCGCTCGCGTCCACCTGACGGCCCGACGCGTCGAAATAGCGCGTCTGGGTGTATCCTGTCCAATTCTTCACGTGCGCGTCGTTGAACGGATCCGAGATCCCTAGAAAGCGGCCATCGAACTTACGCGCCGGCTGGTTGGGAATACGGGCGCTGTTGTACGAAAGGTCGTCCTTGGCGATCCACAGCAGCGCATGCGTCCGCGAGCGTGCGAAACCGAGCGGCTCGAAGTACAGACCGTTTTCTTCGGCGCGCTGCCGCAGCAGCTCCCAATTGTGACCGCGCCTTTCTTCCGTCTGCTCGCGATTCTTGAAGTAGGCCTCCGGCAGCTTTTCGGCGTTCACCAGCCCGCCGAGAGTCTTGCCAGCCAAGGACAGGCGGGCTTGCATTTCCAGCAGCTCCGGCTCGCTGAACTGCATGGTGGCTTCAGGCGTCTCCTGCAGTTGCGATACGACGGCCAGGCCTTCCATCAAATTGACCTGGCGCTGATCGGCTAGATTCGCCCGATAGCGGCGGGTGGTGGAGCGGATCAGCGCGCCGTTGGAGTCAATCGCGGCCGCCTGCACCGCAGCCTGCGCCAGCGAGTTCCAAACGACCTTACTGGTATTTCCCATGTCCAGGACCGGTGCCGGCTTCCGATTCATGTTTTTCCCCAGATCGGGCCGCCAGTAGAAGAACGGGATGAATGCCGCGGCGTGCTGCAGCAGGGTCGGCCGCGCCGAGGTCAGCACCCAGATGTAGCGCAGGCGGTCATTTTCGGGATTATCGTCGCCCAGCGTGTCGCGCAGGACGCTGACCAGCGGGATCTCCCCGCGACTCTCCGGAAGGGGGCTGAAAACAGTCAGCAGCTCCGCGCCAAGGGCTACCGGTTGACGTTCTACGCGGAAATCCGGCGTTGCAGCTACCGCAACCACGGGGAATACGAGCAATGCCCACCGCATAACTGCTGTCCAGCAGCTATGATACCAACCTGATCGCTCCGCGGCTCCTTGGGGGAGCCCCCAATACCCGCAAAGTTGCCTTCGCTAACCCTCCTCAAAGCCTTTGGTGAAAAGGCCTTACTACGACATACTAGACCTCACGATTATGGACTACGAAGAATCCTACCCGGCGGTTTGCAGAGAAGTCGGGCTTACCTGCGAGGCATGCATCTCGCATACGGCGGGCGAAATCGCCCGTTGTTCCAAAGGCTTACAGGGGAAAGTCCTGGGGCAGGTGTTCCAGCAGCTCTATCCGAATCCAGCCTGTTCCCGGATGCATGCGCAATTCGCCCAAGCTTACCGGGATGCTTCGCCTCGCCCCGCCCGGCCGGCTACGATGCTTCACAGTATCGCTGCGGTTGCCTAGGCTAGGATTCCTGGTTCGACTGCGTCGCCCATTCCTGTTCCAACATCCGCGAATACTCGCCCGAAGCGTAAATCTGAAAATCAAATCCCAGGTGCGCGGGATCGGCAAAATGGGTTTGCCCCAGATGGCTGTGGAACATCTGGTCCGCATAGCGGTGGTAATGCTTCAGAAAATCTGTGGAGAAGGTTTCTTGCGGCGGCATGTCGGCCAGGATCACGTTGAGCCCCAGCGCGCGCGAAAAAATCGACTTGTGGTCGGCCACGCCCCATTTTTTCAGCTTCTGGGAGACTTCGGGGGGAGGATTCTGCACCAGGTACGAAGCGAAGCTTTGCGCCCGGAGGGTCACACTCTGCATTTCGGGGTAGCGGCCGACGTGGTCCACGCACTGTTCGATCCAGCGCAGGATATCTCGGCCTACGTAGAACAGCATGCGGATTTCCTGATAGCGGCCTTCGAGCAGAGTGCGTTCCAGCTCTTCCGAGCTCTGTTCGCCGGTAGGAAGCAGCCCTTGCAGCATCAGGCTGGCTCGCGAGCTTTCCACCAGTTTATGGGGGCCGCTGGAATCGGCAAAAGGGTGAAGGATCAGTGGTGGAAGCTTGCGGGCTGCTTGATTGTTCAGCATGTTTTTCCTGTTCGCAAGCTCAGTATGCCGGATCAGCGTCGCTCTGTGAGCAGTACTTTGGCCTCAATTGTCTGGGACCCCCGGAGGACCTTGACTAGTACTTCATCCCCTGGCTTGTGCGCCTGCAAGGCATAGGTAAAGTCGTACAGGTTTCCGATGTCCTTTCCATCGAACTCGATGAGGATATCGCCCGCCTTAAGACCAGCCTTGGCCGCGGGGGTTCCATCGCGAACATCGGCGAAGCGGACGCCCTTGGGCGGTTCGTCGAAATCGGGAATACTTCCGAAGTTCGGGCCGTAGCCGCTTCCGCTACTTGCCCCGCCGGATGGAGCCTTAGGCTCGGCGACGCGCTGGAAGGCGGGGCGTTCCGGGTCGTTGGCCAAACGTGTCGCTATCTGGGCGACGTAGCCCAGCAGCTTGGCCGCTTCGGGCGCGTCGATTTTGTCCCAGGTATCGCCAGGCTTGTGATAATCGCCGTGGAGGCCGCTGAAGAAGAAGATCACTGGTACTTGCTTGACGGTGAACGACATGTGATCGCTGCCGCCGTAGCCCGTGGCTTCCGAAAGATCGATCTTGAACGATTCGGGTGGTTTCACGGACTGCACTAGCTTGTCGAGCGTCGAACCGGTTCCGGTGCCATTCACGTACACCTTGCCGCCGCGGATCCGGCCGATCATGTCCATATTCAACATGGTCACTGCGTTATCCAGCGGCAGCAGAGGATGCCCTGTATAGTAATTGCTTCCCAACAGGCCGAGCTCTTCGCCGGCGAAAGTCATAAAAAGAATCCCGCGCTGCTGCTGCGGCTGCTTTGAAAACCAGCGGGCGAGTTCGATTACTCCGGCGGTGCCGGAAGCGTTATCGTCGGCCCCGGGGTGGATGGTCCCGATCTGCGAGGGAGCCAGGGAATGCTCATCGCCCAGGCCCAGGTGATCGTAATGCGCGCCCAGGATGATGTATTCGGAAGTCTTGCCAGGAAGGTAGGCGGCGACGTTGTGAACCGTTTTCGAATCGTGCTGAATGTCCACCGACATGCTGACCTTCAGCTGGTTCAGTGCAAACGACCGCGGCTTGAGATCTTTATCGATACCGTCGAGAATCTCGTGCAGGTCGCGACCTTCGGCCTTCAACCACGCCTCGGCTGCGGATTCTTTCACTTGCACGAACAGGACGCCCGCATCCGTGGGTCCGGTGGATTGACCGAAAGCCGTCAGCTGGTCTTCCTGCGGGGTGTGATGGGGGTAGGAATCATTCACCAGGATCACGCCGCGCGCGCCGTGCATCTTGGCGTTGACTGCTTTGATGGCAAATGTCGCATGCTGCGTCAGCTCTTTGCCTTGGAACACGCTCTTCTCGTCGTTTTCCTGCGGCTCATGGCGAATCAGCAGAACGAATTTGTCTTTGACGTCGAGCCCGGCGTAATCGTCGTAATGATATTCGTTGGCAGTGATGCCGTATCCCGCGAACACCACCGGCGCCGAGACCGTGCCGGAAGAGGACATACCGAACGGGATGAAGCCGTCGCGCAGCGGAATCGTCGCGGAATTGGCTTCGAAACGATTGTTCGGTCCCAGGCTCGCGCCCACCACGGCAGTGAAAGCCTGCTGATAAGAGGAAGTGCCCGGTACGAGCTTCAATCCGAACGATTGAAACTGGGACGCGATATAGTTCGCCGCGGATTCGAGCTCCGGCGATCCCGTGGCACGGCCCTTCAGCTCGGGGGATGCGAGGTATTTGATGTGAGCCAGATAAGCGTCGGGATTAATAATAGCCGGGGCCTGCGCCCAAGCGGCCAACGCAAATGCCAACGCCGCGATGGATAATCGGCGCACAGGTTTGCCTACTTGCCGCCGATCTTGGGAATGGTAACCACGCAAGCCTCTTCGCACTTGGCGGCATGCTCCACTTCGAGAGTGATGAGCTGCTGCATGATGGGCCACTCCATGGCGCCCACCAGCTTGCGGCCGTTCATGTACAGCGTGGGAGTCGCATCCACGCCGAGCGCGCGGCCTTCGGCCATATTCTGCGCGACCTCGCCATCGGTGGCCTTACTCTCGACGCAGCGGCCAAGCTGGATCGCATCCACTCCGCCGGTGGGGGCCCAGGCCATCACTTTGGAATTCAAGGTTTCAACCGTTATGGCTTCCTGGTTCTCATAGATCCAATCGTGGAACTTCCAGAAGGCTTGGGGATCCTGCTTATAAATACAGCGCCCCGCATTGGAAGCCGCGCGAGCCCAGGGATGGATCGATTCCAGCGGGAGGTCCTTGAAGACTACCTGCACCTTGTCCGGAAACGCCTGCAGCAGATTCTTGCGCATCACATCCGCTTCGGCCTTGCACAGTGGACATTGGAAATCGCCAAAGACCACGATCGAGACAGGGGCTCCTGCCTTGCCATAACTCGGCTGGGAGGCGACCTTCAACTGGTCAAGCGTGGACTGAAAGGGACTCTTGGAAAGGCTATAGACATCGCCCTTCACCAGACTCTTGCCGTCCTGCGAAATGTAATAGTGCTCGTCTTTGGCCTGGCCGTTATAAGAGAGATGCACGGCTAGTTCAGAAAAACCCGGCAGGTATGCCGAGGGCTTGGGATCGTCGATCTTGACCGAGACCTGGGGAACCCACAGTTCGGCATGGCGCAGGTAGGCTTCGACAGCGGCTTTATCGATGTTCGCCTTGGGCGCGGTCTGCGCAAATAGAGAAAGGGACGCAAGCAGGAGCGTGGCTAGTTTCATGGGGTGAACCTAAGCCTTATTGTCGCAGGTCTTAAGACCGGACACTATACTGGAGGCTTGTCGAAATACTGGCTGTTCCTGCCCCTGCTGGTGGTGTATTTGAGCGGCCTGGGCAGGGTCGGATTCCTGGGACCGGATGAGCCGCGGTACGCCTCCATCGGCCGCGAAATGGCGCACTCAGGCGATTGGATTACGCCGCGGCTGGACGGCTCGCCGTGGTTTGAGAAGCCGCCGCTGCTGTACTGGATGACGGGGGCAGGGCATCGCCTCCATCTCTCCGATGAGTGGGCCGCGCGATTGCCGCTGGCCCTGGCGAGCCTGCTGTTTTTGTGGTTCTTCCACCGCACGCTGGCCCGTGAATTCTCTCCCCGCGTGGCTTTGGCGGCCACCGCGATTCTGGCCACTTCCGCCGGTTGGGTCGCCTACAGCTTCGCGTCGGTGGTCGATCTGCCGATGTCGGCTGCCCTTGGGTCGGCCATGCTGATCGGTATCTTCGGACCGAGCGCGATTCCCAGTTGGGCCCGCAAGCCCATGTCACTGGGACTGTGGGCCGGCGTGTTTCTGGGACTCGCGGTTTTGGCCAAGGGTTTCGTGCCGCTGGTGCTGATTGTGCCGGTGCTGTTGATCGCACGCCGCATGCGGCTGGCGATGCTCGGCAGTGCTGTGCTGGTGGCCGCGCCCTGGTATGTGCTCTGCTACGTCCGCAACGGGCCGGCTTTCTGGAACGAATTCTTCTGGAAGCATCACGTGGATCGTTTTCTGCATCCCACGCTGGATCATCCGCAGCCGTTCTGGTTCTACGCCCCGGTCCTGCTGGCGGGATTGTTCCCTTGGACGCCATTGGCCGGCTTGTTGTTTCGCCCGAGAACGTATGCTGACGAACGGCTACGTTTCCTTCTGATGTGGCTGGTCTTCGCGCTGGTGTTCTTCTCCTGGTCTCAAAACAAGCTGCCGGGATATGTGCTGCCGCTGCTGCCGATGCTGGCGATCGTGCTGGCGGTGGCACTGGACAAGACTCCCGCGGCGGGATGGTGGGTCGGTGCCTGCGCCGTATTGTTGATCGCGACTCCGGCTATCGCTCAGTTGCTGCCGGACGCGTTGCTCTCGGGTGTAACGTCGGCCCATTTTGCTTTCTCACGAGTTGTCAAAGGGTGGCCGTTCGCACTGGCCGCAGGCGGTGTCTTCTGGTTAGCATGGCTTGGCAATGAACCGGGGAAACGCGAGCAGGCCATGATGGGAGCGGCTTTAGCGGCTCTGGCTGCCATCGCGTATTTCAAGATTGCGCTCCTGCCGGTATTGGACCAGCGCTATTCGGTGCGCGCCTTCTGGCGCGAGAATGCGGGGCAAATTGCGAGCGATGTTTGCGTCAAGGACCTTCGCCGCGACTGGGTTTACGGCTTGAATTATTACGCTGGCCGCGTTCTGCCTGAGTGTACCGGCGAGCCTCGCCAGCTCGTGGTCCATGACAATCAGCTAAGTCTAAGATAAATCGAGCTTATTCCCCGGGTCTACACTTAGCCTGCCGCTCAACCGAATCTTTAAGAGAGCGGAGGTGTCACAATGTCCCGACGACTAGCCACGTTGCTGGCCCCGTGTTTGATCCCGTTGCTGGGGTGGGCCGGCGTGAAGAAACCGTCCATTGATACCAGCACACCGGAAGGAAAGCTTCTGGAGAAGGCCCAGCTGGAGAGCGACCTTTCCCGAAGAATGATGTTGCTGGAGCTGTTCCCGGAACTGTTTCCCTCCTCACCCGCAGCCGAATTTGTCTGGAGCGAGTTGCAGGCCCGTTACCATCAGGCCGGCCGGTTCGACAAAGCCTTAGGAGCGGGCTCGCATGTGTTGGCCAGCAATCCCAATAATCTGGAAGCCGCCTGTTTGAACTGGCGCATTGCGGCCGACACCAAAGATCCGGCGCTTACAACCGTCTGGATGAACCAGGCCGGCCACGTTGCGGAACGGGCTCTCAAGACTCCCGATCCGGAAATGAGCAAAGCTACCCTTGAGTGTGGGCAGAGCGCGCGCGAAGCCATCGACTTTGAGGTTTACAAAGCTGCATTCACCACCAAGAATCCCGCGGATCGAGTCAGGCTGCTGGAGGAGTTTCTCAAGAATCATCCCCAGACTTCGCGAGCGGGTGAGATCGAAGTAGCTACCTTTCTGGCCTATCGCGAGATGGGAGATTCGGCCAAGGCTCTGGCGGCTGCGGAAAGATTGGTCGCGCATAACGATACGCGCGAGGACGCCATGCTGCTGGTGGCGGAATCCTCCTTCAAGGCCGGTAAAGATCCGAATCGCGTCGTGAGCCTGTCAAAGAAGGCCATCGATCGCCTGAAAAACGCCGAACCGCCCGAGGGCGTCAGCGCGGGGGATTGGGCGCGCACCAAAACGGCGGAGCTCACGCAGGCGCATTATATGATCGGCTCGGTCAGCTTTCAGTCTGAGAAATGGGATGTCGCAGACCAGTCGTTTCGCGCGGCGTTGCCTGGCCTGAGCGATCCCCGTTTTAAAGCGGAGGTGCTGAATTCGCTCGGTTGGGCCAACTACAAGTTGAGGAATGTCTCGGATGCGATCAAGTTTTACGTCGATTGCACCAACATTCCCGGTCCGCTGCAGCAGGCGGCCGCGAAGACGCTGAACACCATCACGGCGGAATACCAGATCAAGTAACGGTCCGCTCGTGTAGCGATCTATTCAGTGGGGTAGATTGCAATCATGAGAACCACGTGTTGTTTTCCCGTCATCTTGTTGTGTGCTGGTTTGGCCATCGGCCAGGCGATTCCCGCTGAATATGACGGCGTACTGAAGACCTTGGGAAAGCAGGGCGACTTCAAGGACAACGTCCTGAAGCTCAACATTCCCCGGAACGATTTAAAGGTAACCATTGACGGGATCGCAACTCCTACCCCGTTCGGGTTTGGCGGCTGGCTCGCCATGACCAAGGGCGAAGGCGGGATGGAAGTGATGATGGGAGACCTGGTGCTGCTGGAAGACGAGGTAAATCCGGTCATGTCCGCACTGCTCAGCAATGGGCTGGAAGTGACGGCGGTTCACAATCACTTTTTCTTCGAGAGTCCCCGGGTCTTCTACATGCATGTTCACGGTCACGGCAAAGCCGCGGACCTCGCCAGGATGGTGAAGCCCGCGGTGGACCTCATCGGCAGCGGAACACCTAAACATCAGAGCTCGGTGACGGGTGGAAGCTCAAACGTCACAGGCGGGCAGATCGATACGGCGAAAATTGCCAAGATTGTTGGCCACGAAGGCGAGCAGAATGGCATGGTCTATAAAATCACCATTGGCCGAGACGATCTCAAATTGAAGGAGACGGGTGCTCCGATTAATGCTCGCATGGGGCTGAACACATGGGCCGCTTTCTACGGTACCGATGCGAACGCCGAGATCGCCGGCGACGTCGCCATGCTCGCCGGCGAAATTACTCCGGTCCTGAAGGCTCTCCGATCAAACGGACTGAACGTGGTGGCGATTCACAATCACATGACCGCCAGCCAGCCGGCGATATTTTTCCTGCACTATTGGGGAACCGGCTCGACGGAGACGCTAGCCACCGGGTTCAAGGCCGCTCTGAACGAATTGGGAAAGCCAGCCCACTCTCACTAATGCTATTGTTGAGCAACGATGCGCAACCGCGTCGTCATTCTTGCGGCGTTGATCTCAGGCCTGGGCGCCTGGGAGTTGCTGCACGCACAGAAACCCTTTAAGGAATACGCCGGATTCGAATACACCGATTTCGCCATTCCTCCGGACGTCAACGTTCCGCACGAATGGACTCGTGCGCGGCTCAAATATACCCAATATGCCGGTGGATTCGGCCGCAGAGGTTTCGGCGGCGGCAATCGCTGGACCATGGACTATCCCCGGTCCGATCGGCACCTGCTGCCGGGGATCGCCCGGCTCAGCCGCATTGATGCGCGCTCGGTCGAGCAGGTGGTGGAGCTGGATGATACCGACGATGTCTACAACTGGCCATCCATGTACGGTGTCGAGGTCGGGTACTGGTCGCTGAACGACGAGGAAGCGTCGCAGCTTCGCGAATTTCTCAACCGCGGCGGCTTTCTTATGGTGGATGACTTCCACGGCAACACCGAATGGGAGATTTTCGAAGAAGGGATCAAGAAGGTCTTTCCGGATCGCGACATCATAGAGCTGCCGGATGCGAATCCGATCTTTCACACGCTCTACGACCTGGACCATCGTATTCAAGTTCCCGGGGCTGGGGCGTGGCAAAGCGGCGTGACCTATGAGCAGGGCAACAATGGCGGCAGGGATCCGCACTGGCGCGGGATTCTGGATGAGAAAGGCCGCGTGGTGGTCGCCATCTGCCACAACATGGATCTGGGCGACGCCTGGGAGCATGCCGACGATGCCTGGTATCCAGCCGAGATGACTGGTCTGGCGTATCGCATCGCGATCAATTATTTCGTCTACGACTTCACACATTGAAGAAGAAGGGGACAGGCTTTTGCTCTGCCCCCTCCGGCAAACTCCTGACTGCGCGTACAAGCGTGGGAGTGGACAGAGCGGCCTGTCCCGCTTTTCCCCCGTGATATCCTGGCGCACGTGCGATTGCGAACTCTCCTCCTAACGATTCTTGGATTCCTCGGAATCTGGGGAGCCGTTTTCGCGCAGAAGCCTTTCAAGCAATATCCCGGCGGCCAGGATGGCGACGTCCCCCTGCCGCCTGACTTCGACAAGCCCGCGGAGTGGTCCGGCGCGCGCCTGCGCTATCGCGATCTGGGCGGCCGATTCGGTGGGCGTCGCGGATTTCGCCGCGAGGGCGCTTGGGGAACGGATTATCCGCTGGGCGGCCGCCACCTCGCGGAGGGACTGCGGCGGCTAACCAAGGTCAACGCACGATCCGTCGAGCAGGTGGTGGAGCTGGACGAGACTGACGATATTTTCAATTGGCCGTTCATGTACGCGGTTGAGGTCGGACGATGGACCATCGACGAGAAGGAAGGAGCGCAGCTGCGCGATTTTCTGAATCGGGGCGGCTTCCTGATGGTGGACGACTTCCATGGATTAGACGAATGGGCCGTTTTCGCCGCAGGGATCCGGAGCGTTTACCCGGACAAAGAAATCATCGATCTGGATCAATCCGAAGCCATCTTTGGAATCCTAAATCAGGTGGATATCAAGGTCCAGGTTCCCGGTTATCAGTATTTGCGGACCGGTCGGACGTATGAGCAGCAGAGTGATCCCTATCCCCGTTGGAGAGCCATTAAAGATGACCGAGGCCGGATTCTGGTGGCCATCTGCCACAACATGGATCTGGGCGACGCCTGGGAATACTCCGACGATCCGCGCTATCCGGCCGAATTCGCCATCGTTGCGCATCGTGTTTTGCAGAACTACGCCGTCTACGATCTGTCACACTGATCTGCCGAAAGACATAGCGGTCTCGGTAACCCCACATGCTATTCTGAGCCCGGCATGCGGATCGCTAAGTTTCTGCTCGTCATTCCGGCTGGACTTTTGGGCGGCTGGGGGCTGCTGCATGCGCAGAAGCCTTTCAAGGAATACCCCGGTCGTGAGTATACTGACTTCGCACTTCCCGAAGATCATGCGACTCCGCATGAATGGACGAGGGCAAGGCTTATGTATCGCGATTTCAGCGGAGGCCGGCGGCGCTTCGGGCGTGGCGCCGGGGCCTGGACCACGGACTATCCGCGATCGGACCGGCACCTGCTCTTTGGCGTGAGACGGCTCACGCGCATCGATGCGCGCTCGGTGGAGCAGCCGGTGGCAGCCGATAATTCCGATGACGTGTACAACTGGCCGACGCTCTACGCCGTGGAAGTAGGCCAGTGGGAGCTGAACCAGGAAGAAGCCGCGCAGCTCCGCGATTTCCTCGATCGCGGCGGCTTCCTGATGGTGGACGATTTTCATGGCACCAGGGAATGGGCCATATTCGAGGAAGGTATCAAGAAGGTATTCCCCGACCGGGAAATCGTGGATCTGCCGAAATCCGACGGGATCTTCCATACTCTCTACGATCTGGATGACAAGTACCAGATTCCAGGAGCGCAGTATCTTCGCACCGGCAGTACCTATGAACAGGACGGCTACCAAGCCGAATGGAAGGGCATCTACGACGACAAGGGTCGCGTGGAAGTCGCCATCTGCCACAACATGGATCTGGGCGACGCTTGGGAATGGTCCGACGATCCGGCCTATCCGGCCGAATGGGCCAACATGGCCTACCGTATCGCCATGGATTATTTCGTCTACGACTTATCGCATTAAGTAACCTTCATTGGTGGTATTCTGGGCGCAGAATGCGCCTGCAAACATTTTTCCTGATACTCCTGGCGATGCTGATCACCTGGGGTGTGGTGTTTGCGCAAAAACCATTTCGGGAATACGAAGGTGAAGACCGCGGCGTTCGTCTCCCAGCGGACTGGGATAAGCCAGCCGAGTGGGTCAGCGCGCGCCTGCGTTATCGGGATGCGTTCGGAGGTCGCCGCGGTTTTCGTGGGTTTCGTCAAGAGGGAGCCTGGGCCACGGACTATCCGCTGGGCGATCGGCACCTGATCATCGGCGTGCAGCGCTTGACGCGCATTCATGCCCGATCCGTGGAGCAGCCCGTAGAACTCGATGGAACCGATGACCTGTTCAACTGGCCGTTTCTCTACGCGGTCGAAGTCGGGCAGTGGAGCATCAACGAGAAAGAAGGCGCGCAGCTCCGCGATTTTCTGGATCGCGGCGGATTCCTGATGGTGGACGATTTCCACGGCGTGCAGCAGTGGGAGATTTTCACCGATGGCATCCAGCAGGTTTACCCGGATCGGCAGATAGAGGATCTGCCTGGAACCGAACCGATCTTCCATATTCTGGCGGACGTCGATACGAAGGTCCAAGTGGCCGGTCTGGCGGCGCTGTATAACGGACGAACCTATGAGCAGGCCAGCGATCCGTATCCGCGCTGGCGGGCCATCTACGATGAGAAGAAACGGATCACCGTCGCCATCTGCCACAACATGGACTTAGGCGACGCCTGGGAGCATTCCGACGAGGCTGAATATCCTGCCGATATGGCGATTGTGGCGCATCGCGCGCTGCAAAATTACGCCATGTACGACCTCACTCACTAAGGCCGTGCTATCCTTAAGTCCGGCTAAGACTTTCATGCGCTTCCGCGCGGCGATTTTCCTGATTTTGGGCGGCCTCGGCACCTGGGGTATCTTGAACGCCCAGAAGCCGTTTCTTTCCTACGAAAGCACCGAAGATCACGCCATCGCGCCGCTGCCCCCGGACTGGGAACGCCAGGCCGAATGGACCCGCGGACGGCTAAAATACACCAGCTCCACCTTCGAACATCCGCTCCCGAACAATACGGGGCGCTACGGCTGGCGCACGGATTATCCCCTGGGCGATCGCCATACGTTACAAGGGTTGCTGCGGCTGACCCGTCTCGACGCGCGCTCCGTGGAACAGGTTGTGGAGCTGGATAACAGCAGCGATATTTTCAACTGGCCCTTCGTCTATGGCGTCGAGGTCGGGCACTGGAGCCTGAACGACGAAGAAGCCGACCAGATGCGCGATTATCTGCTGCGCGGCGGCTTCTTCATGACCGACGATTTTCACGGCACGCAAGAGTGGGATGTCTTCATGGAAGGCATGCGCAAAGTGTTTCCCCGCCGTGCGGTGATGGATTTGGATAACAAATCCGAGATCTTCCACGTCATATACGATATAGACCAGACTTCCCGTATACCGGGCGCGCAGTTTATCTACAGCGGGATCCCCTGGGAGTTCGATGGATTTGACCCCAAGTTCCGAGCAATCTACGATGACAAGGGCCGGGTTATGGTGGGGATCTGCCATAACGTAGACATGGGAGACGCGATCGAATGGTCAGACGACCCGCAGTATCCGGAGAAATATGCATCCATGGCGTATCGAATCTCGGCCAACTACGTCATGTATGATCTGACACACTAATGAGAGCTTACTTCCTACATGTTCGAGTTTCTCTTTAAGTATCCGCTCTCGATCTATCGCCAAGGGACGTTTATCTTCCTTTCCGGCTGGCCGCTATGGCTCATGGGCCTGGGCCTGCTGGCCGCGGCGGCGGTGCTGGGTTTTCTGATTTGGCGCCAAGGCTCGGGGACGTCCGCGATGGGCGTGATCCGGCGGACCTCCATCTGGGCTCTGCAAATCGCACTGGCAGCGCTGCTGCTCTTCCTGATCTGGCATCCGGCGCTGAGCGTTTCCGCTCTGAAGGCGCAGCAGAACATCGTCGCGGTGGTGATTGACGATTCCTCCAGCATGACCACGGGCGATGAGAACAGCACTCGCAAAGAAGCCGCCGAAAAGGTCCTGAACGGCGGGTTGCTGAAAGCATTGCAGGAGAAGTTCCAGGTTCGGCTGTACCGCATGAGCGATCATGCCGAGCGGATCGACAAACTAGAACAGCTTACGGCGGGGGCCACGGCTACGCACATCGGCGAGAGCCTGAAGCAAGTGGCCGCGGACGCGTCGAGTCTCCCGATCGGCGCGATGATTCTGCTGAGTGACGGCGCGGACAACACCGGCGGCGTGGACTTGGAGACGCTGGCCGAGATTCGCCGCCAGCGGATTCCGGTTCATACCATCGGGCTGGGCCGCGAGACCATGACCCACGACATCGAAATCAGCAATGTGGATGTGGCGTCTCGCGCGTTGCCGGAATCGAGGTTGGCTGCGACGGTGAGCTTCCATCAGCATGGCTATACCGGCCAGAAGGCCAAGATCACGCTGAAGGAAGGCTCCAAGGTCGTCGTCAGCCAGGACATCACATTGAAACCCGAGGGCACCGAACAGGTGGAGTCGGTTCTATTCAACGCCGGTCCGGCGGGCGTGAAAACTCTGGAAGCCTCCATAGAGCCGTTTCCGAACGAGGAAAACCCGCGCAATAACCGCGTGACGCGTCTGATCAACGTAGACGTGCGCAAGCCGCGGATCCTCTATATGGAAGGCGAGCCGCGCTGGGAATTCAAGTTCCTGCGCCGTGCTGTAGAAGACGACAAGAATATCGACCTGTTTACGATCCTGCGTACGGCTCCCAACAAGCTCTACCGGCAGGAACAGGTGGACGGAAAGCAAGGCGTCGTCAATACCAACGAGCTTAAAGACGGTTTCCCCAGCAAGATCGAAGAACTGTTCGGATTCGACGGCCTGATTTTCGGCAGCGTGGATGCTCCCTACCTGACCAAGAACCAGCAGGACATGGTGAAGCAATTTGTCGATCGGCGCGGGGGCGGCGTGTTATTCCTGGGCGGCAAGGATTCGCTGTCGGATGGAGGCTGGGCCA
>Ga0105245_10002752_pt1 | contig 15814 bp, 9 predicted proteins | sample KBSM54metaG_FD_81523 | JGI IMG/M metagenome (GOLD analysis project Ga0105245, IMG submission 81523) | Miscanthus rhizosphere microbial communities from Kellogg Biological Station, Michigan, USA - KBS M5-4 metaG | ecosystem: Host-associated > Plants > Roots > Rhizosphere > Soil | place: Michigan...
CGGCGCCACGGACTGGCTGCTGGATGGCGCGAGCCACTACGACTTCATGTCGGGGACAACGCTACCGATCTCCTTTCCGGACGCGGTTCAGGAATTCAAGGTGGAAACCAGCGGCCTCGCCGCTGCGCGTGGAAATAATTCATCGGTAGAGATTGTGACCAGGTCCGGCACCAACAGTCTGCATGGGAGTCTCTTCGAGTTCATCCGCAACGATGGCTTTGGCAGTGCCCGTGAATATCTGGCGACGAAAGACAGTACTTATAAGCGGCACCAGTTTGGCGGAGTGGTGGGTGGAGCGATCAAGAAAAACAAGCTCTTTTTCTTTGGCGGCGCTCAGGAGACGACGCAGCGCGCCAGTCCCAACAGCACAGTAGGATTCTTTCCCACTCAAGCGATGGTGAATGGCGACTTTACGGCGTTTGAGTCGGCGGCTTGCGGTCGACCGGCTCCCCTCGCGGCGCCCTTCGGGACGGGTGGCTTTGGACCCAATCGGGTGAACCCTGCCTTGTTTGCCGCGCCTGCCCTTTACATCACTGACAAATTCGGCAAGAGCCTGGCGGCGGTCGGAGTAACCCCAGACCCGTGCGGCAAAATCACCTACAACACGCCGGTGTATCAGAATAATTACGAATATGTTTTCAAGATCGATTATCAGATCAACGCCAACCACTCGCTGTTTTTCCGCGATCAGTTCAGTAAGGAACGGCAGCCCACCTTGACCGACGTAGAGCCGAATCTGCTGCTTTCCAACAGTACTGGCTTTAACACACCGTCCTATGCCTACGCGATCGGTGAAACCTGGGTGGTCAACCCCAGCATGGTGAATTCGTTGCGCGTTGGGTTCTCGCGGATCAATGAAACCAGGCTGGACAATGACTTTTTCAACTTCTGCACGGCGGGGGTGCAAAACTTTTGGTGCGGAGAAAACAAGGCCCAGTTTGGAGCGCTTCTCATCGTCAATGGTTTCTCGGGAGGCGTTAATTATTCTGATCCGCCGCCCAACGGAGGTGGATCGTGGTATCGCAGCGCCAATTACATCCTGAACGACGATGTGAATTGGGTGAAGGGCGCCCATCAGATGAACTTTGGCGGCGCGGTCACGCACGGCCGTTTCACTTCGCGAAACAATTTCGCCAGTAACGGTCAGTTCAACTTTGTGGGACTCAACAACTTCCTGCTGGGGCAGGCCAGCCAAATGCAGGATGGCCTTCCTAATACGCAATCGATGCACGAGACATTTCCCAACTTGTATTTTACGGATACCTGGAAGGTGAGTTCGCGGCTCACCGTGAATGCCGGGATCCGCTGGGAGCCCTACCTGCCCATCACCGTTCCCACTGGAGTGATCTTCAACTTCGACACCGCCCGTTTTCTGAATAACGTGAAGAGCACCCAGTTCGTGAATGCGCCGCCGGGGTTCTACTATCCGGGCGATCCAGGGTTCCCGGGCAACAGCGGAGTGAAGACCTATTGGAAAAACTTCGCGCCGCGCTTGGGTTTCGCGTGGGATCCCAAGGGCGACGGGAAGACTTCCGTGCGCGCGTCGTTTGGTTACGGCTATGCCTTCGTCCCTGGCTTAACGCGAGAAGACCAGCAGGGCCAGAATCCCTGGGGCGGGCGGCAGATCATCACGAATAGCCCCGGGCTCACGTTTGTGGATTTCCGGAATCCCTTTGGGAGCGCCGCGAATAACCCCTACCCGTACACCGTCAACCCTAACATTACGTTCACGCCCAACGGACTGTTTGCCACGACTCCGTATGATACGCCTTCGCCGAGTTATTCCACTTGGAATCTGGCGGTACAAAGGCAAATCGGCTCCGCCTGGTTACTTTCGGCCACCTACATGGGGAGCAAAGTCTCGCATCTGTACATCAGTATTCCCATTAACTATGCAGTCTTCGGCGCAGGCACTACGCCCTCAACTACGGGAAACACCGACGCGCGCCGGCGTCTTCGCTTGCTGAATCCAGCGCAAGGAAAATTCTTTGGCCCAACGATGGATTGGAATGCTGGGGGAAATCAGCACTACAACGCCCTGCTACTTTCAATTCAGCGCCGGCTTACGCGGAATGTGAGTATGAGCGCCAACTGGACGCTGTCCCACTGCATCGGACAAGTTCTGGGGTACAACACCAAAGCGGAACAGACCACCACCGATCCCATCAATTACAACAAAGTGGGAAATTGCGATAGCGACCGGCGGAATGTGGTTGGGGTTACGGCAGTGGCGCAGTCGCCAACGTTTTCCAACCGCGCGCTGAAACTGGTTGCTTCGGATTGGAAGCTTTCGGGGATCTACCGCTTCAGGTCCGGCACTCCGCTAATGATTCAGGACGGTACCGATATCGCACTCAGCGGCATCAATCACCAGCAACCCGACCTGGTGGATCCAACCCATGTCTACACGGGCCAGTCCTGTGGTGGATGTTTCTACTTGAACAAGGCCGCCTTCAAAACGCAAGCGCCCGGTGTCTTCACGGGCAATCTCGGCTGGAACAGCATCGTGAGCCCCACATATTGGGATTTGGACATGGGACTATCCAGAGCGTTCCGCATCACTGAACGGCAAGGGCTGGAAATTCGCGCCGACGCCTTCAATCTCACCAATAGCTACATTTCGAAAATGGCCGACACCACTGAGTTCGGGACCAACTACGGAAACCCCGCAACCGGTCCTACGTTTTCGTTAGTCAACAGTGCCCAGTTCGGCCAGATTCTGGGAGCTCAGCCGACTCGTAAGATTCAGTTTGCGCTGAAATATACCTTCTAGCACAATCGACTATGCGTTCGATCCGGTATTGTGCGGCGTTCCTGTTTGCATTCGTGACGGCGTGGGGGTGGCAAGCCCTCACTCGGTCAGCCGACTGGCCGATGCATAGCGGGGACTACGGGTCTACGGGATTTTCCGGACTCTCTGAGATCACTCCGAAGAATGTCGCGAACCTGCGACAGGTGTGTTCCTATCCTCTGCCGGAGATGGCCACCTTTGAGAGCAGCCTGATTGAGGCCGACGAGACTCTGTACTTCACCAGTTCCGAATACACCTATGCGATCGATGCCGGCGATTGCCGTCTAAAGTGGCGGGTCCGGCATGAGCTCAAAGGGCCCGGTGGCACCGTACGCGGGGTGGCGCTGGACGGGAATCGGATCTATCGGGGGTTTCGCGACGGATATATGATCGCTTATGATGCGCTGAACGGCGAGCAGATCTGGTCGACGGAACTGAAGGAATCCGATGGCAAGCCGGCGACCATCGCCGCATCGCCACTGGTGTGGAACGGGATGGTGTTCATCGGCACATCCGGGGCCGAGAGAGCCTGCGGCTGTGTCATCGCCGGACTCGACGCCGCGACCGGGAAAGTGGTGTGGACCTTCGCTCTGGTGCCCACCGGGAATGCACCCGGCGCGGAATCGTGGCCCAAGGGAGTACACGTGGGCGGCGGTTCCGTGTGGACCAGCCTCACCCTCGATCCGGATTCCGGAGCGCTTTACGTGCCGACGGGCAACCCCGGGCCCGATTTTTCGGGCGCATATCGCCCGGGTGCGAATCTCTACACCGGTTCGATTGTTGTGCTGGATGCGAAAAAAGGGTCCCTGCGAACCTGGTATCAACTTGTGCCTCACGACGTTCACGATTGGGATCAAGCGGCGGCTCCGGCGCTGATCGTCACTAAAGCAGGCCAGCGCCGCGCCATGGCAGCAGGCAAAGACGGATTCCTGCACTCGATCGACATCACCGCCGGAAAAGTAGCATGGAAAACTCCAGTAACCACGATCGAGAACACGGATGCTCCGCTGACTCCGCAAGGCACTCACTTTTGCCCTGGTACTGCGGGCGGTGTGCAATGGAACGGCCCGGCGTATTCGCCGGTCACGAACTTGGTCTACGTGAACAGCGTGGACTGGTGCTCCACCTTGAAGCTCGATTCGAAACTGCCCGAATTTGAGGATGGCAAGCAATTCCTGGGCTCGGCCAATGCCTTCGGCGATAAGGATGCGCGAAAGCTCGGCTGGGTGACTGCGGTCGATGCCGACTCGGGCGTCGTCCGCTGGCGCAACCAGATGGCGACTCCGATGGTGGCCGGTATCGCGGTAACCGCCAGTGGCCTGGTGATGACTGCCGATCTCAACGGCGATTTTGTGGCCTACGATGCCGCCAGCGGCAAGTTAGTCCACCGCATCGCGACCAAGCAGCCGGGCGGCGGTGGCGTGATCACCTATCAGTCCGGCGGCAAGCAGCGAATCGGCGTGGCCGCTGGACTGGAAGACCGCATCCTGGATAGCCACGGCCAGCCGGTTGTGCTCGTGTTCGGCCTGTAGCAGCATTAAGAAGATCAGGAGCGCCCGAAATCATGAACCCCATCACCAATCAAAGCCGGCGAGGATTTTTCCGGACCGCAGGCGCGGGAGCCGCGGGGCTGGTCTTGGGATTCGCGCTGCCGGAGCGGTCGAGACTGGACGCTCAGTTTGCGGGTGGAGTTCAAATGGGTCCGCCGCCGGTGGGCAAGCCGGGCGCGTACATTCACATTGGCACCGATGACACGGTGACCTTCATGATCACTAAAGCCGAGATGGGGCAGGGCACGGTCACCTCGCTATCGCAGATCCTTGCTGAGGAACTCGACTGCGATTGGAAAAAGGTCCGCACGGAATTCGCGCCGGTCGATCCCGCGTCTTATGGACCGCTGCAAGGGGTGGTGGGCAGCCAGAGCGTTCGCACCTTGTGGACCCCGCTGCGCACCGTGGGGGCAACAGGACGCGCCATGCTGGTCGAGGCTGCCGCGCAGAAGTGGGGCGTACCTGCCGCGCAGATTCGTACGGAAAACGGATTCGTGATCAACTCGGCGAATAACGCTCGCCTCAACTACGGCAGTGTGGCGGAGGCGGCAGCGAACCTTCCGGTGCCAGTGGGGGTCCGTCCGAAAGATCCGAAACAATTCAGGCTGATCGGAACAGCGGTGAAGCGCCTGGATACTCCCGACAAAATCAATGGCCGCGCGCAATTCGGGATCGATACTCAGCTGCCGGGAATGCTGTACGCGGTTGTCGAACGCTGTCCGGTCTTCGGCGGCAAAGTGGCTAGCTTCGACGCGTCGAAGACTAAGGCCGTCCCAGGCGTCAAAAATGTAGTGCAGATTTCCTACGGCGTGGCCGTGGTCGCGGAGAATACCTGGGCGGCGATGCAAGGCCGCAAGGTGCTGGACATCAAGTGGGACGAAGGCGCCGGCGCCGCCGTGAACAGCGCGAGCATCCGCCAGTTGTTCGCCCAGCGAGCGGAACAGCCAGGTGTATCCGCGCGCAAGGAAGGCGACGCGGCCAGCGCACTGGCCGGAGCGGGGAAAAAGGTCGAGGCGGTTTACGAAGCTCCTTTCCTCGCGCATGCTTCGATGGAACCGATGAACTGTACCGCAGTGGTGCGCGCGGACAGTTGCGAAGTGTGGGCCTCCACGCAGATGCAAACACCTTCACGCGACATCGCCGCGCAGTTGACGGGACTACCTCCGGAGAGAGTCAAAGTTCACACGCTCTTCATGGGCGGGGGATTCGGGCGGCGCGCTCGCGTGGATTACGTCGGAGAGACGGTCGAAATCGCCAAGGCGGTGGGTGCTCCGGTGAAACTGACATGGTCGCGCGAAGACGATATGCAGCATGATTACTACCGGCCTGCCTCCTACGTAAAGTTCGCGGCGGTATTAGATGGAGACGGCTGGCCGACGGACTTCAGCGCGGATGTTGCGTGCCCTCCGTTCCCGGCGGTGGTGAACGGAATGGCGCGAACAGCTGTACAGGGGATCGATGACCTGCATTACGCGATTCCAAATATTCGTGTCGATTATCATCTTGCCGAGACGCATGTACCGGTCAGTTATTGGCGCTCCGTCGGCCACTCACAAAATACGTTTTTTGTGGAAGGATTTATCGACGAACTGGCGGCCGCGGCCGGCAAGGATCCACTTGAGTTCCGCCGCCGACTGTTGACGGGAACCCCCCGACTGCTGGGCGTACTGAATGTTGCGGCTGAAAAAGCAGGTTGGGGTAAACCGCTTCCGGCGGGAAGATTCCGCGGCATCGCAGCGGTCAGCAACATCGGGAGCTTTAACGCGCAAGTGGTTGAGATTTCCGTGAACCAAGGCAAATTGCGCGTGCAGCGTGTGGTTTGCGCCGTCGATTGCGGCTACAACGTGAATCCCGCGATTACACAACAACAAATCGAAGGCGGTATCGTCTACGGCCTGACGGCAGCGCTCAAGGGCGCGATCACCATCGATCGCGGACGCGTGCAACAGGCGAATTTCAACACCTATGACGTGATCCGCATCGACGAAATGCCGCAGATCGAAGTGCATATCGTGCCCAGTACGGAAGCGCCGGGCGGCATTGGTGAAGCGAGTGTCCCTGGGATCGCCCCCGCCCTTGCCAACGCGGTTTTCGCGGCAACCGGTAAGCGCCTTCGCAGACTGCCGATACGCAGCGTGGATCTGGCCTAGTGTTCACCGCAGTATCCAGCGAGGCGGAGGCCGTCAAGAAACGGCACCGCGAGCCAGCGCACAATTATCCACGGTGATCGTCACGAGGGCTGCCCTTGGCGCGTTCCTGCCTGCCCGAAACGTTTGCCGCAGTATGCTATTTTGGCCGAAGGCTAACTGTAAATAGGAGCGACAATCATGATTAAGTTTTGGGGCCTACTCGCTGCGGCGATCGCCACCTGCCTCTTGGCAGTCCAAACCGGCATCGCGCAGGAGCAAGCACCGGGGGCGACTGCAGCGGGCGGGAATCCGGTCCTGACCGGACAGCCAGAACCGCCCCCAGCGGTCCTGACGCCGGTGCCCAATCCAGGAGCTCCGCCAACCGGTGTTCGAGGCCCGCGTCCGGTGGCCAAGCCTGTCTCGGAGCCACCGCCTGAGGGCATTCAACCCCTTGCAGTCGACCTCTTCACGTCCAAGAATTTTTATAAGGACAAGGCCTCGTGGACGGACCCCCGCTACTATCGCTGCAACACACCGCGTCAGATGGTCGAGTCGATGTGGGAGAGTGGACGGATCGGCGCCAATCCACCGGCCTCCGCATCCTGGGGCGACTGCAGAATTGACTATCCACGAGAGCGGATTGTCAGCCCCTATTCTTACAACACGGCCAAGGAGCACTATCAGGCACTAATGGCTCAGGCCAAAGCTCACGGCGGGCCAACCGTCTACTCTAAGGCCACAACGCCAGATTGGGACGGCTTCTATACCCGCGATCCGAACGGCACGGACTCGCCCGGGTTCAGCGGCCCTGACCGAAGAGCCGTCGGGCCCCTCGGCCGGGGCGAGCGCTGGCAATTTGGCGGGATCAACCAAGTCCCGACGCTCCTTTCACTCCTCACTGCGGAGTATCAGAAGCGCTACGTCCAGATGTTCTACCACGAGACTGTGGATAATTCTAAGCAATGGAACGCTTCCTTCTGCCTGCCGGAAGGCTTCTCGCGGTGGTGGTCGGCGGTCTCGAATGCCCACAACTTCGAACTGACCATCACGCCCACGCGAGTCGAGTTCCTCTCGGGCATCGCCGACAACTTCCTGCGTGAGGTACTGATCGGCCGCGAGCACGTGCAGAAGGTACCCCAGTGGTATGGCGAGACCGTCGGCTTCTGGGACGGCGATACTTTGATCACTTGGACGGCTAACGTTCAAGGCTGGACCCAGCATACCCTGTTCGAGTTTTCAGACAAGATGGAAACGGTAGAGACCTTCCAGCCTCTCTTTGATGCTGACCGTCACTTCGTCGGCCTGCAGCATGAGGCGGTCTGGTACGACCCCGAGTCCCTGGCCCAGCCCGTCCGGCTGCGTGACCGCTTCCTGCGGCGGGCCGAAGCCGGCGACCCGAACGCGCGCTATACGTTCATCGAGTGCCTGTCGAACATCAGGAATGTGAAGGGCCGTCCGGTCCAACAGACGAAGGGCGATCCCAACTTCATCGACTATTACGGCCGGCCCTGGGCGCAGAACTGGGAGCAGTGGTTCGAACAGGGCTGGGAGAAACCCGATGAAAATGCCGTGCCGAAAGATGTGATCGATCTTTTCAAATAGATCCTGTTTGATCTGTCTCTTATCGGCACTTCGCCGGTTTGCGCGTTACTCGTCAAAGTGCAATAAGTTCCCGGATACGCCGTTATCCAGGACTATTTCGCTTTTGATCGGCGACACATAAGCGAACCATCTAGCCACAAGCTCACAAATGTTGCTAGAAGCCGGAGTTCTGCTGCACAAGGAATAACCCAGCCTAGAACTGAATCGAGAAGGGTCCAGTTTCGTCGACGATAGTGTAGTCCTTGGGTATTGCGAAAAAACTGGCATCGGGCGGATGGCGATTCAGATCGATGTGCATCGTACTCTCCTGCGATGGGCCGTCGTAACGTTTTACGAGGATTACACGATTGAGTTCACGTGATGTTCAGCTTCGCGATCACAACACCCCATTTGAAAACCTTTGCATCGTACGCTGGCCTTCCGCCTGTACATCGTTTATGAGCTGCGTGCCCAGATCTTGTTGGCTTAATTGCGCACTGGAGGACTCGGGTTCGACGACGCGCGTGGAGCCATCAAACGTCAAGGATCGCGAGATCGCCTGAGTCAAAGCGACTAGATGATTGCTTGGGGCCATTACTCTCACGCGGTGGGCGATGTGACGGGACTGTTCGAGCGTGCTTTGGCCATTTACTCCTCAATAGCAACTGCGCGCTTCAGTCGTCAACAGTGGATCAAGGAAGGCTGTGCGAGGTAGTTTCTGCCCGCACGGCGGGGTATGGTGGGGTTTTCCTATATAGGAGATTTCATTTTGTTTCGCGATACAGAGAACGAAAAACAGTTGTCAGTGGCTTCCGAGGTCTAAGCACTCCATGTCAGCGACAAGCTTGTTGCAGCTTTCCGAATGCCGATAATAGCTGTGTAACGGGACACGCAGGTAGCCTTAGCGAGCGGGAACTTGACCACTTGTACGGTTTGCGCGTTATACGGCCATCAAGCGATGGCTAGTAGTCGGATAAAAGACGGCGAACTTTCTTGCCGGATTCGGTCTGGTCCCGCCCAGTGGAACACAACTGCCGCCCACTGGACAATTAGGCTTCCCGAAAAAGACTGCGTACTCGTTATAGCAGTTGAAGCTGCTATTTCCTGTTCCTTGTGGCCGCTGCCCTGCCAGGTAGCGGCCTTTTTATTCCTGCTTGGTTTATGATGCGGCATGACCTACGAGTTACTATTTGGGGACGGCATATCCCTGCGCGGGCGCGAACACGTCCACGGACTTGCGTAATGCTGCCTTGCTGATCGACGGCCGAACTGTCGACGCCTTTTCGCCACGCAGTTTTCCGAATCCGCGCTGATTGGTGAGAGACCCGTCAGCCGAATGCTGGTCCTCCGACATCGGCGTGAAGGCAACGCCCCGGGTGACTTCCGTTAATGGCAAATAACGGGGGGTTAAACCTGTCACTTCTCAGAGATGTCGGCTTCTCGTCAAAGTGGATCAAAGAAACCTTGAATGTTGCTTCGGACGTTTTGGTTTGCTAGCATGCCGAGGCAGGGGAGTCGTGACAAGACCGCACAACATCCAGGAGAGGGATTAAGAACGTAAGTGAGACTAATCCGTGAAGGAGGACGGCGGTGAATAAGCTCTATGTTTGGTGGCCCCACAGAGACAGAAACGCAGGCTTTTTTCCGCACATCGACATTGGACACGCGTCCCTCGATATTAGCCTCAACCAAGGTGTGGGAAGGGCCGAATATGTGAGTTGGTGGCCCGCGCCGGGGAGTACCGGATATAACCCGGCCGGAAGTGGGTTATCCCGGCGCGCGTTTATGGATGATTGCGTGTCGGAGGGTACTCAAAGCGCTCCCCAACTGCCATATCGGACGGTCGTTTTCGGCGGACTGGACGAGGACAAGATGCGCGCACGATGGCAAGCAATCAAAAGAACGGGCAACTACCAGATGTACTTCAACAACTGCGCTGCGACGGTGGCTGACGTCCTTCGTGCGGGGGGAGCGGATTTGGTTGCCGAAGTCCGTTATCGCATGGGCCAGGTGATCGTGTGGACCCCGTGGGATCTTCTCGAGGTTGTCCAGCTTATCGTTGGGTGCTCATCGAAAATCGAGCGGCTAAGAGCCCAGGGCTGGAAGCGTGAGGACGAACTTGGCGAGCAATTAATGCACATGCCACACTGACGCGGGCCATAGCCTCGGACCAAGCCTGCTTGCAAAACTCATACAGACGATGATCTCAATTACCTCGTATCCCGCCGGGGCTACGACGCGGTGCACTAATTGCCATATAATCTCCCTGTAGGAAGGGTCCCTGTTCAGGGACGCCTCCGGCTTGCGATTCGGGGTCAAGTTCGAAGATGGCCACGTCGCAAGAAGCGAAGCGGCGCCAGTGACTAAAAAAGCGGGAGACAATATGCGATCTTCTTCATCGAGCGCGCGTCCGAACAGCATACAAGGGGCTCGAAAGTTTACAAGAGTGGCGTCCCTGTTCGCGGCCGGTGTTTTATCGATTTTCTGGACAGCGCAGCGATCACAGGCGCAGAATCTGGTGATTACGAATGCCAGAATCATTGTCGGCAACGGCCAGGTGATCGAGCAGGGAGGCATCCTGGTGCGTGATGGCCGCATTGCCGCGGTGGTCTCGGGAGAAGCGCCCACCGCGCCTCCCGGAACACAGACAATCGATGCGCGTGGCTTCACGGTGATGCCGGGCTTCATTGACGACCATCGGCATCTTATAGGCCGCGCTGACAACTTTTACCCTGATCGGGCGGTCAAGGAAATGATGGAGCTTTTGGAGTCAGGCGTCACTACGGTGCAGTCCGGAGGCGACCCCTTCCCGGCCATTGTTCAATTGAAACAAAAGATCGAGCATGGGGATATCAAGGGGCCCCGTATCGTCGCGCCTGGCCCACTGAATTTCAATAAATACCAGACAACAGACGAACTGCGCGCTGCTATCGACGATGAAATCAAGGCAGGAGCGGAGTCGCTGGGCGAGATTCACTTCCCCCAAGCGACCTTCCCCGCCAAGCCCACCGATAAGGAAACCGCATTCCTGAAGGCTGCCATCGACGAAGGCAAGAAATATGGTGTTCCCGTACAGGTGCATGCGGTAAGCCCGGACGCAATGGTGGAGGCGGTACGTGACGGCGCGACGGAACTAATCCATACGCCACATTTTGGCTGGGTGACTGACCAGGATGCCCAGGTAGTAAAGAATGCGGGCACCGGAGTGTCATCCTGCACCGGATTCGGCGCGCCCGTGTTCAACGTTTTCAATCACGACAATAAGCCAACGTTCCGCGACGGTAAGCCGTGGCCGGGCGGCATTATCGATGGAGAGGGGCGCGGACGAGAGGCGGGCTACAAGCCGGTAAACGGTCGAACATTGTTCGACAACGGCGTAGTGTTCGGGTATTGCACGGATACGACCTATAAGGCAACCGAAGCCCTGGCGCACGAGCTGAAGGTGCTGAACCTCATGTTCTCGCCGATCGACCTCATCAAGATCATGGGGCCCAACTCGGCCGCGGTGATTGGCAAGAGCAAGGATCTCGGCACGCTTGAGCCCGGCAAGCTGGCTGACATCGTCGTGTTGACGGGCAACCCACTGGACGGGTATTGGAACTTCCTGACTGACGTGATGACGATCAAGGGCGGGCAGGTGCTGGTAGACAAGCGCTCGCGATTGCACACGGTGAAAGCCTTATAGGAAGAGTGCCGCTATGAACCTCGCACCGATTGGATCGCAAAAATCCTTCTGGCCGCGGCGTCGCAAATAACATAGCTTACACTCGAACTACATGCTCAACCGGGGCTACGCCTACGCCACAATCATCAGCAGCAAATACCAGGCACAAGCTTGCTCTCCCACTTGGCAAGCCTTTACCCCCAATCAACTCCACAAGCCTGGCAACAAAAACTGAACAACGGCGAAGTCACCCTCAACGGCGTCACCGCCACGGGAAGCGAATTGGTCACTTTAGGCCAAACCCTTGTCTGGAACCGCCCCTCAGTTTGCATGGCCGGTTAAGAAGGCCGCATGCCGCAGAACGGACGCGGGGATCCGACATCCGGTAAACGCTGCGGTCTAGGAGGTAGTGCACGAAACCGGTCGCGAAACCAGCCGCTACTAATGCAGGAACCCAGAAAGAAGTACGCAATCCCTCCGCGACAGCGCCGAAGATCCGGTCTCCGTAGTATGTGCCCCCTTGCCGGTTAGCTTCGACCTCAAAGAAAGGGAGTAAGAGAACCGAAGAAACTATGAGAACGAGAAGGATGGCCCAGGGCCGGGTGTTTAATGCGTGGACGATGCGACGAACAGTACCGCTTGCTGGAGCTGGTTCTCCGCTGGGGGTTTGGGAAGCGAGCCCCGTAGCGAGAATCCAATGTTGTGAAGTCCAGATCACAACAAAGAGAAATGGACTCCGAGGCTGAAAAGCGACGGCGGCCATTGCTGCGAGCCCCAGGATATACAGCGCGCGCGGCAGCGAGCGGCGCGGTGTGCGCACTTCCGCAACCAGCATGAGCGTTGTCGCAACCAGCAACGCCAGCAGGGCGGCTTCTCGGATTCCTCCTTGCTGCGATGCAATCCAGGCCGGGATACGCCAATGGTCGATCCACAGATCCTGATAGGCGGCGGATCCGGCCAGGATGTCGGCAAGGAAAACGAGGGCGCCCCCCACGCCTAGAGCGAAGATCCGATCAAGACGTCTCGTGTGCGCGCAGCCGGCGCGTTCAGCCCGCGTACGGTAGAGGGAAAGGGCGCCGAAATGCTGCGCCGCAAAATGGTATGTCACCAAGGCATAGTCGAGTATCGCCATGCCCACAACGCGCTCCTCGCGGTTCCACGGAAGTGCCGCGTCGGCCGGGAGGAAGATGGCGAAGCAAGCCATCGTCACCAGCAGAGGGAGTACAACGAACTGTACCGGCTCACTGTGAAGGAGCGGCCTGTAGGCCTCTGTGCAGTAGGCAAGCCACGTACTGCACACACGGTGGCCGATCCAGAACAACGCAGTCAACCCGAGGTAAAGGTCATCCAACGGGCTTGACTCCGGATCGGAATATCCATGGGCCAACCAGAGTACGAGCGGCACGAGCCAAAGCGCGTTGAGCATCCAAACGCCATCCCAAACCGGGCCACGCACCCAGGTAGATGAGCGCAGCGCTGCCGACTCCCTAAGGAACAGGGCGTCCATCGTGTCCGTCGTCCTCACGCGCTAATCCTCCGCATTATGTGTTCTCGATGAGCAGAATATTCTGATCGAGTAACTACTCGCTCCAGCTGACCGATGAAATCTCAAAGGGAAGACCGGTTTTCTCTCTTTAAACAGAGGTTCTCCCTATCGACTTCAAGATGCAGGAATGCGATCGAGCAACTCATTAATTCAGCCCAGGTTTCCCGAATCGGGTCCGGTGCCGAGCCGCGCAAATTTCCAATAACAATGCCCTGTGAGCCCAAGGCTCATAACTGGGTAATACTACAGTGGGTTACGGATAGCGTTCGGCGAGTCTGGTGGAGTAATGTCTGGATGCGCTAGGACTTGACCGCTGTTGGAGGATGATCCGGTGGCAAACTTAATTGCCAAGCTGGTGCAAGACTTCGAGCACGGCCAGATCAGCCGCCGCGATTTAATTCGCGGGCTTACACACGATTACTCCTTAAACGCCACTTGATCGAGGAGAGACAACAGTACGATGTCACATTTCGCTTTGACCACAGAGAAACTTGCCATGTCTGTTGCGCGAAGCGCGGCCGGCGTATTACTTCTCACTCAGCGTCCACCATGCATACGGTGCATATCTTTATGACACCCCTTGACGGCTCCGGGTTGTACCTTTTAGCATTCTGGCCTCCTCCGGCATTATCGGTTCGGCGCTGGCACTTCGCCGGTGGTCCGGCAGTACTATGGGGAGTATTGCGCTCTGGGCACTGACGATGCTGGCACTTGCGATCCCCATCGGGCTCATCGGTTGTTCGAAGGTGCTTACAACCATGTGCTAAAAAACACCGTCTATTTTGCGGGCGCCCCGTCGTCATTGCTGCACATACTTTTTCCGCCATCGATGTACGAATTGCCGAACAGCCTGTTCTTTGAGATGACGGGTGTAATGCAGCTTGTTGCTGCGGCGGTGACGGCTCGTCGGCTATATCGCCTTCTTGTAGCCTCGCGCCGGACCGTCTGAAACGGCTTGGCGAAGATGTGATTGTGTTCATAGAAACACTATGTCTGCTTTCTTGTGGGCTTCGCCGATGCTCTGGAGAATGCGGCGCGTATCTTCGTCGCTCGGTTTATCGCCGGATACAGCAGCTCATTGACACCCGCCCGCGAAGCCGTGGCGTTTCCTCCGTCTGGCACCAGGCCCGAGGCCATTGCGATCAGCGCCACTGTTCCCTTCGGTGTCTCGAGGTAGCCCGGGGCCATTGCTTCGTCGATTGTTTTTCCTACGCCAGCGTGGGCCATGTTCAAGCGGGCCGATTGCTCCAGCACGTTCTGGACGCCCGCTGTCTTCAGATCGAACGAATGATTGTTGGCCAAAGACAGGAGATTGAATCCGAACGTCTTCAACGCTTCCATCGTCTCCGGCTGCGAGACGAAGCGTCCGTCGGTGCGCTTCTGTCCTTTGTGCGGATCGAAGATCGTCGTCTCGAAATTCGGGAATATCACGTCGCCTTTTAGCAGCGACTGAATCACCGGCACCGCCGCGGACGAGTGCGCGCGGATGTCCGTCCGGATCATCGATTGCCCAGTCAACGTAATGCTCATCGTCTGGGGCTGGGCGGACAAAGACGGCTGCGCGCACAACGCCGGCCAAGTGTCATCACGCACACGGCAACCAGAGCCATCCGCCGGGCGATCTTCTCACGACGGTCTGACCGACCGGATTTCCGAGTCGATTTCATTAGCATTTCTCCTCAAGCCTTACCTTTGGGAACCGGCGCGATCTCAATACTATCTTCATCAATGGGATCCTGCCCGCTATGCAGCTACCTGAAGCACGATCTTGCCTGGAGCATGGTTCGCGGCGCCATGTTCGAAGGCTTCGCGTGCATGGGCGAGCGGTAACACTTCGGCTATCACCGGCTTCAGCTTCCCACCGGCGACCAATGCGCTGATTTGATCAAGCTGCCCTCGATTGCCACTCACGATGAAAAATATGCCGCGCGCGCCGTGCTGCTCAGCTTCGCCGGTCGGAATCGGCGAAACCAGTGTTACCAGCACGCCTCCTTTCCGAAGCACGCGCCAGGAACGCCTCCGCGTTTCACCGCCGATAGTGTCCAGCACCATATCGATGTCTCGCAGCGTATCTTCGAAGAGCGTAGCGTGGTAGTCGATGACAACATCAGCTCCGAGGCTATGCACGAACGCCGTGTCGCGCGCAGACGCCGTGGCCAGCACGCGGGCGCCTCGCCAACGTGCCAGTTGCACTGCCAAGGACCCGACACCGCCGGCGCCGCCGTGGATCAGCACGCTTTGTCCCGCGGCAAGGTGCGCATGTTCGAAGAGTGCCTGCCAAGCTGTCAGCGCCGAAAGCGGCAGCGCTGCGGCTTGTGCGTGTGGTATGCTGCGCGGCTTCAAAGCCAGATTGATCGCGCGCACTGCCGCTAACTCAGCAGCTGCGCCGTCACGCGGAAAATCAGCAAGTCCATAGACCTCGTCGCCGATCCGAAAATCAGTTACATCAGCCGCCATCCGCTCCACCAACCCCGAAACCTCATGCCCCGGAATGCCAGGGATTCTAGGCGTTCCGTCCGCGTTCTGATAGGTCTCGTCCCACGTCAATTCCGC
>Ga0105245_10002754_pt1 | contig 15803 bp, 14 predicted proteins | sample KBSM54metaG_FD_81523 | JGI IMG/M metagenome (GOLD analysis project Ga0105245, IMG submission 81523) | Miscanthus rhizosphere microbial communities from Kellogg Biological Station, Michigan, USA - KBS M5-4 metaG | ecosystem: Host-associated > Plants > Roots > Rhizosphere > Soil | place...
ACAACAGGGTGCAGGAGCTTTCGTCGGCCGGTACCTACCTGGGCCAGTTCGGAACCGAAGGGACCGGCAACGGCCAGTTCAACGAACCGTATGCGGTGGCGGTTGACGGACAGGGCAGACTGCTGGTTACCGATCGGCGCAACGGTCGCGTCGAGAAGTTCTCGAACTCAGGCCAGTACATGACGAAGTTCGGAGCTTTTAGCGAACCGCAGGGAATTTCTGCTGCCGGCGATGGAAGCCTCTACGTCACCGACACTCACAACAACCGCGTTCAAAAGTGGAGATGAGAGGTTAGGAGAACGCGTTCGAGCGTGCTCGTAAGTCGCCGTCGGCAGGCCTCCGCGGCGTCGAGGAAGGGGCAGAGGGCGATGTAGGTGAGCATCGCCGCCTGGGCGGGTAGTGAGCCCGGCCCTGAGGAGCGCAGGCGTTTGTAGATCAGGGTGAAGGTGGCGCCGGCCATGGCCTCGACGCAAGCGCAGGGGCGGGCTCGTGCTCGAAGCCCTCGCAAATCAGTTCCCTCAGCGGCCCGCTGCTCGGCCTCGCTCGCCTCGCCGAGAAGGTCACCCGACGCGGGGTGGGCAGCGTCTTCGGGACGCTTCGACTTGATCCTCGCCCCGACCACGGCCGAGCTTCCCCTGCCGATCGGAACCTGCGAGGGCCTCAGTAGCTGGGAGCAGGACAAGCGGATAGTCGCCGCCTCTGTCCCTACGTATGGCCCTGGAACGTTCTTGGCTGGCCTGGACCCAACGTCTCGGCGGCCTTCACCCCGACGGCCTGCCTCTGGGGGCTCAATTGCTGGGGCCGGCCAACAGCGAAGGCTTGCTCCTATCGCTCGGGGCCCAGCTCCAGCGCGAGCGTCGCTGGCAGGAGCTCCGACCGCCGAGCGTCGTTTGGTCTACGTAATGCCAGTTATCGGGCGGAGATGAGCACTCCTTACTCTCTGCGCGCCGTTTGTGGTGGGCTTTGAGCACCGGCACCGTGGAGTCATCGGCCGCGCAGCAAGAGGAAGTTATGGGTCGCCGCCCCCGGCAGACTCGCGCAGCAATTCGGAAGCTCTTTAGGTCGAAGCCCTCATATCAAGGGAGTGGGAGCCCCTCGGTAGCGTTCTGCGGAGCAGGTCATCGGCAGCGGCGGCGTCAGAAGGAGACGAGCCATGGATCAGCCACTGCTCATGTCCCGCGCAGAGGCCGCCAGATACCTAGAGATGAGCCTCAGCCACTTTCAACGCCACGTCCAAGCAGAGCTGCCGTCAATCAGATCGGGGCGACTGATGCTCTACCGAAAGCGAGAGCTCGAAGAATGGATCGATTGCCGAATCGATCGTGAAGGAAGACATCGAGGCCCGGGCCGTATGCGGCTCGCCGAGGCGCAGAGGTTGCCGGATGGGATTCAGCGCGCAGCTCTTGAGGCTCTCGGTCGTGGAGAGATCCAAAGGGCCGTGGACGACTTCCGGCGCGAAAGCCTTTCGGGCTCTCGGATCTCGTCAGTCGTCAACGCCGTCCGTTCCCTATACAGGTGGGCGATCAACCGCGAGATGGCACTCGAGGACCCTGCATCGCTGATTCAGCTGCCGGCATGCGATTCGAAAGAACGCGATCGGGTGGCGAGGCCGGGCGAGTTCGCATACCTGATCGGATGCCTCGCGCCCGAGGATGCGCTGCCGTTTGCGCTTGCCGCGTATGCCACAGCCCGTGCGCAGGAGATCCGAGCACTCGACTGGCCGCAGGTCGACTTCTCTCGAAATCTGCTGCTGCTCGCCGATGACGAGAAGGCTCAGAAGTCGATGGCGGCAAGGCGAATTGTGCCGATCGTCGGGCTATTGCGAAGGCGCCTCGAGGCGGAGTGGGTCAGGCAGGGGAGACCTACGGGAGGTCGGGTGAGCCCACCCCGGAGAAGATCCCGCTCGGGCATGGTCTCCCTCGATCAGCTTCAAAAGCGCGTTATCGCGTTCTGGATACGACGAAACCTCAACCCGATCGGTCTCCAGGACTGCCGCCACACCGCGGCACCTGGCTAGACCACGCAGGCATCACGCCAAAAGTCGCTTCGGTTTTCATGGGTTACAGGGCCCCGAGGCAGGAGAGCAATCCTGATGCCGCGCCGATCACCCTGCGCCGCTACACCCACGTTTTGGATGGGGAGCTCGAGCGCGCTCTCGAACAGCTCGACGCTTTCCTTGCCGAGCGTGAACATCAGGAAGGAGACACCGCACCTGCTCTTGCCGCAGCTGCCTGAGTGGACCTCCCTCCGCCGTGCAGCGAAATCGGAAGTTCCTTCCCTTCAGCCTTCCCTTTGAGGCAGCGGAGCGGTCGAAACTGGCGCTATTTGGCTCTAGAAAGCGCCTCCATGAAGAAAGATCTAAAGGCTACGAAACCGAAGGTCACAGGTTCGAATCCTGTCAGGCGCGTCGACGCGATTCCGCTGGGACAAGTCGGCGGGAAGGATCGGGGCTCGTGTGCGTCTTTGGCTTGTAGACGCACGGGATCGCCATCTGGCGGTCCTTAATCCGATCCGGAGGTACTCCGAGAATGTTCAAGCTCCCCAGAAGGCTGGCGCTGCTCGCCGCACTCGCCTCGGTCGCCGCTCTCGCGACCGCGAGTGAGGCGAGTGCGGCCGTCGCGCCCCCAGAAGTCAACAACAACACGCTGACCGTGACCAGCAACAACGACGGCGACGCGATCACGCTCGCCGCCGCGGCCGGCTTCATCACCGTCAACGGCACGGCGACGACCCTCGCCGCCGACGGCAACGCCCAGATCGTCGTCAACGCTGGCGGCGGCAACGACACCGTTGACGCGACCGCGCTCGGGACGAGTTACGGCAGCCTGAAGGTCGACGGCGGCGAAGGCGACGACCTGCTGACCGGCGGGGCGAAGGCCGACGTGCTCGAAGGCGGCGCCGGCGAAGACCGCGTCGTCGGCTTCAAAGGCGAAGACGAACTCTTCGGCGGCGACGGCAACGACGTGCTGGTCTGGAACAACGGCGACAACACCGACCTCGACGTCGGCGGCGCCGGCACGGACGAAGTCGAGGTCAACGGCGCGCCGACCCTGGGCGACGTCTTCGTCGCCAGGCCCGATGCCGCCGAACCGGGCGCGGTGATCTTCGAACGGACCAACCTGGTCAAATTCGAAATCGACCTCCAGGCCGAGCGTCTGACGGTCAACGGGCTCGGCGGCTCGGACAGCTTCCAGCCCGACCCCAACGCCCCGACCGGGCTCAACGGCCTGACCAGCCTGACCCTGAACGGCGGCAGCGCCGCCGACGTGCTCGCGGGCGGCGACGGTGCCGACCAGGTCAATGGCGGCAGCGGCGACGACTCGCTCTTCGGCCGCGCCGGCGCCGACCAGGTCAACGGCGGCGACGGGAACGACACGCTCGAAGGCGAAGGCGGCGACGATCGCCTCGTTGGCGCGACCGGGTCGGACACCCAGCGCGGCGGCGAAGGCGACGACGTGCTCGTCTGGAACAACGGCGACGGCAGCGACCCGGAGAACCAGGGTGGAGCCGGGTTCGACCGCGTCGAAGTCAACGGCTCGCCCGCCGCGGGCGATCTGTTCAAGCTCGAAGCCGACGCATCCGGAGCGACCTTCCAGCGCACCAACCTCGTCCCGTTCACGCTGGGAATCTCCGCCGACAGCGAGGTCGTCGCGGTCAACGGCGGCGGCGGCGCCGACGAGCTCGTCGTGCAGCAGGAAGGCCAGAAGCTGCTGGTGGCAGCGGACGGTGGCCCGGGCGACGACCGGCTGGCAGGCGCCAACGAGGCGGACAGCTTCTTCGGCGGCTCCGGCAACGACCTGATCTCCGGCGGCGGCGGCAACGACCTCCTCGACGGCGGTGAAGGCAACGACGGGCTCTTCGCCCGCGACCAGGTCGGAGACCTGGTCCGCGGCGGCAGCGGCATCGACAGCGCCCAGACCGACGAGGTCACCGTCGACGCGATCGAAGGCGTCGAGGCGCTCGACGCGACCCCAGCGCCTGTGCCCGCGCCCGCCCCGGCGCCGCAGCCGCCGGCCGACACGACGGCGCTGCCGCCCCAGGTGGGCAAGGTCGGCGTGATCCGCGCCCACGGCAAGCTGATCGCCCGCGTCCCCCTCGCCTGCTCGGCGATGGAGGCGGGAGGGTGCCAGACCACCGTGACCCTGGAGACGGCGAAGGCCGTCAACCTGGGCCGGTTCCGGGCGGCGCTGGTCCTGGGATCGAAGTCGGTCGACCTCGCCCCCGGGCAGCGGATGACCGTGTCGATCCGCATCGACGCCGCCGCCGGCCTCGCCACCCACGGCAAGCTGGCGACCCGGGCCCAGGTCGAAAGCTCCGACGCCGCCGGCAACTCGGCGGTCCGGGCGCTCACCGTCGGCCTGCGGATCCCGCGCCACTAGGCGAGATGCAGCGGCCGGAGGAGGCACGGGCTTGAGTACGGCGACCGTTGATAGCGTCGCCCCCGTGCCGACCTCCGGCCGCTTGCTCGATCCCGACAGCCTCGGGGACCACATCGATCGCCTCTTCCGCGCCGCCTGGGCGCTCTCCGGATCGCGCGCCGACGCCGAGGACCTGGTGCAGGAGACCTTCGCCCTCGTGCTCGCCAAGCCGCGCGTCATCCGCAACGAAAACGACCTCGGCTACCTGCTCAGCGTCCTGCGCAACACGTTCATCAGCTCGCGCCGCGCCGCCGCCCGGCGCCTGCGGCCCGAGGCGCTCGCCGAGGGCTTCGAGCCGGTCGACCCGAGCCCGGCGAGCCGGCCCGACCTCGCCGCCGAGGCGCGCGAGGTGTTCGCGGCGATCGCCGGCCTCTCCGAGCCGTTCCGCGACGCCCTCGTCGCGGTCGACGTGGCGGGGTTGAGCTACGCGGAGGCGGGCGAGCTCCTCGGCGCCAAGGAGGCAACGATCACGTCGAGGCTGTTTCGGGCGCGGGCGCAGGTGGCCCGCGGGATGGAATCGCCACCCGCGGGCGTCCTAGAAGATGGAGACCGATGACCCACCACGAAGACGACATCCCCCTGAGCGACGAGGAGCGCGAGCTGGCGAAGCGGGGCGAGGCCCTGATCGCCGCCGCGGTCAGCGAGACCCAGGCACCCCAGTCGCTGCGCGAGTCGATCGAGCGCGAGCGCCTGCGCGCCCAGTCGGCCCCGGCCCCGAGGGTCTCCTTCTGGCGCCGCCACGGGCGTGCGCTGGCCGGCGCCGGCGCCGCGATGGTGGTGCTCGCGGGTGTCGTCCTCGCCCTCCAGGGGGGTTCGGGCTCGGAGGAACCGGCGCCCTCGCTGGCGGCGCTCGAGGCGGCGACGGAGCTCTCAGCGACCCAACCGGCCCCGGCGAGGGCCGGCGGCGACCCGCCCGTCCTGCAGATGCGCGTGGGGCCGATCTCGTTCCCCGACTGGGAGAAGAAATTCGGCTGGAAGGCCGTCGGCAGCCGCGAGGCCGAAGTCTCGGGCCGCACCGTCAAGACCGTCTACTACCGCAATCCCGACGGCGCCCAGCTCGGCTATTCGGTCCTCGCCGGCGACCCCCTCCGCGAGCATCCGCCCGGACGCCGCGTCACCCGCGAAGGCAACACCTACCACGTCGTCCAAGCCGGCAAGCGCACCCTCGTCACCTGGACCCAGCAGGGCCATACCTGCGCGATCGTGGCCTCCTCGACGGTCCCCCAGGCGCGACTCCTCGACCTCGCCGCCTCGCGCAACGTCTGATCGCCGAGAGCCGCCGGCGGGCTACGAGGGTCGCGGTTCGGATCCCGTCAGCCGCGGGCGATCTTCACAACATCTGTATGCCGCGGGCGCCCTTCTTCATGCGATCTTGACGGGGAGGCGAGCACCATCGGTGGGATGGGCTCATGGCGCAACTGAAGGTCCGTGGACTGCGGAAAACCGTCGGTGTTCCGGGCCTTTTCGCGACCGCTTACGGCAACGTCGGCTCCTCGATCTACTACGCGCTCGGGCTGGTCGCCGCCCACGCCCTGGGGCTGACGCCGCTCGTCTTCCTCTTCGCCGGCGGGCTCTTCGCGCTGACCGCCAAGACCTACGCCGAGGGGGCGGCGATGTATCCGGAGGCGGGCGGCTCCTCGTCGTTCGCCCGGCACGCCTTCAACGAGGTCGTCTCCTTCATCGCCGGCTGGGGTCTCTCGCTCGACTACATCCTCACGATCGCGATCAGCGCCTTCTTCGTGCCGCACTATCTCGCCGCCTTCTTCCCCGCCCTCGGCCACGCCCCCGGCGACGTCATCGGCGGCATCGCGGTGGTCGGCCTGCTCGCCCTGGTCAACATCCGCGGCCTCGGCGAGTCGGCGAACCTCAACATCGCCCTCGCCGTGCTCGACCTCTGCACGCAGGTGGCACTGGTCGTCGTCGGGGCGGCGCTGGTCCTGCACCCGGGCCTGCTGGTCGACCAGATCCACTTCGGGGTCGCCCCCAGCTACTCGCAGCTGATCTTCGCCGTCTCGATCTCGATGCTCGCCTACACCGGGATCGAGACCGTCTCCAACATGGCCGAGGAGGCGCGCGACCCGGGCGAGCAGGTGCCGAAGGCCGTCAACCTCGTCCTCGTCGCGGTGCTCGCGATCTACGCCGGCATCTCGGTGATCGCCCTCTCGGCCCTGCCGGTCCACCAGACCTCGCCAGGGCACTACGCGACCGCCCTCGGCACCACCTACGCCGACGACCCGGTGCTGGGGATCGTCTCGGCGCTGGGGCTGCACGGCACGGTGGCGACCCTCGCCAACTACTACGTCGGCGCCCTCGCGGCGACGATCCTCCTGATCGCGACCAACGCGGGGATGATCGGCGCCTCGCGGCTGTCGTGGTCGCTGGCCGAGCACCGGCAGCTGCCGAGCGTCTTCGCCAAGCTCCACCCGCGCTACCACACCCCCTGGTTCACGATCCTCTTCTTCGGGGCGATCGCGGCGGTGCTGATCCTCCCCGGCAACACCGCCTTCCTCGGCAACCTCTACAGCTTCGGGGCGATGCTCTCGTTCACGATCGCCCACCTCTCGATCATCGCCCTGCGGCGCCGCGCGCCCGACACCGACCGGCCCTACCGCGCGCCCTGGAACGTGCGCTGGCGGGGGGCCGAGATTCCGCTGACGGCGGTGATCGGGGCGGTCGGGACCGGGGCGGCCTTCGTCTCGGTCGTCGCCCTGCACCCTGAGGCGCGGACCCTCGGCACCGCCTGGCTCGCGGTCGGCCTGGCCGGCTACCTGCTCTACCGCCGCCGCCTCGGCATCGACCCGCGGGAGGTTCAGCAGGTCCGCCGTCGCGAGCGACCGCTCGACTTCCTCGACGTCTCCTACAAATCCGCCCTGGTGCCGATCTTCGGCACCAACGTCGACGCCGACGCGATGGCGCGGGCGGCGGCGGTGGTCGACCCCGACGCCGCGGTCGAGGCGCTCTACGTGCTGCAGGTCCCGAAGTCGTGCGAGCTGCGCGACACCGACTTCGACGTCCAGGAGTACGAAGCCCGCCGCCTGCTCGAGGTCGCCCGCCTCCAGGCTCGGGTCCGCGGGCTCAAAGTCCGGGTGAAGCTGATCCGCACCCGCAACCCCGGCCGCGCGATCGTCGAAGAGGCCCGGGAGCGAGGCTCGGACCTGATCTACGTCAGCACCGAGCACGCCCCCAGCAACGAGCGTCTGCTCGGGCCGACGACGCGCTACCTGCTGGCCAAGCGCCCCTGCCGCGTGATCGTCGAGGGCGGGAACGCGCAGGACGCGGCGCCGGTGCGCAGCCGTGAGCTGCAGACCGCTCCCGCTTAAAGCCCGGCATCGTGGAAGGCGCGTTCGCCGACCGGCTGCCGGCCCCTTCGTTGGTCGGTTGGGCACACCATCCTGTGCTCAAGTGACCGACCGAGCCTCATAGACCTACACCCGGCCTTTACGAAATCTGTATGCGGAGCGACTGTTTCTTCATGCGGCCTTGACGGGGGGCGGCGCATGATCGATTTGTGTTCGTCTGTGCCGATCTCTTCCCTGGTGGCGGCAGCCCCGTCGCCGACGTCTTCTCGATCGCGCTGGCGGTAATCCTCTTCGCCCTCCTCTACTGGGCGATCGAGCTGATCGATCGGATCTGACGTGCCGCTCGCCGCTCTCACCGGCGCCGACGTCTTCGGGCTCCTCGTCTCGGTGCTCGTCTGCGTCTACCTCGTCTACGCCTTGCTGCGCGGGGAGAAGCTCTGATGGCGCAGGGCTGGCTGCAGATCGGGCTCTTCGTCGTCGTGCTGGTGGCGCTGACCAAGCCGGTCGGCGTCTACATGGCGCGGGTCTTCACCGGCCAGCGCGTGTTCCTCAGCCGCCTCCTCTGGCCAATCGAGCGCTTCACCTACAGGGTCCTGCGCGTGCGGCCGGAGGAGGGCCAGGACTGGAAGGCCTACGCCCGCAGCCTGATCGTCTTCTCCTTTGCCTTCTGGATCGCCCTCTACCTGATCCTCCGCACCCAGGGCATCCACCCGTTCAACCCGCAGGGCTTCGACTCGGCGCCGTGGGACGTCAACTTCAACACCACCTCGTCCTTCGTCACCAACACCAACTGGCAGTACTACGGCGGCGAGACGACGATGAGCTACTTCTCGCAGATGGCGGGGCTGGCGGTGCAGAACTTCGTCTCGGCCGCGGTAGGGATCGCCGTCGTCGTCGCCCTGATCCGCGGCATCGTCGCCCGCAGCGGCAGGTCGATCGGCAACTTCTGGCAGGACCTGGTCCGGATCCTGCTCTACATCCTGCTGCCGGTCTCGATCCTCGGCGCCCTCTTCCTCGTCAGCCAGGGCGTGATCCAGAACCTCGGCCACTACCAGGCGATCCACACCCTCGCCGGGGGCCAGCAGGTGCTCGCCCAGGGGCCGGTCGCCTCGCAGGAGGCGATCAAGGAGCTCGGGACCAACGGCGGCGGCTTCTTCAACGTCAACTCCGCCTATCCGTTCGAGAACCCGAGCGGGCTGACCAACTTCGTCGAGCTGCTGCTGATCCTGGTGATCCCGGCCGGCCTCACCTACACCTACGGCCGCATGGTCGGCAGCCAGCGCCAGGGCTGGGCGATCTTCAGCGCGATGTTCGTCCTCTTCGTCGTCGGCGTGGCCGTCGTCTACATGGCCGAGCAGCACGGCAGCCCCGCCCAGCACGCCGCCGGCCTCCACACCGCCGCCTTCGACGGCTCCACCGGCGGCAACATGGTCGGCAAGGACCAGCGCTTCGGCATCGCCGACTCCTCGCTGTGGACGGCGGTCACGACCGTCACCTCCTGCGGCGCGGTCAACGCCGCCTTCGAGTCGTTGACCGGGATCGGCGGCGCCGTCCCCTTCACCAACCTCGGCTTCAGCGAGGTCGTCTTCGGCGGGGTCGGCGCCGGTCTCTACTCGATGCTGCTCTACGTCCTGCTGGCGGTCTTCATCGGCGGCCTGATGGTCGGCCGCACGCCCGAGTACCTCGGCAAGAAGATCCAGGCGCGGGAGATCAAGCTGGTCTCGCTCGGCGTCCTCTTCACGCCGCTGACGGTGCTGCTCTCGGCGGGGATCGCATCTGCCGCTCCGATCGCCAAACAGTCGATCTACGCGGGGACGAACCCGACCGGGTTCTCCGAGACCCTCTACGCCTACCTCTCGCAGGCGAACAACAACGGCTCGGCCTGGGCCGGCTACACCGGCTTCGTGCAGCCGCACGCGCCTGGCAACGTTGGCGCCTACGGGCTCAGCTTCACCGACCTGCTCGGCGGCCTCGTCCTGATCGGCGCCCGCTTCGCGCCGATCCTCTTCGTCCTCGCCGTCGCCGGCGCCCTGGCGGGCAAGAAGGTCTCGCCGGCCGGGCTGGGGACGATGCGGACCGACAACCCGACCTTCGTCTTCCTCCTGGTCGGGATCGTGATCCTCGTCGGCGCCCTCACCTTCTTCCCGGCGATCCTGCTCGGGCCGGTCGCCAACGGCCTCAGCGGGAGGCTCTTCTGATGCGGCGCGACCTGCTCACCTCGCTGCTCGCGGTCGTCGTGTTGACGGCGGTCCTCGGGCTCGCCTACCCGCTGGCGATCACCGGGATCGCCCAGGTCGTCTTCCCCGGCGCGGCCAACGGCTCCAAGGTCTCCTTCGACGGCAAGGTGGTCGGCTCGAAGCTGATCGGCCAGGAATTCAAGGGCAGGGCCTACTTCCACTCGCGCCCCTCGGCGACCGAATACTCCGGCGACGCCACCTTCTTCGGCAACGCCGGCCCCAACAGCGCTGAGGAGCGCGACGCGATCAGGGAAGAACTCGCCGCCTACGTCAGCCTCAACAAGCCCTACGACCGCTCGCTGACCCGCGAGCAGGTCCCGGTCGACGCGGTGACCGAATCCGCCTCCGGCGTCGACCCGCAGATCTCCGAGGCCAACGCCCGCATCCAAGCCCACCGGGTCGCCGCAGTCCGGGGCCTGCCGCTGGATCGAGTCGAAGGGCTGATCTCCGACCACACCGACGGCCGCTCGCTGGGCGTGCTCGGCGAGCCCTGCGTCAACGTCCTCCAGCTCAACATCGCTCTCGAAGAAGCGGCGCCGCTGCGATGACCGAGACGCAGCCACGCTCGCTGTTCGACCCTGAGATCGTGCGGCCGGCGCTGGTCGAGTCAGTGCGCAAGCTCGACCCGCGCATCCAGGTCCGCAATCCGGTCATGTTCGTAGTCGAGGTCGGCGCCCTGATCACCACCGTCGCCTGGCTGATCCAGGTCTTCGGCGGCGGGCCGCTGGGCGGCGGCCACGAGCCGGCCTGGTTCGCCTTCAGCGTCACCGTCTGGCTCTGGTTGACGGTCGTCTTCGCCAACCTCGCCGAGGCGCTGGCCGAGGGCCGGGGCCGCGCCCAGGCGGCGAGCCTGCGGGCGATGCGCTCCGAGACGACCGCGAACCTGCGCGACGGCGGCACCAAGGCCGCCTCCGAGCTGGTCCGTGGCGACGTCGTGGTCGTCGTCGCGGGGGAGGCGATCCCCGGCGACGGGACGGTGATCGAGGGGATCGCCTCGGTCGACGAGTCGGCGATCACCGGCGAGTCGGCGCCGGTGATCCGCGAGGCCGGCGGCAACCGCTCGGCCGTCACCGGCGGCACCGAGGTCCTCTCCGACCGGATCGTCGTCGAGATCACCCAGGAACCGGGCAAGTCCTTCCTCGACCGGATGATCGGCCTGGTCGAGGGAGCCGAACGGCGCAAGACCCCGAACGAGATCGCGCTCGGGATCCTGCTGGCGGCGCTGACCCTCGTCTTCATCCTCGTCGTCGTCTCGCTGCGCCCGTTCGCACTCTTCGCCGGCACCGAACTCTCGGAGACGACGCTGATCGCGCTGCTGGTGGCGCTGATCCCGACCACGATCGGGGCGCTGCTCTCGGCGATCGGGATCGCCGGCATGGACCGCCTGGTGCGGCGCAACGTGCTCGCCCTCTCCGGCCGCGCGGTCGAGGCGTCCGGCGACTGCGACGTGCTGCTGCTCGACAAGACCGGCACGATCACGCTCGGCAACCGCGAGGCGGTCGAATTCATGCCGATGCCCGGGATCAGCGCCGAGGACCTGGCCGAGGCGGCGCAGATGTCCTCGTTCGCCGACGAGACCCCGGAGGGCCGCTCGATCGTCGTCCTCGCCAAGACCTACGGCATCCGCGAGCACGACTTCGACGGCCACGAGCCGCGCTTCGTCCCCTTCACCGCCGAGACGCGGATGAGCGGCGTCGACTTCAACGGGACCCGGCTGCGCAAGGGGGCGGGCGACGCGATCGAGAGCTGGGTGGTCGCCGAGGGCGGGCGCCCTCCCACCGAGCTGCGCGGCGAGCTCGACCGGATCGGCCGTGAGGGCGGCACGCCGCTGGCGGTCGCCCGCGACGAGCGGGTGCTCGGCGTCGTCTACCTCAAGGACGTGGTCAAGGAGGGGATGAAGGCGCGCTTCGACCAGCTGCGGGCGATGGGGATCCGCACGATCATGGTCACCGGCGACAACAAACTGACCGCGGCGAAGATCGCCGAGGAGGCCGGCGTCGACGACTTCCTCGCCGAAGCCACCCCCGAGCGCAAGCTGGAGCTGATCAGGGAGCAGCAGGCCGACGGGCGGCTGATCGCGATGACCGGCGACGGCACCAACGACGCGCCGGCGCTGGCCCAGGCCGACGTCGGGGTGGCGATGAACACCGGCACCCAGGCGGCGCGCGAGGCGGGGAACATGGTCGACCTCGACTCCAACCCGACGAAGCTGATCGAGATCGTCGAGGTCGGCAAGCAGCTGCTGATCACCCGCGGGGCGCTGACCACCTTCTCGATCGCCAACGACGTCGCCAAGTACTTCGCGATCCTGCCGGCGATGTTCGCCGCCACCTGGGCGGCGGCGGGCGAAAAGGGCCCGCTCGACTCGCTCAACGTGATGTCGCTCGGCACGCCGGAGTCGGCGATCCTCTCAGCGGTGATCTTCAACGCCCTGGTCATTCCCCTGCTGATCCCGCTCTCCCTGCGCGGGGTCCGCTACCGGCCCCTCGGCGCCACCGCGCTGCTGCGGCGCAACATGCTCATCTACGGGTTGGGCGGGCTGATCGCCCCCTTCGTCGGGATCAAGCTGATCGACCTCGTCGTCCACAACCTGCTGGGGGCCTGACCCGGCGCGCGCCATGTCCCGGGGCCGCTACAAGATCTTCCTCGGCATGGCGGCCGGCGTGGGGAAGACGTACCGGATGCTGCAGGAGGGCCACGCCGAAGCCGACGCGGGGCGCGACGTCGCGATCGGCTACCTCGAGCCGCACAAGCGCGAGGACACCAGCGCCCAGGCGCGCGGGTTGGAGGTGGTGCCGCGGCGCCGGGCCTCGATCCGAGAGGTCGAGGTCGAGGAGATGGACCTGCCGGGGGTGCTGCGCCGGCGCCCCGACCTGGCGCTGATCGACGAGCTCGCCCACACCAACCCGCCGGGCCTCGAGCACGAGAAGCGCTACGAGGACATCGCCGACGTGCTGGCCGCCGGGATCGACGTCTTCTCGACCGTCAACGTCCAGCACCTCGAGTCGCTGAACGACCAGGTCGCCGAGCTGACGGGAGTGCGGGTGCGCGAGACGGTCCCCGACTCGGTCCTCGGCACCGCCGACGAGGTCGTCCTCATCGACCTCACCCCCGAGGCGCTGATCGAGCGCCTGCGCGCCGGCAAGATCTACCCGGGCGAGAACGTCCAGGCCGCCCTCGACAACTTCTTCAAGATCGAGAACCTCGCCGCCCTGCGCGAGGTCAGCCTGCGCCAGGTCGCCGAGGACGTCGAGTCCAAGCGCCTCGTCTACAGCGAGGCCGAGACGGTCGGCAGCCGCCGCGAAGAAGACAAGGTCGCCGCCGACGCGCCGAAGGCGGTGGGGGAGAGGCTGCTGGCGCTGGTGCGGCCGCAGCCCAGCTCGCAGCGCCTCGTCCGCCGCGCCTGGCGCTCGGCGCAGCGGCTCGGGACCGACCTCGACCTGCTCTGGGTGAAGCCGCCGGGGCAGCCGATCGAGGGCGAGCTGGAGCGGCAGGTGACGGCGCTGCGCCGCCTCGCCTCGGTCCTCGGTGCGACGCTGCTGATCGAGGAACACGACGACCTCGTCGCCGCCGTGGCGCGCGTCGTCCGCGAGCGCGGCAGCACCTACATCATGGTCGGCGAATCGAACCCGCCGAAGGGGTTCTCCCGCCTGCGCGAACCGCTGCCCCAGCGGCTGATGCGGGCGACGCCGCCGGGCGTGGACGTCCGCATCGTCGCCCACCGCGGCCTCAAGGAGGGGGAGAAGTGATCGAGCACTTCCTCGTCGGCCTCGCCCTGATCCTCGGCCTGGCGCTCGGCTTTCTGTTCGCCCGGCGGCGCCGTGGCGGCGGCGACACCGAGGCCGTCCACCACATCCTCCTGCCCTTCACCGGCACCGAGATCTCCCGCCGGGCGATCGACGCGTCGCTGCGGCTGGCCCGCGCCGAGGGGGCGACGCTGATGCCGGCCTACCTGGCGCAGGTGCCGAAGCAGCTGCCGCTCGACTGCGCGATCCCGAAGGAGGCGGACAGCGCGATGGCGATGCTGGAGGCGATCGAACAGCGCGCCAGCTCGCAGGGCGTTGCGGTCGACGCCCGGATCGAACGCGGCCGCACCTACCGCCACGCCCTCGCCCGGCTGCTCGACCACGAGACCTTCGATCGCGTCGTCGTCTCGGCGACCGCCACCGGCGCCTCCGGCTTCTCGGGCGACGACCTGGTCTGGCTGCTGGAGAAGGCGCCGGCCGAGGTCCTGATCCTGCGGCCCGGCCCGGCCGACCACCGCGTCCTCAGCATCGACGGCAGGGGCGCCGCGGCCACCGCCTGACGGCCCTCGCCTGGCGCGTAGGCTCCAGGCGGCGATGAACGGACAAGCCTTCCACCACCACCACCACAATCGCCACGGCGGCCACGGCCACTCGCACGGGCTGGTTGACGAGAGCATCAAACGCTCGCGGGAGGGGCTGCGGGCGGTCGGCCTTTCGCTGGCGGTATTGGCAATCGCAGCGGCCGCCCAGCTGGCGATCTTCGTCGCCAGCGGCAGCGTCGCCCTGCTCGCCGACCTGATCCACAACTTCGGCGACGCCGGGACCGCGATCCCGCTCGGCGTTGCCTTTCTGCTGCGCTCCGCTCGGGCCGAACGCTGGGCCGGGCTGTTCGTGGTGGCGACGATCTTCTTCTCCGCCTGCGTCGCCGGTGTCGAGGCGATCTCGCGGCTGATCCACCCGCAGACCCCCACTCATCTCCCCGCCCTGGCCGCCGCCGGGCTGATCGGCTTCGGTGGCAATTGGATGGCCGCCCGAATCCGTACCCGTGCGGGCAACCGCCTCGACAGCCCGGCGCTGATCGCCGACGGAAACCATGCCCGCGCCGATTCCTACGTCAGCCTCGCCGTCGTCGCCACCGCCCCTGTCGTCGCGCTGGGCCTGTCGGCGGCCGATCCGCTGATCGGCCTCGCCATCACCGCGATCATCCTCAAGATCACCTGGGATTCCTGGCGCACCGTCCGCGGGCACCATCACCACTAGCCGATCGCGCCGCTCCCGGTCAGCACCAGGACCAGAGCGCCCAAGGCGATCCTGTAGACGACGAAGATCCGCAGCGAGTGGGTGCCGAGGTAGCGCATCAGCCAGGCGATCGAGGCGTAGCCGACCAAGAAGGCGACGACGGTGGCGACGATGGTGGCGCCGACCGGCGCGTTGCCTTCTTCGCCGATCTTGCGCAGCTCGAAGAGGCCGCTGAGGACGACGGCCGGCACGGAGAGGAGGAACGAGTAGCGAGCCGCCGCAACCCGGTCGAAGCCGCGGAAGAGGCCGGCCGAGATCGTCGCGCCCGAGCGGGAGACGCCGGGGATCAGCGCCAGCGACTGGGCGAGGCCGATCAGCCAGCCGTCGCGTCCGTTCAGCTCGGCCAGCTCGCGCTGGCGCGTGCCGAGCCGGTCGGCCGCGATCATCACGAAGGAGAAGAGGATCAGCGCCGAGCCGATCAGGTAGAGGCTGCGGGCGCCGGACTCGATCTGGTCGCGAAAGACGAAGCCGAAGATCGCGATCGGGATCGTGCCGAGGACGATGTACCAGCCGAGTTTCGCCTCGTGGCTGCGGCGGCCCATGGGTATCCGCAGCTCCTGCACCCAGGCCCGGGCGATCTGCAAGAGCTCGGCGCGGAAGTAGAGGAGGACGGCGGCCATCGTGCCGAGCTGGATCACCGCCGTGAAGCCGGCGCCGGGATCGGACCAGCCGAGCAGCGCCGGGACGATCCGCAGGTGGCCGCTGGAGGAGATCGGCAGGAACTCGGTCAGCCCCTGGACGAAACCGAGGACGATCGCTTCGAGAGTGCTCATGGGACGAGGAGGCTATTGCCAGGTGCGGCCA
>Ga0105245_10002756_pt1 | contig 15794 bp, 14 predicted proteins | sample KBSM54metaG_FD_81523 | JGI IMG/M metagenome (GOLD analysis project Ga0105245, IMG submission 81523) | Miscanthus rhizosphere microbial communities from Kellogg Biological Station, Michigan, USA - KBS M5-4 metaG | ecosystem: Host-associated > Plants > Roots > Rhizosphere > Soil | place...
CCGATCGCCGTTCAGTAGGATGATTTTCGCCAAGCGTCGCGGACGACGCTTGGCGCGTTAGCGGGCCGCCACCACCATGATCTCGACCTTGTGGGCGGGCGTGGCGAGCTTCGCCTCGACAGTCGCGCGCGCCGGCGTGTTGCCTTGGGACACCCACGGATCCCACACCGCGTTCATCTCGGCGAAGGTACCGATGTCGGCGAGCCAGATGTTGGCGGACAGAATCTTCGTCTTGTCGCTGCCGACCTGCGCGAGATAGCGCTCGATGGTCGCGAGAACGTCCTTGGTCTGCTCGGTGACGCTCTTGCCGGCCGGATCCTTCGCCACGACACCGGCGAGATAGACCGTGTCGCCATGCGTCACGATCTGGCTCATGCGCGGGCCGACTTCCTTGCGTTCGATCTTCATGACTTCCTCCGGGATTTTGGTTTCGGTGAATTCGTACGTTCGAGTCCCGCGTGCGCGAGCACCTTGCGCATCACGTTGGGAAAGGCTTCGCCGCCCGCTTCGGCGAGCGGCACGAAGCGCATGCCGGCCGGGGCGCGCGTGCGCGACGGGATTTCGCCGGCGTAGACGACAAGCTCGAGCGGGAAATGCGTGAATACGTGCGTTACAACGCCGGGAAGACGCCGCCATTTCGCGGTTACCGGCGCGGCGTCGAGAGCATCGCCGACCTCGAACGTCTTGCTCCATTCGGTGGTCGGCACTTCGGTCATGCCACCGAGCAACCCCTTGTCGGGGCGCGTACGCACCAGGATCGCGTCGTCGCGCAGTACGACAAAGGCCGCACCTTTACGCAAATCGCCCTTCGCTTTGTCAGCTTTGCGCGGAAAGGTCTCGGCGTCGCCGCGCGCGAACGCAAGACAGGCGTCATTCCACGGACAGAGCGCACATGCCGGTTTCTTCGGCGTGCAGATGGTGGCTCCAAGGTCCATCAGCGCCTGCGCAAAGTCGCCGGCGCGGCGGCTTGGTGCCATCTCCATCGCGCGCGTCCGGATGACGGGCTTCGCCGCCGGCAGTTCCTCCTCGATGGCGAAGACGCGCGTGACGACGCGCTCGATGTTGCCGTCCACCGGACAGGTTGGGCGGTCGAAGGCGATCGCCGCCACCGCAGCCGCGGTGTAGGACCCGATGCCGGGCAGCAACGCCAACCCATCTTCCGTGTCGGGAAAGCGGCCGCCATGCTCGTTGGCGACGACGATCGCGCAGGCATGCAGGTTGCGCGCGCGAGCGTAGTAGCCGAGCCCGGCCCACAGCCGCAGCACGTCCTCGCGATCGGCACGCGCCATCGCCTCGACCGTCGGGAAGCGCTCGAGGAAACGCGCATAATAGGGCGCGACCGTTTTCACAGTGGTTTGCTGCAGCATGATTTCGGAAAGCCAGACCCGATACGGGTCCTGCCGCTCGCCCGGCCCTGCCCGCCACGGCAGCGTGCGCCGATGGCGGTCGTACCAGGCCAGCAACGCCGCGGCGTCGGGCGTCTCCGGTCCGCGCTTTCGCGGCACTCTGGCGGCTGCTACGGTCATGCTCTTCCTGTGGCAGAGCCACTAGTGCGGCCGATTTGAAGTTCCCGCAACACCAGTTGCAAGCTCTGTCAGGAACTTCAAATCGAAAAGCCGCACTAGCAGTGATATCCTTGGCTGGTGCCCTTTGCTTCCGACGTTCGTGTCGAAGGGCGCAGCGAGGTATCACGAACGTCGGAAGCGGGCACTAGCTATGAACAAGAGCGTCAGATCTTCCGCGCGCCCGCTGGGGACACTCGTCGGCAAGACCATCGACGATGCGTTCAAGCGCCAGGGCTTCGCCTCGCGCGAGATCGTCACGCGCTGGGCGCAGATCGTCGGCCCCGAGATCGCCGCCCATGCCCAACCCATCAAGATGCAGTGGCAGCGCGCGCGCGAGGATGAAGCCGCGCCGCCCGCCACCCTGGTGCTGCGGGTCGAGGGACCAGCCGCAATCGAGATCCAGCATCAGGCCGCACTGGTCGTCGAACGCGTCAACCGCTTTTTCGGCTGGCAGGCGGTCGACCGCATCACCCTGCGGCAGGCCCCCTTACAGCGGCCGGCGCCGCGGCCCGCGCGGCCCGCGCCCGATCGCGAGGCCGCCGACCGTATTGCCTCCGGCCTGGCCATTGCCGACGAGCCCTTGCGCAGCGCACTCGGCCGGCTGGGCGCGGCAGTCAAACGAAAGTGACAAACCAGCCGCCGTTTCGCGGCGGATCCCCTAGCCACTTTTGGGCAGCCATACGGTAGAAATCCGGCCAACCATTGCCACATTGGGCCTGCCAAGATACCGACTGAGGATCAGTCCCGTTTCCGGATGAGGTGTTTCGTGTTGGACCGTCGCGAATTCATCACTGGCGTTTCGATCATCGCCCTGTGCGCCGCGCTCGGCGCGCCCACGGAGGCGTTCGCGCAGCGCGTCGCCCCCAGCGGCCCTCCCCCGGCCACCGTGCCGCTCGAGGATCTGGCCGAGCCGTCGCCGCTCGGCGACATGACTCTGGGCAAGGACGACGCTCCGATCACCATCATCGAATACGCGTCGATGACCTGCCCGCATTGCGCGCATTTCACCGTCGAGACATTTCCCAAGCTGAAAGAGAAATACATCGACACCGGCAAGGTGAAGTTCATCTTCCGGGAATTCCCGCTCGACCCGCTGGCAGCGGGAGCCTCGATGTTGGCGCGCTGCGCCGACAAGGACAAATTCTTCTCGCTGCTCGACCTGTTGTTCCACACGCAGACGCAGTGGGCGGTGCAGAACCCCATCGAGCCGCTGTTTAACGTGGTCAAGCAGGCGGGCTTCAGCCGCGAGAGCTTCAATTCCTGTCTCGATACCCGCAACAACGAGAACAGCCGGAAGATCCTCAACGCCATCGAATCAACCCGTAACCGCGGGGCTGACAAGCTCCAGGTGAGCTAGACGCCGACCTTCTTTATCAACGGCAAGCGGGTCTCAGGCGCTCTGTCGATCGAGGAAATGGAAAAAGAGCTCGCGCCCTATCTCAAGGCGTAATAAGGGTTTTTCGGCGTACGCCGGGATCGGGGATGCCCTTCAGGGCGGTCCCCACAGAAAACCGGCCAATCCCCTGTTGCCCAGAGGCTTGTGACGATTCATTGTCCGCGCGCTTCCGTCCGCGGCTGATTCTCATGGCCTGTGAGGGGGTTGGGTCGGAAGAAGGTACCAGGACAAGATCCGCATGCGACAACACGGTGACAGGACATGAAGCTGACGCGATTGCGCCTGCTCGGCTTCAAGTCCTTTGTCGAACCAACGGATTTCTTGATCGAGCCGGGTCTCACCGGCGTCGTCGGTCCGAACGGCTGCGGAAAATCGAATCTCGTCGAAGCACTGCGCTGGGTGATGGGCGAGACCTCGCACAAGTCAATGCGCGCGGTCGACATGGACGACGTGATCTTCGCCGGCAACAACAGCCGACCGCCGCGCAACAGCGCGGAAGTGTCGATCGTGATCGACAACAACGACCGCAAGGCGCCGGCGCAGTTCAATGGCGACGCGTCGCTCGACGTGTCGCGCCGGATCGAAAAAGAAGAAGGCTCCACCTATCGCATCAACGGGCGCGAGACGCGCGCGCGCGACGTGCAATTGCTGTTTGCCGACGCCTCGACCGGCGCACGCTCGCCGGCGCTCGTGCACCAGGGACGCATCGGCGAAATCATCCAGGCCAAACCAGAACAGCGCCGCCGCGTACTCGAAGAAGCCGCCGGCATTTCCGGCCTGCATGCACGCCGGCATGAGGCCGAGTTGCGACTGCGCGCAGCCGAGCAGAACCTCGCGCGGCTGGAAGACGTTATCGGCCAACTCGCCAGCCAGATTGATGCGCTCAAGCGACAGGCCCGCCAGGCCGTACGCTATCGCGCCGTCTCGCAGCTCGTGCGCAAGCAGGAAGCGACGCTGTTCCACCTGCGCCACGTCAACGCCAAGACCGAAGTAACGGACGCCGAACACGCCCGCGATGTAGCCGTGCGCCTCGTCGCCGAACGCACAGGTGCGCAGGCCGAAGCATCCACGATGCAGGCCAATGCCGCCGCCTCCCTGCCCGCACTGCGCGATGCCGAAGCCAAGGCCGGCGCCGCCCTGCATCGGCTGGTGGTGGCGCGCGAAACGCTCGACCGCGAAGAGCAGCGCGCCAAGGAACGTATGGCCGAGCTGGATCAACGGCTGGTGCAGTTGGCCGACGACATCGAGCGCGAAAAGCGCCAGGCCGCTGACGCCGAGGGCGCGCTAGCGCGGCTTGTCGCCGAGCAGACGGCACTCAAGTCGCAGGCGACCGACAGCGCCGAGCGCCGCAATGCCGTGCAGAAGCGTGCCGCCGCCGCAGACGCGGCGCTGGCAGCAACCGAGAAGACTTTTGCCGAACTTACCGCCGGGCTCGCCGACCTGACCGCCCGCCGCGGCCAGCTCGAGCAGGCGGCACGCGAACACGGCGAGCGCCGCACCCGGCTCGAACGCGAGCTTTCATCTGTCGAATCCGATCTGGCCGGGCTGGCGAAAGACACCGCCCACACCGCGGCAATGACCGCGGCTGCGGCAGCGGTGAAATCCGCGCAGGAAACGGTCACAGCGGCGGAAGCTGCAATGTTGCGCGCCGAAGCCAAGCATTCCGGCGCGCGCCAGGCGCTCGACGTCGCGCGCCAACCGTTCACCGAGGCCGAGCGCCAGGCGAGCCGGCTCGAAGCCGAGGCCAAGACGCTGGCCAGGCTCTTGAATGCCGAAACCAAGAACCTGTTCCCGCCCGTGCTCGAGCAGATCACCGTCGGCAAAGGCTATGAAGCAGCGCTGGGGGCTGCGCTCGGCGACGATCTCGAAGCTCCCGTGGACAGCAAGGCCCCGATCCATTGGGCCGGCGCCAGCGCCGACAACGATCCGGCGTTGCCGCAAGGCGCCGAGGCGCTGACCAAACACATGAAGGCACCGCCGGAACTGTCACGACGGTTGGCACAGGTCGGCCTTGTCACGCGCGCCGACGGCCCCCGCCTCGCCCGTCAGCTCAAGCCCGGACAGCGCCTCGTGTCGATCGAGGGCGACCTGTGGCGCTGGGACGGCTTTGCAGTCGCGGCCAACGCTCCGACACCGTCAGCGCGTCGGCTCGCAGGCCGCAACCGGCTCAACGAGATCGAGAGCGAACTCAAGAAGGCGCGCGCCGAGGTCGATACGCGACGTGCGGCCGTGGCTGCGGCCGAAGCCGAGATCGCGTCCGCCGCCAAGGCCGAGACCGCGGCGCGCGACCAGCGTCGCGATGCCCAGAAGGCCGTCGACGCGGCGCGCGAGCGGCATGCTGCTGCCGAGCGTGAGATCAACCAGGTGACGGCGCGCAACTCGGCGCTCACCGAAGCGCGCACGCGGCTCGCCGCAAGCCTGACCGAGGCCGAAGCCGCGCGTCACGACACCGACAAGGCCATCGCTGGCCTGCCGCCGAGCTCCAAGATCGAAAACGAGCTCAACCAGGTCCGCAACAAGCTGACCAGTCAGCGCGGCGAAGTCGCCGAGGCGAGCGCCGAGGCGCAGGCGATGGTCCGTGAAAGCGAGGCCGCCGAGCGCCGGCTTGCCGCCGTCAAGACCGACGTCGATGCCTGGACCGAACGGCGCAACAGTGCCGGCGAGCACATCGCCACGCTCAACGCGCGCACCGAAGAGACCAAGAAGGAACGCAAGGAGCTCGACGACGCCCCGCGCGCCTTCGCTGACAAGCGCAAGGCCCTGATCGGCGAGATCGGCGGAGCCGAGACGGCACGCAAGGCGGCTGCCGACAAGCTCGCCGTCGGCGAGAACGCGTTGGCGGAGGCGGATCGCGCCGCCCGCACTGCGCTCGAAGCCATGTCGTCGGCGCGCGAGGAACTGGCCCGCGCCGAGGAACGCCAGCAGGCCGCGCAGCGCCGTGTGTCCGATATCGCCCATGAAATTCGCGAAATGCTCGAGGTCGAGCCCGATGCGGTCGCCGCACTCGCCGGCATCGAGCCGGGTGCGCAGCTCGCCACCGTCCCTGAGATCGAAGCCGAGCTCGACAAGCTGCGGCGCGAGCGCGAGCGGCTCGGCGCAGTCAACCTGCGCGCCGAGGAAGAGCTGCGTGAGGTCGAGGACCAGCACGGCAAGCTCGCGACCGAGCGCGACGACCTCGTCGAGGCGATCAAGCGCCTGCGCCAGGGCATCCAGAGCCTCAACCGCGAGGCCCGCGAGCGCCTGCTGGCCTCGTTCGAGGTGGTCAGCGCGCATTTCAAGCGGCTGTTCACGCAGCTGTTCGGCGGCGGCACCGCCGAACTGCAGCTGATCGAGAACGAGGACCCGCTCGAAGCCGGCCTCGACATCCTGGCGAAGCCGCCGGGCAAGAAGCCGGCCACGCTGTCGCTGCTGTCGGGCGGCGAGCAGGCGCTGACCGCGCTTGCCCTGATCTTCGCCGTGTTCCTCACCAACCCGGCCCCGATCTGCGTGCTGGACGAGGTCGACGCCCCGCTCGACGACCATAACGTTGACCGCTTCTGCGACCTGCTCGACGAAATGACCCGCTCGACTGACACCCGCTTCATCATCATCACGCACAACCCGATCACGATGGCGCGGATGAACCGGCTGTTCGGCGTCACCATGGCCGAACGCGGCGTTTCCCAGCTGGTGTCGGTGGACCTCGAAGGCGCGGTCAAGATCCGCGAAGCGAGCTGACGCAATTCCAGGCAATGCCGGGCTCGGCAGCCGGGGCCTGTTGCGGGCCCACGCCAAACACTACCTTATAGGCGTTAGCGGCGGGTCCTTGCGGGAGCTTTTCCATGTCCACCACGAGCTGGATCGTCCTCGGCGTCATTGCGTTGATCGCGATCTGGGCGATCATGGCCTACAACAGCCTGGTTGCGATGGCGCAGCGCGTGAACCAGTCCTTCGCAGACGTGGACGTGCAGTTGCGCCAGCGCAGCGACCTCATCCCCAACCTGGTGGAAACCGTGAAAGGCTACGCGGCGCACGAGCGCGGCACGCTCGATGCCGTGGTCAAGGCACGCAATGCCGCGATCTCGGCCCCCAACCCCGACGCCAAGGTGGCGGCGGAGAACCAGCTCACCGGGGCCTTGCGGGGGTTGTTCGCCCTGTCCGAGTCCTACCCCGACCTCAAGGCCAATACCAACTTCGTCCAGCTGCAGGGCGAGCTCTCGGACATCGAGAACAAGCTCGCGGCGGCGCGCCGCTTCTTCAACAATGCGGTGAGCGAGTACAACGCGGGCATCCAGCAGTTCCCGGCGGCGCTGTTTGCCGGCATGTTCGGGTTCCGCGAGCGGCAGTTCTTCGACCTCGGCGAGGAACGCCAAGCCCTCAACAAGGCCCCGCAGGTTAAGTTCTAGGCGCCTTGCGCCCTCAGGCAGGCCGAAGCTGATGGCAGCCTACGGTCTTTACACACATATCCAGTCAAACCGGCGCCGGTCGATCATCATGATCGTCGGCTTGTTTTTCCTCGTCTACCTGATGACTTATGCCGGCGCCCTCGCCGCCGAGGCGTTCTTCGATTCCTACGAGGACGTCGGTTGGTACCTCGCGGTCGCCTGGCGCGACCTCAAGATGGCGGCGCCGGTCGTTACGGCTCTCACCCTCCTGTGGATCGTGATCGCCTACTATTTCCATCAGAACATGATCGACGCCATCACCGGCGGCGAGGAAGTCACCCGCGAGCAGCAGCCGCGGCTCTACAACCTCTTGGAAAACCTGTGCATCTCGCGCGGCATCCCGACGCCGAAGCTCAAGGTGATGGAGAGCGACGCGCTCAATGCCTTCGCCACCGGGATGAACCCCAAGCAGTATTCGATCACGGTGACGACCGGCCTGCTCAAGCGCCTCGACGACCGCGAAATCGAAGCCGTGCTCGGCCATGAGCTGACCCACATCCGCAACGGCGACGTCCGGATGATGGTGATTGCGGTCATCATCGCCGGAATCATCTCGTTTTTCGCCGAACTGGTGTTCCGCGGTCTATCGAACACGCGCTTTTCGACCGGCTCCGGCCGGTCGTCGAGCAGCAGCAGCGACCGCAAGGGGGGTGGCGCCGGCGGCGCCATCATCATCGCCCTCGTCCTGCTGGCCGTGGCCTGGGCCCTCTCGATCGTCATCCGCTTTGCGCTGTCGCGCTCGCGCGAGTTCCTGGCCGACGCCGGGTCGGTAGAGCTGACCAAGGACCCCGACGGAATGATTTCAGCCCTGCGCAAGATCGAGGGGCGCGGCGAACTCCCCGGTGCGACGTCGGCGGTGATGGAATTGTGCGTCGACAACCCCCGCAGCGGGTTCGCCGACCTGTTCGCGACTCACCCGTCGGTGGACAGCCGCGTGGATGCGCTGATCAAGTTCGCCGGCGGCCATGACCCGGGCCCCATCGCCCTGCCTGCACCCGATGCGCCTGCCGCCGAGGGTGATGTGGATAACGAGGAGGACACGCCAGACCGTCAGCCCGGCCGGCCGCCCAGCGGCCCATGGTCGAATCAGGAAAGCAAAGGCAAGCCAGCGGGATAAACGCTACTTCCAAGAAACCGCCCGAGGCCGTCTTCCACAGCCGACTGCACTTTCCGCACCGCATGCAAAGGTGCCACAGCATCCATCCTTGAAATGCTGTGTGTATATCGGCAGTTACTCCCTCTCGCGCTTGTATTCGCGCGCCCACACAGCGAGCATCACGTTTCTGCGACTCGCTTCGGGTGAATGATGGCCAGACCAGCAGTGATCATCGTGGGCGCCGACAAGGGCGGGGTGGGCAAAACCACCGTCTCGCGCACGTTGCTCGACTACTTCGCGGCCCGCCGCGTGCCGGTGCGCGCGTTCGATACCGAGACTCCGCGCGGTACCCTGAAACGGTTTCACCCGGACATCACCACGCTCGTGGACCTCAACGAGGTTCCCGACCAGATGAAAATCTTCGACACGTTGAGCGAGACGCAACTCACCGTGATCGACATCCGCGCCGGACTGCTGTCGTCGACGCTGCGCTCGTTGCGCGACATCGGCTTCATCGAGGCCGCGCGCAAGAACCAGGTGACGCTGGCGGTGTTTCACATCCTCGGGCCGACCATCGCGTCGCTCGACGAGATCGCCGACACCGCGACGTTCCTCAACGACGCCAAGTATTTCCTGGTGAAGAACTTCATTAACAACACGCTGTTCTTCGAATGGGACCAGGCGACCTATGACGCGTACTTCCGGCGCGTGAAGAACGCCGTCGAGATCACGATCCCGAAGCTCAACGAAATGGCCTGCGAGCAGGTTGAATTAGCCTCGGTGCCGTTCGTATCCTTCATCGGCAACAAGGGCCCGCTCGGGGAGTCCGCCGCGTATTCGTTCGTGCTGCGTGGCTATGTCAGGCACTGGCTTGGTAATGTGTGGGGTGAGTACGACCGGATCAAGCTGGCCGACATGCTCGGCGAGGCGGAAGCGCGCGCGGCCGCCATCTAACGCGGCGCCCGACGCGGCCGCGCGTCAGTTTTTCGATTCGCAATCGACAGACGCACGAGCCGCGCCATGAGCGGCTCGACGCATGTCTTCATCGTCTGCTCACCGCGCGCGGGCGTCGGCAAGACCCTGGTCGCGCGCCTGATCGCCGAGTTCTATCGCGCCAGCGAACGTTCGGTCGTGGCCTTCGACCTCGAGCCATTCGAGCCTGCGCTGGTCGAGTTCCTGCCCGAGCTCACGACGCGCGTGTCGCTGTCCGAAACGCGCGGCCAGATGGCGCTGTTCGATCAGCTCATCGTCAATGACGGCCAGACCAAGGTCATCGACCTCGGCCATCTCGCGCTCGAGTCTTTCTTCGCGCTGGCGGCCGACCTCGGCTTTCTCGCCGAGGCGGGCACGAAAGGCATCACGGCGCTGGTGATGTATGTCGCCGACGAGACCACGATTGCGCGCAACACCTACCTCGCGCTGCGCGACAGGTTTCCCGATCTGGGTTTCGTGCCGGTGCACAATGACGCGGTCGCGCGCGGGCTGGAGCTGCGCCGGCACTTTCCGGCACTAGCCAGCGGGCTCCCGCCGCTGCACATCCCGCAGCTGTCCGCCGGATTGCGTGCCGTGATCGACAAACGGCCCTTCTCGTTCATCCAGGCGCAGCACTTTCCGCCCGACCGGCTCACGCCCGATCAGCGCGACGAGATGGAATCGTTGATGAAGCGGGTCTTCCGCGCGCTGCGCGAGACCGAGATCGGGCTGTTGATGAAGAACCTCAACAGCAAGCTGACCGACAAGGCCGGCCAGTAGCCCGGCCGGGTCAGTGCCCTTCGAATGACAGTAGCGTGCGCACCGGCACGTCGAGCTTGCGCAGCTTGTCGGCGCCGCCGAGCTCGGGCAAATCGATGATGAAGCAGGCGGCGAGCACGTTGGCGCCCATCTGGCGCAGGAGTTTCACTGCGCCTTCCGCAGTGCCGCCGGTCGCGATCAGGTCATCGACGATGATCACGCGCTCGCCCTTGGTGATGGCATCCTCGTGCACTTCCATCTCGTCGACGCCGTACTCGAGCGAATAGGCGATGCGCACGGTGGTGTGCGGCAACTTGCCTTTCTTGCGGATCGGCACGAAGCCCGCCGAAACCTGGTGCGCCACCGCGCCCCCGATGATGAACCCGCGCGCTTCGATGCCGGCGACCTTGTCGATCTTCATCCCGGCCCAGGGCTGCACCAACTCGTCCACCGCACGCCGGAACGCCCGCGCGTCGCCGAGCAGCGTGGTGATGTCGCGGAACTTGATCCCCTTCTTGGGATAGTCGGGGATCGTGCGGATCGCGGACTTGAGGTCGGTTTCGAGCGTGGCGGTGATCATGGGTCCTCGGACTACGCAACAACAACAGGCAGGCACACTAGCAACAATCGGCGACGGATTCGACCGGCGCAGTCGCTATGAATCGGACCTCGAACGCCCGAGCGCCGACCTCAGGAACTTTGGCCGGCCGGATTCTGCATCGCCCACACCACAAACACCCCAATCGCTCCACTTGCCAGCGCGATCTCGATCGGCAGGCCGATCCCGATCGGAACCGGGACATGCGGCAGACCGGGCACGATCGCATTCAGAAACGTCCACACTCCGTAGATGCCCAGTCCGACGGTCGCCCAGCCCGCCACCTGTCCGATCAGCGCCCACCGGGGCCAGCGTCCGAACGCGCCCGATCCGGCGTAGATCGACAATCCGCACAGCAAGCCAAAATTCAGCGCACCCGCGACGGCGAATTCCGAGGACAGCCGGACGCCGCCCATCGTGACGATGCTGTATCCCGGGCGCATCACCATCGCGATGCAGAGCGCGGCAATGCCGCCGTAGATCAGCGCAAGCACGACAAGCGCTATGGCAGCGATCGTCACGATCGAACGGCGGGCGCGCGGGCCGGACTGCGACATGGGCTTCCTTTGCGACGGCCGCCAGCGCGCGTTACCGGGAACCGAGCACCCTGCCCGCCACAGCGTCGAGCTTCTTGAGCAGCGCCGGATCGCGCGCCTCCGGCGCAGTGATGATCGCGGTATCGAGCGCGCGATCCGAGCCGATCGGGCACGCCTCGTGCTCGCGCGGGAAGTCGCGGGCGAGCCGCGCGACCAGACGCTTGGCCTTGTCGGCATTGGCGGTGAGCACCTTGATGATGTCCTGCACAGTGACGGCATCGTGGTCGGGGTGCCAGCAGTCGAAATCGGTCACCATGGCGACGGTCGCGTAACAGATCTCGGCTTCGCGAGCGAGCTTGGCCTCGGGCATGTTGGTCATGCCGATGACCGAATAGCCCTGCGCCTTGTAGGTGAGGCTCTCGGCGAGCGTGGAGAACTGCGGGCCTTCCATGCAGACGTAGGTGCCGCCGCGCACGACGGCGAGCCCTTCGGCCTCGGCGGCGGCAGCAAGATGGATGCGCAGGCGCGGCGACACCGGGTGCGCCATCGACACATGGGCGACGCAGCCCCTGCCGAAGAAGGAGCTCTCGCGTTTGTGGGTGCGATCGACGAACTGGTCAATCAGCACGAACGTGCCCGGCGGCAGTTCCTCCTTGAAGGAGCCGCAGGCCGAGAGCGAGATGAGGTCGGTGACGCCCACCCGTTTGAGCACGTCGATGTTGGCGCGGTAGTTGATGTCCGAGGGCGACAGCCGGTGGCCCTTGTCGTGGCGGGGCATGAACGCCACCGGGAGCCCGCCGATGTCGCCGACGCGCACAGCCGCCGATGGCTCGCCCCAAGGCGATACCACACGCTCCTCGCGCACATTGGCGAGCCCCGGCAGGTCATAGATGCCGGATCCCCCGATGATGCCGAGTATGGCTTTGGTCATCGCCTGTCCCCTCGTCCCGCAAAAACGAAGGGCCCCGAACCGGGGCCCGCCGTCAAGATGGTTTGCGTCTTGCGCGGATCAGTGGACCTCGCGCCAGACCTTCTTCTTGGTGAAATACAGAAGGACCGACAGGACCAAGAGGAAGATGACGACCTGGAAGCCCAGCCGCTTGCGCTGCTCGAGCGAAGGCTCGGCCGCCCACATCAGGAAGGCGGAGACGTCCTTGGAATATTGCTCGACTGTGGTCGGGCTGCCATCGGTGTAGTCGACCTGCTTGTCCGACAAGGGCGGCGGCATGCCGATCGCATGACCGGGGAAGTACGTGTTGTAGTAGGTCGTCGAGGACGGCAGCTTGAAGTCCGCAGGCGCCTTCTCGTAACCCGTCAGGATGGCTGTGATGTAGTCGGGGCCCATCTCCTGGTACTGCGTGAAGATGTCGGCGACGAACAGCGGGAAGCCGCGCTCATAGCCGCGCGCCTTCGCCATCACTGACAGATCCGGCGGGAGCGCTCCGCCGTTGGCGGCACGCGCCGCATTGTCGTTCGGGAACTTCGGCGGAAAACGATCGGCAACCCGCGCCGCGCGTTCACCCACCTCGCCCGCGTCATTGGGCGCGTCCGGTACCTTGTACTCGGCCGCGACGGCCTCGGCCTGTTCGGGGGAGAACTCCGGCCCGCCCTTGTCCGCCAGATTACGGAACGACAGCAGGTTCAAGCTGTGGCAGTTCGAACAGACCTCGCGATAGACCCTGAAGCCGCGCTGCAGCTGCGCGCGGTCGAATTTGCCGAAAGGCCCGGCGAAGGACCATTTCTGGCCCGGCGGCTTGGGTTGCTCGTGGGCATCCTCGGCGCGCGCCGATGGCGAACTCGCTATCAGCCCGGCGAGCGCGACGATGCCGACAAGAGCGGCGACGGTGCCCGTTTTCTTGAGCACAGCTTCGGAGATCGACAACGGCAGCGCCTTCGGCGTTTCGATCTTTCCGAGCAGCGGCAGAACGATCAGCAGATGGATGAAGTACCAGGCGGTGAGCACGCGCGAGGCGAGGATATAGCCGCCTTCGGCGGGTTTCGAGCCAAGCCAGCCGAGCAGGATGCAGGTCACCACGAAGATCCAGAAGAACTGGCGGTAGAGCGGGCGATAGGTCGCCGACTTCACCTTCGAGGTGTCGAGCCATGGCAGGAACGCCAGCAGGCCGATCGAGCCGAACAGCGCGGCAACGCCGGCGAGCTTGTTCGGGATCGAACGCAGGATCGCGTAGAACGGCAGGTAGTACCATTCAGGCACGATGTGCGGCGGCGTCTGGCCCGGATTGGCCATGATGTAGTTATCGGGATGGCCGAGGTAGTTCGGGATGTAGAACACGAACCAGGCGTAAACCACGCAGAACGCGCACAGGAAGAACATGTCCTTGACGGTCGCGTGGGGCGAGAACGGGACAACGTCCTTTTGAGTCTTGGGATCGACGCCGGTCGGGTTGTTCTGGCCGACCACGTGGAGCGCCCAGATGTGCAGCACGACCACGCCGGCAATAGCAAAGGGCAGCAGGTAGTGCAGGGAGAAGAAGCGCTGCAGGGTCGGATTGCCGACCGAGTAGCCGCCCCACAGCCAGGTGACGATCGGATCGCCGATGACGGGAATGGCTCCGAACAGGCTGGTGATCACCTTCGCCGCCCAGAAGCTCATCTGGCCCCAGGGCAGCACGTAGCCCATGAAGCCGGTGGCCATCATCAACAGGTAGATGATGACGCCGAGGATCCACAGCACCTCGCGCGGTTCCTTGTAGGAGCCGTAATACATGCCACGGAACATGTGGATGTAGACGGCGAGGAAGAACATCGACGCGCCGTTGGCGTGCAGGTAGCGCAGCAGCCAGCCGTAATTGACGTCGCGCATGATGCCTTCGACCGAATTGAAGGCGTGGTCGACGTGCGGCGTGAAGTGCATCACCAACACGATGCCGGTGACGATCTGCACGGCGAGCATGAACGAGAGAATGCCGCCGAACGTCCACCAGTAGTTCAGGTTGCGCGGGACCGGATACGAGACCGCGGTCCCATACATCAGGCCGCCGATCGGCAGCCGCGCTTCGATCCAGCGCAGCACCGGATGCGGCGGCACGTACGCCTGCGGCGTATAGGGCTTTCCGTCTTCGGTTTTCAGGTTGTTCGGCCAAGCGTTCAGGCCGTAGTCTTGGGGCGAGTGTCCGCTCATGTCCTAAATCCCGAAATTCCGATCCGGCAGATCAGCCGATCTTGATCTTGGTGTCCGAGAGAAATTCGTATGGCGGAACCGCCAAGTTCGCCGGCGCTGGGCCGCGGCGAATGCGGCCCGACGTGTCGTACTGGGAGCCATGGCAGGGGCAGAAGAAGCCGTCATAGTCCCCCTGATGCGCGATCGGAATGCAGCCGAGATGCGTGCAGATGCCCACCAGCACCAGCCACTGGTCGTGGCCCTTCTTGATGCGGTCGGCGTCGCTCTGCGGATCGGGCAGCGTCTTCACGTCGACCGTCTGCGCTTCCTCGATTTCCTTCTTGGTCCGGTGCGACACGTAGATCGGATTGCCGCGCCAGAACACCTTGATCGCCTGGCCTTCGGCGATCGGCGTGAGATCGACCTCGATCGGCACGCCGGCGGCGATGGTTGACGCGTCCGGGTTCATCTGTGCGATCAGCGGAACAAGCGTAGCTGCTCCGCCCAATGCGGCGACCATTCCGGTCGCAATGTACAGAAAATCGCGGCGTGTCGGCTCGGCAGAGGACATCGTCGTCACAAGTCAGGCCCTTTCTTCTTCCATCTGACGATCCGCCCACAACGCTGCAAAGGGTCAAGACCTCAGCGCGTGGACCGCAGATACGTCAGACTGTTACGAGACGCATCCGGGGCGGGCAAACCGGCTGCCACCCGCCTGGGGAAGGGGGTTCGGCAGCGCGATATGACGAGGTTCTATTGGCACCCTTGCCGGGATAGCGCAAGCCCGCTAACGCACGGCACCCCAAGCATCTTGAAAGGCCTTTCAGCCGCGGATTTCTTGGACTCCCGGCGCCTGTGGAACAGCAAAAAATCCGATGCAGATCGCGCTCTACGAGCCGGACATCCCGCAGAACACGGGAACGATTCTCAGGCTGTGCGCCTGCCTCGGCGTCGAGGCGCACTTGGTCGGGCCGGCCGGCTTTCCGACCTCCGATCGCGCCTTCCGGCGCGCGGGCATGGACTACCTCGATCAGGTCCGGATTACACGGCATGTCTCCTGGGACACCTTCGAGACTTGGCGCCGCGGCACCGGCGCTCGCGTGGTTCTGTTTTCGACCCAGGCGACCACGAGCTTTCTCGACCACAGCTTCCGGCCCAACGATATTCTGTTGTTCGGGCGCGAATCCGGCGGAGTTCCCCCCGAGGTCCACAGCGCCGCCGACGCGCGGCTGCTCGTGCCGATGCGGCAGGGATTGCGTTCGATCAATATCGCCATGACCTGCGCCATGGCACTGGGTGAGGCGCTCCGGCAGACCGGCGGCTTCGC
>Ga0105245_10002758_pt1 | contig 15791 bp, 14 predicted proteins | sample KBSM54metaG_FD_81523 | JGI IMG/M metagenome (GOLD analysis project Ga0105245, IMG submission 81523) | Miscanthus rhizosphere microbial communities from Kellogg Biological Station, Michigan, USA - KBS M5-4 metaG | ecosystem: Host-associated > Plants > Roots > Rhizosphere > Soil | place...
CCGGAATGGCTGGACTCTGTTCCCAAAGCAGTCCAGCCAGAGTCGTACAGTGAAGAGAGCCGGAGACCTCCGGCTCTTACAAAAATATCGACAGGCACTGGAGGAGTTTTGTGCGCTTGAAATTGCTTCGTCGTTGTGGACTGATGGCTTTGACAGCCGTGGGGCTGTATGCAATGCCACCGACCACCGGCGCGCAGTATTGGTCGACCAATCCTAATCTGGATTGCTCGGCTTTCCACGCGCTGATTGCTGAAATTCAGCTCGCGTCGGGAGGAAAGGGCTACTCCTGCTTCTTGAGTGGTACGTTTCCGTGGCTGGCGTCGGGAGGGTCCTGGGCCACCTCGATCCGCATAGACGCGCCCGCGTCAGGCGCTATTGGCGTGGACTTCGGCTTCTTCCAGGATGGCCAACGCTTTTCGATGGACACCGCGTCGGGCAATGGCGTTCCGACGTCGAGCAATCTGGTCAGCTTTGCGCTGAATGCCAACCAGCCTTCGGAAATCCACCTGCTTGGGGCCAGCACCGACGCCCCGCGGTACAGCCACACGCAGACCGGGCTGGTATACGCGGTATTCTATTGCCCCGACGCCGTCACCTGCGCCACCGTTCTTCCGCAGCTTCTGTATTCCTTTGCGCCGGTCAAGCCGTGGTCGCTAAGCGTGCCGATCGCGTGGGACTCCACCTTCTCGTTATTTCAACCGAAGGGGATCGGGCCCAGATGGTCTGCGGCGGGCATAAATGACGCAACCCACCTTATTTCTTTCGCGATCTGCAACCAATCCAGGATCGAGACGGTCTTTACGGTTCGGGTGTTCGACGGCAATGGATCCCTGGTGGGGCAAGCCACGACGCCATCGATTCCAGCAGTCGGCACGCGAGGATTTCTGCTGAACGATGTGATACGAACTGCGTTGCCGGCGGGCATCCTAAAAGTTACCGTGGATGGCGGGTCCAGTCTTTCCTCGGTCACTTTCCTGCAGTTTGATGGGGATGCGGCGACCAGTTTACAGGTCGCCTATGACAGCCCGCCGAGCCCTATCCCCTAGAAGCCCCGCCAAATAGACCCTCGAACGGCATTTCCCGCTTTTGTTAGAATAGGAACAGAGGTCAAATGGCCATCAAACCAGCCTTTGCACAAGGCGCTCAGGTCGAACACACGAAGTTTGGGCTGGGGAGTGTGCTTTCCTGTAACGAGGAATATATCGTAATCAAGTGGGACGACCACGGGGAAAAGAAGTTTGTCTTATCCATCGTGCTTCCCAATCTGAAGAAGAGCGATCGCCAGCCTCCTGTGGAAAAACGGCGCGCTACGCGCAAAAAAGCCGCTCCGGCGCCAGCCTAGCGATTCCGCAGTTCACTTATATTATTGAGCAGCAGGGCTGCGGTACTCGAATCGGGATACGCCTTGGTAAGAGCGGTGTATTCACGCTCCGCGATGGCCAGCATGCCCAACTCCTGCGCCGCCAACCCGAGCAGCAGAGGTGAATCCTGATGCGCGGCCAGCACGCCTTTCCACAGCATGGCCTGACCCTCATCCAGGACGCGAAACGAGGCGCTCTCCGTGGCTCCAGTGACGGTGACCTGCCAGGTGTATTCGCCACCGGGCCGGAGCGGAGTCAGCACCATCCAGGAGGTATTCTGTATCCCCTGGGCTCGGGATATGACTTGGCCGCGCTCGTCGGCGATGGAAACCGTGTAGGGGGGCACGCCAAACGCCGCAGACCAATACAGAACCGGCTGGGTCTCGACCACTGCTTCCGAGACGGGACGCAGAACGTCTTCGCCGGTGGCCACAGCAAGATTGGCGATGGAGTCCGGTAGCTCGGGTGGATCGGCGGTGAGCAGCAGCATGGCGCCATTGCGCAGTGAATCCGGAAGTGTATCCAGTTCGCTGATATCGAGATCGATACCGCGCGCGGTGGTCTGCGGATCCTGAACACGAACGGCCTTGGGATGCGGAAACGCCTGGTACAGCGCATAGGGACCGAGGATCGCTACGGCAACTCCGGCCAGCACCATCAGGACGACCTGCGGGGATCGGATCGCGGAACGGAATCCCCCGTCCGACGATGGCTTGGCAGTCATCGTTTTAATGGTACAAGATGCATTTGAAGGACTCGCTAAAGATCCTGAATCGCGAGATCGTGGCGTGCGAGCTGTGCCCGCGATTGCGAACGTATGATCGCGAAGTGGCTCGGGTGAAGCGGCGCGCGTACTTGGATTGGGACTATTGGGGGAAGCCCGTGCCGGGGTTCGGCGATCCACAGGCTCGGGTGCTGTTGATCGGCCTGGCGCCGGGGGCGCATGGAGCCAATCGCACCGGCCGTATGTTCACGGGGGATCGCTCGGGTGATTTTCTGTATCGGGCGCTGCATGAGACGGGGTTTGCATCGCAGGGGGAGAGTTCCTCGCGGGAGGATGGACTAGAACTTCAGGGTGCGTATGTCGCGGCCGCGGGTCGGTGCGCGCCACCGGAGAACAAGCCGCTACCGGACGAGCTTGCGCGTTGCCGTCCGTATCTGGAGCGCGAAATTGATTTACTGAAACAAGTACGGGTGGTGGTGGTGCTGGGCGGGATCGCGCTGAGGACCTACTTGGGGATTCTGCGGGATCGAGGGGTGATCCAGAGCATGGCGGCGTTTCCGTTCGGGCATAACCTCGTATATCACCTGGGTCCGGGGGCGCCGGCGCTGATTACGTCGTATCATCCCAGCCAGCAGAACACGTCCACCGGGAAGTTGACAGCGGAGATGCTGCGGCAGGTGTTCGAGCGGGCGAAAGCTATTGCAGGTAAGCAGTAACGACGTGCTGGCCGCGCGGGAGCACCATCACGTTGCCGAGCATCACGGGATGCGCTTCCGCACCGTCGATCTGAACGCGGGCAGGCGGCGATTCGAAACGCGCCAGAGCGCGGGCGCTGCTTTGGTAAGCGAACTCCATGCCGCCGGGAACGGCTGCGGCCGAGCGCAGTTCGGCGTTCAGATCCAGCAAGCGGAGCACGGGTTTGACAGCGGACGACTGGACGGAATGCGACCCCGGCGGAAGGCTGACGACCGTATCGGATGCAATCGGCCAAGGACGTCCGTCTACCAATGACGCGCCGGACCAGCGGACTCCTGTGCCGGATCGAGAGGTGACGGCGAGTTTTCCTTCGGACCGTTCGGCGCGCTCGACGGATGCCGCGGCCGACGGAAGCAGTTCTAAATCCGGCGCGAGGATCGAATTCTCAAAATACACGGCGACGCGCGCGAACGCCGCTGACGCCAGATGCAGCAGGGCGAAGAGCTCAGATCCGGTCTGCTGCTTGGTGGGATAGACATCCTGATAGCGTTCGACGACGTTGATGTCGATGGCCAGTTTTTCGGTGCGCGGCGTGAGCGCCTGATAGCGCGCGGCAATCTGCGGATAACGCTGCGGACCGAGGTTCCAGACGGTGGCGGGGTCTTCGATCAGGAATGTGAAGTCGTGCTGCAAGAGAAGAGGCAGCGTCTTGGATGTGTCGGCTCCGATCTTCTCGCGCATGCTGGTATCGAAGCGATCGTCCACATGGGTCAGCGTCAGATCGAGCCACGATTTGGCCTTGCGAACGTCTTCGATCTGCGCGATCCATTCGGCCTGCTGGCGGCGGGCCAGGTCGGCTCGAAATGTCAGGAATTGCGACATGCCGTCCGCGCTGGAGTTGTGCGCGTTGAATAGATCCAGCGGATCCGCGCCGAAGGCAGCCTGGAATTCGGCGCGCACGTCCTTATTCATGGGGGTGAAGCGGGCGGGATTCTCGTGGCCTTCGAGCGATTCGAAATACAGCTCGGCCAGATTCACGCCATCCCAATCGAAGCGGTGGAGCAGTTCGCGGAGGCCTCGAGCGGTTTCGTTGAACGCCGCGCGATTGGTGAGGTTCATCAACTTTCGCCAGTCGAGATGAGCGTCCTGAAGCAGCGCCGTTTTCTCGCGCCACTCGGGATGCTGATCCCAGAATTTTTCGCTGACGTGGGGCAGCTCGATCCAGGCGTACACCTGAATCGAGTTTCGATGACAGGCTTCGATCAGGCGGTGCAGGTACTCGTCGGATTGCGCATCGGGCTCCCAATAGTGCCACGCCGCGACATGGAGGGCGGCGATCCCGGCTTTGCGCCAGCGCGGCGCGAGGTAATCCAGGTCCACGCGCGACCGATAGGAGGAATCGAAAAACGCCCAGAGCCGGGAAGACTGAAACGGCGCCACGAATCCCAGGTCGGCCAGCGCCTGCGGCAGGTAAGGGAAGCGATCGTACCCGCGGGAACCGGGTGCCACTGCAATCCACAAGACTGCGCCTGTGCCGCGCCGGAATCCAGCCAGCAGAGGCGCTTTCTCCCAACGGTCTCGCGCGAATACTTGCGCATCCGGGGGAGTTTCGAAACGGGGTACGTCGACCGGCTGTTCCCAAATGATGCGCAGTTGGGGAGCGCGCAGATCTTCGACGCTGCGGACGGAAATCCGCTGAGATCCAGCGCGGAAACCAAAGCTGGCGGCAAGGGGCGAGGCGCCTTCCAAGATGAGAATGGTCCCGTGTTCGATGCGCTGCGGCCAGTCTGTCTCGGCGGCTGGGGTGCCGGCCGGGATCACTTCGATGTCTCCGCGCGCGGCCGCGTTTTGCAAGGCGATGCTGGAAAGAATCGAAGGCCATCCACCGGGATCGTCGCCGGCGATGTGGAAGGTGAGGGTCGCGGCGGCGCAGGGCAGAGCCAGAAAGAGAAGGCTAGTGAGTAAACGCATACCAGACGCCGATGCGAATATCGTTAAAGTTGGCCCGGTAGGGATTCGACTGATTCACCAGATACGCTCCGCGCAGGAAGTTCACGGTGAATTGGAGGGGATTGACGCGAAAGCGGACGCCCGGTCCGGTCTCGACGGTATTGGCCCAGTATTCTCCCTTGGCGTCTACGGTTGCGTTCCAGTTCCAGTAAAGTTGCAGACTCTCGCCGAAGCTCCGGCCGGTGCGATTCTGCGAATACACCAGCGAATCGTTGCCAAAGCGGCTGACGAAAACGCCGTCATTGGTGGTTTCAGCAAAAAGATGGCGCGGCCCGCGCAGCGCGTGTGCGTAGGAAATGCCTCCCCGGTAATCCGGCAGGGCTTTTGCCCCCAGGGCCTCGCCCGCCTCAAACCAGGCGATCAGTCCGCGATAGACGGGAGTGGCCAGACCCAGACCTGCAATCACGCTGCGCTCAGAAAGATTCTGGGGCGAGAGGTTCGCGCCCATGCGCACCGCGCCGCGGGCATCGCCGATGAATCGCAAGCTTACGTAGGGACGAATGGGAGACGCCCAGTGCAGCTCGGTTTTGGCCTGCGCGTAGACGAAGGTGTCGCGCCAGCGGGTGGAGATGGCCGGGAACATCCACACCGTGGTTCGCAGGCGTCGTAGAGATGGGGTTAGATTCCCGTATGCCTTCGACGCCTCCGATGCCGTGCCCGCGTCCGGACTGTTGCGGGCGAGGCCGAACCAGCGTACAGCTTCGCGGTCATCCTTCAAAATGTTGTACGCCCAGCCGAGCTTCAGCATCACTTCAAAATCCATGGGATCGCTCTCATGCGCGGCGTGAAGATATTTGAGAGCATCATTCAGAAAACCCTTGTCGAGGCTTTGCTCACCCAACAGTTTGTTGTCGCGCGGAGGCTCGGGAGTATGTGCGGCGACCGGCGGAGCGGGCGACGTGTCGGGCAGGCGTTGAAGCTGCTGCTCGGCGGCGGCCTTGTTGCCCATTTCCAGATGCAGGTACGCCAGCTCGCGCCGTAGTGCGTCGTTTGTAGGATCGAGCAGCAGCGCCTTCTCGAACTCATACACGTAGGGGTAACGCGAAGGCAGCAGCTCGCGGGCCTGCTCGGCGACGCGCGGCTCGGCCCCCCGGGAAGCAGCCAGCAGAGCGGTCAGTGAATCCTCCCCGCGATCTTGCTGCTTCCACACGCGCCCCAGGTCGAGGAGCAGATCGCGGCGGGCGGGGCGAAGCGTCCAGGCGGCCTGGTATTGCGCAGCGGCCAAATCGAGATCGTCGCGCTGTTCGGCGAGCCTGGCCAGTTCCTCGCGAGCGCTGAAATTATCGGGTGAAAGTTCCACAGCTTGTTTCCATCGTTCGATGCCTTCCCGCAGAGGCCGGTCAATGTTCTCGAAGGCGTCTTTCGCCAGGGGGTTTCCCGACGCGCGAAGCCGGCCGAAAATACGCCGCGCCATCACGGGCTGCTTGGTTTCATAACAGAGATAGGCGTACTCGAGCGCGATCTGCTGGTCGGCAGGATCCAGGCGCATGGCTTCGGCGAACTGCTCGCGCGCGCGTTCCGATTCCCCGATCTTCAACAGCGTGTAGGCCAGATCCTTGCGAATCGACGAGCGTGCTGGAGCGAGCAGGGCTGCTTGCTCGAAACTCCGGATGGCGTCGTCGTAATTCTTCGCGCGCAAGGCCGCATAAGCCTGATCCAGCGGGAGATAGGCAGGATCGGGCGCTTGTGCGCTCGCGGCGGCTACTCCCAGGATCAATCCGATGACGGCCCTGTCCATGCCAATATCCATGGCGATTACCCACTTAGTGCAGGAAAGCATCCCGGACTCTCCGAAAACTTTCGCGATAATAGAGCCGTGCAGGCTGAAGGGGCACTCGAATTCGAAAGTCTGCGCGCGCTGCTTAGCCGCTACGTTCGCAGCCCCCTGGGGCGGACCGAACTTGCTCGCGTGACTCCGCTGGCGGAGCGCGAGGCGATCGAGAACGCACTGGCGGATACTGCTGAATCGGTCGAATACCTGCGGACGTCGTCGCATCCGCAGACAGCCGGACGCGGAGCAGCAATTCGGCCCCGCTTCGATCTGGCCGTGGATCCCGCGCCATTGGTGGGGCGGCTGCGGATTGAAGGGGCGACGCTCGAGGCTCCGGAAATCTACGAACTCGCCCGGTTGCTCGACGTGGCGTCGGAAGTCCGGTCGGTGGTGCTGGGAGCGAGGGAACGCTTCCCGAGGCTGGCCGGGCACGCTGCCGGGATCGCGGACTTGCGCGAGCTGGCCCGCGATTTGCGGGGCAAAATTCTGCCGGATGGAACGCTGGCCGACGATGCCAGCGTGATGCTGGGGCGTTTGCGCCGTGACAGCGAACGCCAGCGCCGGTCGATTGAGGAATCGCTGGCGCGTTTCCTACGCGCGCATCACGAAGACGGAACCTTGCAGGAAGATTTCGTGACGATCCGCAACGACCGCTTCGTGGTGCCAGTGGTGACGGGGCGGGAACGGCGCGTGGACGGCGTGATTCACGGGTCCAGCGGCTCCGGGCACACGGTCTTCGTCGAGCCTCTGGAAACGATCCAGCTCAACAATGAGCTGGTCCGGCTGCACGAAGAAGAGCTGCGCGAAGTCCATCGCCTGCTGCGGGAGTTTACGTCGCGGCTGCGGGAGCATGCGGCGGAGATCGCGGCATCGGCGAAAGCTCTGGGGTGTCTGGAATTGCTGTTCGGCAAAGCGGAGTTCGCGGTCGAATTCCGCTGCTCGGTTCCGCGATTGAGCGCGGAGGATTCGCGACGCGTCCTGTTGCGCGGGGCGCGGCATCCGCTGCTGGAAGATATCTTGCGGGCGCATAGGAAATCCGTGGTTCCCGTGACACTGGAGTTGAACTCCGCGCAGAACACGCTATTGATCAGCGGGCCCAACACCGGGGGGAAGACTGTCGCGCTGAAGACCATCGGGCTGCTGGCGCTGATGACGCATGCAGGTCTGCCGGTGCCGGCGGAGGAAGCGGAGTTTCCCTTGTTCGACGACGTACTGGCCGATATAGGCGACCATCAGTCGCTGGCGGAAAGCCTGAGTTCGTTCTCGTCGCACATTCTTGCGGTCCGGTCGATGCTGGAGCACGCCACTTGCGATTCGCTGGTTCTGTTGGACGAGCTAGGCCGCGCGACGGACCCGGAAGAAGGCGGCGCGCTGGGCGTCACGGTGCTCGAAAGATTCCGGGCACTGGGGGCGTTCACACTGGCTTCCACGCACCTAATGGCGATGAAGGTATATGGCGGATCGACGAAAGGCGTTCTGAACGGATCGATGGGTTTCGACGAAGCCACGCTGGAGCCGACCTACGTACTGCGGCTGGGCGCTCCGGGGAAATCGGCGGGTCTGGATATCGCCAGCCGGCTGGGGCTGGACGCGGGGCTGATCGAAACGGCGCGGGCGAGGATGGCTGCGTCGGATCGCGATGCCGCGCGGTTTCTGGCCGAGCTGCATCAGAAGCTGGAATCGCTGGAAACGGAACGTGCCGGACTGGCCGCGCGCGATCAAGCCCTGGCGCTGCGGGAACAGGCACTGGAGCAGAGCTGGGAACGCAAGTACACGGCCAAGCTCAAGGACGTGGAGAAGAATGCGGCCGAACTCTCAGTGGAGTTTGAGCGGCGCGCGCAGGAGACTATCGAGGATCTGAGCCAGAAAGCCCGGGCCAAGATCGCCAAGACCAGGCGCGAGTATCAGGAAAAGGTGGAAGCGCTAACGCCCGTCCCGGCCAAGAGTGCCGCGCCCCTGCTGAAACTGGAAGAGGGAGCAACGGTGCGCCTCAAGGGGATCCGAACACTGGCAACGGTGCGACGGGTCCTGGACAGCGGGGAAATCGAGGTGGACGCCGGGCATTTGAAGATGCGCGTCGCCGCCGTGGAAGTGGAAGAAGTGATGCCCAAGGGGCAAGGCCCGGTGCGATCGAAATCGATCAGCTACACGCAGGGTCCGGAGTTTGCAGTTTCCGTTCGCGAGATCAACCTCATCGGCCATCGCGCGGAAGAAGCATGCGAGAGCGTGGACAAATTTCTGGACACGGCGGCACTGGCGCAAGCCGAGCGGGTGAGGATCGTGCATGGGCATGGCATGGGGATCCTGCGAAAAGCGATCGGGGAACTATTGGGGCGCAACCCGCACGTCGCGAAATTCTATGCGGCTCGACCGGAAGAGGGTGGAACGGGGGCCACGATCGTTGAATTGAAGTAGAACTTCAGTCGATGAAGCCCTTCCACGTGTTACCTTTTTCGTCGCGCAGAATGACGGTACCGCCGCTGGAAACACCGCTGAGAGCATTTCCCTTGAGATCGCGAAAACGATAGACCACGGAATTGTCGTGATGGCGTTCGGCGGAACCGCGCCAGACATTTCCGTATTCGTCTTTGAGCTTGATGTTATCGCCGTGCCCGTAGCCGAAGACGCGAGTCTTGGTGCGCTCGTCCTCCAGATGGAAGAACCCTCCCGGTATTTGCCGTCTCTTCCGCTGGTTGGTGTAGATCATCATGATTGGCGGTACTAACTGGGTCCATTATGTCGCTGGGAATGTGGCAGATCGATAGGGTTTCTGCCTTAGTTCGCGGTTAGGGATTTCGTCGGGATACACTCTCCGGTATGCGTGCCGTTATCCAGCGTGTTACCTACGCCAAGGTAGAAGTCGAAGGAAAAGTCAGCGGGGAAATTGGCCCTGGGGTACTGGTTTTGCTGGGGGTAACCAAGATGGATACTCCGGCGGACGCCGAGTTTCTGGCCGCTAAAGCCGTGCATTTACGGATATTTAACGATGAAGCCGGCAAGATGAATCGCAGCCTGCTGGAGACGGGCGGGGCCATGCTGGCGGTCTCGCAGTTTACACTGTATGGCGACTGCCGCAAGGGCCGGCGTCCAGGGTTCGATGCTGCGGCGCCCGCCGAGCAAGCCCGCCAGTTGTATGAGCACTTCATCCAGGCTTCGCGGGCATTGGGTGTGCAGGTAGCCACCGGAGTGTTCCAGGCGCATATGGCGGTGAGCCTTCTGAACGATGGGCCGGTGACTTTGATTGTGGAGAGCGGGTTATGAATATTCCCAGTGGAAGCGCTGGACGATTTCGATTACTTCGCCTTCGCCGGCGATGCGGCCCTGCTCGAAAAAGACGGCGCGGGTAGCCAGGGCTCGCGCGAGATCGGCATCGTGGGTCACTAAGACCTTGGCTTGCGGGAGGCCTCGCAGCAGGGTGACCAGATCCCGGCGCGCGGGAGGATCGAGAAACGTAGTGGGTTCATCCAGCACCAGGATTTCCGGATCCATGGCGAGAACGCCGGCGATGGCCACACGCTTCTTCTCTCCGGCGCTCAGGTGATAGGGCGCACGATCGAGCGCATGCGCCATCCCCACGCGCTTCAGAACCGTGCGAGCGCGGGTGGTTGCGTCTTCGGGAGACAGACCCAGATTCAGAGGACCGAAGGCCACATCTTCAAGAACGGTGGGCATGAAGAGCTGCTCGTCGGAATCCTGGAATACTACGCCGACTTTCGAGCGGAGATCCTGCAGAGTATCATCCGCCAGCGGCAAGCCGCAAATCTCGATGGAGCCTTCGCCGCGCAGCAGGCCGTTCAGGTGAAGGACAAAGGTGGTTTTACCGGATCCGTTGGCGCCGAACAACGCCACCGACTCGCCGGCGTCGAGATGGAAATCGATTCCGTTCAAGGCTTGGGTACCGTCGGCGTACCGGTAGCGCAGCCCTCGGACTTGGATCGCGCGCGTCATAACAACAGGCGGATGGCCAGGCATCCAGCGAAACAAGTCGAGCAAAACATCGCGTCGGATGCACGGAAAGGCGGCGGCGGCGAAGGCACGAAGCGGCCGTGGAATCCGCGCGAGAGCATGGCGTGGTAGATGCCATCGGCACGCTGCCAACTCCGGGCGAACAGGACGCCCAGCAATCCGGCGGCAGCGGAAAAATCGAAATAGCCCTTCTGGGTTCCGCGGCGGCAGAGAGCCGCCCAACGCATGCGCTGGGCTTGTTCGGCGATCACGAACAGGTAGCGGTAGACAAATTGGATCACCAGGATCAGCATGCGGGGAGCGCGCCAGCTTTCGAGAGCGGCGGTCCAGGCGGTCAATGGAGTGGAGCTGACCATGAGCAAGGCCGCCATGCCGGAGAGGAAACTCTTTTCCGCCAGGGCCAGCGCTCGCAGCGGATCGCCGGACCACCAGGTGATCAATGCGAAGGTCGCCGAAAAGGGCAGCACCAGCGCGGCCCGTCCGGCCATCCCGCGAAGGGGAAGGTGCGCCAGGCGGATGGCGACAATTAGCAGCGCAGCGTACGCAACAAAGGCGAGCTGCGCCCGTGGAGGCGTGGTGGACACGGCCACCAGAAACACCAGCAACACGGCGAGTTTGGCACGCGGATCCCGCGCATGCAGCGGGCTCGATCCGCGGCTCCAGCGATCGATAACCAGGTGATGCACGCTTTAAGCGCTCCGCCTTCGGAAGATCAGCTTGCCGCCCAGGAAACACAGCGCGAAGATCAGAATCAGCCCGCCGATGCCGTCGATGACGCGCAAGTTCCAGGCAGCGGTGGTCCCGCCTTGACCCGTCAGGCGCTGGATTCCATCGGGGACCGCTGAGCTGATGAGTGTTCCTGCCACTACCAGAGCCAGCGCGGCCATCGCCAATGCCGGAAGCGTTCGCGAAGATGACGACTGGGGTCCGCCAGCCACCCAAGCGGGATTCAAGCGTTCGATCGCGCGCACGGCGGCGACCGTGATGGCGCCTTCCATCAGCGCGCCGATCAGGAATAGCCCGAGCGAAGCCCACAGGACACTTCCGGCCATCGGGACGCCGGCGATCCTCAGCTGGCCCAGGGCCAGGCATGCGCTGGTCATGACGCTGAACGCGCCTCCCGCAAAGATCGTCAGCGGCTTACGTCCCCACAGGCGACAGGGCAGGTATCCGGCGGCGACGCCCAACAGAGCCATGTTGAAAACGTTGGCCCCCAGCGCGAGGACTCCGCCATCTTGAAAGATCAGTGCTTGTAAGAACAGAATCGCGGTCATCACCAGGGCAGCGGGGGCCGGCCCCAGCACGATCGCCAGCAAGGTGCCGCCGACCAGGTGTCCGCTGGTGCCCGGACCCACCGGGAAATTCACCATTTGCGCGGCGAAAACGAATGCCCCCATCACCCCTAGCAGAGGGATCTGCTGATCCTGCGTATTGCGCTGGGCGCGGCGAGCCACCCATGCCACGGCAGGGGCGCTGATTACGTCCAGTGTGCCCCATACAGGCGGTGTCAGGAATCCATCGGGAATATGCATCTAGGAAGTATCGTTACGCAGGCCGGACAATACGCTTCTTTCATTGGTAACACGATTGGCAAATCGGTGTCACCACTTGTGGAGCAGCTACAGCCGCCATGGGCTTGGTACTCTGGCAACAAATGCCGATTGTGGGAACCGGTGTGGATTTGTGCGAGGTGGACCGGATCAAGAAAGCCATCACCGCATCGCATGGGGTGCGCCTTTTGGAGCGAGTCTTCACACCGCGCGAGATCGCTTACGCCCAGCGGAAGGCGAACCCGTATGAACGCTACGCTGCTCGATTCGCCGCGAAAGAAGCCGGAATGAAGGCGCTGGGAACGGGCTGGCGCGGGGGACTCGGCTGGCAGGATCTGGAAGTGATCAATCTGCCGTCCGGGCGTCCGACGCTCCAATTGCATCGCCGGGCAGCCGAGATCGCCGAGAAGCTGGGCGCCGTCAACATCGCGCTTTCGATTACCCACACGTCTGTTCAGGCGCTGGCGATGGTGATTATCGAAGGGAAATAGCTACCTTCGCACCACCACGACTGACTTCGAGCTCACGTTCCCGACCGTGTCGGCGCTGCGAAGGATCACGGTATTAAAGCCGACCAGCAGCGGGATCGTGGCGCTCCACTGCGTGGTTCCGAAAGCCGTGCCGGAAGATCCGGTATTGGTGGACCACGTCACGCTGGCGACTCCGGACCGGTCTGAAGCGGTTCCCTTGAACTGCAGCGACGCAAGGGTGGTCGCGAAGGATGTCGTCGATGGGTAGAGGATGGTCAGCGTGGGTCCGGTCGTGTCCGTTCCCGGAGGCGGGGGAGCTGTGTCCTGACGCGTCACGCTCACCGTGCGTGAGACGTTTCCGCTGGTGTCGGCGGCAGTAATCGTGATGCTGTTCAATCCGATGGCGAGCGGAATATTCGCGGCCAGCCAGTTCGTGCCGGTGACGACAGCCGATCCGTACGCTCCGGTGCTCAACCACCACGTCACGGAGGCATTGCCGCTGCCGCCCGTGACGGTCCCGGAAAGTGAGATGGATGTGGCGGTGGTAGTCGCCGGCGGAGCGTTTACCGTCAGCGCCAGGGGTACAACACCCTGACGCGTCACGGTGACGCTATGCGAGACGCTTCCGGTGGAGTCGGTCGCCGCCACCGTGATCCTGTTCAACCCGAGGGCCAGGCCAATGTTCGCAATGGACCAAGTCGCGCCGGTGACGATCGCATAGCCGGACGTGCCCGTGCTCAGCCACCACGTTACAGATGCATTGCCGCTGCCGCCCGTGACGGTCCCGGAAAGTGAGATGGATGTGGCGGTGGTAGTAGCCGGCGGAGCGTCTACCGTTAGCGCCAGCGCGGATACGACACTCTGACGGGTTACGGCGACGCTATGCGAGACGCTTCCGGTGGAGTTCGTAGCCGTCACAGTGATCGTGTTCAGCCCGAGGGCCAGCCCAATGTTCGCAATCGACCAAGTCGCGCCGGTGACGATCGCCGAGCCATACGCGCCCGTGCTTGACGACCAGGCCACGGCGGCTCCGCCGCTCTCGCTCGTCACTGTTCCAGAGAGCGCAATCGAGGTGGCTGCAGTCACAGACGGAGGAGCGTTGATAGTCAACGCAATGGCCGGTACGGCGCCTTTGGCCGCATAAAGCAACAGAAGGGTGGCCTCATCGCTGGGCTGAAGTCCGGTCCAGATTCGGTAGTAGGGATACATCACTGAATTCGGATCATCGGAGTGGGCCAGACCCAGAGAGTGCCCCAATTCGTGCAGAGCAACACTGAATACATCGAAATTAGATCCCACGTGCCAGGTTTCTGCGTCGTCCAGGTGCACATCTCCGGCCAGCGGCTCGGCGGACGTCGGCGGTGGGGGAAAGGTGTGCGCCAGGATGCCCCCGGGGCCGTCGAAGGGAAATCCGTCGCCGTGCTCCCCTGCGGCAAACAGAACGTTAACCGTCTGGGCGGCTGTCGCGCTGACACCCGGCAGCCAGGTAATCTGAGCCACCGCGGCCCAAGTCGCCATGGCGCGCAGGATTTCGGATTCGGTAAGCGCCACGGGCAACTGATCCGTCATGTGGCTGAAGAAATAGGAGAGAATAACGGCGTTCATGCCAGGTCCGTCCCAACCGTCGCCCGTAGTGAGAATATTCTGGTTGAGAGTATCCGCTAACGCGAAGACAGGGTTTCGCTGGATTATATCGGACGACGCAGGGAAGATAAACTCGACCTCATCCTGAGCCGCCAGGCTCGCCAGCACATCGGCTTCCCGAGTCAGGTCCGTAACGTGCACCAACCGATGCCGGCTCAGTAAATCGGAATTTTCCAACCACTCGATTCCCGGCAGGCTCAGGATGATGCTCCGGGAGGTAGCCGGATCCACATCGGAATGGAACTCGACCACATAATATCCCCGGATCACGGATGGATCGCGATTCGCGATGAGCAGGCTGACCTTTTGCGGCGGCGTCAGCACACCCAAGTAGTGCAGAGGCAGAGTCGTCAGGTCCGCGAATACAGGCATGTTGACCAGCACGCCATTATCCGGCACGTATTGGAGAATCTCAACGCCAAGTGCGGTGAGCGCCAATAAGGCATCGGCGGTGGGGAAGCCGGGGAACTGAACGATGATGTGAATCCGCCCTGAAGGAGGGGGCAGCTGATAGACGGGAGGGTATGGGGGAGGAATCTTAAGCCGTAGCGGCGGCTGCGCCAGCATGAGTGCCGGACCACAAAGGAGAAGCATCCACCGGAGAAATTTCATGATCCTATTCTTCGTCCGAAGTGAGAGAATTGCGATCCGAATCGCACTGAATTGCCAGTAAGCTTTTTCTTATTCCATGTACCACTTGTTGGCTATCTTTCTGGCAGGTATGGTGTGCACGCAGGCAGCGGATGCGCCGAAATACACGCCTGCCGTGCTCGCAGGCAGCGATGGGGTGGGCGACGATGGTCCCGCAACGCAGGCACTCTTGTTCCAAGCGGAGGGAGTAGCTACAGATTCTTCCGGCAATATCTATATCGCCGACGCGCAAGGACATCGGGTGCGGCAGGTTTCCCGCGCTGGAGTCATCCGCACGATCGCCGGGACCGGACAACCGGGATTCTCCGGAGACGGCGGACCAGCCTCAGCGGCGCAGTTGAACTCTCCCTACGGGCTGGCGTTCGACATTCGCGGGAATCTATACATCGCGGACCTGGGAAACGGTCGTGTGCGCCGCGTGAATTCGGATGGAATCATTTCTACGGTTGCTGCCGCGCCGCTGGCATCCCCACGCAACCTGGCAGCCGATAACGCGGGCAACTTATATATCTCCGATTTTGACGGGCACGCGGTATACCGCATCGGCGCCGATGGCGTGATGATTCCGCTGTTGAACTCGGGATTGCGATATCCGACGGCGCTAGTGGTAGATCGAGCAGGAGTGCTGTACATCGCCGATAGCGGCAATCATTTGATCCGCAGATTTGAGGGCGGCCGGCTGGTTTCCATTGCGGCGGCCGGCACACCCACGGGGATGGCATTCGATGCCGCAGGAACGTTGTACGTTGCGGATTCCCCGGCTGGACAGATCCTGAAAATCACGGCCGGCGGAGGAGCTTTCAGCGCGATTCCGGTCCTTGCTCGCGATGTGGCATTCGGCCCGGACGGCAGTCTGTATGCCTCAACGGGTCCGCTGGTTCGGGAGGTGCTCCCAGCGGTCCGGACGATCGCAGGCGGAGGCAGCACGGCCTTTGGCGATCGCGGCGA
>Ga0105245_10002759_pt1 | contig 15781 bp, 9 predicted proteins | sample KBSM54metaG_FD_81523 | JGI IMG/M metagenome (GOLD analysis project Ga0105245, IMG submission 81523) | Miscanthus rhizosphere microbial communities from Kellogg Biological Station, Michigan, USA - KBS M5-4 metaG | ecosystem: Host-associated > Plants > Roots > Rhizosphere > Soil | place: Michigan...
CGACGTAGGGTAGCTGAGCCTCACAATCGCGGAGCGTCCCCTGGCGGCCAGGCTCGGGCGCGCAGGAGCGGGGAAACATCTCGTACCAGGCGGAAAAGCCGGCCCGCTCCCGGTCGACAACCACGCAAAGTTCTTTCGCATACCGGGCGGCGAACTGGCGGTCAGGGTATCGCTGAACAACGGCTGCGATTTCATCCTCGAGAACGGCTCTTTTGCCGCCTTCCGGACTCCGCTCGTTGCGCAAGATACGGATCCAATCGTGAAGTCTGGCGGCATCCTCAGGCGCAGCCCGCGACGCCGCTTCTTCGGCGATGCCGGCGCCTATCAGGCATTCCGTGCGGATGTCCTGACCGGAGTCAATCCGTTTGATCATGGCATTTCGCCATGTTCCGAATCGGTCGATCCAACCTTCTATCGTGTAGTAGTATTTCCCCACCTTGGAGGCGAGAAAATCGCCGCGCCAGCGGTCAATGCCCACCGGCTTCATGGGCAAGCGTCGCCAACACTCTTCCCGTTCGTATCGATACAGAATCTCGCCTGCAACTGAGTCATGACCATCGGTAAAGATGTCCGCCTCTACGACCAAGAACTCCCCGACTGTACGCTTGACCGGAAACGCACCGCGGTCAATTTCGGGTCGAACTCCTTCCACAACAACCCGTACCCGCCCTTCCGGTGGGAGCATCCCTTCTTGCTCAGCAGATTTGAGACCAAAACAGTAGCCCGAAGTTCGTTTGAGAAGGGTTCTTCTGTAGAGTGCACATACTCCGACGCGCTCAGTTGTATATACCCGATCATCATCAAGCCGTGTGCGGTCAACAGGGCGGCGGGCGAGTTCCTCTTCGGCTAGGGGACGTCGGCTGGTTCCGCATACCGGACGGGATATGGCCTTCTCCTTATATTCTCCGTATGGCGGAGGCTGGACGTCGCGCGAGGTCGCCCCAAACTCCGCTGGTGAGTTTAACGGCGGTCCGAAGGCCAGGGGCACCTATCGCATTACCCGTTGATCATACGGAACCACGAAGCGAGCCGCAGCCTCGTGCGATCGGCACGAGCGAGGGCCTAGCGAAAGGAGCATTAGGGAATGAGCGCACCGCGAAACCCACCAGAACCAGAGCCGAAATTTCCGTCGCCAGATCCAGAGCGGGAGCCGCCGGGCCCATCGCCGGTTCCCGTGCGAACCGTGGAACCCGGCCCGGACGTCATTGAGCCGGGTTCCGAGCCGCTACCGGCCTAATAGCTGAGCGCGAAGGCGAAAGGGAGACCTCAGGTAGGATGGTCGAGCTCAATTGCGGCGAGCGTGTCGGATATTGTGCGATCAGGCTGAAAGGTGAAACACTCTTGACAAGGAGTGAATGATCAATGCCAATTCCTGGTTCGGGCGATGACGGCAACATGACTAGGGATCTCGCGCACTTTGACTTGGCGCGCGAAATCGCTGATTCGGAGCAACGGAAACCTTGGCCATCCGGCATTCATGCGAGGACGCTATACAAAAAACGGGACTTCCGTGTCGTTCTGATCTCCATGGAAAATGCCGCCAGGATGAAGGAACATCATGTTGACGGTACTACCTCTGTGCATGTGCTGCAGGGGCGCATACGTTACGTCGCTCTGGGCGAGGCATACGAGTTGCAAAGCGGGAGTCTCATCACTCTCGGCGCTTCGATCAAGCATGAGGTGGAATCTCTAACAGAGTCCGTATTCCTGCTAACCATCTCATGGCCTGACGATGAGCAACTAGTCGCCACGCAGCATCGCGGTTACGGCACATAGCAGCGCTATCTAATTATCGGGACTTGCAGGTAGTAGGGTACCTTGATTTTTTGAAGTACCCTACTACCGGGGGGTTAATGCCAAGTTAGCAGCTCTGTTTACCTCCGAGCTCAGGCAAGGTCGTAGCGATCCAGATTCATCACCTTGTTCCACGCAGCCACGAAGTCCTTCACAAATACGTCCTTCGAGTCGTCGCACGCATAGACTTCCGCGAGTGCCCGGAGTTGGGAGTTCGAACCGAAGACAAGGTCGACACGGGTGCCGGTCCACTTAACGTTGCCCGTCGCGCGATCACGCCCCTCAAAAACGCCTTCGGCTGTAGAAGAGGCCTGCCACTTCGTATCCATGGTGAGCAGGTTGACGAAGAAATCATTCGTCAGCGTCTCCGGCCGGTTGGTGAACACGCCGTGTTTGGACTGCCCGGCGTTCACATTCAGCGCGCGCAAGCCGCCGATCAGAACCGTCATTTCAGGAGCGGTCAGTGTCAGCAACTGCGCCCGATCCAGCAGCAGTTCCTCAGCCGGCAGGTGATGTTCGCTGCGGAGATAGTTGCGGAACCCATCAGCAACCGGTTCCAGCGGCGCAAAGGAGTGCACATCGGTCTGCTCCTGCGAAGCGTCGGTGCGCCCCGGCGTGAAAGGTACCTTCACGTCGTGTCCGGCTTTCTTCGCCGCCGCCTCGACGGCCGCGCAGCCGCCCAGAACAATCAGGTCAGCGAGCGAAACCTTTTTCCCTTTTCCATTGGACTGCGGGCTGCCGGATTGCGCTGCGTTGAACTCCTTCTGGATCCCCTCGAGCGTCTGCAACACTTTCCCCAGCTGAGCCGGCTGGTTGACTTCCCAATCCTTCTGCGGCGCGAGGCGAATGCGCCCGCCGTTAGCGCCACCGCGCTTGTCGGAGCCGCGGAACGTCGCCGCTGACGCCCAGGCCGTTGAGGCTAGTTGCGAGATGGAGAGTCCCGACGCGAGAATCTTGGCCTTCAGAGCAGCAACATCCTGCTCTCCGATCAACGCATGATCCACCGCGGGAACAGGATCCTGCCATAGCAGTGATTCCTTCGGCACCAGCGGACCGAGGTACCGCGCGATCGGCCCCATATCGCGGTGCGTGAGCTTGAACCAAGCCTTGGCGAACGCGTCTGCGAGCTCCTGTGGGTTCTCGTGGAAGCGCTTCGAGATTTTTGCGTAGGCCGGATCCATCCTCAACGAGAGGTCCGTCGTCAGCATCGTCGGCGCGTGCCGCTTCGACGGATCGTGCGCATCCGGCACGGTGCCTGCGCCGGCCCCATTTTTAGGCTTCCACTGATGCGCGCCGGCCGGGCTCTTGCTCAGTTCCCACTCGTGGCCGAACAGTGTATCGAAGTACCCGTTGCCCCACTTTGTTGGGTTAGGAGTCCATGCGCCTTCCAAACCGCTGGTGATCGCGTCGGCGCCTTTGCCGCTGCCGAAGGTGTTGGTCCAGCCCAAGCCTTGCTCTTCAATGGGCGCGCCCTCGGGTTCGGCGCCGACATATTTGCCGGCATCGGCAGCTCCATGGGTTTTGCCGAACGTGTGCCCGCCGGCAATGAGCGCAACGGTCTCCTCGTCATTCATCGCCATGCGAGCGAAGGTTTCGCGGATATCGCGTGCCGCGGCGATGGGATCGGGATTTCCATTGGGCCCTTGCGGATTCACATAAATCAATCCCATTTGAACTGCGCCGAGAGGATTATCGAGTTGACGATCGCCGGTGTAGCGCTCGTCCCCCAGCCACGTCGTCTCAGACCCCCAGTAAACGTCTTCTTCCGGTTCCCAGACATCCGCGCGTCCGCCGCCGAAACCGAAGGTCTTGAACCCCATCGAATCCAATGCGACGTTTCCGGCGAGAATCATAAGGTCTGCCCAGGAAATTTTCCGGCCATACTTCTGCTTGATCGGCCAGAGCAACCGGCGCGCCTTATCCAGGCTCGCATTATCCGGCCAGCTATTGAGCGGCGCAAAACGTTGCGTGCCGGATCCCGCGCCGCCGCGGCCGTCGCCGATGCGGTAGGTACCTGCGCTGTGCCACGCCATCCGGATGAAAAACGGCCCATAGTGGCCATAGTCGGCCGGCCACCATTCCTGCGAATCCGTCATCAAGGCATGCAGGTCCTGGATCACGGCGTTTAGATCGAGGCTCTTGAATTCCTCTACGTAGTTGAACGCCTTTCCCATCGGATCCGACAGGGGCGAGTTCTGGTGCAGAATCTTCAGATTGAGCTGGTCCGGCCACCAACCCGCATTCGTCGGGGCTCCCGCCACCGTGTGTCTGCGAGTGCCAACGTGTACCGGGCACTGGCCTTCGGTTGGATTATTGGGGACAGCCGCCGCTGTTCCTGTGAGTTCTTTTTCCATGTGTTGATTTCTCCTTCGAATTAGTCAAAAAAAATTGCGACGAACCACGAAGCGCCTACCTCCCTTAACGGGAAGAGTGCCGCGGAACGCACTTCGTGCAGAGCCCCCGGAAAATGAGTTCGCATTCTCGAAGAGTCCGCTTACCGAGCGAGCCCGAGGCAGGCCTGGGCACGTCGTACCACTCCATGTCCTCGACATTGCCGCAGCGATCGCAGATAAAGTGATGATGCCGCATACCTTTCGCATCGAAGCGCGCTGCGCGGCCCTCGACGGCCACTTCACGCACCAAACCCGCCTGCACCAAGTCCCGCAGATTGTTATAAGTCGTGGCCCTGGAAGAGCGCGGATCCACGCGATTCACCGCTTCAGAGATTTCCGCAGCCGTGGGATGCCGGTTGTGTTCCATCAAGAATGCCATCACGGCGTAGCGCTGCGGAGTGCACCGCAACCCGCTCTCTTCCAAGGACCGTTTAATCGCCTCGGCGTCCATCAAGAAGTCAGATTATATCTAATGTGAGATTTTGTCAAGACTCGTGCTTTTGGTTGCTGCGAGCAGAAAACCGGCGGATGCCGTCGATTGAGTATCCTCATCGAGTGGACGACCAGGGCAGTGGGCGACAAATTGGTGCGGAATCCTGAGCGAGACGGCTTCTCGGACAAGTGGATCGAACGACTGAGCTGAGTGAAGGCGACATCGGGGGGAGGGTGCTAATCATGGTAGCGAATGGGATGGTCCGCCGCAGAATATCTGTAGCGATTCGCATTTCCCGGGGGCGGGCTCTACGGGAACAAGGCCACGACGCTCGATTGATCCCGGCTAATCCCGATGTCGGTAGAAAGACTTCTGGACAACTTCCGAGTGGCGTAATCGAAAGTTGGTGGGACACAAGTCCGGTTCTCGGAGGTAATCGATCGTGCGTGAGTATCGGAGATCTAGCGCCAACCGAGAGCAGGGGCGACCGTGGTCAGAATTGCCTCTAGGACATGAGAATTGTATGCAACGCCGAGTTGGTTTGGGACGGTTAGCAACAGCGTGTCTGCCGCCGCGATCGCCTCGTCTTTCCTAAGCTGTTCGATCAAAACATCCGGTTCCGCTGCGTAGCCACGGCCGAAAATCGCTCGGGTGGTTTTGTCAAGGTAGCCGATCTGGTCCCCTTCTTGAACTCCCCGTCCGAAATAGGCACGATCACGATCGTCGATCAAGGCGAAGATACTGCGGCTGACAGAAATGCGCGGAGTGCGAACGTGGCCAGCTTCCTTCCAGGCTACACGAAAGGCGCGAATCTGCGCGGCCTGTTGGATGTGGAACGGCTCACCGGTTTCGTCGAATTTGAGGGTTGAGGATTGCAAATTCATTCCGAGCTTGGCGGCCCAAGCGGCTGTGACATTAGACGCCGCCCCCCACCAGATACGATTGCGTAGTCCTTCGGCGTGCGGCTCAAGACGCAACAGCCCTGGCGGATTGGGAAACATCGGTTGTGGGTTCGGCTGAGCGAAGCCCTTGCCGCCCAGTAGCTCGAGAAACTGTTCGGCGTGCCGCCGGCCCATGCCGGCATCGTCTTCGCCGTCAACCGGGCGGTGGCCAAAATAGCGCCATCCCTCGATTACCTGCTCAGGAGAACCGCGGCTGATCCCCAACTGCAGGCGCCCGCCAGCGATGAGATCTGCAGCGCCAGCGTTCTCAGCCATGTAATGAGGGTTCTCATACCGCATATCAATCACTGCGGTGCCAATTTCAATGCTTCGCGTCTTAGCACCGATCGCGGCGAGCAGCGGGAACGGTGACGCGAGTTGTCGCGCGAAGTGATGAACGCGAAAGTAGGCTCCGTCCATTCCCAGGCGCTCGGCCTCCACGGCGAGGTCAATGGACTGCAGCAGCGCGTCAGCCCCCGATTGCGTTCCCGACTGCGGAGAAGGTGTCCAATGGCCGAATGAGAGAAAGCCAATTTTCTTCATCAAACATAAGTCTACTGTTTTGGTTCCTCTGAGGGATTCGGACCCCAAGATAATGGCGGTTATCGGGGCGGGCTTCCACTATGTCGGAGAAGGCGACATCCCGCCACGTGGCCGTTGGCCTCTCGGATTTTCTATTCCGGACGGCCCTCACAGAATCAATCGCTGAACATCATCTCTCCGCCAAGATCTCTTCAGAATGTATACTTCAGCGCGAACTGCATCTTCCTGGTCGGCTGAGCCGCGTTGATCAAACCGAACTGGCTGGGTCCGTTCAAGTTCTCAAACGCAGGCACGGCGCCCGACAGTGGCGATGCGGTACTAGGAGGATTTGCGATGAAGCTATTTGAAATATTAAAAGCATCAGCGCGAAGCTGCACGGTTTGCTTTTCGGTGACATGGAACTCTCTGGACAAAGCCATATCCAGGCCCCAATACGTCGGACCAACGATGCTGTTCCAGCCCAGGTTCCCAACCGTGCCCAATGGCTGCGGAGTAAATGCGGCGAGGTTGAGGTACCGGCAACCGGGGCAAGTGTCGCCGGTGTAGGGATTCGCGAGGACCAAGTTCGGTCTCTGGTGATTCGTTCCAGTAAGCGCCCGATCGGTGCCATCCTGGATCGCAAGCGGCATACCCGACTGGAATCTATAAAGTCCCGCCAGCTGCCACCCTGTCGCTGCAACCCTTAGCATTTTGTTGCTGAATCGCGGCATTTGCGCCACTGCGGTCAAATTGAAAATGTGCCGCCGGTCGCTATCGCAATTGCCGCGGTCAAAAAGAGGATTTCCTGGCACCGTCACGGTTTGATCCGTCTTCGAGTTGTATCCCGAGAAAGAGCCGATGCAGTGCGACCAGGTCCAATTGGCGTTCGCGCTGACGTTGTGGCTGAGCCGCTTCTGAGCCGAGAACAGCATGCCGTGGTAGGTTTGCGTTCCCGACGCGTCCCAAGTGTCCATGTTCCCCACATACTGTCCCTCGGTAGGATTCAACAGGCTGAGCAGCCGCCGGGCATCGGTGTTCGCGGAAGAGGCGCCGGGAACTTTCGGATCAGCCGGATTGATCGCCAGATTATTGTACAGATGCATCACGCGGCTCCCGATGTAGCTTGCCGACGCGATCCACGACGTGCCAATCTGCCTTTGGACTGCGACGTTCCACGAGTAGGTGTTAGGCGTCGGCAGGTCGTACGGACTCGTAATGAACTGCCCGCGCGGTGTGAAAATTACATTTGGGTTGACCGCGTAGGGAAACGGATTGCCCCCTGTAATCCCTTTCCAGGGATCTGTGAAGCCACCGGCAGGACGCGTGAGTGTGGTTCGCCCTCCCCAGGGGTTCGAGCCCGCTTGATCTTCGCGCTGGATGCCGGGCACGTACGCATAGCCAAACGAATAAGCTGCGCGAATCGACATCTTCCCGTCACCCTTGGGATCCCAAGCAATCCCTCCGCGCGGATCAAAATGCGCCCACTGCCGGTAAGTGGCGGAACTCTCCGGGAACCCAGGATCGCCGGGGAAGTAAAATCCCAGGGGCGCCCTCAAAAATACCGTGCTGCGAATGCCACTGGTGAACCGGCTCATATCGAAATTGGAGATGCTCGCCACCTGCATCGGAAGAAACGGCTCCCAGCGGACTCCAAAATTGAACGTCAGACGTGAGCTAATCTTCCAGACATCCGTGAAATATAAGTTGACGGAATTCTGACGGCTGTAGTTCGTGTTCGGAAGCCCCTGGAAAAACGTATTGACCTTACCCAGGAAAAAATCAGCCATGCCCAAACCGCCATTAGCCTGCAGCCCTGCGCCGTTAAAGTTGATCTGGCCGGTGCTGGCAAAATGCGTAAATTCGGCCAACCTCCCCTGCATCACTCCGCCGCCGAATGCCATCTGATGCGCACCCTTGATCCAGTTCACATCATCATTGATGCCGTAGGAAGTCCCGGTCCAATACTCACCGTTGGCGGAGGTGCTTCCCATGGTGAACCCGCCCGTGATACTCATGGCCCCGATGGTTTGCGGATTCTCCGTGCACCACATGTTGACGCCGGCCGTGCAGTGTGAGAACGCCAGGTTGGGAATGTAACGATGCACCGTGCGATTGAATGCGAGACGCAGCGAATTGACCATGGTGGGGCTGATTAGATACGTGTCGCCGATCGAATGGGAATTCGCCAACTGATCCAATCCGGTATTCGTCCAGTTCAACAAAATGGGATCGACGCTGAAAGCGTTGGGAACATATTGCCGCGTCACCAACGCGCGGTAAAACACAGACTGTTTTTGCGACAACTGATAGTCGACTTTTGCAACGTACTGGCGATCCGTCTCGTAACTGGGAGTGTTGTAAGTGATATTGCCACAGGCGTCGGGGGTAAGTCCGTCTTGAGCTACCGTCTTGAGAAGAGCATTGGCCTCAAACACTGCCGGTGCCGCGTAACTGGTGGGCAAGATTTTGTTTCCGACGAACGGACTCGCCAGCGACTTGGCCGTACCCTGGCAAGCCGCTGAAGCAAATTTGGTCCAGTCGCCGGCTAACATGTCGGCGGTAGGAACGATCGAGTTGCTGTTCCCCGGGTTTTCGCGCCGAATGCTCGCCTGGAAACCGCCAAAGAAGAACAACTTGTTTTTCTGGATCGGTCCGCCGATGGTTCCGCCGAACTGATTGCGCTTGTACGGGCTCGCTTTGGTCGAGAAATATTCCCGCGCGCTGCCGAATCCGCTATTGCGGATGAAGTAGAACAGATCCCCGTGGAAATCGTTGGTCCCCGATTTCGTCACAACGCTCACCGAAGCGGCCGCGCCGCGCTGGGCGCTTTGGCCGCTGGTCTCCACTTTGAATTCTTGTACAGCATCCGGGAACGCCAGGGGCATGTAGGTGCCCGTCATGAAATTGTTGTGGCTGGCGCCGTCCAGGTTGTAGTCGGTCCCGAAGGCTGCCTGCCCACCCACACTGATGTAATTCAGATTGAGAAAAAGCGCCGATCGCGCGACGCCGGTGACCACGGAAGCCCCGGCGAGAGTGATCAAGTCGGTCACGTTCCGTCCGTTGAGCGGCAGTTCCACGATGCGCTGGTTCTGTACCACCTCGCCAATACCGGAGGAGCGCGTTTCCACCAGCGCCGCATTTGCTTCGACCGTGACTCTTTCATTCACCGCGCCGACCTTCAGCACGACATTCACCGCCGGGTCGCTGCCCACCTGCAACTCGATACCGGACTGCACTTCCCGTGTGAAACCATCCTTGGCAATTTCCAGCTGAAAGGGTCCCAGCGGCAAATTGGTAAGCACGAAGCCGCCGTCGGCGCCGCTCATGGTATTGCGGTTCACGCCCGTCGCCGTCTGCGTGGCAATTACTTCCGCGCCGGGTACCGCCGAACCGCTCGCGTCCTGGACTACGCCATGAATTTGAGCCGTGCTCTGCCCGAATAGCGCGGCGCAGAACAAAAAAGACGCACAAGTAAAAGCGAGTACAGTTTTCATCCGGACACCCCTTCAGACTACGAATCGCTTAACCGTTACGACCCTACGAACGCCAACTACGGATTCAACGCTACGGATTCAACAACGCAATGCTCTTGAGCGGAGGCGGCTCCGGAATCGACGCCAGATACGCGCGAACATCCTCTAGTTCTGCATCCGACATGACTTTGCTCACATACGGCGGCATCCCGCCTGCCGGCTTCCTTACGTAAGCAATCAGTGCCGCCAGTGCCGGCGGCCGTGGTGCGAGCCGCGGAGCCAGCGGATTCGCCTGTGCTCCCTGGCCCACTGTCCCGTGACACTCATAACAACCGTTCTTCAGGTAAAGGCGCTTGCCGTTTTCGACATTGCTTGGCGCCGGAGGGTTTTGTGCGTGTACGGCCGGTAAAAACACCACGAAGGCCCAGATCGCCATCCACTTTTTCATGCTCGTCTCCTTAGCGCCCCTGCGTGACAACGTCGATCAAGTACGGTTCGCCGCGCTTGACGACTTCAATGCCCCGCCGAATGGCGCCGCCCAAGTCCTTAGGGTCAGAAATCGGACCTTCTGAGCGGACTCCCATGCTCTGCGCGAGCTTCGCGTAGTCGATGAAGGGCTCGTCGATCTTAGTGCCGATATGAATGCGATCGATCCCGCGGCCGCGGTGGTTGGCCGTGCCCTGGATGCCCATCACCTCCTGATGGTAGGCGCGATTGTTATGCATCAGCGTCAGGATCGGGATGCGGTGGTGCGCTGCCGTCCACAAAATGCCGGGCGCGTACATCATATCGCCGTCAGTCTGAATATTGACCGTGAAGCGTCCGTGTTTTTTGTTGGCGACAGCGGCCCCCAAGGTTGCAGGGGCGCCATAGCCTATTCCCGCTCCGCCTTTTCCACCGATGTAGTGATAGTGCTTATTCATGTCCCACAACTTCAGCGGCCAGTTGCTGACGAATAGCGCCTCGGAAGCGTAGGACCAATCTTCGTTCTTAACCTGGGCCCACACTTCACTGGTAAGCCGGGCGGTGGTAATCGGACTCGCATCCCAGCCGTAGGTCGCGGCTACCCGAGCCTGCTCCAGATTCTGCCGGCTGAGGTCCGCGAGCTTCGCGCCGCGCGCGTCGAAAGCGATTCGGCGATCTGAGGTGGTCAGCCGCTTGATCGCTTCGATCAACGCCGGCAGCGTAGCTTCCGCGTCCGCGCCGATGGATAAATCCGTATCGTTGAAGCGCTGGAAATCCTGGTAATTGCTCTTGAGATAAAGATCGCCCGAGGTGATCGTGATCACCTTGATCGGCCTGCGCTGCCGCACCGGGCGGAGCGTGCCGTAGAGATCGCCCGGCTCGAGAGCCAGCACCAGATCGGCGTTCGCCAGCGCAGCACGTGGGTTGAGTGACTGGTTGAGTCTGTGATGCGATGGAAAATTCAGACGCTGATATTGATCGATCACACCCGCCTGCAAGGTTTCGGCAAGCTCCACCATCAACCGCAGTCCTTCCGCCGAGCCCGAACTAGCAGCGCGCCCCGCGACAATCACCGGATTTTCCGCGGCCACCAGCATCTTCGCCGCCTCGGCCACCGCCGCGGGGTCGCCGGCCGGTGGCGCCGTGAGCGTGAGCGTTGGTATGCGCAGGTTCTCGCCCGCGGGAATCTGGTTATCCTGCATTTCGGTGTCGGCGACCAACACCACCGGCAAGCGGGGCGGTGTCATGGCCACTTTATAAGCGCGCACAGCCGACTCCGCGAAATGCTGCAGCGAAACCGGGGTGTCGTCCCACTTCACAAACTCCCGGACCATCCCGGCCGCGTCCTGCACGCTATGCACCCACGCGACTTCTCCGCCGCGGTGCTGTACGTCCAGGGTGTTGCCGATTACCAGATACACCGGCACGCGATCGCACCATGCGTTATAGAGCGCCATCGCCGCGTGTTGCAGACCGACGGTCCCATGGGCCATGGTCAGCACCGGCTTGCCTTCGACTTTGGCGTACCCGTGCGACATTGCCACCGAGGACTCTTCGTGCATGCAGGTGATGAACTCAGGATCCTTGTTCCCGCCGATGTTGATTACCGATTCGTGGAGTCCGCCGAAGCTCCCACCTGGATTCGCAAACAGGTAGTCGAAACCGATGGACTTAAAAACCTCCAGCATGAAGTCGGAGCCGGGACGATCGATAATCCGCGCCTCCGCCGCCGGACCGGCATTAGCCGCTACCTGCGCAGTCCCACTCTGGACGGCCTGTTGCGCCATCGCCACCGGTGGTTTGGCCGCTAGCGCCGCCGCCGCACCAACCGCCGCACCTCTTAGGAAGCCCCGCCGCCCGACTCTAGATTTCTTGGATTTCGACACGCTGCACCCCTCGTCTCGGCGAGTCTATTGGGATTTCAATACGGTGTCAATGGTCCTTGTGTAAATTGTCGTAAATGGGCGGCCTCCGCGGCCAGGTACGTGTGCGTTAGAACTCTTGCTTATCGGTTAGGCGAACCTGGGTAGTATGTTGCTTGCGTTTCCGCGATCGATACTGCGGAGTTCGTCGACGGTGAATCCGCAATTCTGCAAGCCGGCGGCAATATTGAAGCTGCTGCCAAAAGGGAAGTCGGTTCCGAAAACGATCTGCGAGGTGGAGACAAGCGTCTTCAAGGCGGTCATTTGAATCGGATTGGTTGATCCTGCGGTGTCGTAATAGAATCGCCTCAGTTGGCCGAGCCTCGAATTAGGTTCCGCCTTTTTCGCCAAATTGACCGCACTCGCCTGTTGACCCAGAAAGCGCCCCGGTAGAGAGAGGATAGTGCCGCCGGCGTGAGAGAAGATGAATTTTATATCGGGACATTCCGCGGCGCGGCCGCTTTCGATCAAACTGATGATGGTACGCGCCGTGTCCGTGTTGTACTCAATAGTCGTATCGCTGATGCCGGGAATTAGATTTTGGCAACAGTCCGCCACTTGCGCGTGCGTATAGACCACTGCTTTTCGCCGGTTCAGTTCTCGAAAAACCTCGGCGAATGCCGGGTCGCCCAACCATTTATTGCTATAGCTGCTCAGGAGGCCGACGCCATCCGCTTTTAGCGTGTCAAATGCGTACTGGATTTCCTTGAGGCAATCGTTGGCATTGGGAAATGGCAACACGGCGAATAACCCGAAACGGCCTGGATAATCGGCAACCATCTTGGCCCCAAACTCATTCAACTCGCGTGCCAATCTTTGGGTCTCTAAAGCGGCTCCGAACCAGATGCCAGGCGTGGTAATCGAAATCATGGAGGCCTGCACGCCGCCCTTGTCCATGTCTTCGATGGCCTTGGCAGGCGAATAGGGCTGCCATGTCTGGAAACCCGACGTCTTCTTGTCGCTCATGATCTTGATCAGAGCCGCGTTCGCGAAGTGGTGGTGAAGATCGAGCCGCCTGGTAGTGCCGCCGGGGCTCTGCGCCGTCATCTTGCCGTTCGGAAGAAGCGCGCTCGCTCCCAGCGCGATAAGTCTAGCGAGTAGCTGTCGCCGCGATGGGAGGGTGAATCGATCATCCACTGGCGCGAATGTCCTGGCATCCATGGTTGCGAATTATGACCACCCGCTCTCGATTTGTCAAGGGTTCACCTGGTCGGGTCGCTAGATCGCGTCATACCCTTGACACTTGGAGACTCGTATGAAAGACTCTGGGTCTTAACATTGGCCAGGGGTCGGGTCCTTGTTACGTAGCGGCTTGTCACCAGTGCGACCAGGGGAGGTCTTGAGTGAAAACGCTAATACAGCTCGCGATTTGCGTGGCCTGCTGCGGTTTGGTTTACGGACAAGCCGTTTCTCAAATCAGCGGTAACGTGAAAGACGAAACCGGTGCTTTGGTGCCGGGGGTTCAAGTGACCGCGACGCAAACCGCGACCGGTTTCAAGCGAACCGCGCTAACGGACGAAGCCGGCGGTTATCTTCTCCTCAATCTTCCGTTGGGGCCCTACCGTCTCGACGCGACAAAAATGGGCTTCCGTACGTACGTGCAGACGGGAATCGAGCTGCAGGTGAGTTCGACTCCTGAGATCGCGATCACTCTGGGCGTCGGCCAGGTAAGCGAATCGGTGCAGGTGGAAGCCAATGCGAGTCAAATTGAGACGCGCAGTGTCGGCGTCGGCACCGTCATCGAGAACCAGCGAATTCTGGAGCTGCCGTTGAACGGGCGGCAGCCAACCGATCTAATCACTCTGAGCGGTGCGGCCGTGCAAACCGGTACCAGTCCAACCTATGGCATGCGCACTGGCGCTCTCATCTCCGTCGCCGGTGGAGGCATCGAAGGCGTCCAGTACAACTTGGACGGCACGCCCCATCTCAATGCGTTGGACGGTACTGGATTGCCCCTGCCTTTTCCGGACGCGCTGCAGGAGTTCAAGCTCTCTACCAGCGTGCAGGACGCATCCACCAGCGGGCACTCGGGTGCGGTCGTCAACTCGGTGACCAAGTCGGGCACCAACGCTTTACATGGTGACGTATTTGAGTTCCTGCGGAACTATGCCGTCAACGCCAGGGATTTCTTCGCGACCGGACAGGACGGGCTGAAGCGTAATCAATTCGGCGGAGTCATCGGCGGAGCCCTCAAGAAGGACAAGCTATTCTTTTTCCTGGGCTACCAGGGCACGCTGGTCCGCCAGACGCCCATCAGCACGGTCGCCTTCGTGCCGACGGCACAGATGCTGCAAGGAGACTTCACCACCTTCGCTTCCGCAGCCTGCCAAAATGGCACGGCCAAGACTCTGGCAGCGCCATTCGGCACCAACGGGAAAGCCCCCAATACGATCAGTCCCACAGCTCTCAGTCCGGCCGCGGTCAATATTGCTAAGCGCCTTCCCACACCGGTGAATGGCTGCGGACTTACCCTCTTCGGAGCCATCACTCACGAAAACGACCACCAGGCGCCGGTTCGCATCGATTATCAGATTAACGAGAAGCAGACACTGTTCGCGAGATATATGATCACCCAACAGCAACTGACGGTTCCGTTTTCGCTGAGTAAGAACCCACTGGATGAGGCCATTCCGGGTTTCGATGACCGGGCCCAATCGCTGGCGCTGGGCCATACCTACGTGCTCAGTGCAACTATGGTGAACTCGTTGCGCGCTTCCGTCAATCGCATCGCCGCCTTGAAGCCGGGCGCCGACATGTTCGGCGCTCCCGACGTTGGTATCAACATGTATAGCTACCTGCCGAACTACCTGCAGATGGTCGTTACCGGCAATTTCACCCTCGGAAGTACGACTAAGTACGCCTTCGATTACCAGACCAGCTTCGGTGCCAACGATGATTTCAGCATCGTTCATGGGTCGCACCTGTTTGCTTTCGGCGGATACTATACGCGCGCGGCGAATTGGTTGTTGGCGCAGGCGTTTTCCGATGGGCAATTTCAATTCGGGACTACCTCGGGCACTACCATGTCGGACTTTTTGCTGGGTAGAGTGTCGTCGTTGCGGCAGGCCAATCCTAACCCTCTAAATACCCGTCAGAACTTTTTCGCTCTCTACGCGCAAGACACCTGGAAAATCAACCCGCGGCTGACGCTGAACTACGGGGTGAATTGGGCCCCGTTTTTCGCCGGCGCATTTCCGCAGGGAGATACTTACAATTTCAGCATTGCAGGTTTTAACGCGGGCACCCGGAGCACGGCGATTCCAAATGCGCCTCCCGGATTCACCTATCCAGGCGATTCCGGCTTCAACGGCAACTCTGGCATCAATACGCGTTGGAAGAATTTCGATCCCCGCGTCGGGATTGCCTGGGATCCCACGGGTGACGGGAAAACGGTCCTGCGTGCCGGAGCCGGAATCGGGCACGATTTCATGACCCAAAATATGATGATCAACAACGAGAGTGCGGCACCGTTCCGCTTGACCGTCATCAGTTCGGGCGTCAGCCTGGACAACCCATACGCGAACTACCCCGGCGGAAAGACTCCATTCCCGTTTAATTACAACAAAAGCAGCCCGGTGTTTCCCGCATACGGCACCTATCTGCCGGTACCGCCTAATCTGAACACGACCGTTCAATATTCGTGGAACGTTGGTCTGCAGCGGCAGATCACGCAAAGCTGGTTTGCGTCCGCGACCTATCTTGGAAACCACATTGCCCACCTCTGGAACGCTGTGGAATTGAATCCGGGCACGTTTGTTCCTGGCAATTGCGTTGTGGGTCAACTTGGGCTTACGGCGCCGGGCCTCTGTACGCAGGCATCTAACCTCAATCAGCGCCG
>Ga0105245_10002761_pt1 | contig 15778 bp, 11 predicted proteins | sample KBSM54metaG_FD_81523 | JGI IMG/M metagenome (GOLD analysis project Ga0105245, IMG submission 81523) | Miscanthus rhizosphere microbial communities from Kellogg Biological Station, Michigan, USA - KBS M5-4 metaG | ecosystem: Host-associated > Plants > Roots > Rhizosphere > Soil | place...
CTCCTCGAGGTCCGGTTTGGCAGTTTCGCACCACACCAGGTCCGCGAACGGTGCGTAGGCGCGCCCGCGCGCGATCGCCTGCTTCAGTCCCGCCCGTACGCTGAAGAAGCCTTCCGCAGTGCGGCCCTTGACGGCGTCGATGAACGGCCGGTCGCGCTCATCGACATCGGCGGTCAGGAGGTTAGCTCCTTCCGCGTCCGTACGAGCCACCAGCACCGTCGGGACGTTTGATACATCGGCCGCGAGCCGCGCGGCGACGAGCTTGCTGATCGCATCCTGCGTCGGCACCAGTACCTTGCCGCCCATGTGACCGCACTTCTTCGCGGAACTCAGCTGGTCCTCGAAGTGCACCCCCGCCGCGCCGGCGTCGATCATCTGCTTCATGAGCTCGAAGGCGTTGAGCACGCCGCCGAAGCCCGCCTCGGCATCCGCCACGATCGGCTTGAACCAGTCGATCGAATCGTTGCCCTCCGCATGGTGGATCTCGTCGGCGCGCCGCAGCGTGTTGTTGATGCGCCGCACGACTGCCGGCACCGAGTCGGCAGGATAGAGGGATTGGTCCGGGTACATTTCACCGGAAAGATTGGCGTCGCCGGCCACCTGCCAGCCCGACAGATAAATCGCGTCGAGGCCCGCCTTCACCTGCTGCATGGCCTGGTTGCCGGTGAGGGCCCCGAGCGCGTTCACGAACGGCTTCTCATTCAGATAACGCCACAGCTTCTCCGCCGTGAGGCGCGCGATCGAATGTTCGACGGCAATCGTGCCGCGCAGTCGCACGACGTCCGCGGCGTCGTAGCCACGCTGCACGCCGCGCCAGCGCGGACTCTCGCGCCAGCTGCGCCGCAGATCTTCAGCGGTGGGCAGGGATTTCGCAGCAGTCATATTGCCTCGCACATAGCGGTCGTGGTTTAGCTGAGAAGTTCGTACGCCGGCAGCGTCAGGAACTCATCGAAGGTCTCGCTCTTGGTCATCTGCTCGAACAGGCGCGCCGCGGTGGGGAAAACCCCGTGACTGAGCCGCGCCGCGCCCACTTCCGTGTGGATGCGGTCGAGTTCCGCCGTCATGAGCCGATCGAAGCGTGCCACGGTGATTTCCTGGCCGTCGCTGGTGCGGGCGCCATGCCGCAGCCATTGCCACAGCTGTGCGCGGCAGATCTCCGCGGTGGCTGCGTCCTCCATCAGGTGGTAGAGCGGCACGCAGCCATTGCCGCGCAGCCACGCCTCGAGGTACTGCACCCCCACGCGGATGCAGCCGCGCAGGCCGCCTTCGGTAATCTCACCCTCCGGTACCTTGAGCAGGTCCAGCGCACCGACGTTGACGTCGGCGCGGGCGATGGAGAGCTGGTTGGGCCCGTGCATGACTGAATCGAAGGCCTCGCGCGCGATCGCTGCCAGGCCCGGGTGCGCAATCCAGGTGCCATCGTGACCGGCGTGCGCCTCGCGCAGCTTGTCGGCGCGCACGCGCGCCATGGCCGCCTCATTCGCGGCCGGATCGTCGCGGATCGGAATCTGTGCCGCCATGCCGCCCATGGCGTGCGCACCGCGGCGGTGGCAGGTCTTGATCAGAAGGTCGACGTAGGACTTGAGGAAATGCCGCTCCATCGTCACGGTGCCGCGGTCGGGCAGCAGGAAGTCCGCGCGGTTCCGGAACTTCTTGATGAAGCTGAAGATGTAATCCCAGCGCCCGCAGTTAAGTCCCGCGGAGTGCTCGCGCAGCTCGTGGAGGATCTCGTCCATCTCGAATGCCGCCAGGATGGTCTCGATGAGCACCGTCGCCTTGATGGTCCCGCGCGGCATGCCGAGGGCCTCCTGGGCCGCGATGAAGACCTCGTTCCACAGGCGCGCCTCAAGGTGGCTCTCCATCTTTGGCAGGTAGAAATACGGGCCGGTGCCGCGGCGCGCCAGCGCCTCGTGGTTGTTGGCGAGGAACAGCGCGAAATCAAACAGCGAGGCGGACACCTGCTCACCGTTGATGCGCACGTGCTTCTCGTGCAGGTGCCAGCCACGCGGCCGCACGATGAGGGTCGCGGTCTGCTGGGCCAGCCGGTGACCTTGCCGGTCGCCGGGTCCTCGAAGCTGATCGTGCGGCGGATGGCGTCGCTCAGATTCAGCTGCCCGAGAATGATGTTTTCCCAGGTGGGCGAGCAGGAGTCCTCGAAATCGGCCATGAAGCAGCGCACCGGTGCGTTCAGTGCGTTGATGACCATCTTGCGATCGACCGGACCGGTGATCTCGACACGCCGGTCGGTGAGGTCCTCGGGTACCGGGGAGATGCGCCACTCGGCACCGCGCACCTGGGCGGTGGCGGCGAGGAACTCCGGCAGTGCGCCGTCATCGAGCTGCAGCTGACGCTCGCGGCGCGCATTCAGCAGCTCCAGGCGACGCGCGTTGAAGCGCCGGTGCAGGCTTGCCAGCAGCTGCAGGGCGAGCGGATTTAGCACCTCATCGCCACGCTCGATCCTGCTGCCGAGAATCTCGACCTTAGGTCCGGCCGGATCGCGCGAATACACCTGTCCTTGGTTCTGAGCGTTCATGCTGGCCTCAATATACGGGGTTTGGGATGAAATTTGACTGCGGAAACTTCACACTGTTAATTTCACAAGCTCCGTTCCACCCGCGCGGTTCAACATATGCCAGAGCTGTTGCGCAAGGGCCATTTCCTCGGCGCCAAGCTGCGCGCGCTGCGCAAGGCCAATGGCCTCACCCTCGAGGAACTCTCGGTGCGCTGTGTGCAGCGCGATGCGGCCGTGGCGCCCTCGGTGTCTTACCTCAGCATGATCGAGAGTGGCAAGCGTGCGCCCTCCACGGCGCTGCTGAGCCTGCTCGCCTCGGTATTCCAGCGCCCGCCGGCCTGGTTCCTGGATGAAAGCGCCGACCTTGAGCTTGCGCCTGCGCCGCCGGGGGAGGCCCCGGCGCGCGTGCCGCTGGAGCCGGCCTTCCTCTTCTCGAAGAACCTGTTGCAGGCAGCCATCCCGGAGCTGCTGGCGCAGACCGGCACGAGCGGGCGCCAGTTCGCGCACCTGCTCATCCGCTCGCACCAGGAAATGTCGCGCAACGACTTCCCGGATCTGGAGCGCGCCGCCGATCACGTCAGCGAGCGGCGCTTCCCGCTGGGCGTCGAGGACCTGCTGCGCCTGTGCCGCCGCCACGGGCTCGAGGTGCGCTGGTTCGACCGCAAGCCGGTGCTGGCACGCGACAAGGACCGCGAGGTGCGCAGCATGGTGCGCTCCTTCTTCGAGGCCCCGCGCGTCATCTACGCCAACCGGGCACTGCAGGCGGATCCGGCGCGCCTGAAGTTCGACCTGGCCGCGCACATCGCCCACAAGGTGCTGCACGGGGGCGACGGACTCAAGTCCGCGCACGCGACCGGCGGGGAGATGGGAGGCAGCCCGGAGGGCAACTCGGGCGCGGGCGGCATGAACGCCCAGGACGTGCTGCACGCGTGGCGCGATTTCGAGTGCAGTTTCTTCGCCGGCGCACTGCTGGCGCCGCGCGTGCCGTTCCGGCGCTTTCTCGCCCGCGAGCGCCACCGGGTCGAGGCCGGCGCGCGCCTGGAGCTGACGCCCGCGGTCGTCATGCGCCGCATGACCAAGGTCTCGCCCTACCCCTACTGGCATTTCTTCGATGCCTACCCGCCGGGCTACCTGCGCGCGGTCTACCGCGGCAACGGCATCCCGCTGCCGTGGGGCAATCTGGCGCAGGTGAGCGACCCGTGCCCCAACTGGGCCGTGTTCCGCATGATCGATGGCGAGCACGGCCCGAGCGGCTCACAGATCTCGGTGCTGCGCGATGCCGAGCGCTCGCGGCTTTATTGCTGCCATTCGATCCGCGTGCACGACATGGCCGGCAACCCGCACGTCCTGTCGGTGGGCGTGGATCTCGCCCCGGCCCTCGACACGCACAGCGTCGCCAGCGCAGCGGTGATTGAGTCCATCTTCCGCGAATGCCTGCACCGCCGCGGGGAGGCGCGCATCCCGAAGGCCGCGGCGCAGGTGCTCGGCGAGGTCGCCAACGTGCTCAACATCGCCTGGATCGAGGATGCGCTCGCCCACCCGGCACGCATCATCTGCCCGCGCAGCAACCACTGCCCGCGACCGGAGCGCTGCGAGGGGGCGCGGCCCTCAAGAGCACGCGAGATCGCCGACGTGCGCGAGGAGATCCTCGGGCGCGAGCCGTGATGGCCTAAAATGGCGCCATGACCGGCACCGGTGAAATGCCTCCATGGACCACTGCCTGAGCGTGCGCCTGGGCGCCGCGCTTGCCATCGCGCTCATGCTGGTCCCGGCGGTGCCGGCCACCGGTGCCGCCGCCGAGCAGGCAAGTGTGCTCGCCTGGCGCCAGAACCGTTCCAGCTCACTCACCAGCGACAGCGGCTGGCTGACGCTCGCCGGTCTTTTCTGGCTGAAGGACGGGGACAACTCCTTCGGCAGTGAGCCGGGCAATGACCTAGTGCTGGACAACGCAAGCCTTGCCCCCAAGGCTGGCACTTTCACCCTCAGCGGTTCGCAGGTGAGCTTCACCCCTGCGGCGGATGCCGGGATCCTGCTCAACGGGCGGGCGGTGGATTCCACCGCGCCCGTGAAGCTCGCGAGCGATGCGGGCGGGGAGCCCACCGAGCTTGCGAGCGGCGCGCTGCGCTTTTTCATCATCGAGCGCAGCGGCAGACTCGGAGTACGGGTCCGGGATCTGAAAAACCCGCGCCGCCTGCAGTTCCGCGGCCTCACGTATTTTCCCATCGACAACAAATGGGCGCTGCGCGCGCGCTTCGTGCCTTACCAGCCTGCACGCCGGATCAAGATCATCAACATCCTCGGGATGGAGGAGGACGACGTGTCCCCCGGCGCCGTGGTCTTCAGCCAGAATGGCCGCGAGTGGCGTCTGGACACGGTGCTCGAGAGCCCGGGTGATGAGACGCTCTTTATCATGTTCGCCGACGCCACCAGCGGTCATGAGACTTACGGGGCCGGCCGCTTCCTGACCATCCCCATGCCGGTCGACGGCGTCGCGCTGCTGGACTTCAACAAGGCCTACAACCCGCCCTGCGCCCTGAATGACTTTGCGACCTGCCCGCTGCCGCCGCCGCAGAACCGCCTGCCGCTGCGGGTTGAGGCCGGCGAGCTCAAGTACAGCGGCGGCCCGGAACACTCGTTCTGAAGTTGGACCTTGACCCGCCGGAATATGCGCACGGCCGCGGCGCGCGCCTGCACGGTCCGCAAGGCAACCCGATAGAGCTGTGGGAGATGCAGTAGCCGCCGGGCGCGGCGTCAGGGGCCGCCCTTGAGCCGCTGCGTGCGCATGAAGCGGATGCGCTCACTGATGCGCTGCCGCGCCGCCGCGGTAAAGACCGCTGCCGGGGCGGCGCGGGCAGCGAATCGCTGCCGCACGCGGGCGGTCGCGGCAGCGGTGGCGGGCGGGAAGGAAATGAAGACGTCCGTGGCGATGGTGCCCGCCACATCGGGCTGCGCATACAAGGGGAGGAAGGCCGTAGCCTGGTGCGCCAGTCCCTGGTAGTCGCCCAAAAAGTAGCCGGACGTGGTCTTGGGGGCCAGACGCAGGTCGAACGAGCCGCTCAGGTGCGACTCGGTGAAGCTCTGGCCCGCATCGGTCGACTCCACCAGCCAGCAGTCCGCGTAAAGGCCGAGGGCGCTGACGTCCGGGGTGTCGTTGCGCAGGTCAAAGTAGGTGACGGCGATGGTGCCGTCGGCGCGCACGTCCAGGGTCGGCGTGAAGGCCTGGACCGTGGGCTCGGCATTCACCTGGACCGGGGTCGCCCACGTCACGCCCTCATCGGCGGACTGGGTGAAGGCAATGCCGTCATGATCGCCCTGCGAGAAGCGCGCGTCCTGCCACGCAACATAGATGATGCCGCTGGCACCCACGGCGGCGGTAAAGAGCAGCGAGCTGTCGCGCACCGGGGTGTTGTCGGACGGGTCCACGGTGCCTACCGCCGTTATCTGCGACACCGTCACCGCGGTGGCCGACCAGGTGTTGCCCTGATCGGTCGAGGTGATCGCCTTGAGGGTGGCGGTGGTGGCACCGCCGCCGACGCTGTCGATCTCGTTGAAGAGGTTGACGAGCTTGCCGTCGGGCAGCACCAGGATGAGGTTGCCGATGGTCTGGTTGTTGGGGCCCGGATCGTAGATGTTGCGGGCGGCGTTCCACGTTGAGCCCGCGTTGGTGGTACTGGAAAAATAGCTCGGGCCGGTGGTCTGCCCGGCGAGCCGGTCCCACACGGCGTACACGAAGTTGCTGTCGTTGGGGTCGGCGGTGATCGCGCCCTTGTCGTTGAAGAACCCCGAACCATCCTGGATGAGGGCGACCGGCAGTGACCAGGTGCTGCCGCCGTCGACCGAGTTTGCGACCAGCATGCCGCTGGTCGAGCCGTTGGCCAACAACTGCCCGGTGAAGGAAAGCGCCAGCGCCCAGGCCACGCCGTTAGGGGCGATCGAGATCCAGGCGTTGCTGGTGCGCGCGTAATCACCCGCATTGGCGCTGCTGCCGCCGCTGCAGCGCGAGAAGGCAGCGCTGCTGGCGGTCCAGCTGTTGCCACCATCGAAGGAGGCGGCGATCCCAATCGCCTGGGAACCGCCGCTCGACCAGCGGTTCTGCTGCCAGGTGGCGATGAGGTTCGAGGAGTTGGTGGGGCTCACCGCCACGGAGGCTTCCACGACCGTCCCGGGGTACAACGTGCCCTCCGTCGCGGCCGCATCGCAGTTTGGCGGCAGGCTCACCGGTTGCGATACACGTACCTGGGTCACCGCGGTGAACGGCGGCGCCGTGCCGCCAGTCGCGGGAGCCAGGCCGCCGCCGCTGCCGTTGCTGCAGGCCCCCAGCCCCACCAGGGCCGCCGTCACACCGGCGCGGGCGGCGCTGCGCATGCGGAGCTTGGGGTGGCTCAAGCCGCGCTGCCTGCCGCCCTCAGGCACCGATGAAAATGGTCGCCGGGTGCTCCAGGTGTTCCTTGAGCGCCTGGATCATCGCCGCCGCGTCGTAGCCGTCCACGAAGCGGTGGTCGAAGGACGAGGACAGGTTCATGGTCAGCCGGATGGCGATGGCGCCCTCGAGCACCAGCGGTCGCTCGACCGCGCGGTTGACGCCGATGATGGCGACCTCGGGCGCGTTGATGATGGGCGTGCTCGCTATGCCGCCGAGCTTGCCGAGGCTCGTGATGGTGATGGTGGAGCCACTGAGCTCCTCGCGCTTCGCCTTGTTGGTGCGCGCGGCCTCGGCGACGCGGCGCATCTGCGCCGCGAGCTCCCACAGGCCGAGCTCCTGTGCGTTGTGCACCACCGGCACCTTGAGCCCTTCGGCAGTCTGGGTCGCCACCCCCAGGTGCACGGCCGCGTGCCGCACGATCACGCCGCGCTCGGCATCGTAGTGGGCATTGCACTGCGGGAAGTCCCTGAGCACGCGGATGAGCGCCAGTGCGAGGAACGGCAGGTAGGTGAGCGAGGGCGCCGCGTCTGCGGGCTTGCGGTTCAGGTGACGGCGCAGCGATTCAAGCTCGGTGATGTCGAGCTCTTCCACGTAGGCGAAGTGCGGGATGTTGCGCTTCGCCTCGCTCATGCGCTGCGCGATGAGGCGGCGCAGGCCGATGACCTTGATTTCCTCGGTTGCCGCGGCACTTGCGCGCGCGCTCGGCACCGCCTTGGGCGCCGGCCGCAGCGGCGTGGGCTGCGAGCGGCGTGCCACGAACGCCTCCAGATCCTTCGGTAGGATGCGGCCATTGGGGCCCGAGCCGGTGACCTGCTGCAGATCGATGCCGGCCTCGTGCGCCCGGCGCCGGATTGCAGGCGAGGTCGCGACGCGCCCCGCACGGGCCGATGCCGCGGGTGCCTGGGCGGGCGCCTCCGCGCCGTTCGCACCGGCGCGGCGGGCGGGCGGCGCGCTGGCCGGCGCTGCCGCGGGTGCGGCGGCGGGGGCGGGGGCGCCAGCGGCCGTCGTCGCGGGCGTGCCAGTTTCGATCACGATCAGGTCGGCACCCACCGGCACCATGTCCCCGGGCGTGCCGGTGATCGAGAGCACGCGGCCGCCGACGGGGGCCGGCAATTCCACGGCCGCCTTCTCCGTCATCACTTCCACGATCACTTCGTCCTCGGCGATCGTGTCACCGGGCTTGACGCGCCAGTTGACGATTTCCGCCTCGACGGTGCCCTCGCCCAGGTCGGGGAGCTTGAAGACGTAATTGCTCACCTCGCCTCCGTTACCAGCTTCAGGGCCGCGGCGATGCGCCCCGGTCCCGGGAAATACTCCCATTCAAAAGCGTGTGGGTAAGGAGTGTCCCAGCCCGCGACACGCTGTATCGGAGCCTCGAGGTTCCAGAAGCATTGCTCCTGCACCGTCGCAACCAGCTCCGCGCCATAGCCACCGAAGCGCGTCGCCTCGTGCACCACGACGCAGCGCCCGGTCTTGCACACCGAGGTGCACAGCGTGTCCACGTCCAGGGGCGCCATCGTGCGCACATCGATGATCTCCGCATCGACGCGCGCCATTTTCACCGCCGCCTCGGCCACGTGCACCATCGTGCCGTAGGCGAGTATGGTCGCCTCACTTCCCTCGCGCACGATCTCGGCACGGCCGATGGGCACGGTGAAGTGTCCTTCCGGCACTTCCCCGCGCGGGTGCGTGCTCCACGGCGACGCCGGCTTGTGCGGCTCGCCGTCGAAAGGCCCGTTGTAGATACGTTTCGGCTCGAAGAACACGACCGGGTCATCCCCCTCGATCGAGCTGATCAGCAGCCCCTTGGCATCGTAGGGATTGGAGGGCATCACGACCTTGATGCCGCACACGTGCGCGAACAGTGCCTCGGGGCTCTGCGAGTGCGTCTGCCCGCCGCGAATGCCGCCGCCGCAGGGGGTGCGGATGGTGACCGGCGCGGAGAAATCCCCGGCCGAGCGGTAGCGCAGCCGCGCCAGCTCGCTCACCACCTGGTCAAAGCCCGGATAGATGTAGTCGGCGAACTGGATCTCGGCGACCGGCTTGAGTCCGTTGGCCCCCATGCCGATCGCTGCGGCGATGATGCCGCCCTCGGCGATCGGCGTGTCGAGCACACGGTGCTCACCGTGCTTGCGTTGCAGCCCCTCGGTGGCGCGGAACACGCCGCCGAAATAGCCGACATCCTCCCCCAGGATCACCACCCGCGGATCGCGCGCCAGCATCACGTCCATGGCCGAGTTCAGCGCCTGCACCATGTTCATGCGTGCCATGAGCCTCAGCCCTTCTGAACGAGCGTTGGCGTGACGGCCTGCGGCAGCGCCGGCGTGTCCCTCAGGGCGCGCAGTTCCTCGCGCTGGCGCGCGAGGTTCGGTGGCATCTCCTTGAGCACGTCCTCGAACATCGTGAGCGGGTCGAGCGCCGGGCCGCCGGAAAGCGTGCCGAACGTCTCCGCTTCCTTCCAGCAGGCGGTGACGTGCGCCTCGAGCTCCTTCTCGAGCTTGGCATGGCGTTCCTCGGACCATTCGCCGAGGGCGATCAGGTGCTGCTTGAGGCGGCCGATCGGATCCCCGAGCGGCCACGCGCGCCACTCCTCCTTCGGACGGTAGCGGGAGGGATCATCGCTGGTGGAATGCGCCGCGGCGCGGTAGGTCACGTGTTCGATGAGGGTCGGGCCGCCGCTCTGGCGCGCGCGCTGCGCCGCCCACTGCGTCACCGCGTACACGGCGAGGAAATCGTTGCCGTCGACACGGATGCCGGGAATACCGTAGCCGGGGCCGCGCTGCGCAAAGGTCCTCTGCTCCCCGCCGGCGAATCCCTGGAAGGTGGAGATCGCCCACTGGTTGTTGACCAGGTTCAGGATCACCGGCGCCCGGTACACAGCGGCGAAGGTCATCGCGTGATGGAAATCCGCCTCGGCGCTCGAGCCCTCCCCGATCCAGCTGGCCGCGATGTGATCCTCGCCCTTGATCGCCGCCGCCATCGCCCAGCCGACCGCCTGCGGAAACTGGGTGGCGAGGTTGCCGGAGATGGAGAAAATCTTGCCGCTGCCCCAGTGATACATGATGGGCATCTGGCGGCCCTTGCACATGTCGCGGGTATTGGACAGGCACTGGCACATGAGGTCCACCAGGTTGCGGCCCCGCACCACGTGCAGGCCCTGCTGCCGGTAGGACGGGAACAGCATGTCGCCGGGCTGCAGCGCCATCCCCTGCGCCACGGCCACCGCTTCCTCGCCGGTGGACTTGATGTAGAAGGAAATGCGCCCCTGGCGCTGGATCTTCTGCATGCGGTCATCGAACAGGCGCGTCAGCAGCATGTGCCGCAGTCCCACCTGCAGCTCCTCGGGCTCCAGGTGCGGGTTCCAGGGCCCCACCGCACGATGATCCTCGCCCAGCACGCGTACCATCTGCACCGACAGCTCCTCGATCTCCCGCGCGGCCGCGATTACGTCGGGCCGCCCCACGAGCCCGGCGGGAGAAATCTGAAGGTAGCTGAAGTCCGGCTCCTGCCCGGGCCGGGCCGGCGGAGAGGGAACGTGTAAGCGCGACCGTGGGGGCATGAGGCGGCCTCTTAACCGGGTCCTGAAGGGTTGCGGACAACTATCTGAGTTGGGCAGGATTGTAGTCGCCTGACATCAGTAACACTACGCGTGAAGCCCAAACACACATTCCGCGGCGTCGTGCTGCGGAACGCTCCGCACACGGCCGCCGCGACCGGACTTAATCCGGCCGCCCGCAATGTCACCGGCCCGGCGCGCGTGCGCGTGGGCCGGGAGGTCGCCGGGCGCAGCGGCAAGGGCGTGTCGGTGATCAGCGGACTGCCACTGGCCACGCCCGAGCTCGAACAACTTGCCACGCGCCTGAAGAAACTCTGCGGCGCCGGAGGTGCGGTAAAAGACGGCGTCATCGAGATCCAGGGCGAGCACCGCGAACGCCTCGTTGCCGAGCTTCTCAAGCTTGGCTACGCGGCCAAACAGGCCGGCGGCTGACGGCCAGGCGAACGTGCCCCGGGACCGAGCAAAGTGGTATCTGACAACGAATATTGCTATAGAGAGCGCTCGTCCAGCAGGCGCGCGGGGATAATTGTGCAGAATCAACAGCAGTCGTCACAGCACAGCCGGAACGGCGACGTTCTCCTGTTCGCGCGCAATTTCTTCCGCCATCCGCGCATGCTCGGCTCCATCGTCCCGAGTTCGCGCTTCCTCATCAAGCAGCTGCTGGAGCCGATCAACTGGGGACGGGCGCGCGTCATCGTCGAATATGGCCCGGGGGTCGGCACGATCACCGCCGAGGTGCTGCGCCAGCTGCGCTCGGACGCGACCCTGATCGCCATCGAGATGAACCCGGATTTCGTGCGCTACCTCAGCAGCTCCCTTAACGACCGGCGCTTGCGAGTGGTGGCAGGCTCTGCGGAGCAGGTGGATGAGATCCTGCGGCGGTTCGGTTTCACGCGTGCCGACTACATCATCTCCGGCATCCCCTTCAGCACCATCCCCGCGCCGGTGCGCGAGCAGATCCTGCGCAAGACCTGCGACGTGCTCGAGCCCGGCGGCGCCTTCCTCGTCTACCAGTTCTCGACGCGCGTGCTGCAGGACCTGAAGCGCGTCTTCGGTTACGTGGGACGCAGGTTTCAGCCCCTGAACGTGCTGCCCGCGCATCTTTTCATCTGCCAGCCCGCGATCGCCTGACCCGGCCGGCCGGCCGCGCGCCTTAGGGCGTGCTGCTGCGCAGCGTGCGCAGCAGCTCCTCGCCGAAGTATCCGGGCGGGATGGTCCCCTGCTTCAGGAATTCCATGTGAAAGCGCTTGGCGGAGAAGCGCGCGCCCAGTGCCTGCTGCGCCCGCTTGCGCAGCGCCAGGATCTGGTCTTTGCTCAGCCGGTAGGTAATCGCCTGGGTGGGCCAGCGCGAGTAGCGCGTCACCGCGCCGCGCGCGGCCTTGCAGCTCGCCTGCTTGGCGTCGGACTTGGGCGCGGCGGCGTCCTCGCAGGATCCGGGCAGAAAGTCCACGACCTCCGAGAACAGCGTCACCGCGTCCTCAAACCGCAGCCGGCTGGTGTGCAGCCCGGTGTCGATCCGCACCCGCAGGTCCCGGTACAGCTGGCCACGCAACTGGTAGAGGTGCTCCTCGGGCGTGTAGAAGCCGGTCGGCGCGGTCGGCTGCGCTTCGGCGGGCAGGGCCTCCGAATACAGCGCCCAGCCTTCCGCGGCCATGGAGTCCTGCCACATGGAGGACGAATCCTCCACCGCTCCCGGGGTAAGCCAGCGCACCGGTGCGATCTGGTCGCGGTACTGCGTCATGACCTTGTAGTCCCAGTCATGCCCCGGGAAGCCCTCGTGCGCGGCCAGATCGGGCATGGCCGCGTAGTTATGTTCCTGGCGCAGCTGCGCGAGGTTGTCGTCCGTGGGCGTGACGTAGAAGCGGCCGACACCGGTCTGCTTGAACGCCGGCGCCGGGTAGTAGGCGGCACCCTCGATCGAGGAGCGCAGCGGCGGCGGCGTCACCGTGACCTCGAGCCGGTAGTCCTCCGGCACGTCGAACAGCCCGGTCTTGCGCGCGTACGCGACCAGGCGCAGGCCGGCCTGGCGGTAGCCTTCGGCCATTTCGGCATCGCTGTGCGGCGCGCTCTGGCTGAGCTGCTCGAATACCGTGCGCACGGTCTCCTCACCGCTCGCGGCCGGCCACTTGTGCGCGGCGGCGATCTGCCGGGCGAGGGCGATCATCTCCGCGCGCGTGGCCTGCACGACCGGCCACGAGGAGGCGTACAGCTCCGCGGCGGTGGTGGACACGCGCAGGTTGTTGCGCAAGGCCCAGTCGTACTCGGTGGCGCCTAATACGTAGCGGTCGGCGCGGTACGCGGGCTTGAGGCCCGCGCTGCCCTCGCCGCGTACATCCTCAAAGTAGCTGTCGGCGACAAAGTCGTGCAGGTGGCGATAGGCGGCGGCGGCGGCATTGCCGGCCTCCGCCAGCTCGTGCAGCAGTGCATCGCGGTGTGCCGCGGCGATATCGGCCGCGCCGATCTGCTGCAGCGTCTTGCTGAAGTACTCCGCATCGGCGGCGGTGCTCTGCAGGCCAAAGTCGCGCAACACCCGCCAGTCGGGCGCGTTGTGCGCCTCGATGCCGGCGTGCAGCTGCTGCTCGGCGGCGGCGAGGTAGCCAGGCACCGCGCGGGCGCGCGCGATGACCTCCCGCCACTCCGCGTCGGTTCCGTAGCTGGCAGCGCCGGTGGCGGTCATTCCCTGGATCTGCCAGTCGACCCCGCGGAACGGTTCATCGACGTACGAGTCCAGGCAGCGCTGCTGGTAGTGACGCACCTGGTGTTGGTGCAGCAGGAAGCCGATGCCGGCCAGGGCGACGGAGCGGTCGATCCTGCGGCGCGCCGACAGGTTGGCCGGTGCAATCGCCGAGAAGCGGGTGCGGTACTCCGCCAGCCGTGCATCCTCCTTCTGCAGCGCCGCGGGCGAATAGTCGCGCAGCCGGCCGTCGACGTGCTCCAGCTGCGGATCAAAGGCGGAGCCGCCAAGGTAGGTGCCCATCACGGGGAACTGGCCGAGCAGGTAGGTGACGTATTCGTGCTCGACGACGGCGAAGTGCTTGTCCCCGGTCTGCCTGACGGGCAGCGGCTGCGCCACGGGCGGCTGAGCGGCGGCGGCGCCGCAGGCGAGTAACGCGGCCATGGCCGCACGGCAAGCGAAGCGCCCTGATCGATGCACGATAGACCCTGCCTTGGTAGCTGACCGGCCGCGCAGCATACGCTGTGCGGCCGCGGTCGGCGAAGTCCTCTCCCGGAAGCGGCGTTGACGCCCCGGGCATGCGCGAGGATCCTTCCCCCGCATGGCCCCCGCCGACCCGCACACCACGCGCTACGCGCGCCACCTGGCGCTGGCGGAGTTCGGCGCGGCCGGCCAGGAAAGGCTCCGCGCCGCGCGGGTGCTGGTGGTCGGAGCGGGTGGTCTGGGCTCACCCGCCGCGCTGTATCTGGCGGCTGCCGGCTGCGGCACCCTCGGACTGCTCGACTGCGACCGCGTGGACCTTTCGAACCTGCAGCGGCAGATCCTGTTCGACACCCCGGCGGTGGGCCGCCCGAAGGCGGAGGCCGGACGCGAGCGCCTCGCGGCGCTCAATCCTGAGATCCGTGTGGTGGCCCACCAGCTGGAACTCAAGGCCGCCAACGTGCGCGAGCTCATCGCGCAGTATGACCTGGTGCTCGATGGCTCCGACCGGCTCTCGACCCGTTACCTCGTCAACGATGCCTGCGTGCTGCTGCGCCGACCGCTGGTGTCGGCGGCGATCCACCGCTTCGAGGGCCAGCTCATGAGCTACGTGCCGGGGCGCGGGCCCTGTTACCGCTGCGTGTTCCCGCACGCCGCGGACGGCATGGTCGCCAACTGCGCGCAGGCGGGCGTGCTCGGGGTGCTGCCTGGCGTGCTGGGCACGCTGCAGGCCACCGAGGCGCTCAAGCTGCTTACCGGTCTCGGCGAGCCGTTGCTCGGGCGGCTGCTCATCTACGATGCGCTCGAGCTGCGCTTCGCTGAGCTGCGCACCCGGCGGCGTCCCGATTGCGCGGTGTGCGGCGACTCCCCTGTCATTACTGAACTGAAGGATCCGGAACCCATGCGTGACGACGGACTGCGGCGCCTAGCGGCCGCCGATCTCGAAAAGCTCCTGGGCGAAGCGCGCGACGCGCCGCCGCTGCTGGTCGATGTGCGCGAGCCATACGAATTCAGCGCAGGTCACCTCGCCGGCTCGGTCAACATCCCGCTCGCGACGCTGCCGCAGCACCTCGCGGAGATCGCTGCGAAGGGCGCGCCGGTGTTCATCTGCCGCAGCGGCGGGCGCAGTCTGGCCGCGTGCCAGATGGCGCTGACCGCCAGCGTCGCCTCCCCGGCGAACCTTGAGGGCGGACTGCTCGCCTGGGCGGCCGAGATCGATCCGACGCTGCGCGTCGCCTGAGCACGGGCACGGCGTGCTAGCCCAGGCGCGGCTTCACGTAGTACTCCATGACCGCCTTCTCCAGCAGATCCGGCGGCAGCAGCCCCTGCGCGATGATGAAATCGTGGTACGACTGCGCATCGAACTTGCCACCGAGCGCCAGCTGCGTCTTCGCGCGTAGCGCCTCCAGCTTGCTGTAGCCGAAGAAGTACGCGGTCGCCTGGCCGGGCGCGTTGAAGGTATAGCGGTCGACCTCCTCCTTGGCGAGCGGCTCGGAAAGCACCACGTCCTCCTGCAATATCCGCTTCGCGTCCGCGGGCTGGATCATTCCCAGGTTGATCATCGGGTCCAGGAACGCGCGCGCGGCGCGTTCGAGCCGGGCCTGCAGCACGCCGAGCTGCGCCTCGGCAGTGAAGTAGGGTTTCATGATCGCCTCGGAGTACAGCCCCCAGCCTTCGACGTTGGCGCTGTTGAACGCAAACAGCGCGCGCGCGGTGGAAACACCATGCTCGACCATCTTGGAGAACTGCAGCTCATGCCCGGGACGGGCTTCGTGCGCGGTGAGGGTCCAGGTGATGGCGGCGAAGTTGAAGTCGTCCATTTCCGCGCCGGATTCGGCGTTCGGATTTGACGTCGGCAGCACAAACTCGCCGACCTCGCCGGCGTTGCCGATCAGCCGCGGCGGGTTCAGGTGCGGGGCGGGGAGCGCGGCTGACTCAGCGCGGCTCGCGAGCCGGATCGCCGCCGGGCGCTCGGGCAGCGTGAGCAGCTTCTCCTCGCGCACGATCTTTTCAATGGCCGCGAGGCGCGCCCGGTAGATCTCGAGCAGCTGCTCGTTCGGGATGCGCTCCTGCTTCAGTTGCCGGATCACGTCCCGGTAGTCGCTGGACTTCCAGCCGTGCTCGCGCGCGATC